>WNFM01179501.1_pt1 | contig 13652 bp, 17 predicted proteins | sample 5400271 | NCBI WGS metagenome assembly WNFM01 (sample SAMN13153352, study PRJNA577476) | soil metagenome | isolation source: 60 cm saprolite on Douglas fir-dominated hillslope | place: USA:California | collected 2013-09-17 | reverse complement strand
AGCGACGTTTGGGGTCGGATTGTTCCATGGCCTGCCGATAAATGTCACGCTGCCCGGACTCCTGATGCCACCTCTCACGGATGGCCTGCAGGATGCCCCGTTTATTGCGGAACACCGCATAGACTGTGCTTACGGCTACCCCTGCTCTGGCGCTGATTGCCTCGATCGTCGTCGCCATATAGCCCTGCGCTAAAAAGAGTTCGCAGGCTGCATCGACAATCAATTCTCGCGTGGCCAGAGCTTGTCGCTGGCGGTGGGTGAGTTTGCTCTTGACTTTCTCCATGTTCTTAGTATATCATATAGTTATTGAATAGAGTTGAACTACAATCAATGGAGAAAAACTATGACACCCGACACCAACAAAGCCCTCGTCCGGCACTTTATGGAGCGTGCCTTCAATGCAGGGGATCTCACCATCGTCGATGCTGCTCTGACTCAGGATGGCATTGACCACCAGGAACCCCTGGGAGCGAACTTTGCCACGCACCTCAAAGCGGTGATCACCATGTTGCGTAGCGCTTTCCCCGACCTGCACTTCGAGATCCACGACATGCTCGCAGAAGGAGAGCTCGTCGCCTTTCGCTCCACCATGACCGGGACGCAATGACCGGGACGCACCGAGGACCTTTTCAGGGTCTTGCACCCACGGGCAAGTCAATATCCGTCGCGCATATGCACTTTGTGCGTGTGGTCGCGGGAAAAACGTCTGACTTGTGGCATGTCTGGGATACGGCTGGTCTCATGCGTCAACTGGGAACTGCCGCGGCACCACAGCCACAAGCCGTCTGAAGTGTCCTCGGCCATCAGACTGTGCGAGAGTTGGCTGGCGTCGCGAAGCGCGCTGTTGTTGTCGGAAAGACCATAAATTGGTTAACCTAAGCGACGGGGTCGCCCCCGCCGCTTAGGTTAACCTCTATCTTGCCGCTGGCGCGCTCATCAATCCGCCAGCGGCGGTCCTCGTTGCGCTGGTAACCCAGGGGGGTGTGCAAGCCGTGTTTTCCAGACGCGCCGTTCCGCTCTCCTCTGCGCTGTATCGCGTGGCGGCAACGGGGCTGATCATCTTTCTTGCGACCAGCCTCGATACGCTCATCGGTGGGCCACCGCATGTCGAGGTGACCGCGCAGAACTTCACCTTCGGCCAGGAATTGATCAACTTTGCGAGCTCGTTTGTCGCCAATCTCGTGGTGTTCGTCCTCTTACCGCTCTCGTAGGTGCCCGCCGTGCTGTCTTCCTCCGGAACGTTCTCGTGGCGCGCATTTTTGTCCATGCGTGCTTTACGGTTCCAAGGGATGCTCCTGTCTGTCGGCTTGCTCGTCTCTCTCGCCGATTTCTTCGATAACAGCATCGGCGAATTGGCCTGGCTGATCTTTCTTGTCCCTCTTCTCGCCATCTACTGGCTGATCCTGCTGAGCATACGCTTGGGCGAACACACGCACGCGCTGAGGCAGTCCCTGTCCTGGCTACTTAGTACATCCGTTCCCAAAATGGACGGGTTTTCCCAGACGCTCTCTACTTTTTCGTATGTCCGTTGTATTCACATCGGAGGAATGGAGAAGTTTTTGGCCTCAATGCCTCACATGAAGCACTATCCTCTTTTTATTCCTCTCCTTGCGTAGTGAAAGCATGAAGGGAACGTATCTTTTAGGTACGCCAAAAACAGCGTAATGGCCGGAACACACTCCCACCCTGCTCCTCTACTTCCCTGTTCAAGCGTTCATGCCACTCGTCTATAGTCGTGGTGTAATCCGCCCAAGACGGCGCAGCGAAAACCAGCTCATTCCTGCGACCCAGCGGAACACAGCTGATTTCTGCCTCCGGGATCTGCTGCTGGATACCCTGGTGTGGTCGCGCTCGATTGAAATACTCGGCATAGGCATGAAGCACACGATGCAACTGCTTCTCATTGAGCATGAGGAGGTGATCGAGGCACTCTCGCCTGACACTTCCCAGAAAGCGTTCGCAGATCGCATTGGCTCGTGGCGCCTGATAGGGTATGGTGAGAATCTCGATGCTGCTCGTTGCTGCAACGCGAGCGAAACCAGGCCCAAACTTGCTATCATGATCACGAATGAGATACTTCGGAGTTTGGCCATAGGGAGTCGCCTCCCGCAGCTGTTGAGCGGTCCAAGCGTCGGTTGGAGAGCGTGTCACACCTACGTGGATGACTTTCCGCGATTTCAGTTCGATGCTGAAAAACCCAAAGAACGAACGAAAGAAGAGATCAGTGACCTGGAGAAAATCACAGGCCCAGATTTCTCCCGCATGATTGCGGAGGAACGTCGCCCACTTCTGCCCAGATGGCGCGAGGTAGGCGAACCTGCCTCATGTATTTCTGAATGGTTCGTTTGCACACGCGCATACCCAGCTTGAGCAACTCGCCTCGGATGCGCTTGGATACTCTGAGCCCCCCAAAGCCGATTCTTGCTTGCCATCTCCTTGATCAATACGATCGTCTCTGGGGAGAGCTTCGGCTGTCTCGCATCAGCCTTTGACGTGCCGACGCAGGATGATAAGTTGCTGCCGTAACAACGCATTTTCGACGAGCAGTTCGGACTTCCCTCTGGCAAGGTCTGCGATCGTTCCGAGCAGAAGGGAGGTGGAGCGCGGTTTCATCCAATGAACAATGCCATCGTGAAGCGCGTGAAAGCAATGAGCTATTCGTTGCCTGAGAGAGATGAGAACGGGGAACACAGGCTTCTCCTTTATGACGAGAAAGAAAGGTACCAACGTATGAAATACATGCATGCTCTCTGATTCTACCTTTGTCACTTCTCTCCTGCAAGCAGAATGGAACTAGTAGATCGCTCTGAAAGTGCCTTATTTCTGAACGGATGACCCAAGTAGCCAGCACACGGGGCGCAGATGCGCGTCACGCTCGATCGCAGCAGTCTGCTCTACCAACTCGTCTACCGACAGCGCACCTCGTGCGAACGCATCACCAGCCAAAGCAAAGATCTCGTGCTCTCAAGCGAGGGTCGGCTGTATTCTGATAGTGGAATCAGTGTCTGAGGTGTAGTATTTCTCAAAGAGAAGGTATGCCATGACATATCGGATGTTCCTAGTACCACTTCCACCTACCAGTTTTAATCGAACTTTCCGGCGACCCCCAGCAGAACAATCTGGTTGGAGCCATTGACATTCGCCACTTCCAGCACGACAAAAGCCTTGTCAATTGGGTTTCCATCGGTGCCAAAGTGGATCTGCCCGCTGACCCCCTGGAAAGTTGGTATCTTTCCCGTCCCTAGTGAAGCTAGAGCATCCCTTAATGCCTGGCCCGTCAGTGAGCTATGCACGAGCGAAGCAGCTTTGATGATAACCCCTACGGCATCATAGGTCAGGATGGCATCATTGCCGGGGGCGGGAGCAGGAGCAGTTACTGTGGAACTTCGATACGTATTCGCCCAATCTGAGAAAAAGGTGGGCCAGTGGTTCTGAGTGATCTTAAGAAATGCCCATTCCTCTGGATTACCGAAGGCAGTAAAGATCAATCGCTGCATATCCTGCGGATATTTCACAGCCAGTGCCGCATCAGGGCCATTACCCTGGCCTAAGACTAAGCCGGTATCCAGACCATCTCCACCTAGAATCTTGAGGGATTTGAGATAGTCGCTCGTGGGATTAGCTCTATAGGCATTCCCCACCGCCACTGCCAGACGGACAGCATCGGCATCAAATCCCGCCATGAATATGAGACCAACCTTGTTAGCGAGGGCATCAGCCACCACTTTCTCATACTGTGTCACTGTGGTGTTCGACTCGGAGAAATAATCACTGGGATTATTAATGACCGTTGCGTTATGCGCTTTCACATCAGAGATAAAGGCATCCGCAAGTGAGTCACTGTAGGAATCACTTTGATCGCGCAACACCAGGATAGTTTTGACATACAGTTGATTGACTGCGAGAGCACCCAACGTTTTCCCTTGTTGGTCATCAGCAGGATTGACGCGGAAAAAATAGGGGCTACTACCACTCAGTTTGACACTCGATGCAGTCTGCGAGATCATCGGGAGGTGTACGGAAGCAATGATATCACGCGCATTGATGGTCTCTCTACTATATGGCCACCCAACTACAGCAATGATATGATCGACGTTCCCGACCCTCGCTACACGGTGAGCAATGAACTGTGCGACGGTAGCCACATCACTCGTATTCGCACCCGAACTATCGATCAGAACGCGCAATTTGAGACCGTGAGGCAAGAAATTTTCGCTATTCGCTTTCTGCTGCATCAGGAAAGTCGCCTCCATGTTGCTGCGGTCTCTGTTGAGATCTACATCGTTGCTATCAATAGGCAATCCTAATACAACCGTAACATAGGACACACCGCTTTGCAGTAGATGTACATCTTCATTATAAATTTGTGCCTCTCCGTCATTTGGGTCTTCGGCAGTCGCCCTCCTTAGAAACTCAACAGCGCCACTCAAATCACCATGTTGAATCGCCAGCGCCGCTTGCTTTTTGTCATTAATGTCATTGCGCCCACGATACATATCAAACACAAAGCGCCCATCGCTGATACCGATGCCGCTCTTCTTGAAGGTTTGCGCTTCCAGGGCCAACTCCGTATTGAATGCCTGTTGCTGCGCGGTCGCGGTTAGCATGGGGCCAGCTGTACCTGTTGTATCACTGGTTCCGGCAAACGGACGCAGGTCGAAGAGGAGAAAACCAAAGAGGATCACGATAACCACACCCGCAACAATGCCCGCTTCTAACAGGCTGCGGTTGCGGCTGCGCTGGCGCAACTGCAATGAATCCAGGGCCAGCGGGGTAGTAGAAGGCGTGATCTTATCGGTATCAGGGCCATATGATGCCAGTAATGCCGCCAGGTCTTTCTGCATATTAGCAGCCCGCGCATAGCGCTGCGGAACAGAGAGACGTAATTCCTGTGCTAAAATGGCTTCCATGCGCGCCGAGACTGCCGGATTCAGGCGGCGGATAGGTGGATAGAAGAAAGCCATGCGCTCATTCGGGTCATAGCCGGTCACTGCATAATGGAGCGTCGCAGCTACCGCGTACAAGTCTGATGCCGGCTCAATACTTCCTCGCCCCTGCTCTGGCGCACGATAACCGGAGGAAACTTTGCTGTCGACCGACTCCTTAGGTGGGAAAAGCGGGATATGGATGAGCGATACCCTGGTTCTATCAGGACTGACGATAATCGTCTCAGGGTTGATAGCGCCATGCACAGTCGGCGGCTGCTGACGTGCTAGAAACGATAACATTTCACAGAGTTGTCTTCCAAACTCCGCTACCATGCGCTCTGGCAAGGCCCCTCCCTGTCGTCTGAGCAGCGTGGCCAGGCTCTCGCCTTCAGGCTGGCGCATCACGATAAAGTAGTCATCTTGCTCGTTGAAGACATCGATGACCTTTGGAAAGCCTGGATGTTGCCCCAGGTCGGTGAGGCGCAGCGCAATTGAACGAACCGCCTGGCTTCTATTAGAGGGAAGCTCCGCAAACAGTGGCGCCTGACGAACGATTACTCTACTCTGCGGTGATTGTGCATCGGTTGCCAGCCAGGCCGTTCCCTGCCCTTGCTGGTTCTCAGGTAGAGTGAGTTGCTCTAACAAACGATAACGACCCTGGTGTAAGACATCACCACGTTTTATCGTCTGCGCCGTAAGTGACCTGGATGTTGTTACTGGTCTGGAAGGTACAGAAGACCGACTTTCAAAACCAAAGGAGTCTCCTGAAACATTTACCCGGCGATAGCCGCATTGTGCGCAAGCGCCATTGATCGGTTCCCCTTCAAAGTTACAACGGGGGCAGCGCATGTTATTCCTCCCGCCCTGATTTGGTATCTAAAACGCTATCTTTCAAACCCCACGTGAGGGTCGGCTGTAATCTTTGACCAAGTAAACGCCGAAAGAGAAGCTTGACAAAAGAAAAGCTCACAAGCAAAGTACCAGTAACCAATCACCGACTTTGCTTGAAAGGAGCTTTCGTTCATGATACCAACCTCTGAGCTCTTTGACCAGTTCACCTTGACGCTGCTACGTGAACATGATCCGGTGGTGCAGCGCTACCGCGGGTTTTTCGCGCTGTTCAATTGGAGTCTGCTGCCCAAGCGCGATCCCAGTCGCCTCTGGCCAGAACCATGTCCCCATCCCCTCTCGGCCTATGTCAAAGCCTTGCTCGTCAAGCTATGCGAACAGAAACCCTACATCACTCAGGTGCGGCGTTTCCTCATCGAGCATCCGCTCCTGGTGCTCGAATTGGAGTTTCATCCGGTGCTCAATCCCACTGCGCCCTATGGCTTCGATGTCGAACACACTGTGCCCTGTGAGCGCAGGCTGCGCCACCTCCAACAAACGCTCGATCACCGACTGCTGCAAGACCTGCTCCACGGTACCGTCCATGCGCTGCAGGAGGAAATTCCGGGCTTGGGCGAAACCATCGCCGTGGATGTGAAGCATCTCTATGCCTGGGTGAAAGAGAACAATCCCCGCGAGTCGATGCGCGACCGCTTCTGCAAGGATCGTCAACCCACAGGCGACCCCGATTGTCGCGTGGGCGTCAAGCGCTCGACGAACCAGGAACAACCCGATGGGTCGACCAAAGAACGCAAAGAATACTTGTGGGGCTATGGCTCGGGCGTCGTCTCCGCTATCACCCCTGACTAGGGCGATGTCGTCATCGCCGAGTACACTCAACCCTTCAATGAGAACGACGTCACCTACTATTGCCCCCTCTACTTGCAAACGGTGGCCGTCTTAGGCTTTTTTCCCACGCATAGCGCTGCTGATGCGGCCTTCGATGCCTGGTATACGTATGAGACAGCCGTCCGCCATGGCGGCATCGCCGCCATTCCCTTGAATCAACATGACTATCCGCTCTCTGAGCGCGATACTGACGGCGTACCGCTGTGCCCCAGGGGGCTGCGCATGCACCCGACCTACCAGTTCGCTCATACCCACGGCTATCGTGCCCAACGCTACTGCTGTCCGCTCCTGTTTCCTGAAGCGACGGGACAGATCTGCGACCATGCACAGTTCGCCAAGCAAAAAGGCTGTGTCAAGGACATCAACATCGAGCCAGGTGGTCTGATGCGCATCAACAGTCAAGCCAAAGCGTTGGGCATTGAGCGTCCTCATGTGCGCAATGGTCGTTCCGTCCGCAATCTCAACACGTTGATCTATCTCATGATTAATGTACGAGCATTAGAGCGCGCCAAATCGATTAATCGTCGACTTCTATTTTTAAATTAGTTGCGACCTTCTCAAGCGGGCTTAAAGCGGTTCCGACGCCCACAGACCGACCGTCTGAGCCAGAACAGTCAGTTACAATCCCTCAAGCGGGCTTAGAGCGGTTCCGACTGTGCTGTTCTACTGTAGCATGAACAGCCGCCAAAAGCCAGGATTCGCGAGAGGTTCAGGACTAATGTCCATTTCCCTTTACCCATCAAGGGCTATTTTGCCTCGACATCGCTTCAAGCGGCCCCTGGTGCATATCGAGAAGTGACGCTCAGCGACTCCAGTACTCCTACTTCTCACTGGACCAGGAGCTACCTACCAACTTCTATCCATCACTGTGAACTACATCTTGCCTTGTTCACCGGCTCCTGCCAGGTGCAAGGCGTTTTTCATGTCTCTATCGACATGGGAGACATCATCCACAAAAATGTGATTACAGCCTTCACCACAGCCCTTTTTGGGGGATATTTCGCACGAGCGGTATCTTCCTACCTACTCCCCAACATGGGCCTGTACCGAGGGTCACAGCACATAGCCAGAGAGAGGTGACAGCATGACCGACGAAGAAAAGCAACCCCAAGAAGAGAAAAAGCCTAAAGAGCGTAAAAAGCGCAAAGGCAAACCACGTGCCTATGGTACGGGTGGTTTGTTCTATCGCGAGGACAGGAAAGAATGGGTTGCACAAATTGTCTTGGGGAATGGGAAAATCAAGCAGGTTTACCGCAAAAAGCAAGAGGATGCGGCTGAAATTCTCAACCAGATGCTCTATGAGTATCGGCGTGGGACGCTGGTCACCGAAAAAGATCAGACCGTGAAACAGCACTTTGAACACTGGCTGGAAGTTCACAAATCAAAAGTTCGTTTGAGTACCTATCTTCAATACTGTCGGCATGTGAAGAAGCATATTCTGCCGACGCTTGGTCATCTCTCCTTGCAACGACTTGCGGCGCGAGATATCGATACCCTCTATGCGCGAAAGTTGGAGGAAGGGCTTTCTCCGAGCAGCATTGGAGATATCCATATGGATGACCATATGGCGCTCAAGCAGGCTGTACGCTGGCAACTGGTTGCTCGAAACGTCAGTAACGATGTGACACCTCCCCGCGAAACTCAACCAAATCGGAGGCGAGCGTTGACGCCAGAGCAGGCTCAACAGCTTCTAGTAGCTGCAAAGGGACACCGGTTAGAGGCGATGATCACGCTTGCCCTGGCTACGGGTATGCGGCGCGGTGAACTGCTGGCTTTGAGCTGGCAGGATATCGATTTTCAACAGAAGTGCTTATACGTCCGGCGTTCAGTCAGTCGCCTGCCGGGTGAATATCGCGAGACGGACCCGAAAACAGCCAGCGGGAAACGTAGGATCACCTTACCACAATTCGTGATTGAAGCACTTCAGTTGCACCGTATTCGTCAGGTAGAGGCAAAGTTGAAAGCTGGACCAGCGTGGGAAGAACACGACCTGGTGTTCTGCAACATCTCTGGTCGGTTTCTGAATACCCAAAGCCTCTTTGTGCTTTTTTCGTCCCTCTTGCAGAAGGCCGGATTACCGCATATGCGGTTTCACGACTTGCGGCATAGCGCGGCCACCTGTGCTGGCTACGTGCGGTATCTGTCCGTCAGATGAGGCCTTTGAGAACACCTTACCATGTCTCTCGCACCTTGCCGATTACCCAGATGTCGGGTAGAATGCCAGATGCATTCACCTCCTCATCTTCACAAAGGGGTAACGTACACTGTGCATGAGATTCTGACCTTCATCTCGCGTTTGATAAGCTTTTGCCTTCAGCCGCTCCACCACCGTTTCGTCGACTGGACCAAACCGTCCAACACCGCTCTTATCCTGGGAACACTGTCCGACCTTGCTAGAAGCAAGTCCGAACTCGTGGCAGAAAACGCACTCCTGCGAAAGCCTCTCATTATCCTGCGCCGACACATGAAACGACCTGCCCGTACCAAAACGGACCGCATGCTCCTGGTGCTTCTGGCAAGAATGGTTCGAGCCTGGAAACAAGCCCTCTTCATCGTTCAGGAAGACGACGTTACTGCGGTGGCATCGCCAGGGTTTCCGGCTCTTCTGGAAGTACACATCCAGAGCAGCTACTCGCAAATCAAGGATATCCGCAGAGATCGTGGCCTTCATCAAGGAAATGGCCAGAGACAACCGACTGTGGGGAGCGGAGCGGATTCGTGGCGCATTGCTCAAGTTGGGTATACGCGTCTGCAAACGCACCATTCAGAAATATATGCGACAGGTGCGCACAACTCGACCACATGGGCAGAACTGGAAGACCTTCTTACGCACTCATGCCGAGCAGATCTGGGCCTGCGACTTCCTCCCTGTCACGGATCTCTTCTTCCGCTCGCTGTTCGCCTTCTTCATCATCGAACTGCACTCGCGCAAAGTGATCCACGTCGGCGTGACACGATCTCCCACTGACGCCTGGACTGCACAACAGCTTCGGGAAGCCACCGCCTTTGGTGTGGGGCCGAAGTACCTCATCCATGATAACGACGGCAAGTTTGGCGTTAGCTTCGCTCGGGTTGCGCAGACGAGTAACATTGAGATTCTTAAAACCCCTTCTTACGCCCCGCGCGCGCATGCCATCTGTGAGCGATTCCTCGGCAGTGTACGGCGTGAGTGCCTCGATCATCTGCTCCTCCTGCATGAGAAGCAGCTCCAGCGCGTGCTCAACGCGTATAGGCACTCCTTCAACCGAGCCAGGCCGCATCAAGGCATCAAGCAGCAGATTCCGGAGCAGAAAGCTGGATCAGTGCCACCACATCATGAAAGTGGCAAGGTCATCGCCTTCCCGGTCCTGGGCGGCTTGCATCATGACTATCGCAGAAGTGCATGAGTTTTTTCTGAGATGAAGGTCTGACTGCCTGAGGTATGCGCGAGATACCTCAGGATGCACTCTTGTCGTTGTGTTGAGACCCAGCAAGCAGTTTCTTATGCTTTTCCTTGAAAGAGGAGAGAGGTTGGTGTCATGGTCAGTGAGTTTCAGTCTGGGATGACAAGAACATACCCCCCAAGCCTCGCTCAATGGGCTTATCAGTCATCAACAAACCAGTAATTGATGAGGTAAACTATCAGTTTGCTCGGCGGATATCATATGTAGCCAGCACAGGTGATCCACTGAGCGAATCTTCTTGGCTTGGACATGGCTCTCTTTTAGAGGGATTGTACATTCAATCACGTTCATGCTTGTCCGATGGGAGGTTGCTCATAGCACGTGAGAAGCACCATGGTGTTTTCTCTGCGTAGTCCAACACCCAGTGCCGTCGTTGCAAGAGCTCATCCCGGTTCAGAAGGTACCGAGAATCTCAGTAGATGCAGGTGTTTCCCTCCTCTTTCCTTTCAGCAGAGAAAGAGCATCTATCCCGTGTGGCTGCCTGCTTATGCAAAAGGGAGGTGCGTCGAAACGCTGAAGCGAACTCCTACGTGTTCTCCTGGTAAGCAGTGCCTCTATGCGACGGCAGGTCGCTTCAAGGATGAATATGAAGAGCAAACGAAATCAGGGAAGTGATGAGTGGTAGCATGAGAGGGAGGACCACCGTTACCCCTACACGACCCAATGCACTGATCTCCAATGGCCACGTAGGGAAGGTATCGCGCACCAGGTCATAGCGTTGTTTGAGTGCTGCCAACTGGCGTGTGCCAGCAATGGCGCTACGTATGTCGTGCTCTACTGACAACAAGGACTGCGTGAGCGCTTGCTGAAACTCATCAACCAGCGGCTGTAATGCCTCGTCGCGAGCCCTCACCATCACTCGATGAGGAAAGACCAACCAGCCGAGCAAAAGTGCCGGGGTCAGGATGACATACATAGCACCCAGCAGGAGCATTTCCGGGAAGGAGAGCCAGTGCAAGTTGCGCGAAAGCCAAGTGGCGCTAAGGAGGAGTGCCTCCCAGAGCATAATGCCGACACTGATCCAGAGAAGACGCCCCAGGGCCCCAAGTCCACCAGAACCATCTGAATGCAACGGCTTGACCTGGAGAGTGAAGAGATAGAATAACCAGTTAGTAAAGACCACCGCCAGCAAAAGCCGTACAACGCTCATCCCTGTGGCATACATCAGGGGCAAATAAATGACAATCGCACTGACTCGCATCCAGTAAGGGACGGGGCTTGGACTCCCAGGTTCTAGCAGAAGCAGCCGATAGAGTGCGTAGAAGACAACAATTACCAGGATCGCCGCTGTCCACCAGCTCCTATCTACCCAGGTGACCAGTTGTTGCACAAAGGTTTCATATGTCTGTGCATCTGATTGAGGCCTGCGATGCTCGCCAATCACCCCATTAGTCCTAAGTGTGTTGAAGAGGCCAGCAATGGAGGCAGGAACGAGCAAATAGATCAGGAAGAGGAAAGGAAAGAGCACGAAAGTCTGAAGCAGAACACTCAGCGTATTGTCAGGGACCCAGAACCGCACCTTGCTGGCCCACCACAGCCACCAGCATAGAAAGACTCCTCCCGGAAGCAGCATCGCTCCCACTATAATCCAGAGATCGTGCAGACGCAATTTGTCCTTGAGCAGGATAAGCAAGGGATCATGTTGATAGAACTGCTGAGCGGACAGGGTTGTGGTATTCGTCGGGCTTTCTGCGCCTTTTTGTTGGTCTACCATAGTAGTGTCCATCCTCCCGCTCCTGAGAAACTTGCTGTTTTTGTTAGCCGTTCCATGTTAGTGCTTGAGACTATTATAGTCTATGCTGTACACATCCGCTAAAGCACATGGTCTTTCGACACAAGAATCTGAACAAAGGTGCCTTATCCTGACCAAATACAAGACACGCCTGAAGCGTTTGCGGCAGCAAATGGTCTTCAGGCGGGCGTTTCTTTTGCAAAAGGTGAGGACAAGCAACACACACCCTGGGAGTTGGAGCGATAAGAGAGGCAAGGGAAGACGCTTTACAACAAAACGGTTCAGCTCCTTCTCTCGGGAAGGTCTGTTTTGCCGAGGAGTGCGCCTCTGAGGTCTGCCCTGCTGAGATTGGTCCGAGTCAGTGCGGCTCTGTTGAGATTGGCTCCTCTCAGATCGGTTTCGCTGAGGTTGGCTCGGTCGAGGTCGGTTTCGCTGAGATCTGCCATATAGAGATCTGCTCTGCTGAGATTGGCTCGAGCGAGGTACGCTCTGGAGAGGTTCGCCCCGCTGAGGTTCGCCCCTCTGAGATCGGTGTCGCAGAGCGTCGCCTTTCGCAGGTCTGCTTCGCTGAGGGTAGTCCTCCTGAGGTCTGCCTGACTGAGATTGACTCCAGTGAGGGTGGCTCTCCTGAGATCTGCCTTGTAGAGGAGTGCGCCTCTGAGGTCTGCTCCGCTCAGCTTGGCCCTGCAGAGGTGCACCCAGGAGAGGTCTGCGGTGATGAGCAGTGCCCCGCTCAGATCTGCCTCGTCGAGGTCTGCTGCGCTAAGATGGACTCCGACAAGGCTCGCCTCCTGAAGGTTGACCCCTTTGAGGTTGACCCCGCTAAGGGTAATCCCGCTGAGGTTAGCTCCGCTGAAGTCGGCCCCACTGAAGGTGGCTCCGCTGAAATCGGCCCCACTGAGGTCGGCTCCACTGAGATTGGTCCCACTCAGCTTGGCTCCGTAGAGGTTGGCTCCATAGAGGTTGGCTCCGTAGAGGTTGGCCTTGCTCAGGTCTGCCCCGTTGAGCGCTGCCCCACTCAGGTTGGTTCCATAAAGGTTGGCTTCGTAGAGATTGGCTAGATTGAGGTTGGCTCTGCTCAAGTTGAATCCGCCAAGGTTGGCCCTGCTCAAGTTGGCTCCGCCCAAGTGGGGTTGTATCTCCAGGTGCCTGGTCCTCCACGTATTCCAGGCAGTTGAATCCTTTTTGAGAAGCTTGAGATGGCGGGGGTCTGCCATAGGGTTCATCCCCTATCTGTCGCTAGGAGTGCATGGGGAAAGGTATCGGTGATGGTGTCCCCGCTGGCACGGGTTTTCCCTTCCTCGGCGTTCATACACTCTCTCTTCATGCTGGTCTAACTGCCTCAAAAACCGTCTTACAAGCAGGTGTAATACTTCTTCTGCTCCCTAATCGAGTGGTGCTTCTCAGTGTTGCCTCGTATTGTAGCATACTCTGCAGGGATGTAATACGTCTTCTGCTCTACAATCGAGAGTTGCTCCTGAGCCGGTGTGGGTTACGCATCGGCGCTTCGCATAGCAAAAATGGGCCGATCGCAACGCGCAGCGCCAGCCTTGCGCGTAAAACCTCATCACCTCCGTGACGATCGATGACGTCTATTGAGCAGGAAAGCAAGGAGCAGTCGAGAAACGCTTGTTGAGCACCAGCTGCACTGTTCCCTTCCACTTGAACCAGGAAGTCTGATACCGGGGGAGATCGTGCCCCAATAGCTCATCGCTGTGCGATTCCCCACAAAGTGACAGCTTCCCGTACATTTCGGGCAAGCTTCTGTTTGTTTAGAACCTGCCATCCCCTGGCCGTGTGATACGCAATGTG
>WNFM01053408.1_pt1 | contig 13653 bp, 17 predicted proteins | sample 5400271 | NCBI WGS metagenome assembly WNFM01 (sample SAMN13153352, study PRJNA577476) | soil metagenome | isolation source: 60 cm saprolite on Douglas fir-dominated hillslope | place: USA:California | collected 2013-09-17 | reverse complement strand
CCCTCAATCCTACCGTCCATTCGGTGAGGGTTTTCCTTTCGTTGCGCAGTGGGAGCCGATCCGGGAAGTCCACTTTGACGGCCATGCTTTCCACAGCGGCGATCTGGCAGAGCAGATGAACTTGAATCCTTACGACTTCTACTCGCTCGAAATTGACTGGTCGTACCCGCCATCGGAAATCCTGCGGGCAATCCAGCCATGGCTGGAGGCCAAGCGACCGTCTCCCCCTCGCAACCGGCGGGGCCAGAACGTCGCCCGGTATTACCGCCGTGTGTTGAAGGAATTGGGAGGTTACCGGCTGATCCAGGCTTTGGGTTCGGTAGACGCTGCCTGGGAATATACCAACCAGATCGACCTCAACGGCGATAAGGGACTCTTCTCGCAGGAGCACGAATGGTACACCGCGCGCAAGCGCACTCAGCAGATCATGGCCGAGTGGCAGAGGGCTTTCGACTATCTCGAAAACGCGGCGACCTCGGCATAGGGAAGCACTTCGATCTCTTTGCTTAGCTGTGGGCATGTCAAATCCCACACACAAAAAACCACCTGTTTCGGATGGCGACGCGGAGCTATGCCGCATCGTCAACCGTGCCGGTGTCACTACCACCATCAAGGAGGCTCTCGATGAAATTGGAGCCGCGTCGTACCCCGGCGCGGTCCCCTACGTCGAGAAACTCATCCGTCCCAAAATCGAGCCCAAGGCATTAAAGCTGGAGGCTTTCATCAAGAACCAGGTCACGCCGGAAGTCTTCCAGCAGGCCGTTCTTCTGCACGCCGCGCACGTCGCGGAGCAGCGTAAAAACAAGGCCGCACAACCGGAGTTGTTCCATGACCAAGAATAACTTCCTCCAGAAAATCCTCTACATCGGCATCGCCTCGATGGTGGTGACTGATGCTGGCAGGAATATATTGATCGACGGTGATAACGGCTTCCGTGCCCGGACCCTTGCCGCTCCGCTCAAGGGCGTGGCCTACATCTTCCAGCTTGATCTGAGCCAACCGGTCCCCGCTGCCGTAGCCATGCTGGGATCAATCGCCCTCTGCTTTGTGGCGGGCGTGTTGGTGTGGGAGTTCGTCGCCGTCCGTCTTGGATTTGGGAGGGGAGAATGAAAATCAGTGACGCCATGGTCATCAGTCTCTTCCTCCTGTTCCTCTTTTTGGCATCGCTCGGCCTGACCTGGTATGGCTGGTTGAGCGATCAAAGTGAGTGGTGGAATCGCCTGATCACCGTGCCGTACAAGGGCACCCATTACGTGTTCGCGCTCAAGACCGATGACCCGAGGCTGTTGAAAATCCTCCTCGGGTGGCTCGGTTCCACCGTCTTCTACTTTTTGGCAGCGATCCTTATTTGCATCTCCATCTGCGATTTAATCCGGTGGCGCAAAAAGCGTGCAACCAAAGGTAACAACGTGCCGTGACCGCCATGCCCTCCGTGAAATTACATCCAGATACCCTCGCAATCCTCTCCGGGTTGCGAGGGCGTTTTGGCGCGGGCCACAGCTATGACAAGCTCATCCAGGAACTCGTGCGCCGCCACATGCACGATGTCAATCAGGCCATGCTCGCCCCCGACCGACTGGAGCGCATCGAAGCATTGCTGACCCAGCTTGTGCAGAAACTCGGCGACGGTGGCGGCGGTGGCGCGGCCAGTTCGACCCCACCACCCACCTACAAAGTTTAATAAATCCCTCACCATGAAACCACCCGCCATCATCACCAAAGTCACCGGCTACATCGTCATACCGGTGCTGGCCCGTGAACTTCGCTACCTTGATGAAACTTGCCCGCGCGTTCCCCAGCGGTTGTCCCAACTGGCTGCGGAGGAAATAAAAATCATCATCGACCCCAAGCGCCGAGGCCGGAACCGGTGATAAGCCATGGCTCCTCGTGTCGCCGTCATCACCAAGGCCACCGGCCACGTCGCCACCACCGCACTGGCCGGTGATCTTCGCTACCTCGACGAAACGATCTCACGCGGAAACTGGGAATTTAAGCCACTCACCCCGGAGCAGGTCCGCGAACTGATTGGGAAAAATCGCCGCCTGTTCGCTTCCGATGAGGGCGGCACCATCATCCGCATCCCGGCAGAAATACTGCCCAAGCTCGACCGCCACGGCGTCATGCGCGGATGCAAAACCGGCACCATCTCACCGGCCTATGCTGCACGGCTGGAGGAAATGCAGCGCCAGGGAAAACAACTTTATCATCGCATCGTCACCGGCGTGAAGGCGCTCGATCCTGACCACGGCTTCACTCTGGCGCGGAAGCATGGCACCGTTGTGCCGCTCACCTGGACCGCGCAGTTCAAGGCGCAGGAAATGCAATGGACGGCGGCGCTGCCCGCGGCAGCGGGCAGGCCGATCCTCTCCCGGATGTTGCGCGAAGCCACCCGGAATCATGCCCCCAGCCGTCGCGCCGTGCGCACCATGACCAGTGATAAAAAAGTGGGCCGTGACGTGGTCGCGCACAACTTGGTCGTTGCGCCTCATCCGCGAATCCTCGCGCAAATCAAGCGTGCCGGTCTGCCGGTGGACCTGGTGCTGGAGGCTGCGGCCCGCCGTGCCATCGAGCGCATGGAACGCAAGCGCGGAGCCAAGATTATCGCGGTGGCCTCCACCCATTTGCAGGACTCTTCCGGGGTCAGACCCCATTTACATATCCGCATGTCGTCCCATGACAGCGCGGGAAAATACATCCGACTTTTTGACAGAAAAACAGGCGGCAGCGGAGGCGGACGCTGCATCTTGCAAAACGAAATCGAGCGCCAAATCCAAATCACCATCGAACGTAACCGCTCGGGAAAGAGAGAATAATTATGTTCAACCTGTTCAAGAAAAAGCAGCAAAGCACCACGGAGGCCGTCTTCGGCCAGACCGATTTTTTAGGAGATGATATGACCTGGCGGCTGGACGCCATGCCCGGCGGAATTTTGGCCATAGGCGGGACAAATAGTGGAAAAACGAACAGGCTCTTCATCCCTTTGATGATCGGGATGACCAATTTGCGGCAGCGCCAGAAGGAAAATCTCCGCTGGGGCGGCGTGTTCATCGACCCCAAATTGTCGTTTGCAGCCCGCCTCATCTACCTCTTTACCGAGATGGATTTGGAGTGGAATTTGCATGTCATCTCCGAGACCCAGGCCGTTCCGATCAATCCGTTGCGCTCTGGTCTTAGCGGCCAGAAAATCGCCGAGATGTTGGTGAAGTCGTTGTTCGCGGGGAAGACGATGACCACTTCTTCCGGTGCGGCTTATTATGAATCCCGCGCCCTGGCGCTGCTGGGCCATCTCATCACCGTCGCCATGTACGGCAGCGAACCGTGTTTGCGTAAGGTGGCGCAAATGGTGGACGCGCTCACCCTTGGCCGCGCGCTGGCGTCAGATCATCCCAAGGCGGCTGAGGCCCTGCAGCGCATCCACATCTTCGGTGAGAGCGACGAGGAGGAGAAGAGAAAGGTGCTCGATTCGATCCAGAATTATCTCGAGCCGTACCGCGTTGATCCCTGGGAAAAAATCTTTTTTGAGCCAGGACCGTTCACGCTTGATGTCGTCAGGGATGAAGGCCGGTTTTTGATCGCGGCCTTTTCCCCGAATAAGGTGAACAATCTTTCCAGCGGCCTGTTCCTCCTCAAATCGCTCTGGTACGCGGCGATCATGGAGCGGATGAGCAGCGACTTCACCGGCAACAAAGAGCGCCTTTGCCTATTTATGATCGACGAATTTCCCTCAGTGGCGTCCGGCAACAGTGATGGTGAGTTCCTGGCCATGCGCCGCGAAGCGCGGGCCTGCCCGATCTTCGCCATCCAGCAAATCACCCAGCTTGAAACGGTGCTGCCCACGGAATGGAAGAATGTTTTGGGGCTGCTCACGACCCATATTTATCTCAGACAATCGGACATGGACACGGCCCTTTACGCCGAGAAAAAATGCGGCTACGTGGAGATCAGCGTCGATGCCGTGACCACCGCACCCGGCTTCTCCAACCTCTTTAGCAATGAGAGCAGCCGCACCACCACGCGCCAACTTCAACCCAGAATCCCAGCGGATTACTTCCTGTCTCTCCCGGATGGTGACGCCGTCATCGTCAATGATCAGCGCACCATTGCGTGGTTCCCTGCCGCCGGAATGGGCCGGGAAAAGGAAATTGAATTTCGTAAAATGAAGTGGCCCGCCCGCCCCCGGTTGGTCCATCCCCGCGACTTCCGCCAGTAACTTCCCGACCGAAAAAGACAGGAAGGCAGCGCGGATCATGGGCGATCGGCGCCAGCCGATCACCCATCAACCGCGCGCAAACCCACGGTAGATTTACGCGGCGTGGCGCGTGGATCTACCGTCAGCACTACGCGGTCAGGCCCCCATGCCTTCCCTTGCTGCCACTCATTACCACCTTTTTCCAGCACCACAATCGGCGCTCGAAAAAGGTGGTAATCGTGGATGCAAGAACACACCCCCTGGTGTCGCTGACGCGATCCGCTGGCGCGGATGTTCTTGTTGTCCTGCCTGCTGGCAGGCTGCGCATCAAAGTATTGATGCTTGATGGCTGTCGCCATCCAAGGGGAGGCGCACCACATTGTGGTGCGGCCTGCGGGCCGTCTGCCGACAGCCCTTGGCCAACAGGTCGCCCGACCTGGTTGCCGCCGATGGGGGTGCCACATGGAATGGTAATGAGGTGGCCCCACTCCAAAGCAGCAAGTCCTCACGCCAGGGCAGCAAGGCAACGTCCGGCACGGCGTCACGTCCGTTCGTCGGGGTGTGGGTCAGGCTGGTCAGGGCACCCGGGCCGGTGGCCTCGACCCTGTCCGCGCCTGCCTCTCACCTCACTCCTCACGGCGAGTCATGCCGCGACCGGCGATGTCCAGCTTTGCCCTGTCATGGGGCTTGCAGTGACCATCACGGCGCGGCCCGCGCCGAAGCCCAGGAACCCATGCGACTTGTGCGGGTTCCTTGTTGTCGCCCTGAAAAGGCAAGGGAAGGAGAGAGAGAATCCTCTCTCTTATATAGAGACACCCCTCCTTACCTCCAGCCGTTGGCTGCGGAGGTTCGACGACTAGAAGAAAAAGTAGATGACCTTTACGCAGCCTTCTGACTGGGGTCTGCTGCCGTGACAATCACCTGATCGAGAAACTGGAGGACATACTGTTGGGTGGCGCGGGGTAACAGAGCGATCTGATCCACCTTTTGATGAAGCATGGAAACGGGGCCGGGCTTGGTCTGTCGTAGCGGCTTGATCCCTAGCAACTCGTCCACCGTCACGCCAAAAACGGAGGCACTCTTTTGCACAATCTCTGCCGTGGGGTTTTGGGCGCGACGCTCGTAGTAGTCCACGGCTTTTTGTGTGCTGCCGATGAGTTGGGCGAACTGAGTCTGCGATAGGCCATGACGTTTGCGCAAAGTCGCCAGGCTTTGTCCGAAGGGAGGAGCTTCTTTCGTTGGGGGTCTTCCGGCCATAAGGCCGAAACTATAATCGAGGGTTGGGGAAATAGAGGGCATTGGAGAAATAGGCTTGCTTTTAATGCTTCATAAAGCAAGTAATAGGCAACATGGTTCCCGCTGTCCAGAAAATCCAGAAAACAGGCTTGACGTGTTTGCGGAAAAGCCGGGCGGTCGAGGCCCGCGACCCGGACGTTTACAACCTGGGCTGGCGGTTGCGGGCAGTGCAGCAGGACTTGTGGGCGCTGCGAACCATCGCCGAGCGCAACCGGCATCGCTGGCCGACGATGGAAGAGGAGTTGCACCAAGCCAGCCTGACCATCTTGCAGCACATGGCCAAGGTGCAGGTGGCCCACGACCGGATCAGCGCCGACATCACTTAAAGGAGACCCATGAAAAAACCAGACCAGAAACAAAAGCAGCGGGCGGCGCTGGTGCTCTGCCTCGACGGACTCAACGACAGTTGGCACACCCTGCACGCCCTGACCGGGTTGCTGGCGTTGTGCCAGGAAACTTCCGTCCCGGCCATTGATCCCGAGGTGATCGGGGGAGCGGCCTACCTGATGAGGAAAGAACTCGACCGGATGCACGAGGGGTTGCAACAGCTCGACCGGGAGATGGCTCGTTGAAAATGTCCATGAAGCTCGACTTTGATGCGATCAAGAAGACCACCGACATCGTCGCCGTGATCGAGCGGTACGGGGTGCCATTAAAAAAACAGGGCAATGACCATGTGGGGTTGTGCCCGTTCCACCAGGACACCAAGCCTTCGCTTCGCGTCACCCAGGGCAAGGGCCTCTTCCATTGCATGAGCTGCGGTGCGGCGGGCAATGCCATCCAGTTCGTGGCACGGCGAGAAGGACTGACAGACAAAGAGGCGGCGCTGAAAATTACCGGCAGCATCCCCGGCATCCAGCGCGGCCAGGACATCCCTACGCCCGCACCGGCGACACCAGCTCATCACCCCGAGTTGTTCGCCGCCGTGCTGGAGCATTACCACCAAACCTTGTTAGGCCGCAACCGGCGCGGCCTCGACTACCTGAAAGGGCGCGGCCTGACCGACGTGGCTATGCTCGCCCACTTCAAAGTTGGTTACGTCGATGGCACCCTGAAAAGCAAACTCACTCCGGCCCAGGTGCAGCTCGCGCAGCAAATGGGCCTGTTCAACGACAAGAAGAATGAAAAGTTTTGGAACCGCGTCGTCGTTCCCATCCTCGACGACGTGGGAAGGCCGGTCGGGTTGTGTGGCCGTGACATCACTGGCGAGATGGAGGCCAAGTACCTCAACCTTGCCGGAGGACAGCGCGGCATCTGGAATAGCGCCGCCGCCTCAGCTTACCCCGATGAACTCTTGGTGACGGAGGGCATCCTTGATGGCCTCGCGTTGTGGCAGGCCGGAATCAAGAACAGCATCGCCGTGTGCGGCGTGGAAGGCTGGTCGGCGCTGCATACCGCGCTCATCCAAAAACACTCCGTCCGCAAAATCGTTCTCGCGCTCGACCAGGACGAGGCCGGAGAAGAGGCGGCAAAAAAACTGGCTCCCCAACTGGTGGCTCTCGGGGTGAAGGTGCATCGGCTCCGCTGGCCCCAGGGGATCAAAGACGCCGGTGATTACTTCCAATACAGCAGGCATCTCGACTTCAAAGGCACGCCCGCAGGCTTCGCCGATCTCGTGACCGGCGCGGCGCGGGTGGGCTTCACCCGGACGGCGGGATCACCGGACAAGACACCGCTGACCGTGGTGGAAAAAACCGACGACATGGTGCTGGTGAAAAACGGAACCATCAATTACCGCGTCAAAGGGATGACCAGCCAGGGTGCGCTCAAGATCATGCTCACCGCGAAGAAGGACGACGTGTACCACGTCGATCATCTCGACCTTTACACCAACAAGGCCCGGAAGATGTTCAGTACGGCCGCAGCCGAACGGCTGAGCGTCGAGCCGCAGAAAGTAGAGGATGATTTACTGGCCCTGCTCGACCTGCTGGAAAAATTACGCGCCACCAATGACGCCGCGCCGACCACTTCCACCGTGCCCACCATGACCGAGGCCGAGCGGGAGGAGGCGCTGCAACTTTTACAATCGCCCCGGTTGCTCGACCGCATCGCCAGTGATCTTGAGGTTGTCGGTTACGTCGGCGAGGCCAGGAATAAAAAGTTGGCTTACCTCATCGGCACCAGCCGCCTTTTACCCAAGCCACTCTCCGGCATCTTCCGCGCCCAATCCGGTTGCGGCAAATCGTTCCTCATGGAATGCGTGGCCGAGCTGACCCCGCCCGAGCAGGTTCATTTTTTTAGCCGTCTGACCCCACAGGCGCTTTATTATTTAGAACCCGACGCGCTGACCCACAAGTTGCTCATCGTCGATGAACGGGACGGCAGCGAAGAAGCCGAGTACCCCATCAGGACACTCCAGACCCGCCGCGTTTTGAAACTGGCCGTGCCGGTGAAAGACCCGAACTCCGGGAAGATCCGCACGGTGGTTTTGGAAATACACGGGCCGATAGCCTATATGGAGTCAACCACCGATCAGCGGATTAACCCGGAGAATGCCAACCGCTGCTTCGAGCTGTACCTCGACGAAAGTGAAAAGCAGACCCAGGCCATCTTCGCGGCGCAGCGCCGCAGCCGCACGCTCGCGGGGTGGCAGATGGAGCGCCAGAAAGAAAAAATCGTCCGCACCCATCGCAATGCCCAGCGGCTTTTACGTCCGGTCAAAATCATCATCCCGTTCGTGGACCACATCGAGTTCCCGGTGGCGTGGTTGCGGGGGCGGCGCGACAATGACCGCTTCCTGTCCTTGATCGAGGGCCTTGCCTTCCTCCACCAACACCAGCGCCGCGTCAGCCTCGATGGAAATACTGAGTATATAGAGGCCAGCATCGAGGATTACGCGCACGCCTACGACCTCGCGCACCAGGTCTTTGCCCAGGCATCGAGTGACCTGCCCAAGCCGGTGGCCGACTTCCTTGCCCAACTGGAAAAGATCGTCCCGCAAAAAGCGCGGGAGGCCAAACTTGCGCCCGACACTTTTACCTTCACCCGCCGCGACATCCGCGAGGCGGTGAACCTCCCCGACTACATGGTGAAACGGTACATGAGGGCCATTGAAGAGCTGGAGTACGTCCAGGTGCAGCGTGCACCCCAGGGCGGTTCCTACCGCTACAAAATGGCCGAGACGGTGAAGAAGCCGCGCCACCTCGACGGCCTGATGAGGCCCGAGGCGCTGCGGGAAAAGTGGAACAACTGGAACAAAGTGGAACAACGCTGACTGTCCCACTTTTGGAACTGACTATGAGCGACTTACCCCAAAGTGGAACAGTGGAACAGGAAAGCATGGCGGCCTGTGAATCGCTTGCCGCCGTGCTGGAAGATTACCGCCAATGGATCAGCGGCCAGGGCTTTAGCAAGGATAGCCCGAAAGATCACATCGGCAAGCTCACCCACCTTTGGCCGTTCCTCACCCGGCACGGCCTGTTCAGCCAGGGCCGCGTCAACTGGATCGACATCGACCGCGACACCATCGCCGAGTACCAGGAACACATCTTCCAACTGGTCAGCACTCACACCGGCAAGAAACTCTCGTGCAACAGCCAGATCAATTACCTCTCCTACCTCCAGACGTTCTTCCGGTTCCTCCACCACACCAGCCGGATCGCGCTCGATCCGACCGACACCCTGAAAGTCCCACGCCATCCCCACCTGTTGCCCGCCGTCCTGTTGAAGCCCGACGAAATGCGGCGGTTGCTCGCCGTGCCCAATGTGGAAACCGTGATGGGGTTCCGCGACCGCACCATCATGGAAATGTTTTGGTCGTGCGCCCCGCGCTTGTCGGAACTGTGCGCGGTGGCGGTCGATGACATCGACTTTGCCGAGGGGTTGCTGACCATCCGGGAGGGCAAGGGCCAGACCGAGCGGGTGTTGCCCATCGGAGAAGGGGCGATGGCCTGGAGCCGTGAATACCTCCGCGCCGTGCGGCCCCTGTTCCAGTGCCGCCGCCGCTCCACCCACAGCAACACCCTCTTCCTGAATCGGAGCGGGCAACCGCTGGGTAAGGCCGGGTGGGACAAGAAAATGAGCATTTACACCGCACGCGCCCGAGTCAGCCCGCTCTTTACCACCCACAGCTTTAGGCATCAGCTCGCCAGTGACATGCTCAAAAACGGCGCGGACCTTCGCCACATCCAAAAGATGCTCGGCCACGAAGACCTGGTCACGACGCAGCGTTACCTCCACGTCGTGAAGGGCGACCTGTTGAAAGTCCACGCCCAAACCCATCCCAGGGAAAAGTTGCCGGTGATGAACATCAGTTACCACGGCACCTATGAAAACTGAGCAGGCCATCGACCTTTACTTGGGTATGCTGGAACAGCGGCACATGGCCGTGTCCACGTTGCGCTGGAAAAGAAAGTGCCTCCAGTTCTTCGCGCAATGGATGGGACAAAAGGAAATCGACGACTGGCGCAACATCACCTTCGACGACATCCGGCGTTACCAGCACCACCTGTCCAAACGGAAGACGCCCTCCGGTTTATTGAGCACGAAGCAATACCAAAACAGCCTCATCTGGACGTTGAAGGACTTTTACAAAACGCTCCACCAGCGCGGCAAGGTGCTCATCAATCCCTGTTCCAAACTGCCCCAGCTCCGCAAACCGAAGCGGTTGCCCAGGGGAGTCCTCACCGCCGATGAAGTCACGCGGTTGTTGCAGGCCCCCGACTTGAAAAGATCATGGGGGTTCCGCGACCGCGCCATGTTCGAGCTGCTTTACTCTTCCGGGTTGCGCGGAAAGGAAGTGTGCCTGCTCACCATTTACGACATCGACTTTGACAAGCGGCTGGTGCGGATCACCCAGGGCAAGGGCCGCAAAGACCGGCTGGTGCCGGTGGGCCGCACCGCCCTCAACTACATCGAAGTCTATATGAAGCAAGTGCGCCCGATCCATCTGGCCGCGAATCGCCGGAAGCAGGCCGTGACGTTCCTCTTCCTGACCCGGTTCGGCACCGCGTTCAACACCAAATACCTTTACCAGCAGATCAAGCTCTACCGGAGCATGGCGGGCCTGACCCGAGCCGTGACCACTCACTCGTTGCGCCATGCGTGCGCAACCGAGATGTTGCGCGGCGGGGCCAACGTGCGCCACGTTCAGGAGATGTTGGGCCATGCTCACCTCAGCACCACCCAAGTCTATACGCACGTCATCCCCCATGATCTAAAGAAGGTTCATATAGAAACCGCACCAAGCGAGCGCCGCCGCGTCCTCGACGTTCCCAAGTTCCAGAATAAAAAGTGGAACGACGACAAAAACGGCGGGTATTACCGCGTTTAGCCACGGCTCGACGGCCACCATTTAGCCGTCTAAGGTCAGCAATGGTCTGCTACCACGGCGAACTTGCCCCAGGGAAGAAGGCATGGCGTCGTCAGAGGCAAAAATTACGCACGGCTGGAAACGAGCGTTCGGCGGTGCTGCTTATTCCGATTGCCATCACGCCCTCCACAATCCCCACGACGGGGGTGGCGCGGGCCAAGATCGTTTTTGGCAGCGGAGTCCAAGTTCCCAAGCTCGATGTAAGCAATACCACTTTCAATATTACGATAGGTGGACAGGGCGTTGCTGATCTCTATCAGGACGATAACAACAACAACATTTTTTACTTTTCGATTCCGGCCGGCACGGCGGGACCGGCCGATGTTACCATCAGTGGAATCAGTGTCCCCGGAATGCCGTGGCTTTCGGCGACCCCACCGCAGACCATGACGTTGCCAAGCTTCGTCCAGTACACCGACGACCCCGCCAAGGGGATCAAGGGCTTTTCGGATTCCAATCTGGTCAACATCGAAGAAGGAAAATCTTACATTGATTATCAGAATGCCAACGGCGGCATTTCCAATGACGATGCCGTGGCATTGATGTCGAACATTCGGGAGGATGCGGCTACAGTACAGACGGATTTGTGGAAGACATTCTTGGTCGACAAGACTCTTGATCAGAGTGCCGCAACTGATCTTCAGAATCAGGCCTCCCAAAAGAACGGGGATTTCTTAACGGCTTATCCACCCACAATCATCTCTAGCGGCGGCAGCGGGGCACAAACCGGCGTCCAGGTTATCGCTACCGCTCCTGACGCATGGATGGACGGGCCTACTCCTGGGCAATTCACGGTTAGTCGGCCAGCCCAATCGACCAGCCCGCTCACGGTGAATTATACCGTTGGCGGAACAGGCGTAGCTGGCACGGATTATACGGCACTTTCCGGCAGCATCGTTATTCCTGCGAACGCAACGACAGCCACCATTACCCTCACGCCCATCCAGCACTCGCTTGGTGGGGCCAGCAAAACAGTAGTGGTCACCATTTCGACAAGCACTTCCTACCAAATCGGTTCGGCAAATGCCGATACCGTGACCATTCACGATTACAACCCGTAACTGCTATGAGACTGTACATCATTTTGACAATAGTCTGCTTGCTCGGATTTGCTTTGCCTCCCGTTCATGCTCAAACCCCAGCCATTCCCAGCCTGGGTAGCTCAACCTTTTTTGCGGACGTAAAGGCCAGATTAACGAGCAGCAAAACGAAGGAATTTCACGGCATCTACCTTGACGTCAGCGGTACCGAGTTCAAATACGATGTTTTCAAAGCTGAAGATCAGAAAATGGAAACCTATGTTGTTCCCACTTCCGGTGTAGGAACAATCATTGACGACGTAGTTAGTGCTAACCCGACCGCTACCTTGATACTCAACGGCGCGCAGTTCAGTTATGGAACCAGCAACCATCCTCACTTGAGGCATCCGCTCGCGGATCAGGAACCGATGGTTACTATTGGTAATGTGGTCAGTGGCGGGAGCGTGATTTCAACTAACGCGTCAGCAGGTGCCCGCAGAATGGCCTTAAAGCGATACTGGCTGGCTGAGAATTATAGTATCGCCGATGCAGGCAGTGCAGCGTCGTACTTTTTTAGTGAGCCTCCAATTGGAACTAAGGGCGATCCGCCTTTGGATGATGCTGCCTTGGGTGGCCTTGTTTCGTTAATAATGCCCACAGGACACCCTCAGACATCCACCGATGACACAGATCTAACCATCTACGACGCTTTTCGGCTCTATTCCAAAAGTGGAAACTTGAATCCAAGCTTTGGATTTTATGTCGGCTTCAACGTCATTGGAGTTAATCGATCAAATGGAATGATCATCGTGCTCACCAAAAGCAACGGTGGGAACGGTAGTATTTATGACGCTCAGGCTTTGTTGCACTCATCCGGCGTTGACCTGGCATTGGTCACTGACGGTGGCGGCTCAACCGCCGTCTGGCTTAAGGGCGTTGGCTACCTTTCCAAGGCTTCACGACATATTCGTAAAAACGCGGACGGAAATAATACTGTTGCAAACTACCTCATCTTTGCACCGAAATGAAGCCTCCTCCATTTTCTCGAGTCGTGTTGGTCCTTCTGTTTTTAGCAGTGGGATTCGGTCCTTTCGCGTTGGCCCTGTTTTTTGCCTTCCTCGACCTTTATGAAGGAGGCAGTTCGATTGATCGAATCTGGGATAACGAAATGTACGCTTGGGGACTGATTTTTCTCGTCTTCCAAGTTCTGGCCATTGTTGTTGCCTTAACTCTGTTTAGAACCAGAAGAATTTTTGCCTTGGGTGCCATCCTCGCCGCGCTGTTCGGGATCAGCCTGTATGCCTACAGCTATAGCCCCAATCAGCTGAAGCCAAAGAGTTATGCTGATGTTGACCAACTGCAATTGTTCCGATTTTGGGTTGATGGTGGAGGTTGGCTTTTGGGAGTAGTGGTTATCCCTCTCGCTGTTTGGTACATCGTTCTACTGATCCGGGAGCGGACGGGCAGGAGCAGTTCTTCCGGCAAAGCAGTGCCTACTTAACAAGCCCGTAAACGCGCCAGGATGGCCTATACGGGGCGTTTACCCGGTGAATGGGGGGATTGGGGAGCGCCGCAGGCGCCGCGTAGCGGCGGCCTGCCGGCAGTGGCGGCAAAAATCTTTCCACCGGGCTTTACTTGGCTCCCCCCGAATTTGCTAAAGTACAGGGATGGCCCGGAAACAGGAATCCGAACTGGAAAAAGTGCTGCGTATCGGCGACGGGGTACCCCGCTCGGAATGGTGACCTGACCCCGGAAAATGGGACGGGTTGAAAATGTAGTTCTGATCCTCTAGGAAAGGACAGAACATGAAGAGAAGCCGATATAGTGAGGAACAGGTG
>WNFM01337322.1_pt1 | contig 13654 bp, 13 predicted proteins | sample 5400271 | NCBI WGS metagenome assembly WNFM01 (sample SAMN13153352, study PRJNA577476) | soil metagenome | isolation source: 60 cm saprolite on Douglas fir-dominated hillslope | place: USA:California | collected 2013-09-17 | reverse complement strand
GTCAATTTGAAACTGGGCAATGCCAGCGACGCGATCAAGGATTATTCCGACGCGCTGGCGAGCAACCCCCGTTCGGCCTCATCGCTGTTCGGACGCGGCGTCGCCAAACAGCGCAGCGGAGCGGACGGAACGTCGGACCTCAGCGCCGCGAAATCCATGGATCCCGGTATCGTCAAGGAGTTTGCAGGATACGGCGTGAGCGAGTGCAGCTCGCAATGACGCGCGCACACCCGCGCGGGCGCGCCAACTGCGGTCGAGACCGCAAGGGTGAGCGCGCCTTACGTCGGGACGAGGATCCGGTAGCTCACCGTGGCTCCGCCCCGAGTACCCAGGAACTGGTCGCTCGCCCAGGTCAAATCGACTTCCGCATGCGAGGAGGCGAGTTCGCCCGGGCCGACATCGACCAGCGGAACCCGGATCATGCATTTCTTGCCGGGGAAAAACACATCGATCATGGCCCCCAGCCGCTTGCTGTTGGTGCGCTAGGCGGACCCGAATATCTGCGCCATCACCGATACCTTGACCGAGCCGCCGAAGACTTCGCTGTTGGTCTGGATCAGGCCCATGTCCGGCGAACCGGTGCCTTCGTCCTCACGATCGTTCTTGCCAAATTGGGTTGCCTTGACGTCCCGGACCTGCGTCGGCTGGAAACCCGGCGGGATCGCGAGCGAGAGGTTATTCACGTTCGTCACCAGCGTTGAATCCGAAAGCGTGCGCTGCTTGTATGAATAGTTCAGCTGATGCACGACCGTGGCCTTGCCCTGCGTAACCCGCCGGCATGACGCGGCGAGAGATGAATGCAGGCCGTCGGTTCGAGTGGCGGTCAGATCCTCGGTCGCCTCGGTGACGACGCTTGCATCGTCGAATTTCTGGATTGTCCCTTTCAGCCCCGTCGTTGTCGAGCTGCCGCGATTATTGCCGGACGCCGAAGGCTTGGTGCTGAAGGGCTGCGGACTTCCAACGGGAGATGCGAACAACGGGGCCGCGGACGGTCCGGCCGCGAGTGAGGCGATCGTCAAGTTCCTCGCCGCCGATTTCTTTGCCGTCGATCTCGTTGCCGTGGAGCTCGTTGCCGTCGAACTCTTGGGTTTCGACTTCAATTCCGGCTTCTTGCTGGTCTTCAGACTGGATGCTTTCGTCATTATCAATTCCTCCGCAATAAAGAATTCAAATCACACACGATAATACGTCGAAGCCAGCCTCGGCCGATCAAAACGGGCAGCGTGGAGAGGCAGAACCGATACGTCCTTTGCGAAAGCCTGGCCTTTAGAAATCGTAGTCGATGAACAGCGTTCCCGATGACTTGAAGTTCGTCGGTACCTGCCCCGCGCTCGGATCGGCAGGCTTTTGGGCGACGCCGACCTGATCGCTGCGCGCGAGTTGACCGTCCATTCGGCCGCGCAACGCCTGCAATAGCGGCTCGCGTGGCACCTCGTTGTAGGCGCCAATCTGCGTCGAACACATCCCGACGCAACCATGCCGCATCGCCGCGACGGCGTCTTTCGGCGTCGCGTTCCTGCTGCCGTGGTGGCCGACCTTGTAAAAGTCGATGCTGTTCAGGATATCCGTGGCCTGCTTCGTCATTTGGGTGTGGCCCGGCGTCCCGAAGGCGCCGCCGTACAGAAAGTTTTCCCAGTTGCCCCATTGGGCGTCGCCGGCGAACAACAAATTCTTGCCCCCGAAGCTGAACAGGATGAGGAGGCTCTGGTTGTTGAGGGTCTTGTCGGCCGCCTGGGCCCGCGCCGCCAGGACATCCGGCCGGACGCCGTCAATCAACGCCTTGACCTTGTCGGCTGCGAAAAACTTGAAGGCATGATCGGGATAGATGTTGGCCTGAAACGCCTTCAGGAAGGTCTTCGCAGGCTCGTCATCGTCCTGCATGGCTTCCGCGAGATATTGGTCGGCCGTATTGGTCATCTGCGCGATCAGCTTGGTATCGCCGGGCGGCCCCAGCAATTGGGCCGTAAGGCCGGCGTCGACGAGGTCTTGAGGAAGATTGGCCGGGTCGCCGGCCTTGTAAAAATCGTGCGCCGGCTTGTTCTTGAATCCGTTGTGCAGGACATCGAGCGCCTTTTGGTTGCCGGATCCACCGGCCGCGCCCATACCGCCGGTGATGTTATCCATCATGGCCGCAGACTGGTCGCCGCGCGCTGCCAGCCGGAGGGAGAGCTGGCCCGCGAGCGCCGTTAAATTGGTCTGAAACTTGGTGGCGACCGGGTTCGTCGGGTCCTCGAACCAGGGCATCCAGACCCGATCGACGGTGATCTGGCTGAAGACATCGCTGCACTTGGCGAACCCCGAGATATGGTCCGCATGCCGGTGCGTCATAATGACCAGCGCAAGTTGCTTGCCGCAATCCGCCGCCATCTGCGCGACCGCGGCCTGGATACTCCCGAGGTCCACGGCGTGCACGCCGCAGTCGATCAGAATGTGCTTGTCGCCCTTGGCTGTCGACACCGTCAGCAGAAAGAAGTCGCCGAAGCCGACGCGATACATCCGTACCCGCAAGCCCTTTGCGCCCTGACCGGAAGCAGCACCCGTGCCGGCAGATGTCGGAACGCTAGCCGCTTTCGCCGGCTTCTGGCGCGCGGTTTTGGCGGCCTTGGCAACGCGTGCCTTCTTTTTGCCGACCCGCGGTTTCGAACCGGACGCTGCCTTTTTTGCGGCTGCCATTCTCAAACTCCCGAGTGCAACAGGCCAAAGTTGATTCGAAACCGCTTGCCGTCGGTCGCGCCGGAGCCACCGCTATCCTCGGGCACCGCTCCGGTCGAAAGATAATAATTTCGCACCCGATCCTCCCGTGCCTGAGACCACAGCTTTTGGATCACAAATCGAACTCTTGGCGGCAGCTTTTTGTCACCCTCCGGCGGATCCTGTGCAATCAACAGCGTGACGCCGTTGCGCATCGGAAACGTTCCCGGACTGGTATCGCCGAAAGGCGTGGTCACCGTCTGGACCAGCTCGACGACCATGTTGACGAACAGGCGGCCGTCTTGCCCAGTGTGAAACATCGGATGGAACGAGGGCGCCTGGATTTCCCCTTGCTCCGGCTCGAACCCGAGCAGCCTTGCATGCGTGTTGGCAAATTGCCGTAACGTGTCGCCGTTTTTATGTTTTTCAGCGGGGGTCAGTCCGTTCGGATTGCCGAAGATCAGCCCGTCGACCTCCAGTGCCCCGCGCCAGACCTTTGGCCAAAACAGCGAGTCCTCCGAATACGAAACCGCCTCATCCGCGACGATCCCGCGCAGCCGAAATGCCTCCATGAACGCATTGCGCACGTTGTCGTGATCCTCGGGATGAAGATCCAGATCGGCGGTCAGAACGGCGCGCAGGAAGTCGCCGAAGGTAATGTCGACGGGAGGACAATAGTCGAGCGCGCGGGCGCAGATAACGAAGAACTGCTCCGCAGTCCGGCTCGCTTCGGCCGCCAACCGCTCGGCCAGCGGAACCGGAATATCCCCGTTATCAGTTGTCCCGCCGCCGGCGCGGAAGATCCGGAACACTCCGCGCGTAGATCGTGAAATAGGCGTCGAAGACCGCCGCAACCAGGATCGAGCCACGATCGTGCGGTTCGGTCTTGGTCTTGATGTCGTTGGAATTCGGGCGGGTCCCGAGTGCGCTCCGCAACGCCGAACGCATTCCGGAAGCCTCGCCAAATTGTTGCGCTAATCCGATCAAGGGATTCGCGGCGGCGATCTGGATCTGAATGCTGGGCGCGTCGTCGGCACGATCGATTTGCACCTCGGGATTCAATTGCAAATTGAACAGCCTGCCACCGGTCTTGCGCAAGGTGTCGAGCAAAACTTCCTTGTGCGTGAAGTGCACAAACAACGCGGCCAGGTCGGCAAAGGCCTCGTGAAACGCCGGGACGTCGATGTTGGTCGGCTCCATGAAAAATTCGCGTATCCCATCGACGATCGCATGTGTCGTTTCATGCGCGATGATGTCGTGCGACAGGCAGGTGAAGACCGTCTGACCGGGCAAATTTCGTCCAGGGTCGGTGCGGTTCGCCTTGAAATAGCCGAACACGATGCCATGCACATCGGGATCGTAGAAGGCATTAGCCTGGCACATCGCGTGCGGAAACAGGTTGAGACATTTGGAAGCCCCGGCAGATTGGTCTATTCTCCGCCAGTGAACGTGCCGACCGAGAGCCGATTCGAACCGCTGCAAGGTTTCGCTGGCTACCGCATAGACCATCTGCTGATGGAAGCGCGGATCGGTATCACTCGGAGCAAGGCCTCCGGCAATCAACAATTTCGGGTCGTCGAGGTCTACGGGTGTGTAGTAAGTCTGGTTGGTGCCGTCGTAGTCGATGACCGAGAATCGCTCCCCGACCGGTCCGGGCAGAAGTTTCTCGTAACGGACCGACGCCGTCATGTAGTTACCGACAAACTTGCCTATGCTCGGATCAAATGCATAGACCTTCAACGGGCGCACGTCCGGCCAGGGAAGGTCTGCTGACGAGAATATATCTTCGGGCTCTGCCCCACTCGAAGCCGGTGCGGTCCGTCCCGGCGCATTTGGAGACGACGCGCCCGAAACCGACGCAGTCGAATCCGCTATTCCCTCACAAACAAATTGCGGTTGTCTGGCCATTTTCCCCCCTCGAGCGCACGCCAACCGATCCCTCGCTTGCGGCTGCCCACACTCATGCCCGCTATCTTAGCGTGTATTTAATCAGAATTCATTCTAAAAATGCGAGGCTATTTTCAAGGCCGGCGGTAACCGGCTGCACTGATGATGGACAGCCGCTACCCGCACGCAAGCAGCCGCAAGCTCAGCCCTTGCGCCCGGCCGATTTCAACTCCTCCGCCAGCCCTTGCGGATCATCAGTGCCGATGCGGCGGATTTCGCCGGATTTCAAGCGCAGCTCGACGGCGTCTAAGCCCGACACGTTATAGAGCCGGCGGCCTCGGCCGATCCGAATGCCAAAACCGTTCCACCACTGGTTCCGCACCATCGCAACGCTCTGGATTTGGTCGAGCGGAAGCCGATAGGTCCAAAATCCCGGACCAAAATGCCACCGCAACTCCTTCTCGCTCACCTCGACGGTCAGGGATGAGAACACGACCGCAGCGGCGATCAGCACGATCAGGACCACCACCGGCGACCCCTGCCCCCTGCGCCATGCGATCGCGCCATCAAGTGCGGCCGCGACCAGTAATGCGGACATGATCCAAATGCCGCGCTGGGTATGTTGATACGGCATCGCCAGCCCTCCCGCCCGCAAACACGCAAGGCGAAGCGCGCCCGTCGCTTTCGGGCCTGTCGTTTGGTCGCAAAATCCGCAGACAGGGTTCACTGTGTCCCTGCCGTCACAGGCGAGCGGAAAGCGTACAACCGATGCGGGAAAACCACAGATTTTTCCAGGGTGACAAGCCGGCCGATAATGGCGACAATTGGTGGAAATTGCGTCGCGTGGAACCGCGCGCGCCGCCGAGGAAAAAGTCCGTGATCCTACCGCGCAGATCTGTCTTGCTGATTGCTACGCTGGCTGCTTGCGCCGGACTGCTGCCCGTGCGCGCGCCGGCGCAGTGGTGGTCGCGCGCGCCGGCCGATTTCGAGGAATGCGCCGACGCCGCGGAGAAAGCGGCGACCAAGGAAGCCAAGGCTTCGGCGCTCACCGAATGCAACGCGAAATTCGCCGGACGGCGCAAGCCCGGCGGCGGCTACACTTATTATGATTTCATGCAGAACCGCAGTTTTGATACCGCCGGCCCGAACCCGACGCCGCAAGAGCAGAAGCATATCGACGAACAATATACCGCCTTCCTCGACCGCGAGCGGCGCAACAGCATCGCAGCGGCGTTCACCGCCAAGCAGCAGCAGCTGCAGCAGGCGTCCTTGCAGAATGAAAGGGTGCCGGTGCCGGTAGAGGCGCCCAACAAGCCGCCGGCTCCGGCCGCGGCGACCGATATCAGGCCACATCCGAGGACGGCGACCTGTGCGCGGCATTCGTTCTCCTGCGACTGGCCGCGGCTTTCCGAAGGCATCAAGGATTTGAAGAAGGCGCTGTTTGGTTCGTCATCGAGCAAGGCGAAGCGGAGCTGATTTTCACCGTCGTCCCGGCGAACGCCAAATCTCTCAGACGTCGTCCCTGCGAAAGCAGGGACCCATAACCACCGATGTCGGTTGTTGGCAAAAAAAGCAACCGCCACAGCGGCCAAATGAGAGGCCGCGGCGTATGGATCCCTGCTTTCGCAGGGACGACACAAGCTTGGTTCAATCCGTGATCACCATCGCCCAGAATTTCCGGTAAGGCGAATTCGGATTGTTGACCGACGCCACGCCGACCCGGCGCGCACCTGCCATCAAGAGATTTTCGCGGTGGCCGGTGGAGTCTTCCCATTGCTTCAGCATCTCGGAAAACGTGAGAAAACCCGCGCCGATATTTTCCGCCGCCCTGGATTTGCGCAACGGCGCCACCCGCGTGGAAAAATTGCCGCCGGCGCCGTGGCTGACGGTTCCGCTTGAGGCCATCGCACGCGCCTGTTTCAGCGCAACCGCGCCGAGACGGCTATCTGAGCGCACTGAAGATAGCCCGTGGGCACGCCGATAGGCGCTGATCGCGCCTGCATAATCGTCCGCGTTGGCGGCGGCAATGAAGCACAGGCTGAACGAGAGGGCGGGGACGAGCAGCCTCATGCGGGGCAGCCTGATACGGGGCAGACTCATACGTAATTGCGTCGGCATCAGCGGTCTTCAGTGAATGTCGTGGTGGATCCGCTTGACGTGGCGCCGCAGCACCGGCGCGGGATAGCGCACGGCCGGCTCAGAATATCTCTGCGCCGCCCACCGCTCCTGCAGTCTCGCGTCGTAACCCGGCGTCGGCGTCACTGTCGGCGGCGCGGCGCTCGCCGGCGCGATCAAAGCCCAGCCGCTGAGAGCCACAATGGCAAGGCTTTCGTAAATTCGCTTCATGTCGTTCCTCCCGGCGCACTCGCGGCATCTTCCCGGCCGCTTTTTCCAACCTCGTTCCCGATCGTTGCCTTTTCAAGGCAACGCGACCAAGGATCTTTGCGATCTATTCGAGCGCGCGGATATGCCAGGTCGCGTGACGAACCCCGCGCTGAACTGCCAGGCTCGCGACGACGGAGTCAAGCTCCTCGGGTTCGATCGACTGGCTGACCAGCGTCGCCCTGATTTCGGCAGTGTCGCCGGACAGATAGACCAGGTTGATATCCCGCACCGGGTAATTTGCCGCCTCCAGTTTTTCGAGCAGGATTTCCCGAACCGACGCAACCGAACTGGTATCCGTCGTGACCAGCACATCATAGCTCGCTTCCGAGGATTGTTCGTTGATCGGGATGCGATCGATTGCGTTGACTAGCGGGCGCAGCAAGGTGTTGCCGCCGAGCACGAAGATCGTCAGCAATGCCGCTTGAGCGACCATATCCGCACCCGCGCAGCATCCGACCGCCGCCGAGGCCCACAGCGTGGCCGCGGTATTGAGGCCGCGGACATTCATGCCTTCCTTCATGATCGCGCCGGCACTGAGAAAGCCTATTCCCGAGACGACATAGGCGATCACGCGAACGCTGCCCTCCGCTCCGTTCAGGTGATTTGCAAGATCGACGAACGCCGATGCGCCGACGGCGACGAGCACATTGGTTCGCAAACCCGCGCTGCGCTGGCGATATTGCCGCTCGGCTCCGATCATGGTTCCGAACACGAACGCCGTCAGCAGGCTGATCAGCGTGTCGAGAAAATCGTAGAGCTGAAAGGTCTGAAGGAAGCGCATTGCTGTCTCGATCGGAAATCTTAGAAAGATCTTAGAAAAATGATTCGGCGCTACGGCCTTATCTGCTCCGCCGTCAGCTTTGGCGAGCCCTTGCCCAAAACCTCGGCCTGTTTGACCAGCGCCACGACGCGGCGCGATATCGGCACTTGCAGTCCGTGCCGGTTGGCGATTTCGGTGATCACGCCCTGCAGATAGTCGATCTCGGTGCGGCGGCCGCGCTGCAGGTCTTCCCACATCGAAGAGCGCGCCTCCGGATCGATCTTCAGCGTCCGCCGTAGCAGCGGCGCGAACAGCGCATCAGGCAGCCGCAGCAGATACGGCGTCAAGCCTGCCGGCACCGGCGTCGCGGAGACCAGCTTGATGCCTTCCGCTCTCATCGCCGCCAGGCCCTCCGCCATTTGGTCGGCGAACAGCCTGCGCCACACGCGCTGCTCGAGCTGCCGGCGCAGCGGCAGATCAGAAAGCGCGTTGAGCGCGTTGTTGAGATTGACCACGAGCTTGCCCCATTGCACGCCGGCGATGTTATCGGTCGCACGCATCGTCAAGCCCGGTACCGAAAGCTGCGCGGCGGTATCGTTGTCGTCCTGTTCGATGACGATATCGCCCGAGGTGGAGCGATGAAATCGCCCCTCGCCCAGCGCCACCACGTTGAACGGCACCATGCCCGCCAGCACCCGCCGCCCCGGCAATTTTTCGCGCAACACGGAGACATTGCCGACGCCGTTCTGCAGGCTGACAATGATGGCATCCGCGGGCGCATGGCGCGCAATCGCATCGGCGATTTCGCCGGTATCCGCGCTTTTGACCGTCACCAGCACCACGCCGGCATCGCCGAAAATCGAGGGATCGTCCGATAGCACCAATTGATCGGACGGGATGGTGCGATCAGAACCATCGAAACTCGTCAGCCGCAGCCCATTGCCTTCGATCTCGCCGATCACGCGCGGCCGCGCCAATAACGCAACCCGGCGGCCGGCGGTCGCATACATACCGCCGACAAAGCAGCCGATACTACCCGCGCCCGCCACGCCGATCGGTCGGGTTGAATTCATCGCGCTGCTCCATCGATTTTGTTCGCGCATCGATAGCAGACTTTCGCATTCACCGCCCGTCGATGAGGCGGTCTGTCATCTCCCTCGCCCCGCTCTTCGCGGGGAGAGGGTTGGGGTGAGGGGCCTCTCTCCGCTGAACGAACTGTAGAAGGTTAGCAGTGTGCCTCGCCCCTCACCCGAAATTCGAGTTGCACTCGAATTTCGACCTCTCCCCGTAAAGAACGGGGAGAGGTGAAGAGGCCCACGCGCCTTGTAACCGTCATAGCCGGCCGGTATGTTTCCCGCGGGGCGGGTACTGCGCAGGAGAGAACAATGGGTTTACTCGACGTACTCAACGGGATGCAGAACGGCCCGCGCGGCCCGAGCAATCCCAGCGCGCAATCAAGCGGGGGAATGTCGCCGATGACCATGGCGATCCTCGGACTGCTTGCCTGGAAGGCGGTCAAACACCTCACCGCCAGCCAGCCCGGCGCAGCCCCGGCCCCGGCGCCCTCACCGGGGACCGTGAATGCCGGCATGCCGGGTGGAGGCCTCGGTGGAGGCCTTGGTGGCGGTCTTGGCGACGTTCTCAAGGGTGGATTGGGCGGCCTGCTCGCAGGCGGCGCCGCCGGCAGCGTGATCTCGGGCGGGCTCGGCGACCTGCTCAAGCAATTGCAGCAGGGTGGCCATGGCGAGACCGCCAGTTCGTGGGTCGCAAACGGCCCGAACAAGCAGATTGCGCCCGGCGATCTCGCCAGCGCCTTGGGCGCCGACCAGATCAACGGCCTGATGTCGCAAACTGGCCTGTCGCGCGAGGAACTGCTCGCGGGCCTCAGCCAGCAACTGCCCGAGGCCATCAATCATCTGACCCCGGAGGGACGGCTGCCGACCGAAAACGAAGTGGCTGGCCGGCTCTGATGCCGGCCTGGCGCCAGATCACGATCCGATTAGGTTGAATCGGATCATGATCTGATCTCTTGGTTTGAGCATGATCTTTTCGGAAAACCGGTGCCCATTTTTCCGGATCATGCTCTAAAGGTGCCGTTCGCTTCACACGGCACGATGGCCTGCTTGTCGAAAACTTTGCTTTTTAGAAAAGGACGACAGAAATGAGCGGCATTATCTGGATCATCATCGTCGGCTTTGTTGCGGGAATTATCGCGCGATTGCTGTCGCCGGGCCCCAACAACCCCTCAGGCTTCATCCTGACCACCGTGCTCGGCATCGCCGGCGCGTTTCTTGCGACCTTTATCGGCCAATTGATCGGCCATTACGGCCCCGATCAGGGCGCCGGCTTCATCACCGCGACCATCGGCGCGCTGGTGGTGCTGTTCATCTGGAACCGGCTGGTCGCACGCCGCGTGATCTCCGATCCGGGCTCGAGGTGACGAAAAGAAAGTCGTCATGGCCGGGCATAGCCGTCCGAAGGACGGCGTCGCTTCCGCTCGCCTATGCCCGGCCATCCACGTCTCTTCTTGCCGTGACACTGTTAAGACGTGGATGCCCGGCACAAGGCCGGGCATGACGGAGAAAGAGTGCGCAACGTCACGTAATCAGATGCAGCCCGGCGTCCATCCGCACGATTTCGCCGGTCATGTTGCTCGATTGCGGCGTCGCGAGGAAGCACACCAGCGCCGCGATGTCTTCCGCTGATGAGGCGACCTTGAGCGGCACCCTTGCCACGACGCTGTCGCGCACCTGTTTCGCGCCCTCCTCGCCGCGCCCCTTGGTGAACCAGGGCGTATCGATATAGCCGGGACAAACCGTGTTGACGCGGATCAGCGGCGCCAGCGCGCGCGCCAGCGAAAGCGTGATGGTGTTGAGCGCGCCCTTGCTCGCGGCATAGGCGATCGAGGAGCCGACGCCGCTGATGCCCGCGACCGAAGACACGTTGACCACCGCCGAGGCGCGCCCCGAAGCCTTTGCGCCCGCTTCGAGCAGGCCTCTAGCCGCCCGCACCATCTGGAACGGGCCGATAGTATTGACGCCGAACAGCCGCTGAAAATCTTCCGCCGACAATCCGTCGAGATTGCCATGGGCCATATGCTTGGTGGTGCCGGCATTATTGATCAGCGCGTCGAGGCGCCCGAAAGGAGCTGCCGCCGCGACGATCTTCTTGCAGTCCTCGTCGCGCGATACATCGCCCTGGACCACGACGACGTCGCCGCCTGCCGCGCGGCAGAGATCGGCTGTCTGTTCGGCTTCCTTCTGGCTGGAGGAATAGTTGACGACGATGCGCGCGCCGCCTTTGGCCAGGTGAGCTGCGGTCGCAGCCCCGAGGCCCGACGCCGAGCCCGTTACAATCGCGCACAAACCATCCTTCGACATCCGAATTTCCTTTTATTGATTTTCCAGCCGGTCTGCTGTGACGCGCGATCTACCATATCGTGCCATAAAACGCCTGCAAATCGGCAAAACTCCGTTGCGCGGAATTAATAATTCCGTCGCGCTTTGTTTCATGTCGCCTCTGCAGGCGGCCTTGCGGACATCTGCGCTTGTCATGGCGGTGGCTTTTCCCCATCATGCAATGCAAGAAAACAGGGCACCCGAGGCCTGGGCGGAAACGCGCAGATAGGCAAGCGGGATGTGTGTTCGTTCAAAACGGGGAACGCTGTGGCGGAGAGTGAGAATATTGTTGCCGAGACCGCGGAGAAGATATTTTCCGATCTCGCCGACGCCCAGACCATCAACCACGACAAGCAAGGCTCCTGGAAGGCGCCGCTGTGGCAGGCGCTGACCGAAGCCGGCCTGCCGCTGGCGTGGGTTCCGGAGGATTGCGGCGGTTCCGGCGCCAGCCTGGCCGAAGGTTTTAGCGTGTTGAGCGCCGCCGGGCGTTTTGCGATTGCGGTGCCGCTTACAGAGACCATGCTGGCGGGATGGCTGCTGGCGCAAGCCAAAATCGCTTCCCCCGAGGGGGCGATGACGGTCGCGCCCGCAAGTCCAAAAGACCGCGTCGCACTTGGCGCCGACGGCACCCTGTCCGGCCGCGCCCGCGGCGTTCCCTTTGCAAAAGATGCAAAACATATTGCCGTGCTGGCGCATGGCCAAAACGGTCTCTCGATCGCGCTGGTCGATACAACAACATGCCGGATCGAGCCCGGCCTCAACCTGGCGGGCGACGGCAGCGACACCGTGACCTTCGACAAGGTCGCGCCCATCGCCATCAAGGCCGCGCCAAAGGGTTTTGATCAGACATCGCTGATGCTGATGGGCGCGGTGGCGCGAAGCCTGCAGATTGCGGGCGCGCTGGAATCGATGCTCGACATCAGCGTGCGCTATTCGAACGAGCGCGTCGCGTTCGAGAAGAAGATTTCAAAATTCCAGGCGGTGCAGCACAATCTCGCGCGCCTCGCCGGCGAGACCGCGGCCGCGATGACGGCGGCGAGTTCGGCGGCGGATACGATTGCCAGCGCCGCGGGCTTTGACGATTCGGTTTTCCTGGAAGCGACTGCGGCAAAAATCCGCTGCGCCGAGGCCGCCGAAAAGGGGGCGGCGATCGCGCATCAGGTTCATGGCGCGATCGGTTATACGCTCGAGCACATCCTGCATCGCTACACCATGCGCGCGCTGGCCTGGCGGCGGTGGAACTCGGCAAGCGCGTCGCCGCGCGCGGCGCCGACGAATTATGGCCGCTGGTGGCGTCACGCTAAAGGACAGTCCATGAATATGGAATCGGGACGTACGGGCTTTGGTCACCTCTCCCAAAGGGAGAGGTCGGATCGCATCGAAAGATGCGATCCGGGTGAGGGGTTGCGCCCCATCGAGAGACCGTACCCCCTCACCCCGACCCTCTCCCCATGGGAGAGGGGGCGCACTTTCGGTGCCGCAACAGTCGAACTCTTACTCTGCAAGAAATATCTACATTCGGGACATGTTCTAAAATGACCGCAGCCCTCCGTTTCGATCCCATCCGCCTGCCTCCCGAATGCGAAAAGCTGCGCAAGGAGGTCCGCGCCTTCCTCGCCGAAGAGGTCGCTCGCGGCACCTTCGATCCGCACAGCCCGCAAGGCGGCGACAGCGACGTCCCCGGCTTTTCCAAGCGGGTCGGCGAACGCGGCTGGATCGGCATGACCTGGCCGAAGAAATATGGCGGCCATGAGCGTTCATTTCTCGAGCGCTATGTGGTGACGGAAGAAATGCGCGTTGCCAATGCGCCAACACGGCGTTTCTTCGTCGCCGACCGCCAGAGCGGTCCGGTGCTTTTGAAATACGCGCCCGAGCATATCAAGATGGACATCCTGCCGCGCATCTGCCGCGGCGAAGTGTGTTTTTCGATTGGCATGAGCGAGCCGAATTCCGGCTCGGACCTGTTCGCCGCCAAGACAAAAGCCACCAAGACCGATGGCGGCTTTTTGATCAACGGCACCAAGATCTGGACGTCGGCCGCCCACGTCGCCAATTACATGCTGGCGATTTTTCGAACCTCGCCATCGACCAAGGAAAACCGCCGCCACGGGCTGACGCAATTTCTGGTCGACATGAAGACGGCGGGCATCAAGGTCAACCCGATCGGGCAACTGACCGGCAAAGCCGATTTCAACGAGGTGGTATTCACGGACGCCTTTGTGCCTGCCGATCACGCGCTCGGCGAAATCGACGGCGCCTGGAAACAGGCGACCAGCGAGCTCGCCTATGAGCGCAGCGGGCCGGAGCGCTTTCTGGAAACCTATTACGTGCTGACCGAACTGGTTCGCGCGCTCGGCGATGAGCCCGACACCCGCGGCGCCGAAGGCATCGGCCGATTGGTGGCGCAGCTTCACACCATGCGGAGGATGTCCGTATCGGTCGCGGGCATGCTGCACGCCGGCAAGGAGCCGGTGGTGGAGGCTTCGATCGTCAAGGACATCGGCACCATCTGGGAACAGCAATTGCCGCAGCG
>WNFM01351502.1_pt2 | contig 13655 bp, 12 predicted proteins | sample 5400271 | NCBI WGS metagenome assembly WNFM01 (sample SAMN13153352, study PRJNA577476) | soil metagenome | isolation source: 60 cm saprolite on Douglas fir-dominated hillslope | place: USA:California | collected 2013-09-17 | reverse complement strand
TGGCATACGGCAGGCCAATACCGCGTCGCTATGATCGGCTTTACGCCAGGCTGGTCCTACCTCAGCGGGCTTGCGGATTCCCTGCATCTGCCGCGGCGTCAGAATCCGCGGCTGCTCACTCCCGCCGGTACGATTTCGATCGGGGGCGTGCAAACTGGCGTGCAGTGCCTCGCCGGCCCCAGTGGCTGGCACCTGCTCGGACAGACCGCGGTCCGGACCTATCAGCTCCACCGCGATCCGATCTTCCTGTTGGAGCCCGGCGACCAAATCAGCTTTGCGGCCGTCGACGCCAAAACCTTCACGGAGCAGGATCGTGCCGCCGAGGCCGGCGAGTTCGTGGCCGAGTTGCTGGCCTCATGAGCAAGCTCGTCATCGCATCGATTGGTCCGGCAAGCTCGATCCAGGACGCCGGCCGTCCCGGCGCCCAGCGCTACGGCCTGGTGCCGAGCGGCGCGATGGATCGTCTGGCGCTGGCGACCGCAAATGCGCTGGTCGGAAACGAGCCCTTTGCAGCATGCGTCGAAATCGGCCCGTTCGGGGCGGCTTTCACGGCGCGCGGCAGTGCGGTTCGGATCGCGCTTGCGGGCGCGTCACGGAATGCCGATATCGCGGGGCGCCCGGTTGCGCCGAATACGTCCGCAACGCTGGCCGACGGCGAGACATTGACGCTCGGCTTTGCCCGCAGTGGTTCGTTCAGCTATCTCGCCATCGAAGGCAGCATCGCCGGCGAGCCGATGTTCGGCAGCCTCGCCGTCAACGCGCGGGCCGGCCTCGGCAGCCCCTATCCGCGTCCCCTGCAGACCGGAGACGAATTGCAGACCAAGGCCGCCAGCGGTGCTGCAGAGCGGCGGATCGAACTGCCGGCCACATCGGACGCGCCGATCCGGGTGGTGTGGGGACCGCAAGACGACGAATTCGCCGACGATACCAAAAAGAAGTTTGTCGACAGCGAGTGGAAGATATCGTCGACGAGCGACCGCATGGGTTACCGGCTCGAAGGTCCCGCGCTCACGCATCTGCATGGCCACAACATCGTCTCCGACGGCACCGTGAACGGCAGCCTGCAGGTGCCGGGCAATGGCCAGCCGATCGTGCTGATGCCGGACCGCGGCACCAGCGGCGGCTATCCCAAGATCGCGACCGTGATATCAGCCGATTTCGGCCGGTTTGCGCAGACCCCGGCCGGACGGCCATTTCGCTTCCAGGCGGTCAGCATGGCCGAGGCGCAGGCTACGGTGCGTAGGTTTGCCGAGTTGCTGCGCTCCCTGCCCGACCGGCTGCGATCCATCGAAAGCGTTGATCTCAACCTCGAGGCGCTGCACGATGCCAACGTCGCAGGCTACGCTGTCAGCGCGATCGACGCCGGTACCTGGCAGGCCGAGATAACGGGGCCGGACTGACCGCCAAAAGATCCACCAAAGAGAAGCGGACGAACATCATGACAACCATCGACCTCAATTGCGATCTCGGCGAAAGCTTTGGCCCGTGGGAAATGGGCAATGATGCCGCCATGATCGAACTCGCGACATCGGTCAACGTCGCCTGCGGTTTTCATGCCGGCGATGCCGATATCATGCGCCACACGGTCGAACTCGCGAAGGCGCACGGCGTCAGTGTCGGCGCCCACCCTGGGTATCGCGACCTGCACGGTTTTGGCCGGCGGCCGATGCCGGGCTTGAAGTCATCAGAGATCGAGAACCTGATCGCCTACCAGATCGGCGCGTTGCAGGCGATCGCCACCGCCGCCGGCCACAAGGTGACGCACGTCAAAGCGCATGGCGCGATCTCCAACGTCGCCTGCGAAGACGACATGACGGCAAGGGCCATCGCCAACGCCATCAAGGCGGTCGATTCCAACTTGATCTTCGTGGTGCTGGCCAATTCCAAGCTGGTGACGGCCGGCGAAGCCGCCAATCTGCCGATGGTGCACGAGGTGTTCGCCGACCGCGCCTATGAGGACAACGGCTCGCTGGTCTCGCGCAAGAAACCGGGCGCCGTGCTGCACGACGCCAAAGAGATCGCCGACCGCGTGGTGCGGATGGTGCAGGACGGCGCCGTGGTCTCGGTCACCGGCAAGGTCATCAAGATGCGCACCGATACGGTGTGCATCCACGGTGACAATCCCAGCGCGGTCGACATTGCGCGCGGTGTTCGTCAGGCGTTGGACAAAGCCGGGATCAAGGTGGCGCCGTTCAGGACCGGCGCCTGATGCAAAATCGCGAAAACAACCCCATGCAAAGTAGAATACAAGGTGGTGGGCACGGCGCAACAGCGCCTTTGCCCATCCTGCGGTACCCTAGAACGGGTGAACCGAGAACGTGCCGAAGACGACAGCCGCGATGACCGCCAGAGCGCTATACAGCGCAGCGGTGTGAAATCCAGTTCCGGTCTTTCGCAACGAGCGCGCATAAAGATGCAGGCGGGCTTCCGCCGATAGTTCGCGCATGGTCGATCTCCAACGCTGCATGGGATGCATATGGAATATCGTTTGCGCCCGGATTCAAGCCGGCCGCAAAAATAGCGATGCGGATGCTTCACCGGAGTCGGTTTTCAGATGAAAATTCTCCGGCTTAGATTCCCGTGAGAATTTTATTCGGGCCGATTTGAGCCAAACGGAACCTTGAATCCGGCTTTGATGCTTGCAACCTCGGTTTTTTCACAAGCTTCGCTGGCCGAAGCCCTTAGAGTTTCATCGCGATCCACGCATATGACGGCGCATCACCAGCTCCGGTGTATTGGTCATGCCCGATCTGAAACTTATCTTTCTGCGTGTTCATGACGTAAAGGTTGAACAGCTTGATGCCATTTGCTGCTTCGTTTCTACGCTCCGTAATGACTACCGCGTAGTTTCCTTCGATTGCGGGATCCACTGATGCCCGCGAGTCATACCTGTTGTGTTCGATACGCCCCGTTCCACATCGGATTATAGGACCTGCGACTGGTGTCGGTTGCTGGCTGGCGACGAGCTTCTGAATGTATTCAATCAGGCTTTTGAAAAACGTATTGAGCTTCGAAGCATAGGTGTAGACGTCGCCGAATTCGTTGCCGGAGAGCGTCGGAGGTATCGGTGTCGGCGGTATTGGTGTCGGCTTGATAGCCATAATATCCTCTCCCTCGAAATAGATAAAATGGCATCTAAGCTGATACATCTTTAAATGGCAAGCCAGTAAAACGAACGGTAAGGGTTGTCGGATTGCTGGGTCAACGAAATCGACGGATCAACGGCCTGCACCTCACAGGACCACCACATAGTCAGCGCTCGCTCCAATATCGTCGCGACCGAAATCGAGTTGATCCGTGGACGGTCTGCCTGTCTCGCTCTTCAAGGAACACAACCAAGTTCGCCGCACCGCAATATAGCGATCGAAGGCTCCGCTTAGAGAAGACCGTCGCCAAGCGGCCGATACGATCCAACCCACCTCACTTCGGAACCATACACCTAGTACACATCCTGCTGGAACCGGCCCTTTTTCTTGAGATCCGCGACAAAGAGAATGGCCTCGTCGGTCGAGCGTGCGCCGAACTGGGCGACGATGTCGACCAGCGCCCGCTCAACGTCCTTTGCCATCCGCTTGGCATCGCCGCAGATATAGACGTGTGCGCCTTCGGCGAGCCACGTCCACACCTCACGGCCAACCTCGCGCATGCGATCCTGGACGTAGAACTTCTTGTCGCCGTCGCGCGACCACGCCAGCGACATCCGGGTCAGCAGACCCGAGGTCTTCATCGCGTTGAGTTCGTCGGCATAGAAGAAATCGCAGTCGCTGCGCTGATGGCCGAAGAACAACCAGTTCTTGCCGGGTGCGCCGGTGGCGCGGCGGTCGTGCAGGAAGGCACGGAATGGCGCGATGCCGGTGCCCGGACCGACCATGATGATCGGTGTTTTCGCATCCTCCGGCAGCGCGAAGCCGTGGGCCTTCTGGACATAGACCTTGAGTTCGTCGCCCGGATTGATCCGCTCCGAAAGGAAGGTCGAGGCAAGCCCGAGGCGCCGGCGCTTGTTGACCACGTAACGCACGCAGTCCACCGTCAGCGACAGCTTTCCCGGTGTCGCGTTGTGCGACGACGAAATCGAATAAAGCCGCGGCTGCAGCGGTTCCAGCGCCTCGACGAAGGCCTCGGGATGCGGACGGACCCGCGAAAACTTCTGCAAGACCGCCATCACGTCGAGCGTGGCGGCGTCGCCATCGGGATCTCCACCCTGCGCCAGCGCGCGGGCTTTTTCGCGCAGGGCGCCGCCGGTCAGATAGGAGATCAGCTCGAACAGTGAGTCCGGCGCCGGAGACAACGAGACATCGTCGAGCAAAACCTCGCGCAACGTCTTGCCCCTCACCTCGGTCGTATGCGACGCGCCGAGCAGTGCGATGATCTGGTCCACCAGGCCGAGATCGTTGCGGGCGAAGATACCGAAGGAGTCGCCGACGACGTAATCGAGACCACAGCCGGATAGATCGAACTCGATATGCCAGGTTTCCTTTTCCGAGCCCTTGCCGTTCAGCAACCGGCGCGAGAGGAATTTTGCCGGCGCCGGATTATCGCGCGAACGTCCCGCCTCCGTTGCGACGGCCGGTGCCGCGGGCGCGGCAGCCGCTGCCGACGGCGCAGCGGGCGCCTTGTCGATTTCTTCGTAGAGCGATTTGAGCATCCGCGCGGTTTCCTTACCGCCCGGGACGCAGAGATTGAGCCGCGCTTCGCTCTTGGTCGCGATCGCGTCCGAATAGTTGTGGCAGTCGTAGCCGCACTGGCCGCAATCCTGTTGCGCCATGGCCGCCATCATCCGACGCCCTAACGGACGGCCTTCCGCAAGCTTCATGCGATCGGCGATCGGCATGGTCTGGTCGTGCCAGGGCGCTTCGCCGTCGTCGCCCATGACGGCGGCGCCCTGCTCGGCCGACAGCGGGGTCGGCGCGTCGGACAACAGGCCGGCAAAGAAGCCGTTCAGCCACGACCGCTGTGCTTCCGAAAACGGCGCGCTGCCGGGAATGATCTCGATCTTGGGCGGGGGCGTGATCTGGTTCATGAGGACACCTCGGCGTCGGCCAGCTTGCGCAGCGTCTCACCGTCATGGCGGCGCGCAAACGAAAGGAAGGTTTCATCTGACGAGGCGCGATGCGCGAGATACGCCTTCAGCAACCGCTCGACGGTCTGCGGCGCATCCTCCGCCTTGAGGTCGTGATAGACTTCCTGCCCTACATCCGCATGGGGACCGAAGCCGCCGCCCGCGAACAGATGATAGCCCTCGACGGTGTCCTCCTCGCCAACCGGGACTTTTGCGGCAATCAGCCCGATATCGCTGATGTAGTGCTGCGCGCAGGAATGGTGGCAGCCGGTGACGTGAATATTGATCGGCGTCTCGATATTGACTCGCGGCTCGCACCAGTCGCCGATCTCGGCGGCGTGCAGCTTGGTATTGGAGGCCGCGAATTTGCAGCCGGCATTGCCGGTACAGGCGATCAAGCCGGCGCGGATCTGCGAGGCCTCGACTGCGAGCCCAATCGCCTTGATTGCTGCGATCGCGAGCTCGACATTTTCGTCACGCACGCCCGGGATCAGCAGATTTTGCCAGACCGTTAAACGGATATCGCCGTCGCCGAGATCCTGCGCGATTTTGGCCAACCCGCGCATCTGCTCGCAGGTGACCTTGCCGAGCGGCAGCGACACGCCGATCCAGTTCAGGCCTTCCTGCTTCTGCTTGTGCACGCCAATATGGGCCATGCGGTCGAATTGGGGACGCGGCGCCAACGCTTCCGCCGGCACGCGGGTGAAGGGCTGGCCAAGCCGCTCTTCGACCAGAGCCAGGAATTTGTCGTGCCCCATCGCGTCGAGCACGTATTTCAGCCGTGCCTTGAGGCGGTTGGTGCGGTCACCGAGATCGATGAAGGCGCGCACGATCGCGTCCGATACCCTGGTCGCGTCGGCCGGCTTGACGATGATGTCGCCGTATTTGGCAAAATCCCGGTGGCCGGTGATGCCGCCGAGGCCGAGGCGAAACCAGACGCCGGGCTCGACGCCGAAACCGTCCTTCACCTCGACCGCGGAAAAAGCGATGTCGTTGGTGTCTTCCAGCACGGCGATCTTGCCGGCGCCGTCGAAGGCGACATTGAACTTGCGCGGCAATCCCGTCAGTGAGCGATCGTTGAGGATGTGGTAGTGCCACGCACGGGCGTATGCGCGGGTGTCGAGTATCTCCTGCGGATCGATCCCCGCGGTCGGCGTGCCCGTGACGTTACGGATGTTGTCGGCGCCCGAACCGCGCGAACACAGGCCGAGGTCCTGAATACCTTCGATCAGCGCCACGGAATTCTTGAAGGGAATTTCGCGCACCTGCAGGTTGGCGCGCGTGGTGACGTGGCAGAACGGCCCGCAAAGTGCTTCGGCGAGATCGGCCATGCCGGCGAGTTGCCAATGCTTCATGATCCCGTTCGGAATCCGCAACCGGCACATGTAGGAATCCTGCGCCGGCGCCACATAGAACAGGCCGTAATAGCGCCAGCGAAAATTGTCCGCCGGCGACGGCGGCTTGTCGTCGAGCGCCTGCTGCCTCAGCCGCGGATAGGCATCGAACGGATGCTCCTCGCGCTTGAATTTTTCCTGATCGGCGAGCTTCTTGCCCGCGGCGGTGACCTTGTCCTGCGCCTTGATGTGGGCTGCTTCCGGTCCGGTCGGCTCGGTATTCGCCTTGGCCGCGCCGCCGCCAAGGCCGCGTCCGACCCGGCTGATCTGCAGTCCCGTGGTGAAGCCTTCGAGGTAGCGTTTCTGCTCGTCGGTAAAGTCGACTGTAAGAGTCTCGATTTTCATGATGTGCGACGAAGCTCCTGCGGCCACAACAGGTGGCATGACGAAATGGTGTGGGACCGCCAGAAACCCGTCTCAGCGGTGTGCTGAGCGATTTCAGGAAACGGTCCGTCCAGCTTCGTTGCTGCGGAAATCCATCTTGGACATAGGCCAGCAGGCATCTGCGACAGCTGGCTGCACTGCAACATACAAGTTGCGTGCCACACCGAGTCGTTTGGAATATCTTGTTATTTCAATGGATTAGGAAACCTGGATTGAAACTCTGAAGCTGGCTTCACTTGCTTCGAGGGCAGACTGCTTAAAAACTAGCCCGCGTGGAAGCAATGCCTAACGTGCCCTCACCAGCGGTCAGGGCTTCCAATGACCAATCTTGAACGCTGCCAGATGCCCGGCGATGTCAGCCGGATCAAAGGCAGGCCCGGCAAACGCACCGACGGCGTCGGAGGGGCCAGTCGCCTTGCCCTGCTGGCCCAGGGCGGCGTCATAGAGGTCAGGGCGGAACACCCCCATTGCCGTTTTGAGCGCCTCCGGCTGCATCGCCGTCTGTCCCCATCGCACCATCTGTGCGTAGAGCCAAGCCGCCTGCGCTGGATCAGGCCGCGCCGCGCCCTCGCGACCGACCAGCAGATAGCGGCTGCTCTCGCGCCGCGCTCCGTCAGGTGAAATCTTCAGGCGGCCATCGAGGGTGCGCTGAATCACCTCCGCATCGACGCCGATCCGCTCGGGCTGCGCCAGGATACGCGCGGCTTCGGTGCGGTTTTCGGGATGCTCGATGAATTCGGCGGCGCGCGCGGCTGCCCGGATCAGGGCCGCCAGCACGTCCGGATTCTTTTCCGACCAGCTCTGCCGGACCGCCAACACCTTCTCCGCCGCACGCACCAGAATATCGGAGACGAAATGCAGGATGTGGCCGATGCCGAGATCGACGGCGACCGAGTTCCACGGCGCGCCGACGCAGAACGCATCGACATGCCCGTTGGCGAGGCTGTCGACCATGTAGGGTGGCGGCAGCACCACGAGATGGACATCCTCGTCGGGATCTACCCCGCCCGCGGCCATCCAGAACCGCAACTGGTAATTATGGGTGGAGAATGGAAACGTCATGCCGAAGGTCAGGGGCTCCGCACCACTGGCGCGCCGCTTGGCGACGACGCGCGCAAGCGCCAGAGCGGTTGCCATGGGATCGATGGGATCACCGTCGATCTCGGCCATGATCGCCGCATGCAGCGCCGGCGACACCGTAATCGCGTTGCCGTTCAGCCCCAAATTGAACGGCGCCACGATCGGCACCTTGACGTGTCCGAGCCCGAGGCTTGAGGCGATCGCCACCGGCGCCAGCAGATGCGCGGCATCGAACCGGCCGATGTTGAGCTTGTCGCGGACGTTGGACCACGACACTTCCCGCACCAGTGTGACGTCGAGCCCTTCGGCCGCAGCAAAGCCCTTGTCGACGGCGACGATCAGCGCGGAGGCGTCGACCAGCGGAATGAAGCCGATATGCAGCGGTGTGGTCATTTCAGCAACTCCGACGCGGTCAGGATCGACTGCGCGATCTCGCCGATCTTCTTTTTCTCGCGCATCGCCGTGGAGCGCATCAGCACATAGGCCTCGTCCTCGGTGAGACCCTTCACCTTCATCAGGATTCCCTTGGCACGATCGATCACCTTGCGTTCCTCGAGTGCGGATTTGGTGCGGTCGAGTTCATCCTGCAGCTTCGAAAACGCATTGAAGCGGGAGATGCAGAGGTCGAGGATCGGCTTGATCCGCTCCTTCTTGAGGCCATCGACGATATAGGCGGAGACGCCGGCATCGACGGAGGCCTGGATCGAGGCCGCATCGCTCTGGTCGACGAACATGGCGATCGGCCGCCGCACCGCGCGGCTGACCTGGAACATCTGTTCCAGAACGTCGCGGCTGGGGTTTTCGAGGTCGATCAGGATGACGTCGGGATCGAGCGCATAGATGCGCGCCAAAAGGCTCTGCATTTCTCGGATATGGACGACGCCGGTAAAGCCCGCCTCCCGCAACCCCTCTTCCAGGATGGCTGCACGGATCGGGCTTTCGTCGACTATGACGATTTTAGGAGACGACTCAGCGCTCATCGACCACTCACTACCCGGCAAGCCCATCCATAGCACGCCGGCAGCGGGCATAAAGCCTTGTAATTATGAGCAATTGGGACTAGCTCGTGCGGATCAATCAGGCAGATGTGACATGCAACAGGCCGCCGCGCCCAAAGTCAGCTTTGTATCGCTGGGATGCCCCAAAGCGCTGGTGGATTCCGAGCGCATCATCACGCGGCTGCGCGCGGAAGGCTATGAGCTGGCACGCAAGCATGACGGCGCCGACATCGTCATCGTCAACACTTGCGGTTTCCTCGACAGCGCCAAGCAGGAGTCGCTCGGTGCCATCGGCCAGGCCATGGCCGAGAACGGCAAGGTCATCGTCACCGGTTGCATGGGCGCCGAACCCGAACAGATCGAGGCGGCCTATCCCGGCGTGCTGTCGATCACGGGTCCGCAGCAATATGAGAGCGTGCTGGAGGCCGTGCACCGCGCACTGCCGCCGGTCCATAACCCGCATCTCGATCTGGTGCCACCGCAAGGCGTCAAGCTGACGCCGAGGCACTATGCTTATTTGAAGATTTCCGAGGGCTGCAACAACCGCTGCAGCTTCTGCATCATTCCAAAACTGCGCGGCGACCTGGTGTCACGGCCGGCGGGTGACGTGCTGCGCGAGGCGGAAAAACTGGTCGCTGCCGGCGTCAAGGAACTGCTCGTCATCTCGCAGGACACCTCGGCCTACGGCGTCGATATCAAATATGCCGAGAGCCCTTGGAAGGACCGCCAGGTCCGCGCCAAATTCTTCGATCTCGCCAAGGAACTCGGCGAGCTCGGCGCCTGGGTGCGGCTACAATATGTCTATCCCTACCCGCATGTCGACGAAGTCATCGGCTTGATGACCGAAGGCAAGGTTCTGCCGTATCTCGACATTCCCTTCCAGCATGCGAGCCGCGAAGTTCTCAAGGCGATGAAGCGTCCGGCCGCGCAGGAAAAGACGCTGGCGCGGATCAAGAAGTGGCGCGAAGAGTGTCCCGCATCGTCGGCTTTCCCGGCGAGACCGATTCCGATTTTGCGTATCTGCTCGACTGGCTCGAAGAAGCCGAGATCGATCGCCTCGGGTGCTTCAAGTATGAGCCGGTCGCGGGTGCGCCGTCGAATGCGATCGGCAATCCCGTGCCTGACGAAATCAAGCAGGAGCGCTGGAACGCATTGATGGCCCGGCAGCAGAAGATTTCCGCGCGCCGCCTCAAGCGCAAGGTCGGCACGCGGCAGCAGGTCATCATCGACGAGGTCGGTCCGACCGTGTCGAAGGGCCGCTCAAAAGCCGACGCGCCGCAGATCGACGGCGCGGTTTATTTGTCGAGCCGCCGCCCGCTGAAAGTCGGCGAAATCGTCACCGCCAAGATCGAACGCGCCGACCAGTATGACCTGCACGGCAGCGTCGCGGGATTCTGATCGCTCACTGTCCGCTTGACATTTCCTGCCGATCGGCTGTATGGCCCTCCACCATGAACCTCAACCGGACCAACCGCCGCGCAGAGTTCCGTCGCTCCAGCGACGATGATGGGCTGCGCCGTGTCCGACGAGACAGCTGATTAACTAGATCAGCAACTTTTCGAGAAGGCCGCACCCGCAAAGTGCGGCCTTCTTGCGTTCAGGCCCACCTCTTCCCCAAGCCCTCAGGAGATCAACATGACCAACGCTATCCATCCGTATGATGCACTGATGAACATCACCGCGCGGCCGCCGATCGTCTTCGTCAAGGGCGAAGGCGCCTATCTCTGGGACGACAGCGGCAAGCGCTATCTCGACTTCATGCAGGGTTGGGCGGTGAACTGCCTCGGCCACTCGCCCGCAATCGTCGCCGACGCACTCGCAGTGCAGGCGAAGCAACTGCTGACCCCGAGCCCGGCGTTCTTCAACGGACCCAGCCTGAAACTGGCGAAGGCCTTGGTTGCGAACAGTTGTTTCGACCAGGTGTTCTTTGCCAATTCCGGCGCCGAAGCCAATGAAGGCGCGATCAAGCTGGCGCGCAAATTCGGCACGCTCTACAAGGGCGGCGCGCATGAAATCATCACTTTTGTCGGTGGCTTCCACGGCCGTACGCTCGCGACCATGTCGGCCTCGGGCAAGAAGGCGTTCGAGCCGCTGTTCGAGCCCAAGGTGTCCGGCTTTCCAAAAGCACAGCTTAACGATCTCAATTCCGTCAAGGAGCTGATCTCGAGCAAGACTGTCGCGGTGATGCTGGAGCCGATTCAAGGCGAAGCCGGCGTCTGGCCGGCGACCGATCAATTCCTGCAGGAATTGCGCGCGCTGACCCAGGAGCGCGGACTGCTCCTGATCGTCGACGAGATCCAGACCGGCATGGGCCGGACCGGCAAGCTGTTCCACTACGAACATGCCGGCATCGAACCCGACATCATGACACTCGGCAAAGGCATCGGCGGCGGCGTGCCGCTGGCGGCACTGTTGGCAACCGAATATGCGTCCTGTTTCGAGCATGGCGACCAGGGCGGCACCTTCAACGGCAATCCGCTGATGTGCGCGGCGGGGCTTGCGGTTCTCGAACACGTCGCCACGCCGGCGTTCCTGAAATCAGCCGCCGATGCCGGGCTGTTGCTGGAGAGCGAACTACAAAAGCTGTCGGCGCGGCACGGCCTCGGCGAAGTCCGCGGCCGCGGCCTGTTGCTGGCGCTCGACTTGAAACTGCCGATCGGCGCCTCGATCGTGGCGCAGGCGTTTGCGGAGGGCGTGCTGCTGAACTCGCCGCAGCCGGATGCGCTGCGCTTCATGCCGGCGCTCAACGTCTCCAAAGAGGAGATCGCGGACATGATCGAATGTCTGGACGCGATCCTGACGAAGGCAGGTGCAGCGCGGATGGTGGCGTAACTCTCTCAACGCGTCGTCCCGGCCTTGAGCCGGGACCCATACTCTGCGGCCGTTGCAATTGCAGGCAGTCCCGGCGGCCTTCTTTCAATCGATGGATCACGGGGTATGGGTCCCGGCTCAAGGCCGGGACGACACCGTTTTCCAACGGCGGAACTTACGGCCTTAAAATCGCAGCCCCCGTCGTCGCCCTGCCCTCGAGGTCGATATGCGCCTTCGCCGCATCCTTCAGCGCATAGGCGTGGTTGATCGGCACGTGGAGCTTGCCGTTGATGACGGCGGCGAACAGCGTGTCGGCGCCTTCGAGCAGTTCCTTGCGGGTGCCGACATAGTCGTTGAGTTTCGGACGCGTCGCGAACAGCGATCCGTGGTTGTTGAGTTCGGCGAGCGCGAACGGCGGCACCGGACCCGAAGCATCGCCGAAGCTCACGAACAGGCCGCGCGGCTTGAGACAGGACAACGAACCCGGGAACGTGGTCTTGCCGACGCCGTCATAGACGACGTCGCAGAGTTCGTTGCGGCTGATCTGCTTGACCCGATCGACAAAGTTTTCCTCGTTGTAGAGGATGACGTGGTCGCAGCCATTGGCGAGTGCGAGATCGGCCTTGGCCTTGGACCCGACGGTGCCGATGACGTGCGCTCCCATCGCGCGCGCCCATTGGCAGGCCAGCAGGCCAATGCCGCCGGCAGCGGCGTGGATCAGCACGCGATGGCCGGTCTCGACCTTGAAGGTCTTGTGCAGGAGGTACCAGACCGTCAGCCCCTTGAGCATCAGGACGGCGCCCTGCTCGTAGGTGATGTGGTCGGGCAGCTTGACCAGCTTGTCAGCCGGGATGACCCGCTCGGAGGCATAGCCGCCGAGATTGAAATAGTAAGCTACGCGATCGCCGGGATGAAAATTGGTCACGCCGGGTCCGACGGCCACCACCTCGCCGGCCGCTTCATTGCCGGCGATGAAAGGCAGACCCGGCGCCTTGTAGAGCCCGGTGCGAAAATAGACGTCGATGAAGTTGAGGCCAACGGCATGCTGGCGGATGCGAACCTCGCCCGGTCCCGGCGCGGCCACCACCACATCCTCGTACACCAGGGCTTCCGGACCCCCTACCTTGTGCACGCGCACAGCCTTGGTCATGACAATGGCTCCCGTGGCAATTTGTTGTCAGCAAGCGATAGCCAACAGGGCCGTGTTGTCAACTCAATGACACCAGGAACTAAATCCGGAGGATCACCGCGACCGGGCCGCCACCTGGTGGTCCCTGATGTTCGGCTCCCCCCGACACGAATATAGCGGGACAGCCGGTGATACCGGCGATCACCCCGCCAACGGCGGCGCGGGCGTGGCGGGTGGCCGAAATGTCGGTATCGTCGAGCATGATGTGACGCCAGCCGCGCAGCATGCCGTCTGGCGAAGGGTCGGCCTTCGCCAGCACATTGACGATGCGTGAAGTATCCGCCAGTTTGGCGGCTTCAGAACACCCCGTTGCATGACGCATCGCTTGCAATACCGCTGCACCGTCGATCGCATCGTGCATCACCGCATGCGAGATGATGTTTTCCCCCGACGCTTCCTCGGAATTGCCGAGTACGATCACGATGTTGTTGAGCAATTCGATCCCTGCAGACGCCGAGGCAACCCCTGACGATAGCGACCAGTCCAGCAACACCGCGTCATCGGCGACCGGCGCGGTGATTTCACCGAGCGCCAAGGCGACGCCGAGCGCCGACGCGCCCCGGGAATACGCCATCGATTTGTAGGCGCTCTCCGTGACCGGCTCGCGGCCATCGCGCCGCGCCGCCCGGACCCGTTCGGCGGTCAGAAGTGGGCATTTCACCTGCACCCAGTGCACATCGTCAGCGCCGGATATGCCGGCATTGAGCATGGCCGCCTTGACCGCGTCGGCGGTCGCTTCG
>WNFM01285282.1_pt2 | contig 13664 bp, 12 predicted proteins | sample 5400271 | NCBI WGS metagenome assembly WNFM01 (sample SAMN13153352, study PRJNA577476) | soil metagenome | isolation source: 60 cm saprolite on Douglas fir-dominated hillslope | place: USA:California | collected 2013-09-17 | reverse complement strand
TGCAGAAATTCGGGAACGTGGCGATCAATGTCTCCAACGTCGGTCGTGCGGTGCCCTCTTTCGCCGTCCTCGTCATCGCTTTCCAGGTGTTCGGGCTGGGCAACTACCCGGCCTTCGTCGCCCTCACCCTGCTCGCCATACCGCCGATGCTCACCAACAGCTACATCGGGGTCCGCGACGTCGACGCCGAGGTGCGCGACGCGGCGCGAGGGATGGGGATGCGGGAGCGACGGGTCCTGTTCGACGTCGAGCTGCCGCTCGCGATGCCGCTGATCATGGCCGGGATCCGAACCGCGGCCGTGCAGGTGGTCGCCACCGCCACCCTCGCCGCGCTGGTGGCCGGCGGCGGGCTGGGCCGCTACATCATCGACGGCTTCGGCCAGCGCGACGACGCCCAGGTCTTCGCCGGCGGCGTCCTCGTCGCCGCGCTCGCGATGACCGTCGAGCTGAGCCTCTCGGGATTGGAGCAAGTCGCGCTTCCGCGTGGTTTAAGGATGAAGTCAGTGCCGAGCGAGGCGCTCGTCAAGCCGGATCCGGTGGCAGGGTAAGCGTGAAACGAATCCGCCCGGCCGCTCACTCAGGAGGAATGAATCCGATGCGCACGTTCAAATTCCGGCCGTTCTTGATGACGATCCTCGGGCTCGCGTTAATAGCCAGCGCCTGCGGCTCTTCGGGCGGAGGCTCGCCGTCAACCACGCCCAAGGAGACGGTGACCGTCGCCGGCTTCAACTTCAACGAGTCGACGATCCTGATGGACATCTACGGCAAGGCCCTCGCCGCGAAGGGCTACACGGTCAACTACAAGGCCAACCTCGGCAACCGCGAGATCGTCGAACCGGCCCTCGCGAGCGGCCAGATCGACTTCTACCCCGGCTACGCGGCGACCGACCTCGAGTTCATCAACAAGGCCAAGGGTGAGGCTACCGGGGACGCCCAGGCCACGGTCGACAAGCTCAACACCTACCTGAGCACGGTCGGCGCCAAGGCCCTCAATCCGTCGCCGGCGATCGACGCGAACGCTTTTGCGGTGACCAAGGCGACCGCCACCAAGTTCAACCTCAGCAAGCTCTCCGACCTCGCCCCTGTTGCATCCCAGATGACGCTCGGGGGACCGCCGGAGTGCGCGACCCGGCCCTTCTGCCAGCCGGGGCTGGAGAGGGTCTACGGCGCCAAGTTCAGGGCTTTCAAGGCGCTGGACGCCGACGGCCCGCTGACCCGCGCGGCGCTGACCGGCGACCAGATCGACGTCGGCCTCGTCTTCTCGAGCGATGGTGATCTCGACAGCCGCGGCTATGTGGTGCTGCAGGACGACAAGCACCTCGAGAACGCCGACAACGTGGTGCCGATCGTGCGCACCAAGGTCCTCAACTCGGAGATCACGACCCTCTTCAACAACATCTCGGCGGCTCTCAACACCACCGACCTCCGGGCGATGAACAAGAGCGCCGACGTGGACAAGCAGGACCCCGACGTGCTGGCCGCCAACTGGCTCAAGCAGCACAACTTCGTCAAGTAAGAGATTGGGCAGCGGGCAGGAGCTCCTCGACCTCGTCGACTGGCGGCGACGGGTCGGGGACCTGTACCGGCTCCGCGGTCCCGGCGCACTGGACGAGTTCCGGCGCGGCCGGGACCACCTCTTTCGGACCCATCCCCAGTCGCCGATCGAGGATCGCGCCGCATTTACGGGGCTCGACTATTTCCCGAGTGACCCCGAGTACCGGGTAAGCGCCACCTTCGAGCCGGAAGCTGAGCCGAGCGAGCTGGTGATCGACACCGGCGGCGACGATGGCGCCATCCGCTACCGGCGGGCAGGCCGGCTCCGTTTCAACCTGGCAGGAACGGAGTGCAGCCTGCTGCTGCTCTCCCTGGTCGCCTACGGCGGTGGTCTCTTCCTCCCCTTCAAGGACGCGACTTCACGGTCCGAGACGTACGGCGGCGGACGCTACCTCTTCGACACCGTCAAGAACACCGATGGGCTGGTTCTCGAGATCGAGGCGGGGTCTCCCCAGGTCCTCCTCGACTTCAACTACGCGTACAACCCGTCCTGCGCCTACAGCCCCCGCTGGGCGTGCCCGCTGGCGCCGGCCGAGAACGCGCTGCCGATCCCGATCCGGGCGGGCGAGAAGACCTTCCAGCACTGAAGCTCGCCTGCCGCTTTGGCCGGTATAGGATGCGCGCGACTCTGAGTGAGCCTCGGAGCACATTTGAGAGTCGATTGACAGTGACCCGAAAGGCACCCCGGCGCGAGTCTTCGGGCGTGAACGACGCGCCGACCGGCTCGCCCGCAGTCTCCGAACCGGAAGCCCGCTGGCACGCCTGGGTTCACCAGCAGGGCGTGAGCCGGCAGCACCTCGAAGCCGCGGCAGCGGCCGCCATCGGGCTGGGCCGGGCGGGGGCCGGCGCGGCGGCGTGCGCCGCCGCCGCGAAGTTGGTGGGTGGCATCGGCGACTCGAGCCACCGGGCGCTCCTCCGCCAGGAGCTCGCCTTCGTCGAGGGGATGATCGCCGAGCTGGTGCGGCCGGGTCTGTACCCCGACGCCACCACGCGGGCCCTGGCGACCGTCAAGCGCAGGCTGGCAGCGCGCGCGGAGGCGCTCCGCGCGGCGGCGGACTTCGCCTTCGCTCCGGCGGGCCCGGAAGCGGTCGCTGGGATCCAGCCGGCCGCGGCCGATGCTGCACCGGTTGCCGCCGGGCCCGCCCCGACGGCGCCCCAGGCGCCCCAGGCGGCCCTCCAGCCGCTGGCGTCCTCGCCACCCCGGCCGCCGAAGCCGCCACGACCCCCGCTTGGACCATCCCTCCGCCAGTTCGCGAGCGAGCACAGCATCCTGCTCCTCTCCTACGCCGGCGCCTTCCTGCTGATCGTCGCCGTCGTTCTCTTCGAGCTCTACGGCGTCGCCAGCCTGGGCGCCCCCGTCCGCTTTGGCGGCGTCCTCGGGCTCGACCTCGTCTTCGCGGCCGCCGGCTGGGCCTGTCTCCGCTCGCGCCGGCTCCGCGTCGTCGGCCACACCTACGTCGCCATCGCCGCCCTCCAGGCGCCGCTCGTCTTCGTGGCCGGGTACGTCTTCTTCGCCCTCCAGCAGAAGGGGATCAGCGTCGACCTCGCCCTCCTCATCACCGGGGCCGCCTGCACCTTCCTCTACGGCATGCTGGCGGTGCGGCTTCGCTCCCAGGCCTACGGGGTGCTCGCCCTGGTCGGGCTGGCGGTCGGCTGGCTGGGCGGCGTCGACCTCACTGAGCTCGGGCTCTGGCGCGGTCCGGAGACCGGGGTCCTGGTCACCATCTACGCAGCGATCGCCTTCCGGTCGAGCCGGATCCCCGCCGCCGGCGACCTCTTCGCACGGTTTGCGATGCCCTTCGTCCACGGCGCCGCGCTGCTCGCTTTCGCGCTCACCGGCTATGACCTGCTGAGGCTCGAGCACTATCCGACGTGGATCTTCACCGGCCTGCTCGGGATCGTCGGCGCCGGCTACCTCGTGGCGGCGTTGTTCGGCGCCGGCCGGGTCATGGTCGGGCTCGCGATGGCGGCCGGCGTGCTGGCCTGGGCATCGGGAGTCCACGACCTCGCGCTCGGCGCTTGGGCCGGCAGCGCTGTCGCGGCCGTCGCCTGCCTGTATGCCCTGACGGCGCTGGCTCCGATCCGCGCCACCCGGGCCGGCGGGCTCGCCGCCGGCCAGGCCCGCTACCAGATGTGGTTCGCAGCCGCGCTTGCGGCCGGCTTCGTGGTCGAGCTCGGCGACCTCGACCGGGTCACCGGCTGGCCCACCGCGGCAACCTTCGCCGTCCTGACCCTCGGCTTTGCCATGCTCGCCCTATCGGCCGACGACCAGCAGGCGGCGCTGACAGCGCGGGCGGCCCTCGGCCTCGCCTGGGCGACGGCCGCCAAGTCCTATTGGGACGGCCAATGGGCCGGCCCCGCCGTGGCCGCCCTGGCCCTGGTCTACGTGGCGCCGAGCCAATCCCGCCTCCGCTCGACCACGGCCGGCCGGCTGGCGAGCCGCCACAGCAAGCCCTACCTCTACCTGACCGCCCTGCTGGCTCTCGGCCTGAGCATCGGCTACGCGAAGACGACCGCCGAGCTTGTCGGCTGGCCGACCGCGATCAGCTTCGCCCTGCTGGCGGTCGCCCTCAGCGCCTTCGTCGCCTTCGCCGACGGCCTTGCCGTGGCGATCACGGCGCGGATGGCGTTCGGTGCGGCCTGGATCCTGACCGTCCACGACCTCGGCCTGGGTGCGTGGCGAGGGACCGCCGACACGCTGCTCGTCTGCCTCTACGCGCTGTCCGGCCTGGGCCGCTTCCAGCTCGGCCGGCTGGGCGTCCTGCTCGCTACCCAGCGCGGCTGGCTGGTGCACAGCTCGGCTGCGATCGCCCTCGCCCTGACGGCCTACGACAGCTTCAACCTGACGGACGCCGGCTGGCTCTTCCCCGCGACCTTCGCCGGCTTGACCGTCGCTTACCTCCTCCACGCGTGGTTGGGCGGAGGGATGGCGGCGGCCTACCTGGCGCTCGGAGCCGGCGGCCTCGCCTGGGTGACGGCGGTGTTAGCGCTGCGGCTCGACGACTGGACCGCGGGCGCGATCGCCCCGCTGGCCTTGGCCTACCTCGTGTTGACCGCGCGAGCGGCGCTGCTCGGGAAGACCGGGGAGCTGGTCGCGCTCGCGGCTCGGCCCTACATCCACGCCTTTGCCGTCGTCGCCCTCCTCCTCTCCGCCACGCTCGAGTTCCAGGATGCGGCCCTGGCGCAATCGGGCCACTGGATCACCTGGCAGGCGCCGGTCGTGCTGGCAACGCTGGCGCTGACCTACCTCGGCCACTGGGTGGTCTACCGCCGCTCGCTGGCGCTGTTCGCGATGGCGACTGGGGGAAGCCTCGCCGTCCTCAGCGCCGGCCAGGTCCTCGAGCAGGGCTCAACCGGAGCCGCGATCGAGCTGGTCCTGCTGGCCGCGGCCTGGGCCGCCGGCGTGGCGCGGTCGGAGGACCGGCTCCTCCAGTCATTGCTCCGCGGAGGCGTCGCCGTCCAGGCCCTGCTGCCGCTGGTGGTCGTGGCGCAGCCGAGCTGGCTCGCCGCCGCGCTGCTCCTCTCGGCGGCCGCCGTCCTCGTCGGGATGGCCGAGATCGATCGATCGCCACGCTGGCTGCTGGCGGCTGGTCCGACCCTTGCCGGCGCCTGGTACTGGGCGGGCGCCGCGCTCTTCCCGGACAGGGCGCCAACCCCGGAAAACGTGGCGCTGCTCTTCGCGGTCTTTCCGCTGCTGCTCGGGATCGCCGGCATCGTCCTGAAGAACATGCTGGGTAGCCGCTGGGCGCTGCCCGCCTACCTCTATTCGGGCATCGCGGTGCTCGCCGTCGAGGGCCTCTTCCTTACCGTCCCGGACCTGGCGGCGGCCGGCCGCTGGCTGCTGGCGGACGTGGTCGTCCTCTATGCCGTCGCGGCTATTGAGCGCCGCCACGAGGCTGCGATCGCCGCGGCGCTCGCCGCCTCCACCGGCCTCGCCCTGACCCTGGCCGCCGCCGGCGCCGCGCCGATCTGGTACCCGGTCGGGCTGGGCGCGCTGTCGGTCGCCGTCTATGCCGGCCAGCTGCCCTGGGAGCGACTCTACGACAGGAATTCGGAATGGATCGCCGCCCATCGGTACCTCGGTCTCGGCGGCGCCGGGATGACCGCGGTGTCCGGCTTCGCGCTCTTCGACTACACCCTGCCCGGCACGTCTTCGCCGGCCTCGTCGCCATCGACGGCCGCCGCTTCGGGCACCCGCGGTGGGACTATGCCGCATGTTTCGCTGCCTCGCTCGCCACCTACTTCGCGGCCCGCTACTTCGCCCTCGCCAACCCGGAGTGGTACTTCGCGGGACCGGGCGTGGCGCTGATCGCGATCGGCCTCCGAATGCCCTTCGACGCCCGCCTCAAGCCGGACCACCAGCTGCCCCAGCTGGCGGTCGGCGCCGGCGCGTTGCTGACCCTCGGCGTCACGGCCACCCAGGCCCTCATCGACCCCGGCTGGACCCAGACCGTCTTCCTCGTGGTCGAAGGCGCCCTGGGCCTGGTGGCCGGGATCGGCTTCCGAAGCCGGGTCCTGGTGGTCGCGGGCGGTGCGGCCATCGGCGTCGCCGCGCTGCGCTCCCTCTTCGTGCTCGTACAGCAGGGCCTGCTGTTCGTCGCCTTCGGCACCGTCGCCATCACCCTCCTCGCTCTCGGCGCGGCACTGGCGCTCCTCCGCGATCGCTTCCAGGAAGCCCGCTCCTCCTTCGCCGACCAATGGCGGGAGTGGAACTAAGGGAGATTGTTTGAGGCGACGCCGCCAGCCCTGACGCGACACCCTGGTGTCGGGGCCGCGATCCGCCGGCGGATCTACACCCGGCAGCTCAAAGACCGGTCGATTCGCCGGCGGATCGACGTCCGAACCGCCCCCCTACCGGGTGATTCGCCGGCGGATTGCTGAGCGCCACACATGCATGCGGGAACTTCAACCAGTGGACTGTAATTACCAACTCTGGCGCATCCGGCCGTTATGGTCCACTAGGCGACCTATCCATCACCGGCGGAGCACCGACGTTCTTGATCCCGACGAGGTTGACCACCGCGCCGGCGAGCAGTAGCCCCGCCCCGACCAGCATCGCCACGTGGAAGGCGTCGCCGGAGGCGAGGGTCGCGGCGGCCGCCACCAGGTGGTCGGTCCCCGGCGCGGGCCGGTTGAGCGGGCTGACCAGCGAGCGCAGCGCACGCGAAGCAGGATCGGCGCCGATCCGGGTGGCGAGGGAACTGTAGTAGGTCGCCGTCACCGCGACAAAGACGACGGCGCCGGCCAGCTGCGGCCCGATCCGGGAGATCGCGTTATTGATCGCCGAACCCAGGCCCGATTTGTGGACGGGGACCGAGGTCATCAGGACCGAGGTGAGCGGCGCGACCAGGATCGAGACCCCGATCCCGAACAGGATGCTGCCCGGCAGCAGGTTGACCAGGAAATCGGTGGGGGGGAGGTAGCTGACGAGGTTGGCCGGGTCGACGATCCAGGGCGTCTCGACGGCCGGAGCCCGGGCAAACCAAAGGACCCCGCCGGCCATCAGGACGGGCCCGACCACCATGAACCAGCGTGCGCCGTAGCGGCCGGCGAGCCTGCCGACCCGGGAGGAGAGGACGGTCAGCAGGATGCCACCCGGCAGCCCGCTCAGGCCGGCGGCAGCCGCGTTGTAGCCGAGCGTCCCCTGCTGGAAGAGGGCCAGGTTGTAGAAGACGACGTAGAGCGCCCCGTAGATCAGCAGGGTGGAGAGGTTGACGACCGTGAAGTTGCGAGACTTGAAGAGCGAGGGTGGGATGAGCGGGTGGGGCCGGAGGCTCATCATCGGCCACAGCGCCAGCGTCGCCACGGCGCCGATCCCGAGAGCGATGAAAGCGACCGGATCGCGCCACTCCCGCTGCTGGCCGTAGATCGCGCCGAAAGCGAGGCCGCCGACGGCCACTGCCACCACCGCCGCACCCAGCCAGTCGAAGCGAGGCGACGCATCCTCGTCGCGGCTCTCCTCCACATGCCGCAGCACGGCGTAGAGAGCGAGGGCGACGAGCGGGATGTTGAGCAGGAACACGGCCCGCCAGGACACGGTGTCGACGAGAACGCCGCCGACGAACGGTCCGAGCAGGGTCGCACCCGAGGTCGCCCCGGCCCAGATGCCATAGGCGCGCGCCTGGTCGGGCCCCGCGAAGGCGGCCGCGATCAGGGAGAGCGAACCGGGCACGAGCAGCGCGCCGGCGGCGCCCTGGAGGAGCCGGAAGGCGACCAGCAGCTCGAGGTTGGGAGCGAGGCCGCAGAGGACGGAGGTGAGGCCGAAGCTGACCAGGCCGATGGCGAAGACCCGCCGCCGCCCGTAGTAGTCGTTGATGGCGCCGGCCAGGATGAGCAGCGCGCTGAGGCTCAGCAGGTAGCCGCTGTAGACGTACGTCTGGCCCTCGAGAACGCCAAAGAGGTGGACGGGCAGCTGCCGGCCGATCTGGGGAAGCGCCACGTTGACGACCGAGGAGTCGAGGAAGACGCACCCGGAGCCGAGAATCGCGGCGATCAGCGTCCATCGCTGAGCGGGCTTCAAAACGCGGCTATCGTATGGGCGATGGACAGGGAGACCGCGCTGGCCGAGTTCGACGGGGCGCGGGACGCCTTCCTTGCCGCCTTCGAGGCGGCCCCGGACGAATCGCTCGGCTTCCTCCGGGCCGGCGACATCTACGCCATCGGCGGCCTGGCCGTGCACTGCAACTGGGTCCTCAAGCACTACCACCGGGTGCTCGTGCAGCTCGCCGAGACCAACGCTGCCGGCCTTCGGACCGCGGATCCCCCGGGCGAGAACGAGGAGGCCAATCGGAGAGCCCTCGTCGGCCTCACGCCGATGGAGCGGAGCGACGAGATCGCCGAGCTGGACTCCCTTCACCAGGCCGTCCGGCGGGCCACGCTGAGGCTGTCCACCGGAACTTGGGAGGAGAAGAGGCCGGTTTTCTACGGCGACGTCGCCGAGGCATACCCGACCAGCCCCGACGATGTCATCGGCTGGCTGCGGGATCACTACCAGGAACACGTTCCACACGCGGGAGAGCTGCTGGCCGAGTGGCGCGCCTCCCGAGTGGCCCCGTGACGGAAGCCGAGCCGAGCGCTGAGCCGCAGCCGGTCGAGGTCGCCAGCCCCTCCGACAGCTCGGCCGCTTCATCCCCCGGCGCGCGCAAGCGCCGGCGTGGTGGAAAGGGCAAGGCAGGCGGTGGTGGTGGCGGCGGGGGGCGGGCCGTCCAGTACTGGATGGTGGTCACCTCGCCCGACAACTTCAGCCGCACCCGCGAGCACGCGTTCAGCATCCAGGGCATCAAGAGCCGGCACAAGAACCGGGTCGCCAGCATGCACTCGGGCGACCGGCTGCTCTACTACGTGCACGGCCGGATGGCGTTCTCGGCGACCGCGACGGTCACCTCCCCGATGTACGAGGACCACACCCCGATCTGGCGCACCGACCGCCGCGAAGAGGACTACCCGTGGCGCGTCCACATCCGGCTCGACCAGCTGCTGGAGGAGGCGGAATGGGTGCTCGCCAAGGACATCGCCTACCGCCTCGAGTACGTCAAGAAGTGGCCGCCCGAGCACTGGCCGCTCGCCTTCCAGGGCCATATCCACCAGCTGCCCAAGGCCGACTTTTCACTCCTCGAGGACGAGATCCTGAGGCTAGCCCGCCGGCACCCGGTTGCCCGCTGACCCGCTCGGCGTCCGCTCGGCCTGCCGCCGGGTCGTCGCCGAAGCCCTCGAAGTGCGGCTTGGACCGTTCGACAAGGCGCTCGCCGCGCTCCACGACCGGGAGGTTCCCAAATGGGACCGGAAGCGCCACTACGCGGGCGAGTGGCTGGTCGAGTACGTGCTCGTCCTCGACACGCTCCACTTCTCCTTCTGGGGATCGGGGCGCGGCTACTGGCAGCTCGCCGAGGCGCTCCGTGACGCATTCGCGGCCGGCGACCCGCTCTGGGAGCCGGCGCGCCTGCTCGAGCTGGACGAAGCCGGCCTTACCGCCGTGATCGGGGATTTCCCCATCCCCGAGCGGCGCCTTGCGGCGCTCCACGAGCTGGCTCGCCTGGCGGAGCGGGAGGCCTCCGGCTCCCTGGTGAGGCTTGTCCCGCCCAGCGCCCCGGAGCTGGCCGAGTTCCTCTCCCGCAACCTGGAGTCGTTTCGCGATGTTGCTCTCTATGGAGACTTCGAGGTGCCCCTGTTGAAGCGCGCCCAGATCGCCGCGGCCGACCTCTGGGGATCAGGCGCGATCGGCTTCGACGACATCGACCAGCTGACCTGCTTCGCCGATTACAAGCTGCCCCAGGCGCTCCGCCACCTGGGCGCGCTCGAGTACTCGGCCCACCTGGCGCGACGGATCGACGACTGGGTCGAGCTCGACCCCGGCTCGCCGGAGGAGGTCGAGATCCGGGCTGCTACGGTGGTCGCCATCGAGGAGCTCCGCGACCGGCTGGCCGGAGGCGGCCGCCAGCTGACCGCTGTCGAGGTGGACTGGATGCTCTGGGATTACGCGCAGGGGCTCTTCCCGGTCCGGCCTTACCACCGCACGCGCACGGTCTTTTACTGAGTGGCGGTCCGTAAGCCGGTCGCCCATCTCCTCCAGGTCGACCCGGCGTTCGCAAAGATCGTCGCCGCTGCGCCCGACTTTGCCGTCCACGGCCGGCGCCAGGGCGACTACTTCAACGCCCTCGTTCGGGCGATCGTGTACCAGCAGCTGGCGGGCAAGGCGGCGGCGGCGATCCACGGCCGTTTTGTCGCGCTCTTCGGGGGCGAACCGGTGCCGCAGGCCGTCCTGGCGGCGCCCGACGGGGCGCTGCGCGGGGCCGGCCTCTCAATGGCCAAGATGGTCGCCATCCGCGACCTGGCGCTCAAGTCGACCGATGGCACCGTTCCCCTGGAACGGATCGAGAAGCTGCCCGACGACGAGATCGTCGCCCGGCTCTCGGCGGTCCGCGGGATCGGCCGCTGGACGGCCGAGATGTTCCTCATCTTCCAGCTCGGCCGGCAGGACGTCTGGCCGGTCGACGACCTCGGAGTCCGCCGCGGCTACGCCGTCATCCATAGGCTGACGGCGTGGCCGAAGCCGAAAGAGCTGCAGGCGCTGGGCGAGATCTACCGCCCCTACCGAACCGCCGCAGCCTGGTACTGCTGGCGAACAGCCGACATCGTCGACTTCTAAGGATAAATCCCTCGGTCCGCGGTCGCGACAGCGACGCGGTTGACGGCGAGCAGATAGGCGGCCATCCGCATGTCCACCTTCTTCTCGTCCCGGATCGCGAGCACCTCCTTGAAGGAGCGCGACATGATCGACTCCAGGCGCGCGTTGATCTCATGCTCGGACCAGAAGAAGGACTGCAGGTCCTGGACCCACTCGAAGTAGCTCACGGTGACGCCGCCGGCGTTGGCGAGGATGTCCGGTACCAGGATCACGCCGCGCCGGCGGAGGATCTCGTCCGCCTCCGGCGTGGTCGGGCCGTTGGCGCCCTCGACGATCAGCTTCGCCCTGATGTCGTTGGCATTGGCGGAGGTGATCTGGTTCTCCAGCGCCGCCGGCACGAGCACGTCGCAGTCGAGCTTCAGCAGCTCGTCGTTGGGGACCAGCTCGGCGCCCGGGAAACCCTTCAAGGTTCCCTCCCGCGCCCGATATTCGATCAGCTTCTTGACCGGCACGCCGAGCGGGTTGTAGATCCCGCCGTAGTCCTCCGAAACGGCGACGACCTGGCAGCCTGCCTCTTCGAGCAGGCGGGCGGAGACGCTGCCGACGTTGCCGAAGCCCTGCACCACGACGCGCTGGTTGAACGGCTTCAGGCCCATCGTTTCGAGCGCTGCGACGGCGCAGATCATGACACCCCGGCCGGTCGCTTCGGCGCGCCCCAGGGAGCCTCCCACCTCCACCGGCTTGCCGGTCACCGACGCTGTCACCGAATAGCCGCGATGCATCGAGAGGGTGTCCATGAACCAGGCCATGACCTGGGCGTTGGTGCCAACGTCGGGCGCGGGGATGTCGCGGTCGGGGCCGACCAAGATCGAGATCTCGGTGGCGAAGCGCCGCGTCAGGTGCTCGAGCTCGTTGGGGCTGAGCGAGTAAGGATCGACGATGACGCCGCCCTTGGCGCCGCCGTAAGGGATGTTGACGACAGCGCACTTCCAGGTCATCCACATCGCCAGCGCCTTGACCTCGTCGAGGGATACGTCGGGGTGGAAGCGGAGGCCGCCCTTGGCGGGGCCGCGGTTGATGTTGTGCTGGATCCGGAATCCGGTGAAGTTGCGGACGCTCTTGTCGTCCATCTGGACCGGGAAGTGGCAGGTGAACTCGCGCTGGACCTCGCGCAGGATCTTCCGCAGGCCGGGGTCCAGCTTGAGGATCGCGGCCGCCTCGTCGAACTGGTGCTGGGCAGTACGCCAGGGGTTCGACTCGGTCCGCTTCTGCTGGGCTACCGCCATGGCCGCGACAACGCTACATGAGCACGGAGGAACGCGGGTACTCGGCGGCCGGGTCGCAGATGACGTTAAGACAGGCCGGCACACCGGACTTGGCTGCGCGTTCCAGAGCCGGCCGGATCTCCTCCGGCCGCTCGACCAGCTCGCCATACCCGCCGAGCGCCTCGACGACCTTGTCGTAGCGGGTGCCCGACCGCAGGTCGGCGGCGATCGAGGTCCCCAGCATCTGGAGCATGGGGTGCTTCTCAGTGGCCCAGATCCCGTTGTTGCCGATTACGCAGATGACCGGCACCCGGTGCCGGACCAGGCTGTCGAACTCCATGCCGCTGAAGCCGAACGCCCCGTCGCCGCTCAGCAGCACAACCTGGCGGTCGGGGTGCGCCAGCTTGGCGGCCAACGCGTAGCCGGGACCAGAGCCCAGGCAGCCGAAGGGTCCGGGGTCGATGAACTGGCCGGGTCCGGGGCGCTCGAGGAAGCGGCCGGCGAAGCTCACGAAGTCGCCGCCGTCGCCGACCACGATGGCGTCGGGGTCGAGAAAGGCGCCGACCTCGGCGACCAGCCGGGCCGGGTGGATGGGTGTTGAATCGGACTCGAAGAGCGGCCGGTCACGCTCTCGCGCCGCCGCCTCCCTGCTCGCGAGCTCGGCCAGCCAGTCCTCGTGGCGAGGAGTGTCGCGACAGGCTTCGGCCAGCGCTTCCAGAGCCTTCGCGATGTCGCCGTAAAGGGCGGCCGCGGGTTGGCGATGCTTGCGGAAGTCGTCGGCGTCGACGTAGACGATCTTGGCGTCGTCGAGGAGGACCGGCGCCTGGCCCCAGTTGAGCCGGAAGTCGAGCGGGACACCGATGACGAAGACGAGGTCGGCCTGGCCCAACCCGGCCGAGCGGGAGCGGGAGCGGTAAAGGCGATGCTCCGGGGGCAGCATCCCGCGAGCCAGCCCGTTCGTGTAGACGGGGAGGTCGGCCGCTTCGGCAAAGGCGCGCAGGGCGCCCTCGCCGTGTGCCCACCAGACCCCGGTGCCCGCGATCAGCGCCGGCTGGCGAGCCTCCTTGAGCAGGGTGGCGACGAGTTTGACCTGGTTGGGGTCAGGCTCTGAGCCCAGGTTCGGCTCCGGCTTCCGGCGCTGGGAGGGATGGTCCTCGGCGGAAAGGAAGGTGTCGAAGGGGACGTCGAAGAAGACTGGCCCGGTCCGCGGCGAGAGGGCCCTGGCCATGGCGGAGACGGTCGTGTCGTACGCGTCGGCGGCCGCTTTGAGCGTGGTCGCCTGCCGGGTCACCGGCTCCAGCAGCGGCGCGTGGTCCATCTCCTGGAGCGAGCCCATACCCCAGCGTGCCTCGGGCGCCCGGCCCCCGATGAGGAGCAGCGGGCTGTCGTTGGAGTGGGCCGCGGCGACTGCGGAGATCGCGTTGGTGACACCGGGGCCGGCCGTGACGGTGGCGACGCCGCACTCCCGCGTCACCTTCGACCAGCCTTCGGCGGCGAAGGTCGCGGTCTGCTCGTGACGGGTGTCGACGATCCGGATGTCGTGCTCGACTGCGCCGGTCAGCATCGGCCAGATGTGGGCGCCGTTGAGGGTGAAGAGGTGGGTTGTACCCGCGTCCTTGAGCGCGAGGACGATCAGCTCACCGGTATTGCCAGACTCAGCCACTTCTAACAGGGTATGGGTTGCTACGGCTCCCAGTTTCGGCGAGAGCCAAAGGGCATCC
>WNFM01357160.1_pt2 | contig 13666 bp, 9 predicted proteins | sample 5400271 | NCBI WGS metagenome assembly WNFM01 (sample SAMN13153352, study PRJNA577476) | soil metagenome | isolation source: 60 cm saprolite on Douglas fir-dominated hillslope | place: USA:California | collected 2013-09-17 | reverse complement strand
AAATAATCCGACGCATAGAACAGGTTTGATCCCCAGTCGTAGCCGAGCCAGTGCACATCGGCCTGGATCGAATCGATGTATTCCTGCTCCTCTTTGGTGGGATTGGTATCGTCGAACCGCAAATGGCAGCGCCCGGAAAACTCCTGCGCGATGCCGAAATTGAGCGCGATCGATTTGGCGTGCCCGATGTGCAGGTAGCCGTTCGGCTCCGGCGGAAAGCGGGTCACGATCGTCGAGTGCTTTTTGCTGTCGAGGTCGGCCTGGACGATGTCGCGAATGAAATCGCGCCCTACCTCTGCCGTTGCCGTTTCTGTCGTCATTCCCTGATTCCTGTCCGGAAGTAAGCAGTCCTTCTGCCAAATTCGCTCACCTGAGCCAAGCCCGCTGTCGCAGGACCTCCATAAGCCTTTCAGAAACTATTATCAGCAGTTTTGGTAGATATTTGGGCTCTGCAGATGCCATACCCTGTCACGCCCTGAGATGCTCCCGAGAATTTGCCAGCGATGACACTCACCGGTCGTTCCACGGTCGTCCTGACAATAGCCTGGGTATTGACGAACAGCCCCTGGGCCAATCCCGTCCGGGCGCAGGACCCCAACGTGGCAGTTAGCAGCGCGGCGGTCGATAGCCCCGGCCGCGGCGCGCTCGCTGGCTTCGTGGCAACGCCCCAAGTTTACGACTCCGGCAACCGGGCGTTTCTCATCGCGCCCAACGGCTTGTGCGACCTCGCCGCGCGCTTCGGAAGCGCGCCTGATCGATCTCGGCACCGGTACCCTGCTTCGAGTGCTCAGCAAGCCAGGTTTTTCCATCACGGGATTGGCAATTTCACCCGACAGCAAGACTGTCTTTGCTCAGAACGACAACCACCAAATCACCGCCTGGGACGCCGCGACGGGACAACTGGTTACAGCCGCGCGGCCATCTGTTCTCCGCAACATCACGCAACTTTCGTTAGCTTACCACCGTGACAATGAGGACGCCAAAGCGACATCCGAACTACTGTCGCGATACCATATCGAATCTCATTTTCCGGACTTGGAAAAATTCGACGCCATTACGATCAATCCAACGCAGGAATACGCGATCATTGGATACGTCGGCGACCCCCGTTGGAATGCCTTCCAAATATGGAATTTAAAGGAGGAAAGGACCGAGGCCTACTTTCGGCTCGGGGATATAAGCGATAAGAGTTGCGGCGGCTATCACCCGTTTGCGTTCGATTATGACGGCAAGCACCTCGTTTTCGGCAATACCCAAGGTGAGAGCGCGTCCAATCATCTGGATTTCACAGTCTTCGAGATCACACAGTCCGGTTCGAAATTAGCCAACGCGGATCGTGCTCTCATTGACCACTGCAGTTTCCCACCCGGCTTCGACTTTGGTGTCGACCAGGGATTTACGATCTCGCCAGATGCCCATTTCATCACGAAGGGCGGTGGAATGCCGGGCAGCCCCGAATGGACCGCTTGGGACCTGCGCGATGGCCAGAAGATCGCGTCCATCCATCCAGACGGTCTCGGGATCGTTTCTCAGGACGGCAGTACATTCGCCGTCTTGCACGATCTGCAACGCGACGGTTCACGATCAAAGCAAATGATGACGGTCAGGCGCGGCGGGAGACAAAAGACGTTCGAAATTCCCCGAAGCATGCAATCAGATGATAGGAGGTCGGCTGTTTTATCGTCGAACGGTCGATGGATCGCATCGCAAGTGGGAGACACCGTCGCCGTCTGGTCTTCCAGGGACGGCAAGGCCCGGCGGGAATATCATTTCGGCAAGGACTGGGTCAGCGATATTCTACGGGTCTCGGATTCAGGCGATCCGCTATTGGTCATTGATAAGGACGGCACGGCTTTCGTGAACGGCAGATGGCGAGCGGTGCGATCCGAGCCGAATGGGCTGATCGTGCCGCTCACGCCGAATTTTCGTGCACAGTGTGGCGTCATGTTCTGCGATCGCGTCATTGCTGAACTCGGCGTGGTCGAGCGCAAGCCCATCGACGACCGCGCGGGTCAGGCCGCACGGTCGGACTTATCCCCGGATGGCCGATTCATGACTGTCTCGCTGCGGGATACGGAGAGCACCGACGTAGTGGACGTCGCGGACGGTCACGTTGTGAGGCATATCGACGGTGAAAAGCTCAAGTTTACGCCGGATGGCCGTTTCATTGTCGTTCCCGACGTTGCCTCCGGCAGCTTCGTCAAATACGAACTCGCAACGGGCAACCGCGTCTGGACAGCCATTCCAAATTGGCACCAGGACGGCTTCTATATGATCCAGGCTGATGGCCGTGTCCGTTATTCCTCGACGGGAGACGCGGATTTCGCGCTGGTGCGCGGCTTCGAAATCCATCCGTTCGATGCTGCCGCGGCTAAGCAGTTCGTCGCCCCGCCCGATCGCTGACACGCGACACAGAACGAAATCGGCCCGGTGAACGCCTAGCTATTTCCAGCTTTCGTTATCACCGGTTCCTGCTATATCCACCACGCTTCTGAGGCGTTTTTCGCGACAGAGCCCCTGTCCTCTTTGCCCGCGACCTGCTCCCGTAATGTCTGATCCCATCGTCACCCGCTTTGCCCCCTCGCCGACCGGCTTTCTCCACATCGGAGGAACCCGCACCGCGCTGTTCAACTGGCTCTATGCACGCAAGCTCGGCGGCAAGATGCTGCTGCGGATCGAGGACACCGATCGGGCGCGGTCGACCAAGGAAGCCATTGACGCCATCCTGGACGGCCTAAAATGGCTCGAGCTCGATTGGGATGGTGAGGTCATCTACCAGTTCAGCCGGGCCGCGCGCCACCGCGAGGTGGCGGAACAATTGCTGGCCGCCGGCAAGGCCTACCGCTGCTACGCCACGCCGGAGGAACTCGCGGCGATGCGCGAGAAGGCGCGCGCCGAGGGCCGCACCCGCCTGTATGACGGCCTGTGGAGGGATCGCGACCCATCGGAGGCGCCTGCCGGCATGAAGCCTGCGATCCGCCTCAAGGCGCCGCTGACCGGCGAGACCGTGATCGAGGATCAGGTCCAGGGCCGGGTGGTCTGGCAGAACGAGACCCTTGACGACCTCATCCTGCTGCGCGCCGACGGCAATCCGACTTACATGCTCGCCGTCGTGGTCGACGATCACGACATGGGCGTCACCCACATCATCCGCGGCGACGATCACCTGATCAACGCCGCGCGCCAGAAGCAGATTTACGACGCGCTTTCGTGGGATATCCCGAGCATGTCGCACATTCCCCTGATCCACGGGCCCGACGGCTCCAAGCTTTCAAAGCGCCATGGCGCTTTGGGCGTCGACGCCTATCGCGCCATGGGGTATCTGCCGGCGGCGCTGCGCAACTATCTCGTGCGGCTCGGATGGAGCCATGGCGACCAGGAGATATTTTCGACGGAAGAGATGATCGCCGCTTTCGACCTGTCGGGGGTCGGCCGCTCGGCGGCGCGGTTCGATTTCGCCAAATTGGAAAACCTCAACGGCCATTACATCCGCCACACCGACGATCAATCTCTCGTGACCATGTTCGAGCGCGTGCTGGACTACGTCCCCAATGGCTCCGATCTAAAGACAAAACTCAACGACACCACGCGCGCGCAATTGCTACAGGCGATGCCGAGCCTGAAAGAGCGCGCCAAGACGCTGATCGAGCTGATCGAGGGTTCCTACTTCATCTTTGCCGACCGCCCGCTCGAGATCGAGCCCAAGGCGTTGGCGGTGCTGACGCCGGAAAACCGCGAACTGATCGGCCGGCTGCGCGTCGCGCTCGAAGCAGCCACCCCCTGGACCTCGGAAACCACCGAAGCTGCAATGCGCGCGTTTGCGGAAACCAACAACCTCAAGCTCGGCGCGGTGGCCCAGCCATTGCGCGCGGCGCTGACCGGCCGCACCACCTCGCCCGGTATTTTCGACGTCCTTGCGGTGCTGGGACGCGAGGAATGCCTGGCCCGGCTTGCCGATCAGGCCCCCTCATAAGGTGGTATTGCAGCCCGGCCATGGCCATCTTGCAGTGCACACAGCAATAAGATACCCATTTACAAGGTGCCTCCAGAATACCCGGCTTCCTAGGCCATCCCTATATTGTTAGGGCGCACGTTAAGACGCCGGGTTTCGCAACGATCATCGGGGACTTCACGATGGACGCAACATCCAACACCAAAACCGCAACGCTCACGGTCGGCAACAAGACCTACGATTTCCCGATATTGAGCGGCACCGTCGGGCCTGATGTGATCGACATCGCCAAGCTTTACGGCCAGTCCGGGATGTTCACCTATGACCCGGGTTTCACCTCCACCGCGAGCTGCCAGTCCAAGATCACCTATATCGACGGCGACGCCGGCATCCTCGAATACCGCGGCTATCCGATCGAGCAGCTCGCCGAGCACGGCGACTTCCTGGAAACCTGCTACCTGCTGCTTTACGGCGAACTGCCGACCAAGGCGCAGAAGGAAGATTTCGACAGCCGCGTGATCCATCACACCATGGTCCACGAGCAGATGGCGCGGTTCTTCCAGGGTTTCCGCCGCGACGCCCATCCGATGGCGATCATGGTCGCAGCCGTCGGCGCGCTGGCGGCGTTCTATCACGACTCCACCGACATCAACGATCCGACCCAGCGCATGATCGCATCGATGCGGATGATCGCGAAAGTCCCGACGCTGGCCGCGATGGCCTACAAATACACCATCGGCCAGCCCTTCATCTATCCGAAGAACTCGCTCTCCTTCGCCGAGAACTTTCTCAATATGTGCTTCGCGGTGCCGTGCGAGGAGTACAAGATCAATCCGGTGCTGGCGGACGCGCTCGACAAGATCTTCATCCTGCACGCCGACCACGAACAAAACGCCTCGACCTCGACGGTGCGGATCGCCGGCTCCTCCGGCGCTAATCCGTTCGCCTGCATCGCCGCCGGCATCGCCTGCCTGTGGGGTCCGGCGCATGGCGGCGCCAATGAGGCCGCGCTCGCGATGCTGGCCGAGATCGGCACGGTCGACAAAATTCCGGATTTCATCAGGAGGGTGAAAGACAAGAACAGCGAAGTCCGCCTGATGGGCTTTGGCCATCGCGTCTACAAGAATTACGATCCGCGCGCCAAGATCATGCAGAAGATGTGTCACGCCGTGCTCGCGGAAACCGGCCATGGCGACGATCCGATGCTGAGGGTAGCGCTGGAATTGGAAAAGATCGCGCTGCACGATCAGTATTTCATCGACCGCAAGCTCTATCCGAATGTCGACTTCTATTCGGGCATCACGCTGAAGGCGATGGGATTCCCAACCTCGATGTTCACCGTGCTGTTTGCGGTCGCCCGCACCGTCGGCTGGATCAGCCAGTGGAGCGAGATGATCGAGGATCCGCAGCAGAAGATCGGCCGTCCGCGCCAGCTCTACACCGGCATCACCCATCGCGAATATGTCGGGATCGGCAATCGGAAGTAGCGACAGCGAATGCAGACCGTAGGGTGGGCAAAGCGAAAGCGTGCCCACCATTGACACGCGGCCTGGTGAAAGATGGTGGGCACGGCGCGAAGAGCGCGCCTTTGCCCACCCTACAGATTCCCCTCTTAGCGCCGCGCCTTCCGCATCGTCGCCAGCACGATGTCGGCGGCGCGCACGCTCGGCGGCTGATCCCCGGTCGACATGATGGTGTCGATCTTCGCAAACGCCTCGACCTGACGCCGCCGCAAGAGAGAATCCTCCAGCACCTCGCGCAGCGCTCGCGACAACTCTTCCGGCGTGCAATTCTCCTGCAGGAATTCCGGAACCACATTCTCGCCGACCACAAGGTTGGCCAGTATGACCGAATTGGTGCGGATCGCGCGTCGCAAGATCCACGCCTCAACTGCGCCTACTCTGTACGCCGTGACCATCGGTACGCCCGCCAGCGCAAGCTCGAGCGTCACGGTGCCTGACTTGGCCAGCGCCGCCCGCGCAATCCGGAACGCCGCCCGCTTCTCCTGCTCGCCGATCACGATCCGCGGCGCGACCTTCCAGCTCTCCGCGCCCTTGCGGACGGCTTCCTGCAAATGCGGCATGGTGGGAAGGATCAATTCGAACGCCACACCCTCGGCGTTAAGCCGGCCGAGCGTTTCGCCAAATACCGCCATGTGATGCCTGATCTCGCTGCGGCGGCTGCCCGGCAACACCAGCAGCACCGGCGGCGCCTCGTCCCGGCGCTTTTGCTCGGCGGCGTTGGGCCGCAGCGTGGCGATTTGCTCGGTCAGGGGGTGGCCGACATAGCTGCAGGGCGGTCCCCGCAGCCTGCGATACTCCTCCGGTTCAAACGGCAGCAACGCAAGGACATGATCGACATAACGGAGCATCGCGCGCGCGCGCCCCTGCCGCCACGCCCACACCGAGGGCGATACATAGTCGATGATCGGGATCGAACGATCCCGCGCCCGCACCCGTCGTGCCACCCGATGGGTGAAATCGGGACTGTCGATGATCACGAGAATATCGGGCGAGGCGTCCGTCGCGGCGGTGGCGGTCGAACGGATCAGCCGCAAGATCTTCGGAAATTGCGTTACTACCGCGGCGAGCCCGATGATCGACAATTCCTCGATACGAAACAACGACGTCAGCCCCTCGCGCACCATCGACTGGCCGCCGACGCCCTCGAACCGCACGGCACCTCCGAGGCGTTGGCGCAACACCTTCATCAGGCCGGCGCCGAGCCGATCCCCCGATTCCTCCGTCGCGATCAGGAATATTTTTCGCGCCACATTGGTGGCTGGTCGGGCCGGTGTCACGCGGGTAAACCGGTCACGAACAGGCCCGCGGCGTCGGCAGCTTCGATCATCGCCTGCGGTTCGACGGTGATCGTGTTGCCGGCGATGATCGCAATCCCGGCCAGTTTTGCGGCGGCCGCGCCCTCCACGGTTCGCGGCCCCATGGTCGGAAGATCGAAGCGCAGGTCTTGCCCGCGCTTGGGCGCCTTCACCAGCACGCCGCGCCCGGCGCCGGCGCGGATGCGGCCATCGCTGCGCAATCGCGCAACCCGCGCCAGCAATCCATCGGTGCCCTCGATGTCTTCCACGGCAACCACATGGCCGTCGATCACGATAGTGGCCTGACCGATGTCGAACGGACTGAGCGCCGCCAGCACTTCGCGCCCCCTCGCGATATCGGCGGCGGCATCTGGGCCGGGCGTAGCGCGGGTGAGACATCCTTCGGGCATCAGGAGATCCGGGGCGACATCCTTGATCCCGACCATGCGAAAGCCGTCCTGTTCGAGAATACGGCCGATCCCGGACAACAGATGATCGTCGCCGCCGCGGAATGCCGCGAGCACGCGGCCGATGACCCGAAGCGTGCCCCAATCGAGCCTAATCTCCGACAGCGCCGGCCGCACCAGCGTGCCGATGAAAACCAGATCGCGGCAGTTCTCCGCGCGAAACAGTCTTGTCGCCCGGCCAAGTTGGCCGACCGAAATCCAGTGATGGCGAAAACGCTCCACCCTGACGGGATCGCAGGCGCCTTTCAGCGCGAACAGAACCGGATTGATGCCGCGGGCGGCGAGCGAGTCCGCAACCGCGAACGGCATGACGCCGCCCGCCGCGATCAGGCCGACCGGTGATGAAATCTCCAAAGCCTCATTGGTCATGGCTCCGGCGACCTCGTCGTCATTATCGGTTGCCGCTGTCGGCGGGAAGGCACAGTGCTCGACGCTTGCCATCGCCAATGAAGGCCAGGATTTCCGCGATCGCGGGATCCTCACTCGCCAAGGGCTGCACCTCACTCAGCCTTTCGGCAAAGATGCCGGGTCCGTGAAACAGCTTTTGATAAAACGAGCGAACGGTCGCGAGCCGCTCGCGCGTGAATTTGCGGCGCTTCATGCCGATGATGTTGAGACCCTCGAGGATCGCATACTGGCCGTTGGCGAGGCCGAACGGAATCACGTCGCCGCGCACGCCGCAGACGCCGCCGACCATCACCTGCGGCCCGATCCGGGTGAACTGATGCACCGCGGACAGCCCGCCGATGTAAACAAAATCTCCGATCTCGCAATGGCCGCCGAGTGTTGCCGAGGTCGCGAAGATCACATCGTTGCCGACGACACAGTCATGGCCGACATGACTGTTGTTCATGAAGTAGCCGCGGGCGCCGACCCGTGTGATACCGCCGCCCTTCTTCGTCCCGAGGTTCATCGTCACGCCTTCGCGAATGGTGCAACCCTCGCCGACCTCAAGCCGGGTCGGCTCGCCGCGATAGCTCAGGTCCTGCGGAGGTCCTCCAAGTGCAGCAAACGGGTAGATCACGCAGCCGGCCGCGATCCTCGTATGCCCGGCCAAGCTCACATGCCCGATCAGCCTGCAATCGGCGCCGATCACGACGTTCGGGCCGATCATGCAGTAGGGACCCACAGACGTGCCCTCGCCGATCACAGCGCCATCCTCAATCCGCGCGGTGGGATCGATCATAGTCATCGAAATGGGTCCAGTATCAGCTGATATCGCCGGGCGTTAATATGTTGGGTTTTCCGGTGGTTACCGCGACATACCGGTGGTGTCCAGTGACGTATGGTTACCCTGTACTTCGCTTAACCGATTTCGCCCGCGACGGGACCGGGCCGCCGTCAGCGGCGTCGTCAGTCGGTCAGCATCGCACCGACGTCGGCTTCGGCGACGGTTGCGCCGTTCACCCTGGCGTCGCCGTGAAACCACCACATGGTCTTGCGCCGGCCAATGCTGCGCATGTGATATTCGATGGTATCGCCGGGCATCACGGGTTTACGGAACTTGCACTTGTCGATGGTGAGAAAGTAAACCGCGCGCGGCTTCTCCGTGCCCTCGACCGATTTGATACCGATCACGCCGGCGGTCTGCGCCATCGCTTCGATCATCATCACACCCGGATAGACCGGGCGGTCCGGAAAATGGCCGAGGAACGGCGGTTCGTTGAAGGTGACGTTCTTGACGCCGATCCCTGAGTAATCGGTGCGGATATTGATGACCCGATCGATCAGCAGCATCGGATAACGATGTGGAAGCGTTTTCAGGATCTCATTGATATCGATGAGCTCGAATCTGACCGGTGCCTCCATCAATCGCGTCCCTCGCCCTTCGGATCAGTGGTGCCATCGCGTACCAGACGCTCCACCGCAATGATCTCCCGGAACCATTGCTTGGTCGGTTTTGCAAAATGGCCACCCCAGCGCCCGCCTGGGGGAATGTCGTCCTTGACGGCACTCATCGCCGTGACCTGGGCGCCGTCGCCGATATGAAGATGGTTGTTGATGCCCACCTTGGCTCCCAGCGCCACATTGATGCCTGCCAATGGTCACATTGTGACCGATCTGGACCTGATTGTCGATTTTGGTGCCCTCGCCGATCACGGTGTCGCGCAGGCTGCCGCGGTCGATGGTCGTTCCGGCGCCGATCTCGACATCGTTCTGGATCAGCACGCGGCCGGTCTGCGGTACCTTCAGGTGCCCGTCGGGTCCAAAAAAGACAAACCCGTAGCCGTCCTGTCCGATGCTGCAGCCGGGATGGATCAGGACATTATTGCCGATCAGCGCAAACTGGATGGCGCAACGTGCGCCGACATTGCAATCCCGACCGATCCTGACATTGGCGGCGATCACGGCACCCGCACCGATCACCGTCCCGGTGCCGATTTCGACGCCGGGGCCGATCACCGCCAGCGGATCGATGATAACGCCGTCTTCCAGATGCGCGCGCGGATCGATGATGGCGGAGGCCGCGATGCCGGCATTGCCGAACCAGGACTGCGGGCGAAGCGCGTCGCGATGTAGCTCGCGCGCAATCTTGACGAATTCGCGGAACGGCTGGGCCGCGCGCAACACGGCGACATGGGCCGGGACTTGAGCCTCAAAGCGCGCGCTGACCAGACAGGCTCCGGCCTTGGTCGAGGCGAGCTGGTCGGAATATTTCAGATTGTCGAAAAATGTCAGGTGCATCGGGCCGGCTTCGTCAAGCGATGCCAGTCCCCTGACCTCCTGGCCGCCCCGCGACGGATCGACCAAATCTGCCTTCGTCAACGCGGCGATATCAGCCAGCGTCGACGGAGGTGGTTGCTCGAAGAATCTCGGTTGCTCCATTCCATCCGCCGCAGTCCGGCCGGTGATCGAACCAGAGCTACGGTTCTGATCGATCAGAACCGAACCCTCTCGTTGTTTTGACGCGTTTTCCTCACGCGAGCCAATACCCACTTCGCTCAGATCCGATTCGATCGAATCGGATCGGATCATGATCTCATTTCTTTGTTTGAGCATGATCTTTTCGGAAAACCGGTTCCCACTCTTCCGGATCATGCTTTAGAACGATGTCCCGCCGCCAAACTTGAATTGCTGCACCCGGTCAAACTTACCCTTGGTAAGGGGCACCGCATAGTCGAAGCGCAGCGGACCGAACGGTGACGCCCAGATCAAGCCGACACCCACCGAGGTACGAATTAGGTCGCTCTTGTCGTACTGCAATCCCAAGCAGGTACCGGGCGTCGGTGGAGATGTCGTCGGCGGAACGCAGCCGGGCACGTTGACTTCGCCGGTGGCGGCCCACGACGTCGGCCCCTGGTAGTCATAGAGCCCGCCGGCGTCGGCATAGATCGCGCCCTTCAATCCCACTTCCTTCGGCAAGAACCAGAACGGCATCTGCACCTCATAGGACGCGCCCCAATATTTGGTGCCGCCGAGCGCGTCCATTGTACCGTACGGATTGATGTCGCGCGGACCGATACCGTTCGGGGCAAAGCCACGCACAAGATTCGGGCCCATCTGGAACTGATCGAGCATCCGCAGTTCGCTGCTGCCGACCTTGTTGAGAATGCCACCCTGGACGTGGATCAGCCCGACGATATCGGAAACCAAGGGCGTGTAGTATTTCGCGTCCATCACGCTCTTCAGATAGGTGACGTCGCCGCCGACGCCGGCGAAGTCTTGCTTGAAATCGATCAAAAGGCCGTCGGTCGGGTTCTTGTTGTTGTCCAGCGTGTTGTAGTCCAGCGAATAGCCGATCGCCGAGGTGATCGTTTTGCCACTCGCAAGCTCCTTGCGGACCGGCAGCGACGCCTCGCCATCGCTGTAGCACCACAGACCCACTCCCGACGCGTCTGTCGCGCCCAGGGCAGTGGCGGCCGCGACACTGTTGGCATTCACCCAGGCCGGAGACGGATTAAAGGCGAGCAAACCGTTCGACGGATTGTTGTTACAGTTTGCGAGGTAGCTCGGCAGCGAGATTTCCTGCTGATAGATCGAATAGCGCAGCTGCAGCGAAAGATCCTCGCGCAGTGCGAATCCGAGTCGCGGACTGAAGCCGATCGTCCTGGTGCCGTACGAGATATAAGAGTTGGCCAGTTGCTGGCGATAGAACGCATCGAGGCCAAGTGCGACACGGTAGTCCAGCAGATACGGGTCAACGTAGGAAAGCGAGAGGCCGCGCGCGTACTGACCATAGGTGACCGCCGCCTTGGCGAACAGGCCGCGGCCGAGGAAGTTACGTTCGGAGATGCTGACCTCGCCGAGCGCGCCATCGGTCGTCGAATAGCCGCCCGACACCGAGAAATCGCCGGTGGATTTCTCTTCGAGATCAACGTCGAGAATCACGCGATCGCTCGAGGATCCGGGCTCGGTCGTAATTTTCACGTTCTTGAAGAAATCGAGGTTCTTCAGGCGGCGCTCGGCACGATCGACGAGTGCCCGGTTATAGGCGTCGCCTTCGGAGATATCGAATTCGCGGCGGATCACGTAGTCCCGGGTGCGGGTATTGCCGCGCACGTTGATGCGCTCGATATAGGTCCGCGGGCCTTCATCGACCGCGAAGACGATCGAAACCGTATGGCTCTCGAAATTACGATCGCCGCGCGGGCGCACGACCGCAAAGGCGTAACCGCGCCGCGAAGCCTCGATCTGCATTTCCTCGACGGATTTTTCCAGCGCCTCGGCGTTGTAAAGCGCCCCGACATTGACGTGCGAAAAGTCGCGCAGCGAATTTCCGTCGAGCGCGGCAATGCTGGACTGGAAATTGACCGAAGCGACCCGGTATTGCTGGCCTTCCTCGATTTTGAAGGTCACCAGGAAGCCCTTGCGCTCCGGGTCATATTCGGTCAGCGCCGCCACCACCTGCACATCGGCGAAACCGTGCTTCAAATAATAGCGGCGAATCAGGTCGCGATCGGCCTCGACCCGGTCCGGATCGTACGTGTCGCCGTTGCCGAGAAAGCTCAGCCAGTTCGATTCGTGGGTCTTGATGACGTCCTTGAGGCGGTACGACGAGTAAGTGGTGTTGCCGATGAATTCGATGGACTTGACGCCGGTTTTGGGGCCCTCGGTAATCGTGAAAACGAGGTCGACGCGGTTGTTCGGCTGTTCGATGATCTCGGGCTCGACGTGCACGTCGTAGCGGCCGGAGCGGCGATAGATTTCGGCGATGCGCTGGGCGTCGGACTGCACCATCGGGCGCGACAGCGTGCCGCGCGGCTTGGATTGAATTTCCGACGAAAGCTGCTCGTCCTTGATCTTCTTGTTGCCCTCGAAGGCGACGCGCCCGATCACCGGGTTCTCGATCACCGTCACCAATAGGTGACCGCCCGCCTGGCTGATCTTCACGTCCTGGAACAGGCCGGTCTCGATCAGCGCTTTCAGGCCGTCATCGATCGCCGCCTGATCGAGGCGCCCCCCGGGCCCCGGCTTGAAATAGGAGCGGATGGTCTCGAGTTCCACGCGCCGGTTGCCCTCGACCTGGATCGAGTCGACGGTCTGGGCAGCGGCGGGCGACGACACAAATATAGCCGACAGCGTGGCCGCGACCGGCAGGGCGCACATGATCAGGGCGGCCAACAAGCCCCCCCGGACTCGCATTCCAACATTCATGCGCAGCGCGCCCTTGTCATTCCAGTGCCGGCCCGCTCCCCCGCGAACCGGCAGATTCCCATTGATTGCCCAGCTTGTAGCCAATTTCACCGGGGGGGCAAACGTCCTATCGCAGTGTAATTTCAATTTCATTCCAAGACGTTGCCTATTGGCCACGTCACAAAAAAGCCGTTTCAAGATGCCGCCAGGTGCAGGATGTCGTTGTAGGTCGCAAACACCATCAGCATCAGCACCAGACCGAGCCCGATCCGGAACCCCATCTCCTGCGCCCGCTCCGACAGCGGGCGCCCGCGCACGGCTTCGACTGCGTAGAACAAAAGATGACCGCCATCGAGCAGCGGTACTGGAAACAGGTTCAATAAACCAATGGAGACCGAGAGCACGGCAGCCAGGTGCACCAGCGCCGCAAGGCCGATGGTGGCGACTTGGCCCGAAATCTGGGCGATGCGAAGCGGGCCGCCGACCTGGTCGGCCGCCTCGCGGCCGGTAAAGACGCCGCCGATATAGGCCAGCGTACGGTCAACCACGAACCAGGTTTCCTTGACGCCGAGCCAGAGCGCGGTCGCGGGATCCACGCGCTCGGTCGTGACATCGCCGGCAACCGTCTTGCGGGTGATTCCCAGCACGCCAAGCCGGTGCACATTGCCGAACGGGTCTTTCACTTCCCGCAGTTCCGGCGTGCCCTGCAATTGCAGCGTCGAATCGCCGCGCTTGATCGTGAACGTCAGATGTTCGCCGGCCCGGACGCCGACGATCCGCTGCATGTCGGAGAAACTTCCGATCTTGGTGCCATCGATCGCCGTTACGACGTCGCCGACCTCAAAACCGGCGGTT
>WNFM01048939.1_pt1 | contig 13666 bp, 10 predicted proteins | sample 5400271 | NCBI WGS metagenome assembly WNFM01 (sample SAMN13153352, study PRJNA577476) | soil metagenome | isolation source: 60 cm saprolite on Douglas fir-dominated hillslope | place: USA:California | collected 2013-09-17 | reverse complement strand
GTCAGCAGCAGCGCGCCCGTCGTGTCGGCGTCGAGGCGTCCGACGGGAACGACCCGCGTCGGCAGCTCGACCAGATCGACCACCGTCGTTCGCCCCTCCGGATCGCTCGCGGTCGTGACGACGCCGGGGGGTTTGTGGAGCAGCACGTAGGTCAGCTGCTGCCTCGTGAGTGGCTCGCCGTCGAGACGGACGTCATCGGTGCGCTGGACGAACGTGTTGAGCTGACCCGGCTCGCCGTTCACGGTCACACGGCCGTCCTTGATCAGCTCGTCCGCCTTGCGGCGTGACGCGACGCCCGCACGGGCGAGCCAGGCATTGAGGCGCATCGCATGCATTGAACCTCTTTTAGGGATTGACGGTTGTCAACGGGGCAGCGATCCTCCCAGGATGCGGCAAGAGCTCCTGGCGGCCAGGAGTCCAGTCACGTGCGCCTGTTGCCCCTCCGCGATCGCTGCAGGAACGCGCGCGTGGTGGGACGACGGCGAACGCGCGTGGACCTGCACGAACTGCCTGCCGACGGACGAGGGCGCGACGCACTCGATCGGGTACACGACCGCATGCGCGCGTGCCCGAAACCGTCAGAAGATCGCGGCTGCGAGCTTCTTGCGGTAGGTGCTCGCGAGCGGGTGCTCCTGGCCGAGCTCCTGGAAGATCTCCACCATCAACTCGCGCGCGGTGTTGCGCTCCTCCGGCGTCTTCACCGTCTCGACGCGCGCGAGCAGTGTCTGCAGCGCACGCTCGTAGTCCTTCGCCTTGAGTGCCTCGGCGATCTCGGGATCGTCGATCGTGTCCGCCAGCGACGGCTTCGTGAGGTCGGCGAGGAACTCCTTGACGCGCTCGGGTGGCTGCGCGCCGACGAACTCGGCGACGACCTGGCCGTTGCGGAACGCCTTGACCGCCGGAATGCCGCTGATCCCGTACTGACGCGCGACCTCCTGGTTCGCGTCGACGTCGATCTTCGCGAGCGTGACGCCGTGCTCTTCGGTCGCCTGCTCGAGCACCGGCGTGAGCATCTTGCACGGCCCACACCAGTCGGCCCAGAAGTCGACGACGACCGGCTCGCGCTGCGAGCGCTCGATCACTTCCGTCTGAAAGGTCTGGTCGGTGACGTCCACGCGTCCATCTTGCCCGCCTGGGGAGGGCCTGTGCAGGCCCTCCCCAGCGGCTGCGCGCTGCGCCGCGCGCCTACGACCCGCTTCTAACGCCGCTCTAACTGCTCAGCCCCGTTAGCGGCCGCTTGGCGCCGCGTGAGCCGTGCGTTGGCTGCCCGCCGGACGCTCGCTGCAGCGATGCGGAGGGAGGTGAGACACATGCAGCGGGTAGATCCTTATGGGCGGAGCGTTCGGGCGATCGTCGCCGTGCTCACGGCTTCGGCGCTTCTGACTGCGGGCTTCGGCGCTTCGGCGCACAGCGCAAGTACGGCGATGGCGGCACACCTGTGCCCTCCGATCTGCTGAGTCGGGTCGCGGGGAAGCCCGTCCTCTGGGCTTCCCCGTCACCTCGCGGCCTGGACGCGCGCCGCCGAAACGACATTCCCCTTTTGCTCGAAGAGGTCGAGCGCTCGCGACCAGTCGCGCTCGGCCTCCGCGGTTGCCCCGGCCAGGACGTGGACCTCGGCCGAGGCGGCGAACACTTCGCCCTGCTCGTCGAGGACGTCGCTCGCCGTCAGCAACTCGATCGTCTCCGCTGCGAGTGCCTGTGCTTCGACGAAACGGCCGCCGCGCGCGAGCGCCTTCGCCTGCACGCGCTGCGCGACCGCCCTCGATGTCAGGTGACCGGGCGGAGCGATCGCGAGCGACGAGGCGCTCGCCTCGAGCGCCTCGTCGTAGCGTCCCTGCCGATACACCGCTTCGGCGAGTAGTGCCGTATTCGTCGCGAGCCATTCGCTCTCGCCGGCGGCGCGCAGTGCGTCGCACGAGACGGCGAGGATCTCCTCGGCCCGCTGGGCGTTGCCGGCCAGCAGCTCGACCTCGGCCGCAAGCGCAGCCCAGCTCGTCACGATCGTGCTGGTGTCGGAGAACTCCTGCCGGGCGAGCCGCGCGGCCTCGAGCTGTGCGCGCGCCTCGTCGAAGTTCCCGGCCTTAGCCTCGAGCGCGGCAAGCATCGGCAGGATGAAGCTCTGCCAGACGGGGGTGCCAGCTTCCGCGAGCAGCGACCGGCAGCGCTCGATCGCTTCCGGGACGGCCGCCGGGCCCCGATACGCCGCTCCCGCCAGCAGGAAGGGCAGGCTGCCGACCGCGAACCCGGCTTGCTCGTAGTGCCGGCGAATGTCGACGGCCGCCGTTTCGACGTTCGCGTACTGGAGCTCGTAGACCGCCTTGACCACGAGCGTGAGGTGCCAGGCGCGACCAAGACCGACATCGTCACCGACGCGCTCGAAGATCTCCCGGCCGCGCTCGGCGAGTTCGAGAACGTCGAGCGTCGACAGCTCACCGTGGCCGAGCCGCGGGTAGGCCTGCTCGATGCGCGCCAGATGCTCGATCCGAGCGTTGCCCGCGGAGATGCTCTTGAGCACGACCTGATCGAGCAGCGCGTCGGCGAGCGCTGGATCGCCGGAGAACTTCGCGGCGATGCCGGCGAAGCACTCGAGCTCGAGCGTCGACGAGTCATCGTCTCCGAGGAGCGCCGTCGCACGCGTCAGCAGATCCAGTGCCGCACGCCCATCGACCCGTTTCAACGCGCGCATCCCCGCAGCGCCAAGCCGTCGCCCCGCCTCCTGCCGCAACTCGAGATCCGGCTCGCCGCGTGACGTGCGCAGGTGCGCCGCGCGTTCCAGGTGGTAGCCAGCCGTCTCGTCGAGCTCGGGGTCTCGTTCGTCGAGTGCGCGCGCAACCGCTTCGTGGAGATCGGCCCGCCTCGCCTCCGGAACACCGGCATACACCGCGTCGCGAATCAGCGCGTGCTGAAAGCGGAACCCGTCTTCACCCGTGACCGACGCGCGTTCCGGCAGGACGAGGCGCCGCCGCACGAGCGCCATCAGCGCGAGCCCGGCGTCCGCGCGTTCTTCCTCCGGAGATGTCGCCTCGACCGTCGAGCGCCAGAAGTGTCGGCCAGCAACCGACGCGCGTTCGAGCACCGCACGCTCCTGCTCCGGCAGACGGTCGACGCGGCTCGCGATCAGCACCTCGAGCGTCGGCGGTAGCGAACCGGCCTCTTCCTCTGCTGCGAAGGAGACGAGCTGCTCGAGGAACAGCGGGTTGCCCTCGGCAGCCTCGACGGTCGCGGTCACCGCGGGCTCGTCGAGCGCAGACGACTCGGGCAATGCCGCGACGAGCTCCTGCGCCTCGGCCGGCGACATCGGATCGAGAAAAATCGCGTCTTCACGCCACGCCGGCCGCGCCTCGAGGAGCTCCGGCCGTGCAACGCAGAGGACGAACAGTGGGCCAGCGGCCCAGCCGACGAGGTATTCGACGAAGTCGAGGAACGTCGGCGCGGCCCAGTGGACGTCCTCGAAGACGATCACAACCGGGCGATGGGCCCCAATCGCCTCGAGCACGCGGCGCAGCGCCCAGAACGTCTCACTCGGCTCGGAGAACGACCACTCGCCCAGCCGCGCTCCGATCCGCTCCGCATCCGGCTCGTCTGCGAGCAGCGCCTCGGCCGGTCCGAGCTGCTCGAGGATCTGCTGCAGTGGTCGCAACGCCGCGCCGGCGCCGTACGCCGGGCAGCGGCCGGAGAGGACGGTCGCGGCAGACCCGACTCGCTCGAGGAACGCGCGTGCGAGCCGCGTCTTCCCGATGCCGGCGTCGCCGACGAGGACGACCCGCGCAGAGGAGCCATCACGCACGACGCGGTCGAACGTCACGTCGAGCTGCGCGAGCTCCCGGCCGCGACCGACGATCCGCGCCTCGAGGTGCCGCGCGAACGGCTCGGCCCGCGGATCGAAGCGAAGCACGCGGTAGCCCTCACCCGACTCGTGCCGCACGACATCGACGGCCTTCGGCACGAGCCGCAGCGCCTCCGGCCCGAGCATCAGATCGCCGGGTGCCGCATGTGAAAGGAGGCGCCGGACCGCGTCGAGCTCTGTCGACCTCTCCCCTTCTCCGCCGAGCCGTTCGATCGCGGTCAGGACGACGAACCGCGGCGGCACGGCCTCGCGCGCCTCGATCACTGCGCGCAGCGCCCGCGAGGTGTCGTCGTCGTGCGCGTGCGGGGAGCCGAACACGGCGACGAGCTCTTCCGCCAGGAGCTGCCGAACGGATCCGCCGTGGCGCTCGATCACCATCGCGATCTCCGCCAGCGCGGCCGCAGCCGCGCGGCGAGCGGCGGGGCCTGCGCCGTCGAGGTCGACGATCTCCATGATCGCGACGACGACGTTCCGCTTGAGCGGCTCTCGCAGCGAGCCGTCGCGCGCGTCCGGCGAGAGACGCAGCGCAGGATCGTGCCCGATGATCATGCGCTCGAGCGTCCGCAGGCTCTCCGACGGTTCGAGCCCGAACTCCTCGAGCAGCTCGAGTCGCACCTCCTGGTAGACGCGAAGCGCGTCCCGTTGGCGGCCCGCGCGATAGAGCGCGAGCATCTGCAGGTGCCGCAGGCGTTCGCGCGCGGGATTTCGGACCGCGAGCGCTTCGATCTCGCCGAGGATTGCGTCGTGATGGCCGAGCGCGAGCTCGGCCTCGAGGCGCTGTTCGAGCGCGGCGAGGCGCAGTTCGTCGAGCCGCGAGACCGCGGCTCGCGCCACACCCTCCAGCTCGAGATCGGCGAGCGGCTGGCCGCGCCACAGCGCAAGCGCCTCGCGGAGTGCCGCAGCGCGCTCGGGCGGGTCGAGCTCGCGCGACGCGTCGAGCGCCCGCTCGAAGCGAAGCGCGTCGACGCTGCCCGCGTCCGGACGACGGCGAGGAGGTTCGAGATGGAGTTGTGGAGCGAGGCCTCGACGCTGTTCGGCGGCCGGTGACCCCAGACCTCGTCGATCAGCCGGTCGGTCGAGACGCCCTCGTTCGGCGCGAGCAGCAGCAGAGCGAGCACGCCGCGCTGCTTGGCGCCGCCGATAGGCAGCGATTCGCCTTCCGAGAGCACTTCGAGCGGGCCGAGGAGCCGAAATTCCATGGCCCTTCGAACGTATCCCCTTGCCGGGCGGATGACCAGCCATTAGAGCGCCGTGGGCGGCATCAGGTCGAGTACCCGGAGAAGCCCCTCGAGAAAGGAGAAGTCTGTGGTACCCACGAACCCGGTCGCCAGGTTCACCGTCAACCCAAGAGAGCCGTCGACTACGGACACGATCCAGCTACTCGACTGCTCCCGCGATCCAAGGGACGTCGGCATCGCCTGGCGTGCGTGGGACTTCGGCGACGGCGTCACATCAGTCGGCCCAGCCCCGGTCCACCGCTACGCCGCCGCGGGCGACTACGAGATCACGCTGACGCTCGCCACGTTCGACGGCCGGGTCAGCCGCCGCTCGTCACGGCTGCGCGTTCGCGTTTCGCAGCCCGAGCCGTAGATCTGGCATGCGGTTAGCCGCTCGCCGTCAAGGCGAGGCTTTGGTACAGGCCAGCCGCGATTGCCGTGACGCCGCGTGTGGCGGAAGCGGGAACGTCACATTGCCCGTGGTCGTCACCCCGACAGCCCCAGGCGACGACCTCGCCATCCTTCTTCAAGGCGAGGTTGCTGATCCCGGACGTGATCGCAGTGACCCCGGTTCTGGCCGAGGGAGGGACGCTGCATTGCGAGTGGTGGGCTCCGTGACACCCCCAGCCGACGACGCTGCCGTCTCTCTTCACGGCGAGGTCTTGCTCCGCTCCAGCCGCGATCGCGATGACACCGCGCTTGGCTGAAGCGGGGACGAGACATTGCCAGGTGTCGTAGTAGCCGTGAGTACAGCCCCAGGCGACGACGCTGCCATCCTTCTTCAGGGCGAGGCTCTGGCCCGCCGCGGTCGCGATCGCGATCGCGCCGCTTCTGGCAGAAGCCGGTATGCGGCACTGCCCGTAGTCGGTCTTGCCGCCGCCTCCGCCGCCGTCACCGGTACAGCCCCAGGCGACGACGCTGCCATCGTTTTTCAGGGCGAGGCTTTGGCTGCCGCCAGCGGCGATCGCGATGACGCCGCTCTTTGCCGAGGCGGGGACACGGCACTGCCCGAAATCGACGCCGCCGGCGCACCCCCACGCGACGACGCCGCCGCGACTGCGATCACGCCACTCCGGGCCGAGAGGGGGATACGGCACTGCCCATAGTCCGAGGCGAGGCCGCAGCCCCAGGCGACGACGCTGCCGTCGTTCTTCAGGGCAAGGCTGTGATATTCGGCGGCCGCGATCGCGATCACACCGTTTCTGGCAGAGGCGGGAACACTGCACTGTCCATAGTCCGGGTTCACGCGGCCGCTCATGGTGTTGCGACAGCCCCACGCGACGACCGAACCGCCCGTCGAGCTTGCACTGCCTGCATAGCTCGAAACGACCAGTCCAGCACAGAGGACAAGAGCGACTGAGGACACGCCCCGCCTCATCACGGCTGGCCGCCCATCACGCCTCGAACGCGCCGCCCGCGGTTCAGCCCGCGGGCTTCCAGCGAACGGCCTGGTTGTACCAGGGGTCATGTGTTACGCGCATCTGACGGGTGCCGTCGCTGTTCATGACGTAGATCTCGGCGTCTCCCGGTCGCTCGCTGTAGAAGGCGATCTGAGTCCCGTCCGGTGACCAGTCGGGGTTCTCGTCTCGGGCTGGGGAGTGCGTGAGCCGGGTCTGCGCGGAGCCGTCGGCCTTCATCACGTAGATATCGGGGTTCCCGTTTGCGCCTGCGGCTTCGTAGGCGATCTTCGTTCCATCGGGAGACCAGACCGCGCAGCCGCAGTGCTCGCGCTCGTTGGTGATCTGGGCGATTTTTCGCCGTGTGCCGCTGTTGGGGTGGATCGCGTAGAGGTCGACGCGTCCGTGCGTGAGATCGCGCTCGAACATCAGGCTGCTGCCGTCCGGCGACCATGCGGGGTAAAAGACGTAGCCAGCGAAGATGTTGGTGAGCTTGCGTCTGCCGCTTCCGTCGCTGCGCATCAGAAAGATCTGCGATTTCCCGCCGGTCTCGACCCTCGCACCGTTGAAGGCGATCAGCTTTCCGTCGGGCGACCAGACAGGATTATCCGACCAGTCGGCGTCCAAGCGCTCCCGGTCGGCCGGGATGTGTGTCAGCTGCGTGAGACCGCTGCCGTCTGCGTTGACGACGAAGATCTCCTCGTCGCGCTCGTGGCCGCCTGTGAAGGCGAGCTGCTGCCCGTCCGGCGACCAGGAGAACCCTGCTTGATCGGCAACGCCGCGCACGACCAACTGACGGTTGCTGCCATCCGCGTTGGCCGTGTAGATCGCGTCCTTACCGATGTAGGCGATCGTGGAATCGGCAGGCTCCGCTGCCGTGGAGCCCGTTCCGGCGGCCGCAAGCGCAAGGATGACTGCGGCTGCCCCGAGCATCACGCAGCGAGACATGTGCCCCAGCCTTGCCCCCTCACGTCCCGAAGTCAAGCGCCCGCCCTGAGACGGTTGAGAAGCGAACCTGGTTCGGACTTGGACGTTACGCGGGGCGCTTGTCAGCAACCGCTTCGAGCCGCTCGCGGATCTCGGCGACATCCGCGCCCAGGTCGTCGACGCGCGGGAGCGCGGCGAGGGACTCGAGGCCGAAGATGCGCTCGAAGAGCGGCGTCGTGCGATAGCGGATCGCGCCGAACTCGTTGTCGCGGCCGCCTTCGGCGATCAAGCCGCGCTCGACAAGGCCGCCGATCACGCCGTCGACGTTGACGCCGCGGATGCGCGCCACTTCCGGGCGCGTCATCGGGCCGAGGTACGCGACGATCGCCAAAGTCTCGAGTGCAGCTTGAGACAAGCCCTTCTCGACGGGCTTCTCGAACAGGCGTGCGCACGCCTCTGACGCCGCGCCCGACGCACGGAACGCCCAGCCGCCGGCGACGAGCTCGAGCACGATGCCGCTGTTCTCTTCGCAGTAGCGCTCGGACAGGATCTCCAGCGCCTCGGCGACATGCAGGACGTCTACTTCGGCTGCTGCGGCGAGGTCCTCGACGGGTAGCGGCTGCGAGGCCACGACGAGCAGAGCCTCGACGGTTTTCGCCACCTCGTTAGCGGGCGTGACCTCGGTGGTGATCAGGCGGAGTGGGCTGTCCACGAAAGACTCCTTTCAGCATCGGCACGGGAAATCCTTATCGGAGCGAACGGCCCAGCCTGGGCGATCGCGATCTCGTTCGGCTTGCGCAGCTCGAGCAGTGCCAGGAACGCAACGGCGATCTGGACGCGCGAGAGACCGGCCACCTCCTGGTCGAAATCAAAGCGGGTGCGGCGGCGCAGCAAGGCGCGCCAGCGGTCGAGGAACAGCGAGGTAGGCGGGAAGCGCAGTGCCATGTGCGAGACCGACGGCTCGGGCGGCTCGACAGCGAGGCCGCGCAGCGCCTCGACAAGCTTGAGCGGCGACTGCGGCGCGAGCTTGCGCTCCGTCTTCGGCGCAAGCGGCGCGGGGCCAAGCCGGAAGAAGTAGTCGCGACGCTCATCGAGCCGGCCGCGCAGCCAGTTGGCCGCTTCCTTCGCGCGCCGGTACTCGGCGAGCCGGCGTGCGAGCTCCTCGGCGGCCTCCTCGGGCTCGAGCTCGGCGAGCTCGGCCTCTTCGTCCGGGAACATCGCGCGCGCCTTCAGCTCGAGCAGCGCGGAGATGAGGATCAGGAACTCGCCGCAGGCGTCCAGGTCGAGCTCGCCCTTCGCGTGCAGGTGCTCGATGAACGAGATCACGATCTCCGCGAGGTCGAGCTCGCGGAGCGGCAGCTCGTCGCGGAGGACGAGCGACAGCAACAGATCGAAGGGCCCCTCGAACGCGTCGAGGTCCAACTCCAGCTCGCGAACGGCCATTGGCATCCGCGACACGGTACTGGCGTTACCGGACGCGACGACCCTTCGGGATCGCCATCGCTGGCCCCTTCGGCAACGGGCGCCGCGGCTCCCGCACGCCTCGCCCGGGCGCGCGCCTCTGGCGCCAGACGAAGTAAATGACGGAGGCCACAAAGAGGATGATCGAGACCCAGGCGTTCAAACGCAACCCCGCGATGTGGTGCGCCGGATCGATGCGCAAAAGCTCCTCGAAAAAGCGCCCGAAGCAGTACCACGCGACGTAGAGCGCGAAGAGCCCGGGCGGTCGGATCGCGAACCGGCGCGCGACCCAGAGCAGGACGAGCACGCCGACCAGATCCCAGATCAGCTCGTAGAGAAACGTCGGGTGGAACGTCGCGTTGTTGAAGTAGGCGAGCGGCCGGTGGTCGGGCGAGATCTCGAGCCCCCACGGCAGCTTGGTCGGCTTGCCGTAGAGCTCCTGGTTCCACCAGTTGCCGATGCGACCGATCCCCTGCGCGAGCAGCAGGCCGGGCGCAGCGGCGTCGAGGAAGACCGGGACGCTCGCGCCGGCGCGGCGGATGACGACAGCCCCCGCGAGCGCACCGAAGAGGATCCCGCCCCAGATCCCGAGGCCGCCCTTCCAGACCTCCCACATCCCCTGCCACTTCGGGCTCGGGACTTCGCCCCAGGACGTGGCGTCGTGGTAGAGCCGCGCGCCGAGCACGCCGAAGCCGACGCCCCAGACCGCGACACGCGTCACGAGGTCCCAGTCGCCGCCGAGTGCCGTCCAGCGGCGCCCGGTCAGCCAGATGCATGCGAGGATCGCCACGAGCAGCGTGAGCCCGTACATGTGGAGTTGCAGCGGCCCAACGTGGACGACGCCGGTGTGCGGCGACGGGATCGAGAGGAGCAGCACGACGCGAACCTATCGAAGAGCGCCCAACCTGGTTCGCTGGTGTCTGACACCGTTGCGAGCGGTGAGTACGTGGCGCACTCCGAAAAGGTGTCTGACACCTGTTCGCATCACCCACTCCCGACCGGGGCCGGAGCGGTGTCAGACACCAGAGTTGCTGGCCTAAAGGAGGATCTGCAGCGCGAGCTCGGGCGAGCAGCCGTTCTTCAGCAGCTCGGCTGCGCGATGCAGATCGACGTCCGCGCGGCCCGACAGTTCGACCGCGGCGTCCGGTGGATAGCCGGCCCGCTCGAGCTCCTCCGCGCGCCACTGCTCCACGAGCTCTTGCTCGGTGAGGCGGACGGGTGTCTCGGTGGTCGGCATCTAGGTGGTCATCTCCCTGGTCATGTGTTCGGTAAAACGAACGAAACGGTTGTCCCCATGCTGGGGGATCTTCACATTTAACGGAATCTGAACCAACGGCGCTACTGGCACACCGCGGACCCCGTAACCACTGAGTTGCCAAGGTATAGAGGCGGCGTCGGCTGCCGCAGCCACCGAGTCGGACTCAATACAGCGCCCTTACATCCACACCGAGTTCATACGGTCTCGGCGGGCCGACGTGCCCCGCTACCCGATCGCGGATTCGCCGAGGAGCATCTTCACCTCGGCGTAGAAGTCCGGCGCCGGCGCGACTTTGTATTGCGGGCCGAACGCATCGGCGACTCGCCTGGGAAGTCCTCGATCAGGCGACGAAGCTCGTGGATCGTTCCCGCCGCAGCCTTCGTGGCGTCGATCTTCAACCGCACCTCGCGCTTCTCCGGCACCGACTCGAATGCGGCCAGTTCGAGCGCGACGAGTTTCGTCTCGCCTTCCTTACGGTCGATGCGGCCCTTGACGATCAGGATCCGGTCGGTCGTGCACAGCTCGCGCGCCTTCTCGTAGATGGTGTTGAACACGACTGTCTCGATGCCGCCCGTCACGTCTTCGATGCGCAGGAACACCATCGCGTCGCCGCGCTTCGTCGTCATGTGCCGGAGTGACGAGACGATGCCGCCGATCGTGATCACTTCGCCGTCGCGACGACGCTCGAGCTCGCCGATCGTCGCGTCGGCCTTGCGGCGCAACTGGTCGCGGATCCCCTGGAGCGGATGCTCGCTGACGTAGAGGCCGAGCACCTCCTTTTCCATCTTCAAGAGGTCGCCCTTCTCGAACTCTTCGGTCGGCACGGGCGGATGGTGCTTCGGCTTGTCCTCTTCCACCGGGCCGAGGTCGAAGATCGAGCCCTGGCCGGCGAGCCGGTCGGCCTGCTGCTTCTGGCCCCAGCCGACCGCCTGCTCGAGCACCTGCAGCATCCCCATCCGCGAGCCGGGCAGCGCGCCGCATTTGACGAGCGCTTCGAGCACGCGCTTGTTCGACGCAGACTGATCGACGCGCTCGGCGAAATCCCAGATCGATTCGTAGGGACCGTTCGCGCGCTCCGCGATGATCGCGTTCGCCGCGCCCTCCCCCACGCCCTTGACTGCGTTCAGACCGAAGCGGATCTTCCCGCCGACGACGGCGAAGTCGGTCATCGACTCGTTCACGTCGGGCGGCAGCACTTCAATGCCGAGCTCGTGGCACGCGTTGACGTAGATCGGCACGCGGTCCTTCGTCGACATCACCGAGCTGATCAGCGCAGCCATGTACTCGCACGGATGGTTCGCGCGCAACCAGGCCGTCTGGTACGCGATCAGGGCGTAACACGCAGCGTGCGCCTTGTTGAACGAGTAGTCCTGCGCCTTCTCCATGTCTTCCCACAACTGGCGCGCGACCGAGTCCGACGTCGAGTTCTTGATGCAGCCCTCGATGAACTTCGTCTTGAGCGACGCCATGAGCTTGTGGTCTTTCTTGGAGATCGCGCGGCGGAGATCCTCCGCTTCGAACAGCGAGAAGCCGCCGATCGCTTTTGCGATCTCCATACTCTGCTCTTGATAGATGGCGATACCCACGGTTGCGCCCAGGATCGACTTCAAACGCGGGTCGTGGTAGGTGACCGCTTCCTTGCCGTTCTTCCGCGCGGCGTAGCTCGGGATGTACTGCATCGGGCCTGGTCGGTAGAGGGCGACGAGCGCGATCAAATCTTCGAACTCGGTGGGCTTGACCTGACGCAATGCATCGCGCATGCCTGACGACTCGAACTGGAATACGCCCGCCGCATCGCCCTTCGCAAGCATCGCGTAGGTCTTCTTGTTGTCCATCGGAATTGCCGAGATGTCGACGCTCGCAAGCTCACACGCTTTGTCGATCACGTCGAGGTTGCGCAGCCCAAGGAAGTCGACCTTGAGCAAGCCAATTGCCTCGATGTCCTTCATCGAGAACTGGGTAACGACCTCTTGGTCGGCGCCCTTCTGCTGCAGCGGGACGATGTTGGTCAGCGGCTGAGCACCGATCACAACGCCTGCGGCGTGAATCGAGTCGGCGCGCGTCAAGCCCTCAAGCGGTTGCGCAAGCTCGATGATTTCGCGCGCTACCGGATCCACATCGACCAGCTTGCGCAGTTCGCCCCCGGGCTTCATTTGCTCGCCGAGTGTCTGGCCTGGACCTTCCGGGATCAGCTTGGCGATCTTGTCGACAACGCCGTACGGAACCTCGAGCACGCGGCCGGCGTCGCGCACGGCCGCGCGTGCAGCCATTGTCGAGAACGTGATGATCTGTGCGACGCGGTCGCGGCCGTATTTCTCCGTGACGTAGTTGATGACGCGCTCGCGGCCCGCAACGGCGAAGTCGATGTCCATGTCCGGCATCGTCTTCCGGCCCGGGTTCAAAAACCTCTCGAAGAGGAGCTCGTAGCGGATCGGGTCGAGATCAGTGATCTGCAGCGCGTAGGCGACAAGCGATCCGGCGGCGCTGCCGCGACCAGGGCCGACGCTGATTCCGTTGCGCTTCGCGAACGCAATGAAGTCCCAGACGATCAGGAAGTAGTCCGTGAAGCCCATCTCCTTGATCGTCTTCAGCTCGTACTTGAGGCGCTCCTGCAGTTCCGCGGTGACCTTGTCGTAACGCTTCGCGAGACCCCGCTCACACTGCTCGACGAGATAGTCGAACGCGTCGCGGCCTTCTGGGACGTCGAACTTGGGCAGCAAGATCTGGCCGAGCTCGATCTCGACGTTGCAGCGCTCGGCGACCTCGAGCGACCGCCGCATCGCCTCGGCGTCGTTCGGGAAGTCGAGCGCCATCTCCGCAGGTGACTTGAAGTAGAAGTGGTCGGTCTCGAACTTCCAGTGGTTCGGGTTCTTCAGCGAGTCGCCCGACTGGATGCAAAGCAGCGCCTCGTGTGCACGCGCGTCCGTGTCGCGGAGGTAGTGCACGTCGCCGGTCGCGACCGTCGGCAGGCCCGAGGTCTGCGCGAGCTGCGCGAGTTGCGGCAGCAGGCGCGCCTGCACATCGAGGTGCGCGTTCTGCAGTTCGACGTAGACGTTGTCCTTGCCGAACACGCTCGAGAGGCGATCGAGCTCCGCGCTCGCGTCGCTGACGCGGTTCTCCTCGAGAGCCTTGCACACGCGCCCCGAGAGACAACCGGACAGTGCGATCAACCCGGAGGAGTGCTGCTCAAGGAGCTCCCAGTCGACGCGCGGCTTGTAGTAGTAACCCTCGAGGTAGCCGAGCGAGGAGAGCTTGATCAGGTTGCCGTAGCCCGTGTTGTCGGCCGCGAGCAGCGTCAGGTGCGCATTGCCCTTCGTATGCGCCTTGCGGTCGTCGGCGACATAGACCTCGCAGCCGACTACCGGCTTCACACCGGTGTTGCGCGTCTTCTGCCAGAGCTGGACGGCTCCGGCCATCGAGCCGTGATCGGTGAGGCTGACCGCCGGCATCTCGAGCTCCGCCGCGCGCGCCACCAGGTCGGGAATCCGGCACGCCCCGTCGAGAATCGAGTACTCGGAGTGGACGTGGAGGTGGACAAAATCGGCAGCAGCCATCGCGG
>WNFM01010401.1_pt3 | contig 13669 bp, 7 predicted proteins | sample 5400271 | NCBI WGS metagenome assembly WNFM01 (sample SAMN13153352, study PRJNA577476) | soil metagenome | isolation source: 60 cm saprolite on Douglas fir-dominated hillslope | place: USA:California | collected 2013-09-17 | reverse complement strand
CTTACAACCTGATGGACAGGATCGAGCAAAAATACGCAATAAAAATTGAGAGAGTGTTTTCGCTGCTCTCTCCGGAGGAGCAGGAGCGGGTTCACGGTAGCGCGCTCTGGGCGCGCGATCCCGACCAATGCTGCAACCTGCGGAAGGTTGAGCCGCTGCGCCGCAAGCTCGGTGAGCTGCGGGCGTGGATCACGAGCATTCGCCGCGACCAGACCTCAATCCGCGAGGGTGCGCGCAAAGTGCAGTGGGACGCGAAATTCGGATTAGTCAAGGTGAATCCGATCGCGGATTGGACTTCGAAACAGGTTTGGCGCTATCTCCACGAACACGACGTACCTTATAACTCGCTTCATGATCAGAATTATCCGAGCATCGGTTGCACGCATTGCACCAGGGCCATCCAGCCGGGCGAAGATCCCAGGGCGGGGCGCTGGCCTGGCACGGGCAAGACTGAGTGCGGGTTGCACGTCATTGAAATTCAGCCATTGACGCCGTTGCCCGAGGCGGATGCGTAAGAGACTCGGCTTCGCCAGTTCGCAGACCCTCTCAGATGTGTGGAGAGGGTTTTTTCTTTTGCCGAGAAAAACCTGCGTCGGAGAGGCTTGCGAGTTTCGGTCTGACTTCATTTTTTGGTGTTTACTATACGGATATTACACAGTATATTACTTTATGTCCCCCCCCCGATTTCCCGCAACGCTATGACTTTAAAGGAGTTACTCCTAACGACTAGAGAGATATGGACTTAAGCCCGATTTTCGGCCTAAATTCCCGTTTTGGGGCGGTTTGGGAGGGGATTTAGCGCTTTTCCGCGCATTCGATTCGCTTCGCTTCATTTCGCTGAACAGCTTGGTTTATCAAAGAGTACTGGGCCGCTGCTTCTCGAATCTTCTTGAGGACAGCGCTCCGGCTTTGCCGGTCATTTGCCGATCATTATTCGATCCGTGGTCATTGTCGCATTGGCCGAGTTGCGCGTCTGTAATGGCGGTCACGGTTGATTGTGATGAAAAATGCCAGAGTGGACTTGTCTGGGGAATCCCGCTTCTTCCTTTGGAGAAGCGGCCTACGGACAACCCGTAACCGTCGGATGGCGGCGGCCACATCGCGGGGCCCCCTTCGGCTATCGCTCAGGGCAGGCTTTCTCAAAAAGCGTGAGAAGGGGCGCACCCCCAGTTGGTTCACTTCAACGATTCAAGAAACCCGCGTTAGATTTCCCGCGTTAATCGGGCCCACCCGCCAATCCAGTGAAACGCGGGTTGGTGACGGAACCGGAGCAGTGGCGGTGGAGCAGCTTTCGAGATTACTTGGGTGGAGAGACGGGGAAAATCCGGGTGAATGACCTTGACGTGATGAAGATGCGGGTAAGAAAACCAGCAGCGTGAGCGCCGTCAGCACCCGCCCCTTGCAAAAAACCGCAAGGAGCGGGCCACCCTCAGAACAATTAGGAAGATGTTTTGAGTATGCTTGCTCGATGCAGCTCCGGGCCACCCGCCGCCTTCTCATCCCCAGCCCTTTGCCTCAATGTTCAGGGAAGGATCAAGCGCCTTTTGACAGGCTTTCCCGGAAGGCTGGAGGGTCGTATCTTCGCCTCTGGTGGCGTACTCGAATCCACCGGCTAAACGGCGGCGGCGAGTACCTCAATAGCCGCCAAATGCTATTTGCGATCGCAGCTGGCTTCACCTGCTAAAAAAGACGTGACTTGCACCGACATGCGATGTGGTCGGCGAGTCCAATCAGCCCTAACTGGCAAGCGGCTTCTGGGCCAATTGAAGAAGCCATTTGCGAGTCTAAATTGACCCGGATGCCATACCGATCCGCCTTCCCATTTCGCTGGTAATCCGAAGACGATGCCTACTCTGGTGAGTGATGAACGAGCCTCATCCGGTGCCCACCATTCGCAACTCTGAAAGCGGTCGCAATTCCCCACTCAAACCATCTCCCAACAACGACTGCTAAAAGGCTGAATAGCACGGCCGAGGTGGCCACAATCCATCACCTTGAACGCCGAGGAAGAGAAGGAGAATCGTGGGGCTTTCGTCAGCGGATGAACACCGGAATTGGCGCGAAATTACTCCTCAAGTTTGTCGGTTTTCGGGCGGTAGATCGACCCGGTATACGGGGACATTTTGTGCAGTCTGTTCAGATTGTTTGTTGTGCCCGCCGGCCAGGCGTACTTTCAGTCACACACACGCCCGGAACGAAAGAGAGGTGCGCGATCGAACTGCATGAGGAAACTGCTCGCCACATCCTGCGCGTCCTTCTCTGTGAAGTCAGAGAGAGATTGAACGCCGCTTTGTTAAGCCGCATGGATTTCGGAAGAGTTCCTGGCAGGATGCGGATCGCCGCGTTTGTGGAGGGGTTGCCCCGACTGGGGCAGAGAGAGACATTCCGAAGATAGCGGGAGGGTTCTTACGGGCGTGGGCGCGGCCTGTCAATGCCCCGGAGCGAAGCGGAGCCGGAAGGCGTTCCGCGCTCTTTGCGGAACGGGGCTTGACGGGCCGTGATCCGCGCCCGTACCCTCTTCCCGCTTCGGAATGGCTCCCTTACTGTCGCCGCGAAGCCTACCATGATGCCCGTCCGGTCCTTTCTTCGCGAAGTGTTTCTCGAACGGTTTGCAGGATCGCTGCACGCCTTCCACGGTCACCACGACCGATTTGGCCTTAGGGCCTTCGCGTGCAGCCGATCCATTGCGACCCAATCGTGCCCCTTCCATGCTCGCGGCCCATCTTGGCCTTCCTCGAACATCGTCAGGGAGAGCAACGCCAGCACCATCTCGTCCACTTTGTCTTAGTCGTATTCCATCGCACCTGGCTTGGAGTTCGCCGCAAGGCCGCACCTCGGGACTCAGCCCACCACCGGACAGACGCCGGACAAAGCCCGGACGCAACATCGGATGCCGGCGCACGGCGTCCGCGGGCCTGATGCAGCATCCTCGCGCAACCCTCGATGGATCAACACGTTTACGCGCAGAGCGCCCTACAGCGCCCCGGCGGGAACCTGTTTAGCTCGCGCCGTCCCGCAAGTCGCATGTTTTCAATAAGTATCTAAACAGATACCCAAAGTAGCTCTCGGCAGCTCCCAATTGGGGATGACGTGTCACCCTATTCCACCCGCTGCAAAGCAGCGCAGGTTTTGATCTTGCCCGATACCGCATAACAACCCGCTCAACTGACCCCGCCAGGCCCCGGAAACACCCCGCACCGGGGCAAGGATCGGGACCGGATCAGGCAGCTAAACAGACCCGGATCAGCAGTCCAGAACACCACGGAATCAGGAACGGATCGCCAGCCTAAAACGGCAGGGGCCGCGCCTCAGATCGGCTCGGCCCTTTTACCCCCCTCAGCAACGGATCAGCAGCGAAAGAATAAACTCATTCCCGTGTCGGTGCTGGCGGCCCGTACAAGAAGGCACGCCCCTTGGACCAGTCGATTGCAAAGAGTTCTAACGCTGTAGTCGAAGCCGTTGCGGGTTCCTCAACCACGTAAAGTTGAAGTCCCGCTTCATGAATCCTCTTCGAGTCAAGATCTCCTTCAAGGAAGGAGGGCCACCACGATTTCCCCGGACTTGGCACGTGCCTTAGGGAAGGCGGCAGGACGTCCACGGGCTTGAGAGACTTTCGGAACTGTTCCGAATCCGCAGGAAGGAACTCGAACACGCACCATTCCCTCGATGGTGATAGATCGCCCATTACGTGGATGTTGCGAGAACTCCCAGGCAGGAAGGAAGGAATCCACCGACGCTCAACAGCATGGTCTTTCACAGCATCCCCGAGAGAGGGATAAGACGACTCAAAGCGGTCGTCGTGGCACCCAGCGAGAACGCAGCTTAAGCAAAGGCAGAGTGCCACTCCAAGGAGTTGTACCCGTCTTGAACTCATTGGTTTGGCCATCCAGGGAAAGGCGGGTTCCCAGGCGACGACTTCGGCCAGAACGGAGCGCAGGTCTTGTTGCAATCACCGCCCCTCTGACCACAATGGTTCGCCACATCATCGTTCCGCCAATCAGCAGGTTCTGTCCACCTGGACCTCACATCGGTTCTGAAGAAGCTGATTATCTTAGCCGCTGCAGCGCCTCCTGACCCTGCGTTCGTCGCTTGGCAATTTGCCATGCAATGGAAGTACTTGTCGGAGTTCCGCCACTTCATGTCTCTCATTCTTTCGTAGCCGTCCCACATCCACGCAGCCCCTTGGTTGAATTCCCAGCACCAGGTGCATATAAACGGCCCCAAGACCTGAGGCGACAGGCCAGATGGATCGATGAGACCCGTTGGGCTGTTCTTCACATACAAGTAGAGATTTGGCCATTGAAGATCGAAAGCCGCTGGATCTTCGCTAACAAACCTGCCGCTGTTCGAATCGTAGTACCGCATCCGGTAGTAATAGATGCCCGTCTCCAGATCGAACTCGCGCCCGGTGAACTGGAACGGATTGGTGAGTGTCCCAGTCGACGCGGTCAGCTTGCCGAACGAGTCATACGTGTAGGTGTTGGCCAGAGAGGCTGCCGGATTGCTCAGGGACGTGATTGATCCCAGTCCGTCTGCCTCGTAATAGCTTGCCGCGTTAGAGCGTAGCTCCGACAGCTGCTCATCGACACTCGCGCCCTGCGTGTATCTGGCCAGGACATTGCCTGCGCCATCGACTTCCTCGACGGCATTCATCCCATCATAGAGGTAAATCGTGGTGCCGAGCGGTCCCGACTTCTGGATTCTTCTGCCGAAGGGATCGTACTTGAAGACTACCGTTCCGGTGCCGGGCACAACCGCCTGAGTCATCCGGTTCTCGAAGTCCCAGGTGTAGGATTTGCCGGAGGGGTCGGAGAGGGTATTGCCGTTTGCGTCATAGGCAACTGTGGCGAGCGTCATCGTAGCTGAATCCAGTGAATCGTACACATATCATCTCGCCTTGCCCTCTGCCTCGCACACCGTGAGTTTCGGGTTGCTCGGTACACGAACTAGGAAGGGATCCGTTGTTATGCTCTGGACAGTTTCGGGCCCCCGCAGTTCAGAGGTAGGTTCCTCTTCTGGCCTGAGCACAAGAACCAAGCCGTAGCTGCCAGCAGAGACCGATTTTGCTAGCGAGAACGCTTGATCGTGCCTGCCAACCAGGTCGTATCCGCTCTGCAGTGTCACTTTCTTGCCGGGTTCGACTTTCAGCCGGTCGAAGTGTATGGATTCCTGCGGATAGTGGCTCGCCGTCTGCTCAAAGAGGAAATGACCAGATTCTGCCTCCTCCATGCTAAAGGCGACCTTGCCGACCCACGGCACCATAGGCCATAGCAGTTGCACAGTTGCGTCCGACGAATTCGTGACCTCCAACTTGAGTTTGAGAGAGACAGTGAACACATCGGCATCGGCGCGGCAGTACTTCTCATGAAGGATGCTTACCTTGGCTGTTATGGGAGCAGGCTTCGCCGCGGTTGTCTGTTGCGCCGACACGTTCAAGACACCAAAGAAGAGAACTACAACGATCAGTTGCCGCATTGGAAACATGCCTTAATGATCCTCATGGAATGTGCTGAGTTCGTTGCTGCGTCCACGTCGGGCGTAAAACCAGTGTTGCCGCTGAGTTGATGACCCAGTTCATGCAACAGGATGAACGCCCTCACGTTCGTTACACTGCCCAAGTTGCAGGTGAATCCGTTCGGGAGCCTTATTCCGCCATTCGCGGCGGTCATGTATAAACCGAGACTGTTGATTTGAACGTTCGTCGGATCGGCAGTCTGCGCACCTGCTCCGGGGCCCTGTGGCAGAGGAACAAAGCGGTATGTAGTGTTCTGCATCTGTGTGGCACCAGTAGTTTCCGGTCCCTCGTGGCAGGACGGCTCAAATTGCTCGGCACAGTTCGTGTTGTTGAGTCGATTCAGAGCCTCTGCGAACCCATCGGCAAACGGGCCCCAGTACTGTTGTGGCGTGCCCAAAGGCAAATTGTTAGGCCGCTGCGCTTGTAGTCCAGTCGCGTCCGTCAGGTTCAGTGGATTGTTGTCTACGTAGTGATAGAAGTTCGGCCCTTGGAAGAACCGAACTGGATCCTCACTGAAGAATCTCCCTGTCGAGGGATCCATGTATCTCGCGCGGTAATAAGAGACTCCGGTCTCCTGATCGAACTCGCGCCCGGTGTATTGGAACCGATTGGGGATTGTTCCTGTTGAAGTCGTTACTTTTCCGAAGGAATCGAACATGTAAGTGTTGGCGAGAGCGCCTGCCGAATTGCTCAGCGATGTGACTGAGCTCAGCGCATCTTGCTCGTAGTAGCTAGCTGTCGTCGATATAAATTCCGCCAAAGGCTCATCAATGCCACCGCCCGCTGTGTATCGCGCAAGAGCACTTCCACTCCCGTCTACGTCCTCAATGGCTCTAAGACCGTCATAGAGGTAGTTGGTAGTTCCGAGCGCGGAGGATTTCTGAATGCGTCTGCCGAAGGGATCGTACTTGAAGGCTACGGTGCCGGTGCCTGGTACTATGGCCTGCGTTAAGCGGTTCTCGAAGTCCCAGGTGTATTGTTTGCCGGAGGGATCGGAGAGGGTATTGCCGTTTGCGTCGTAGGTGTAACTGCCGCTCGGAGTCGCGGTCAACTCGTTCGACGTGTTGTAGCTATAGGGATTCATCCCCAAAGAACTCAGCCTATTCCCCACGGCATCGTAGCTGTAGCTCTCCGTGGTACTACTCCCCTGGGTTACCTGCTGCAGCTCATAAATCGCATCGTAGCCGTAATTCGACGTGATCCCATTGAGATAGTTGGTCTTGCTCGTCCGGTTGCCGGCGAAGTCGTAGCCGTAGCTGGCCCCGTCGAGCGTCGTCGTCCCCGCCTGATGCAGCACGCTCAGCAGGTGCGACACCGAATCGTAACCGTAATTCGTGTTGACGCCGTTGGGCCGCGACAGCTGCGTTCTGCGGCTCAGAGCATCGTAGCCGAAACCGAACTGGCCGGTCAGTGAGTTGGTCAGAGTGCTCAACCGGTTCAGCGTGTCGTAGTTGTAGGAGTTCGTGCTCCCATCGGGCGCGGTCAGCGACGTGCGGTTCGACGACGCGTCGTAGGCGTAGCCGTTCTGGAAGTTGTGCCCCGGCAGGAACGTGTACTGCGTCGTCGTCCCGATCAGGCGTCCCATGTTGTCATAGGCAAAGCCGTACGTGCCCGTGGGATCGGTTACCTGTTGAATCTTGCCCACCAGGTCGTACACATAATTCGCGGCAGTCGTGTCCGGATACGTCTTGCTGGTCATCCGGTAGAGCGAGTCGTAAACATACTGAATCGTCTGGTTCTTGCGGTCGGTCTTCGAGGTCAGTTATAGAGCGGGTCGTCGACTGTCCACTTAAAGTCGATCTTGGTCCACTCGCTATGCCCCGGATCTGCCCCAGCTTACCTCTAATCCCCTCTGTGTCAGTTTTCGGGTTTTGGGTCACCATGTTGTCGCGTTGGCGTTTCTCAGCTTACGAGCCGCAAGGAGGGCCAAGACTAGGCCCCAGATTGGCAGGCCGCTAAGAATCTGAATGTACATACCGACGTTGCCGGCACCGAATGCGGCGGCAAACGATATAGCGACTTTGGCTGGGACAAGGACCGGCCACGACAAGAGAACAAGTAGGAGTTCATAAAGGATCTGCGCCACGAAGATGCGAGTCAGCCATGTCAAACCAAGTACCGGTCGGGCCCACGCGACCGCGGCCGCAAGGAGAAGCGCAATACAAAAGGCCGCACTACCTGCTGCCATAGCATGCTCAATTAGGCCTACTGATCGCGTGGAGCCATCAGCACCCGCTGAGAAAATGTTGTGTGAGGCACGGAGAAGCTGATAACCATCTAGGATCGCTACGGCTAGCGCAGCAACGGCGAGAATTCGGGCCACGACCTTCCAAACTTGTACTGCGGCTGTAGACATTGCACTCTCCTAAAAAGGAAATGGTGGGCTTGGCACGCCACATTTGGCGCTACACTGTTGATGACAATCCAAATCGCCTCTTCTGCATTGTTCCTTCGTCTCTTGCCGATCGTGCATTACACTCACCGGGTCATCGATGGGAACAAACAAATTGATCATCGGCCCATCGGCCGGACCCATGCTCCAACCCGCGAACAAACCTCTCCCGAAATACCAAGTCGTATTGACTCCAGTCAACATCGCAAACCGCAATTTGCAGAAGAAGTGGCACAAAGTGCATGCGTCGGGAAGATCCTCCAGCCCAAATCGATCTATATAACGGACTGGGTTGTTCCGCACATAGCGGTAGAAATTAGTCCCTCCATAGAATCGGATGGGATCTTCGCTGACAAACCTGCCGACATTGGGATCGAAGTATCTTGCTCGATAGTAACGCTCGCCGGATTCCGGATCGTAATCGCGTCCAGTGTACTGGAAGGGATTGGTGAGGGTCCCAGTGGAAGCCGTTAGTCTTCCAAACGAGTCGTAGATGTACGTATTGGCAACCGAACCCCCGGAACTAGTGAGTGTAGTGATTGACCCGAGCGCATCCGCGGTGTAATAGCTCGCGGCTCCCGACCTGAGCATGGAGAATGGCTCATCGATACCCAACCCTTGCGTATACTTAGCCACCGCGTTAGCGTTGCCGTCCAATTCCTCTACGAGATTGTCGCCATCGTAGAGGTAGTTCGTCGTCCCGAGCGGCGAGCTCTTCTGGCTGCGCCGCCCAAACGGATCGTACTTGAAGGCCACCGTCCCCGTCCCCGGCACCACCGCCTGTACCAGTCGGTTCTCGAAGTCCCAGGTGTAACTCTTCCCGCTGGGATCGCTCAGTGTGTTGCCGTTGTTGTCGTACGTATAACTCCCGCTCGGTGTCGCCGTCAGCTCGTTCGACGTGTTGTAGCTATAGGGATTCATCCCCAAAGAACTCAGCCTATTCCCCACCGCGTCGTAGCTGTAGCTCTCCGTGGTACTAGTCCCCTGGGTTACCTGCTGCAGCTCATAGATCGCATCGTAGCCGTAATTCGATGTGATCCCATTGAGATAGTTGGTCTTACTCGTGCGGTTGCCGGCGAAGTTGTAGCCGTAGCTGGCTCCGTCGAGCGTCGTCGAGCCCGCCTGATGCAGCACGCTCAGCAGGTGCGACACGGAATCGTAACCGTAGTTGGTGTTGACGCCGTTCGGCCGCGTCAGCTGCGTTCTGCGGCTCAGAGCATCGTAGCCGAAGCCAAACTGGCCGGTCAGCGAGTTCGTCAGCGCCGTCAGCCGGTTCAGCGTGTCGTAGTTGTAGGAGTTCGTGCTCGCATCGGGCGCGGTCAGCGACGCGCGATTCGACGCCGCGTCGTAGCCGTAGCCGTTCTGGAAGTTGTGACCCGGCAGGAACGTATACTGGGTCGTCGTCCCGATCAGGCGCCCTGCCCTGGGCAGATTAGAGGGGTCCGAACCTGGACGATTTTCACCGTGCTATCCAAATGGAGGCTAGCACGACAATTAACAATGCGATCGAAAAACCAACCCACTCAACTTTGTTTTCGGGTAGGAGATCCCAATCGCCTCTCATGTCGGTCTCCTGAGCCTTCCACAATAGTGTGCTGTCATTATCCCGATACCCAAGTATGCGGCGTTAAGCGCAACATCCATCCCCAGGCATGCTTTACAACTCTGGCCCCAGTGTAAGTGCGCGAGGTTCAAAGCAATCCATGGGGCAAGGGCCACAGTTGCCGACAACCTCGGCCGGGAGCTATCTACGAAGCCAACGAGGATGGCGACCGCAATTGCGATCAACGGCTGCAGCACGAATTTCTCCGTGCGCTGCATGGATCGTATCAGCTCGAACGGATCGCCCCCGTATTTAGCGACGAGTACGGCGTCCGTTGGATTAATACTGAAGAGAACGTCGGCCACTACCCGTCCGCCCTTTGTGAAGTTTGTAACATAAAAACCCTCTGCCAAGAACAAGGCTAGGCTGAACACAGCGCCGAGAACACAAGCCAACAGAGTGCGCACGCAACCTCCTTACTATTTGCTAAAACTATTGATTAGATCTTTCAGCCACGATGGGGGCGGAAACGGATTAGTAAGTGCAATTCTTGCACAGTTGTTAGTTGCCTCAAGGCAATTGGTGTCTCCACTGAAGCCGCATTTTAGTCTTTGGTTGCTGTACGGTCCCTGGCTGCCCATCGCGTCGGAAGTGTTTAAGACTGCGGCGTCAGGCATGTTGTCTAAACTGGAGCGAGTGTCCTGGATGTTCATTCCGCAATAGATGATGTAAATCGCACATTTGATTTTGCTTCCCCATGATCGTGTCTTCTCGTAAGTGCCATACGGTCCAAGCCCAGCGGGGTCGAACAATACGGTAGGCCTGTTGAGTACATAATCGTAGAAATTGACACCTGCACGAAAACGGATCGGGTCTTCGCTGACGAATCTGCCCATAATCTGGTCGTAGTAACGCGCCCTATAATAGCGAAGGCGGGTCTCGGGATCATAGTCGCGCCCCGCGAACTGAAATGGGTTGGTAACGGACCCCGTGGACCCCGTCAGCCTACCAAACGAGTCATATGCATAGGTGTTAACCAACGCCCCTTGTGAGTTGCTGAGAGAGGTGACCGAGCCAAGGTCGTCCTGTTCGTAGTAGTTCAGGGTGCCACCGCGCAGCGTGGTTAGTGGTTCGTCGATCAATCCACTTTGGGTATAGCGTGCCAGGACGTTTCCGCTCTGATCGACCTCTTCAATCAGATTGGGACCGTCATAAAGGTAAGTCGTCGTCCCCAGTGCCGAACTCTTCTGAACCCTCCGCCCAAACGTGTCGTACCTGAAGGCCACCGTCCCCGTACCCGGCACCGCTGCCGCCGTAAGCTGATTCTCGTAGTCCCAGGTGTAGCTCCTGCCACTCGGATCGGTCAGCGCACTTCCGTTGCTGTCATACGTGTAGCTGCCGCTCGGAGTCGCGGTGAGCTCGTTCGACGTGTTGTAGCTGTACGGATTCACGCCTAGTGATGACAGCCTATTCCCCACCGCGTCGTAGCTGTAGCTCTCCGTGGTACTACCACCTTGGGTTACCTGCTGCAGCTCGTAAATCGAGTCATACCCATAATTCGATCCCATGCCATTGAGATAGTTGGTTTTACTGATGCGATTCCCAGAGAAATCATCGCCGTAGCTGGCCCCGTCGAGCGTCGTCGATCCCGCCTGGTGCAGCACGCTCAAGAGGCGGGACAGCGAATCGTAGATGTAATTCGTGTTGACGCCGTTCGGCCGCGTCAGCTGCGTTCTCCGGCTCAGCGCATCGTAGCCGAAGCCGAACTGTCCGGTCAGCGAGTTGGTCAGCGCCGTCAGCCGGTTCAGCGTGTCGTAGTTGTAGGAGTTCGTGCTCCCATCGGGCGCGGTCAGCGACGTGCGGTTCGACGACGCGTCGTAGGCGTAGCCGTTCTGGAAGTTGTGTCCCGGCAGGAACGTGTACTGCGTCGTCGTCCCGATCAGGCGTCCCATGTTGTCGTAGGCAAAGCCGTACGTACCCGTGGGGTCGGTTACCTGTTGAATCTTGCCCACCAGGTCGTACACATAATTCGCGGCAGTCGAATCCGGATACGTCTTGCTGGTCATCCGGTAGAGCGAGTCGTAAACATACTGAATCGTCTGGTTCTTGCGGTCGGTCTTCGAGGTCAAATTATAGAGCTGGTCGTAGCCGTAGGTCTCGATCAGCGTCGATGGGAAGGTCGTCTGCGTCACCCGTCCGAGCGTGTCGTAGGTGAAGTAGGTGGTGTGGTTGTCGCGGTCGTCTGCGTCACCCGTCCGAGCGTGTCGTAGGTGAAGTAGGTGGTGTGGTTGTCGCCGTCGGTGATGCTGGTCAGGTTGCCTTCGGTGTCGTAGTTATACTGCGTAAGATTCGTTGCGGCGTCGGTGACAGAGGTTAGGCGATCGGCATCGTCGTAGGCGTAAATGGTCGTCTTGGTATTCTGGTCGGTGGCCGAAGTGCGGCGGCCGCGGCCATCGTATCCGAAGCTGGCGGTGGTGTTGTCGGGATAGGTGATGCCGGTCAGCCGGTTCATGAGGTCGTAGGCGAAGGTGGTTGGGTGCGCGCTGCCGTTGATTGGGTCAATCACGCTGGTGCGATTGCCGCGCGCGTCGTAGGCGTAGCTGGTGACGTGGTTCTGGGCATCGGTGATCGACTGAATCAGCCCGGTCGGATAGTACGAAATGGTCGTGGAGTGGTTCAGGGGATCGAGGATCCTGGTCAATTCACCCCTATTGTCGTATGTGAATTGCGTGACGCTGCCGGCCGTTTGGGAGTTCGGATCGGGCGAGATGACCGTGAGCAGGTTGCCCTTGGCATCGTAGGTGTTGGTCGTCGTGTTGCCCAGCGGATCGGTCATGCTGAGCACCTCGGCGAGATTGTTGTAAGTGTAGCTCGTGGTTACGGGTGCGCCGTTGAGCTGCGCGCTTCGCGACAGCATGTTGTTGTTGATGTCGTAGGTGTAAGTAACGGTGTTGCCATTGGCATCCGTCGTGGTCAGGAGGTTACCGTTTACGTCGTAGGTGTTGGAGACGTTGCCCCGCGCCGAACAGGTCGAGCAGCCCGGTCCGGATGAGTTCACCAATACCCAGGCGCCGCCAATGTTTCCTGAGTTGTAAGTGGTCACGGCGCCGTTGGATGCGGTCAATTGGTTGATCGCATTGTAGGTGAATAGCGGACCCTGTGCCGTAACTCCAGCCACCGTAACCGTCACTACGCCGTTCATTGGAATATTGGGAACGGAAGCGACGATCTGGCCGTCGCTCCAACTGCTGACCGGGGCGTTTATGCCCCCGACGGCTACGGTGCTGTTGGATTGTGTCGCGCCGAAACCGCTTCCTCCGATGGTGATGACCGTCGTGGGCTCGCCGCTCGTGGGCGACAGGCTGGTGATGACGGGAGGAGGCGCTACCGTGAACGAAATCGAATTGCTAACGATTCCGTTGTTGCTGACTGTGAGCAGACCGCTGGTGGTGCCAGAGGAAACGATTGCCTGGATCTGCGTGTCCGTCCAGCACGTATACCAGGGGTTCTGCTGACACGTGTTCTGAATACCGGCGATGACGCCGTTGATTGAGACGACACCATTCTGACTCGCGCCAAAACCCGAGCCGTTGATGGTTATCGTCCCTCCGACCGGACCGGCGGGTGGTTGCAGACTGGTGATCACGGGGTTGATTACGGTAAACATCGAGGCTGCCGTCGTCGGGCTTGAAATCGAATTCACCGTAACCGTCACGGGCCCTGTCCCGTTCGGGGCTGAACTGGGCACCAAGGCGACAAACTGCGACGTGCTCCAGTTCGTAATGGATGTTGCCGGTGCGCCGTTGAACTTGACGGTGCTGGTGCCCTGGGTGGTTCCAAAGTTCGATCCGGTAATGGTCACCGAAGTGCCAATGGTTCCAACGATCGGGGTTACGCTTGTGACGAATGGAGTCGTGCCAACTGTGACCAACAAATTGTCGAAGGTCGCCGCGGTCACGGCATTATTTCCGCTCACTGCCAGACCGATGTACACAGTTTGGGCCATAGCAATCGTCGTGCTTCCGAGCTGCGTCCAGTTAGTACCGTCGGAGGAGACAAAGCCGGCGGGTGGCCCGGAACTGCACCGAGAAAGTATATCCCGAAGGGAGTTCTTAAAATTAACCTGAGGGTGGCCCGCTCCTTGCGTTTTTTGCAAGGGGCGGGTGTGAGCAGCGTCACATCTTCCGCGGGCCCTTACTTGTACCCTTTCGTTGTGCCC
>WNFM01201229.1_pt1 | contig 13670 bp, 18 predicted proteins | sample 5400271 | NCBI WGS metagenome assembly WNFM01 (sample SAMN13153352, study PRJNA577476) | soil metagenome | isolation source: 60 cm saprolite on Douglas fir-dominated hillslope | place: USA:California | collected 2013-09-17 | reverse complement strand
GGAAGGTCATGATGCGTCTCACCGTGCTGGCGTCGACGATTTCTCGGCCTGGACCGACTCGCGGGCCGCGCCAAGAATTTCGCGTGCCCGGCCGACGACACGGTCGACGATAGCGGCGGCCTCGCCGACATAGTTGGCGGGCTCGGCGAGGCGAGCAAGCGTCGGCGCATCGAGATGCGCGGTGACGGCGGCATCCTCGGCGAGTACCTCTCCGAGCGAGCGGCGCTGCGCGATCGCCCGTCCGCAGGCATGCTCGACGATATCGTGCGCCGCACCACGGCCGGTCTTCTCGGCGAGCGTCATCATCACCGCCTCGGCAAGGATCAATCCGCCGCTACTGTCGAGATTGCGGCGCATGCGCGGGACATCGACGACCATTCCCTCCGCCAAGGTCGCGGCATGCGCCAGCGCACCCGAGGTCAGGACGAAAATCTGCGGCAGGGCGAGCTGCTCGCTCTGCCAGGGGCCAGTGGCGCGCTCGTGATCTTGCGCCATGGCGCCGAGCATCAGGGGGACGAGCGCGTGCACCCCCCGCGCGGCCGCGATGATGTATTCGCTGGCGATCGGCCTGGTGCGGCTCGAAGACCTCGGCGATCTCGGTCTGCATCAAGAGGATGATGTCAGTGGCGAATTTGGCGAGGTTGCCGCAGATCATGCCGAGGATTCCGGTCGCCTCGACGAGGGCGCCGCGGCTGACATGCCAGGGCGCGTCGGGTGTGCCGAGACCGAGCTCCTGGGCAAGAGCGACCGTCACCGCCCGCCCTTGCGTGCCGAGCGATGCCAGCGTGCCGACGGCGCCGCCGAATTGCACCTTGAGCACGCGCGGCCGCAACTGCCGCAGGCGCTCGATATCGTCGAGCAGCGGCGCCAGCCACACCGCGCATTTGCCCCCGAAGGTGATCGGCAGCGCATGCTGCAGATGCGTGCGCCCAGCCATCACGTCGCCGCGGTGTCGAGTCGCCCGTTCCGCCAGGGCGCGGACGACTGTGCCGACGCCGCGCTCGACGAGATCGAGCCCGGCGCAGATCTGCAGGACGAGAGCGGTGTCGATGATGTCCTGCGTCGTTGCCCCCCAATGTGCGTAGCGCGCGGCATCCGTCCCCGCCAACGTTCCGAGTGCCTTGACCAGCGCCACGACCGGGTAGCCGACGATCTGCGTGCTCGTCGCGATCTCGTCGAGCGACAAACGGTCGACAGATGCGGCGGCACTTATCGCCTCGGCGGCATCTTGCGGGACTATGCCGAGCCGCGCTTGCACGCGGGCCAAGGCCGCCTCGACATCGAGCATGTATTGCAAGTGCTGACGGTCGGCGAAGAGAGCGCGCATTTCCGCGGTACCGAAGAGATTGCCGAAGATCGCGGAATCGCTCGGGTTGACCGTCATCGCGTCGCTCCGCCCGAAACGGCGGGCGAATCAGATCTCGAAGAAGGCGGTCTCGCCATCGCCCTGCAGAATGATGTCGAAGCGGTACGTAGGAATGACGGAATCGACGGGCGTGGCAAGCAGCGTGCGCCGGATGGCGGGATCGTCGATAGCGCTCAGCACCGGATCGGTCTCGTTGGCCTCCGCTTGGTCGGCGAAGTAGATCCGGGTGGCGAGTTGCTTCAACAGGCCGCGCCCAAAGATCGCTATGTTGAGATGCGGCGCCTGCAGCGTGTTGCCGCGCCCGGGCACCCGGCCAGGACGGATCGTGGTGAAGCGGAAGCCACCCTCTCGATCGGTGAGGACGCGACCGAAGCCGCGGAACCTAGGATCGAGCGGCTTCTCCTGGCGATCCTCGGGATGGGCGTATCGGCCAGCAGCGTTCGCCTGCCAGATCTCGAGGAAGGCATCGATGACGGGGGCGGCGTCACCGTCGCGGATGCTTCCCTCGACGCGGATCTTCTCGCCGGTCGCGCCGGAAGCAGTCAAATCCGCCCACTCCGGACGGTCGAGGGCGAAATGGAAGAATGGTCCGACCGTCTGTGAGGCCGTCGTGACCGGCTTCACCTCAGGTCTCCATCGGCGTCGCCGCGCGGCCCCGCAGGACGAGGTCGAAGCGGTAGCCGAGGGCGTACTCGGCCTCGCTGAGATTCGGATCGTAGCGCGAGATCAGGCGCTCGCGGGCGGCCGCGTCCGGCGTACTCTGAAAGATCGGATCGAGGGCGAGCAGCGGGTCGCCGGGAAAGTACATCTGCGTCACCAGACGGCTGGCGAAGGCCGGGCCGAAGATCGAGAAGTGGATATGGGCGGGGCGCCAGGCGTTGAAGGTGTTGCGCCAGGGATAGGCACCAGGCTTGATGGTGAGGAAGCGATAGGCGCCCTGTTCGTCGGTAATCACCTGTCCGGTGCCGGCGAAGTTCGGATCGAGCGGCGCGTCATGCTGATCGCGCTCGTGGATATAGCGGCCGGCGGAATTGCACTGCCAGAGCTCGATCAGCGTCCCTGCCACCGGCTTGCCGTCCTGGTCGCGCACGCTGCCCGCCACGATTATCCGCTCGCCAAGCGGCTCGCCCTTGTGCTGGCGCGTAAGGTCGACCTGGTTCGGCCCTGCCCAGCCATCGGCGAAGCTCGGGCCCGTTACCTCCGAGAGAGTGTGATCGAGCCGGATCGGCTGGCGGAGCGGCGCCCGCTTGACCGTGCTGCCATACTCCTCATGCAGGTAGGGCGGCTGGGCACCGGACATGGCGCGGGCGTAAGGGTGCGGTGCGGTCGTCGTCACGATGCGATCTCCTTCGCGATGGCGCCGATTATGCACCTGGGCAGCCGCAGCCGCCAGATGTCGGGCGCAGGCTGCCTGGACCACTCGTTATTCACACAGGAGCGCTCTGGACGGTTGCTCTATCCTCCAGGCCCGCTCCGCCTGCCAACTGACACGTCGACCGCGACGACTGAAAAACAGAGGACAATCCATCATGCGTCCAAGGCCACTTGCCCGAGCCGTTACCGTCTGCATCGCGATGGTGCTCTCCGCGTGCAGCCTCCTCAAGCCTTCAGGCGACGACGCCCCGGCCGCCAAGGGCGCCCTCTTTGGCGCCGACCTGAGCGGGCGCTATGAGGTGCCGCCGGCGAATAGCCGCGGGGCAAGGGGCACCGCCGAGGTGAGCTACGACAAGGACAGCAAACTGCTGACCTGGAACGTCGCCTTCAGCGGTTCCATCAGCGCGGTGACCGCTGCGCACATTCATGGGCCCGCCGAAGCCGGCAGCAATGCCGGCGTCGTGCTGACCTTGACGCCGCGCAACGCATTCCAGATCGACAGTCCCTTGCGGGGATCGGCGACGCTGAGCGATGAGCAGGCGGCCGACCTCATGGCCGGCAAATGGTATGTCAATATCCACACTGCCAACAATCCGAACGGCGAGATCCGCGGACAATTGATCCCAAAGTGACGGTGAAGCGTCCCCTGCCGCTCATGCTCATCGCCAGCACAGAGTGCGAACGATCGCTTTCCTGATGGTCGTTTCGGTCTGTTCGGTCGTCGCCCCGCCGCGTCCCGGATCGATCGGGCCGAGGAATAGCATGTGCTCGAACCGCGTGCCGAACATCTCCTCGATCTTGTCCGGATCGGACAGTGTGCCCTTGGTGACGCCGACCACCAGACCTCTGGCGTCGAGGATCGGCGCGCCGCTATCGCCGGGCTGAATCGCCCCGCTGAACACAAGAATGAACTGCGCATTCACCTTGCCGGGCATGCGCGCGTTGATCTCGCCATTGGCCAGCCGCACCGGTGTCACGCTCGCGCGCAGGAGATCACCGCCGAGCGGATAACCAGCGACACGCAGCGGGCCGTCGTCCGGCGGCGCTTCGCCGAGGGCAAGCGGCACCGGCGTGTCGCCCTCGGCACGCAGCACGGCGAGATCCCAGCGGTCCTCTCGGGCGAGAATTTGCGCCGGCCGCTGGCTGATCGTGTCGGACACGATATCGATCCGCAGGCAATCGCGAACGACATGATCGCTGGTGAGCAGCTCTCCGCCCTTGCCGATGAAAAAGCTGGTACCGGAGAGGGCCGACTTGGCGCCTGAAGGCGGTTGGAGTGCCGCCGTCAATTGCTCGAAACTCTGCCCGCCAGCCGGGGCCGCGATGGCGATCACTGCGAAGAGCATGCCGGTCGGCCTAAGCAACAGAGCGCTCATGGGCCCCGGCGATCGATGCCTCGCGGAGGCTCGCCGATGGCGCGGTATCAGTGTCCATTGCCTGTACCTGAAGCCGATTCGACATGCGCCTATCGATCGTCAAGTTGCTAAAGACGAGAATGAATAGTATTTTAACCAGTCCATTGAAAGAATGGGGTTCCGTTGCGCGATCCGAAACCGAGTTCGCCTCGTCCGCTCACAGCCATATGGTTGCGACATGAAGATCTACCTTAGATACGCATTGCTCGCGGCCATCGCGGTGCCTTTTCTCTCGGGAGTACCGGCAGCGGGTCCACAGACGAACGACCTTGGCGGTCCGGCAGCGAACCGGGTTGTCGGCGGCTCCGAAGCTGAGATGTTAGCGAGCGCGGCGATCGCCGGCGAATTCCACAACGTGGCGCTGACGGTTCCCGAGCCTGGGACGCTGGTCATCTTCGCCACTGGGCTCTTCGGCCTGGGGCTAATGCGCGCGCGGCGGCGCAGCGCCTGAACCCTCTGGCGAAGTTCTCCGAAGAGCTGCCGGCCACCCGCTGCGATCGGGCCGGATAGCGGCACCCTTGCGTCATCCTCGCCATCGGCCGACCGGCGACAGCGCCGCGTCTCGGGCAGGCACGCCGCGCGAGCGCCGAAGATGGTAACTGGATAGGACATGACCGAGCTCGATCCGCAAGCCACGCGACAGCCCATCTTCAACATCCCGCCGGTCACGCTGGCGCTCATCGGCATCAATGTCGCCATCCACCTGATCCGGTTGGCGCTTCCGCACCATCTCGACGCCGAGTTGATCACGGACTTTGCCTTCATTCCGGCCCGCTATACGCTGCCCGGCGCGGTGCTTTGGCCGACCTTCGTCGATCCCATCACCTACCAATTCCTGCACGGCAACCTGGCGCATCTCGGCGCCAACATGTTGGCCCTCCTCGCTTTCGGCTCCGGCATCGAACGGCGAATCGGCGGTTGGCGCATGCTCGCCTTCGCGCTGATCTGCGGCGCCGCCAGCGCCGGCATGCATCTGGTCGGCTATCCCAGCGCGCTCGAGCCGGTCATCGGCGCCTCGGGAGCGATCAGCGGTCTCTTCGGCGGCGTGCTCTGGCTGCGCTTCACCGCGGGGACGGGTCGCGCCAGCGAGATGTGGGTGCTGATCGCACTGTGGATCGGCATGGAGATCGTCACGGGCGTTTCCGGTCTCGGCGGCGAGGGAGCGCCGGTTGCCTGGGTCGCCCATGTCGGCGGCTTCCTCGCCGGTCTGCTGCTCTTCGATTTCTTCGACCGCGCCGCCGCCCGGGCAGGTGTCGGCGCCGAATGAACAGCGCCGGCGCAATCTGTCATGCGAATGTCGAAAAACCGTCATCAAAATCCGCTCTACTCGCCGCCATGACAACCCTGCCGGCCGGCGCGATACGCAACGAGGGTCGGGACTCTCCGCAGGTAAGCGGCCAACCGACAACAGAACCGAATACCGCGATCGAGGCACGCCAAGGCTGGATAGCGGTGCTCGCACGCGCACCTCTTGCGGAGCTCGAGGCGGCTTGGGAAACGCTTTCCGATAAGCCGGACTATCGCCTGCTGCGGCCGACCGAGACCGGCCTTGCCATGGTGCGCGGACGGATCGGCGGCACCGGGCAACCGTTCAATCTCGGCGAGATGACGATGACCCGCGCCGCCGTGCAGCTGCGCCAGTCCGATGGCGATGGCGTCATCGGTTTCGGCCACGTCGCCGGCCGCCAGGCGCGGCGGGCCGAGCTCGTTGCTCTCTTCGACGCGTTGCTCCAACTGCGTGGGCGCCACGACGCCATCGCCGCAACTGTGATCGCGCCGCTCGCCGCACGACAGCGCGAGAGCAAATCGGCCGCGGCGCGCAAGGTGGCGGCGAGCAAGGTCGAGTTCTTCACCGTCGTGCGCGGCTCATGACCACGATCGAAGCGGGTCGGCAGTCGGGCGCGCCGACGATCGAACTTGCCGGCCTGGCGCCTGGATTCGCCGATCCCGTGCGGGATGCCCAGGCGACCTTTCGCGCCGTCCTCGACGCCCTCGCCCATCCCGGCCGGATCATCGAGCTGCCCGTCGCGCTGGCGGCGCCAGCACCCAAACCGTTGCGCGACGCAGCCGCGGCGGTCGCGCTCACCCTCTGCGACATGGACACGCCGGTCTGGCTCGATGCCGGCCTGGTCGGTTGCGCCGACTATCTGCGTTTTCATTGCGGTGCACCATTGGTGCCGGATCCCGGCACTGCACACTTCGCCTTCATCGGCGACGGGCTCCTCTTGCCCTCTCTCGATGCCTTTGCGCTCGGCAGCGATGAATACCCCGATCGCTCGACGACGTTGATCATCGAGGTTGCCGACTTGCAGGCTGGAAAGGGGCGGTATGCTCGCCGGGCCCGGGATTGTCGGCACGACCCGGCTTGCGGTCTCCGGGCTGGCCGGGGGCTTCTGGGCGGAGCGGCGGATGCTTGCCGAGTTTCTGCCGCGCGGTGTCGATATCATCTTTCCCGCGGGCGCGCGTCTCGCGGCGTTGCCGCGCACGACGTCCGTCGCGATGTAGCGGGGTCCTAGATGTATGTCGCGGTCAAGGGTGGTGAGCGGGCGATCACGGCGGCGCATGCCTTGCTCGCCGAAGCGCGGCGCGGCGCGACAAGCCTCGCCGAGGTGAGTCTCGCGCAGATCGACCAGCAGCTCGCCCTCGCCGTCGACCGGGTGATGACCGAAGGCTCGGTCTATGACCGCGAACTGGCGGCGCTGGCAATCAAACAGGCGCGCGGCGATCTCGTCGAGGCGATCTTCCTGTTGCGTGCCTATCGCACGACCCTGCCGCGGCTTGCCACCACCCTGCCGGTCGACACCGGAGCGGCAACGTTGCGGCGGCGGATATCCGCCACCTACAAGGATCTGCCGGGCGGACAAATCCTCGGCCCGACCTTCGACTATACTCACCGTCTGCTCGATTTCGCGCTTGCCGCCGAAAGTGAGAGCGCTGCGGTCGGGCCGACACCCGCACCGGCGCCACCAACCGACGCGAAGCTGCCGCGGGTCACCGAGCTGCTCGACGAGGAAGGGCTGATCGAGCGCAATCTTCGGAGCGATGCGGCCCCCGCCGACATCACCCGCGAGCCGCTGGAGTTCCCGGCCGAGCGCGCCGTGCGGCTGCAGAATCTGGCGCGCGGCGACGAGGGATTTCTCCTCGCGCTCGCCTATTCATCGCAGCGCGGTTATGCCAACAGCCACCCCTTCGCCGGCGAGATCCGCGTCGGTGAAGTCGCAATCGAGATCACCCCGCCGGAGCTTGGCTTTCCCGTGGTGATCGGCGACATCTGTGTCACCGAATGCGAGATGGTCAACCAGTTCCAGGGCTCGGCGACGGCGCCGCCGCAATTCACCCGTGGCTACGGCCTCGCCTTCGGCGAGTGCGAGCGCAAGGCGATGGCGATGGCGCTGGTCGATCGCTCGCTGCGCGCCGGCGAGCTCGACGAGGAGCGCACGGCGCCGGCCCAGGACGAGGAGTTCGTGCTCTATCATTCCGACAGCGTCGAGGCCTCAGGCTTCGTGCAGCACTTGAAGCTGCCGCATTACGTCGATTTCCAGTCCGAGCTCAACCTCATCCGCCGTTTGCGCCAGGCCGCGGCATCGGCAGGCGCGACATCGTCAGAGGCGGCGGAATGAGCGGCGGAAAAAAGCAGGCGGCGTCGGCCGAGGGCTACAATTTTGCCTATCTCGACGAGCAGACGAAGCGGATGATCCGCCGCGCCATCCTCAAGGCCGTCGCCATCCCCGGCTATCAAGTGCCGTTCGGCAGCCGCGAGATGCCCCTGCCCTATGGCTGGGGCACCGGCGGTATCCAGGTAACAGCGAGCATTATCGGCCCGGGCGACATCCTCAAGGTAATCGACCAAGGCGCCGACGACACCACCAATGCGGTTTCGATACGCCGCTTCTTCGCCTGCACCACCGGCGTCAGGACGACAGAGAGCATGCGCGAAGCGACCATCGTGCAGACCCGCCACCGCATCCCGGAGACGCCGCTGCGCGGCGACCAGATCATCGTCTACCAGGTGCCGATACCGGAGCCGTTGCGCTGGCTCGAGCCGCGCGAGACAGAGACCCGCAAGATGCACGCCCTCGCCGAATACGGCGCCATGTATGTCCGCCTTTACGAGGACATCGCTCGCTACGGCCGGGTCATCACCGCCTACGACTATCCGGTGATGGTCAATCACCGCTACCTCATGCGCCCGTCACCGATCCCGAAATTCGACAATCCGAAGATGAACATGAATCCGGCGCTGCAGCTCTTCGGCGCAGGGCGTGAAAAGCGCATCTACGCAGTGCCACCGCATACCGCGGTGAAGAGCCTCGACTTCATCGACCATCCTTTTGCCGTCGAAGGCTGGGAGCAATGCTGTGCAACGTGCGGCGCCACCGATTCATTTCTCGATGAGGTCGTCACCGACGATTGCGGTGGGCGCATCTTCGTGTGCTCCGATACCGACTATTGCAACGGCCGGCGCGCCGACCAGGCGGCGGAATGAACGCGCTTTCGCTGGCCGATGTTGCGCCGATCTCGGAGGACCCGCCGCTCCTCGCCGTCGACGGATTGTGCAAGTCGTTCGCGACGCAGGTCGCCTGCCGCGACGTCTCCTTCGCCCTATGGCCCGGCGAGGTGCTCGGCGTCGTCGGCGAATCTGGATCGGGTAAGACCACCCTGCTCAACTGCGTCTCCGCCCGAATGCGGCCGGATGCCGGGAGCATACGCTTTCAACTCCGCGATGGACGGATCGCCGAGCTCTTCGAACTCTCCGAGCCGATGCGCCGCATGCTGATGCGTACCGATTGGGGCATCGTGCATCAGAATCCACGCGACGGGCTGCGCCTCGGCGTCTCCGCCGGAGCCAATGTCGGCGAACGCCTGATGGCGGTCGGCGAACGCCACTACGGCAGGATCCGTGACATGGCGCGCGACTGGCTCGACAAGGTCGAGATCGACGCCGAGCGGCTCGACGATCGGCCGATCACATTTTCCGGCGGCATGCAGCAGCGTCTGCAGATTGCCCGCAACCTCGTCTCGCAGCCGCGGCTGGTCTTCATGGACGAGCCGACCGGCGGTCTCGACGTCTCGGTTCAGGCGCGGCTGCTCGATCTCTTGCGCGGGTTGTGCGCCGAGCTGAACCTCGCCGCCATCGTCGTCACCCACGATCTCGGCGTCGCCCGGCTGCTCGCCCACCGGCTGATGGTGATGCGACGTGGCGAGGTGGTCGAGAGCGGCCTCACCGACCAGGTGCTCGACGACCCGCAGCATCCCTACACGCAACTCCTCGTCTCCTCGATCCTGCAATGAAGCCTGCATCGACCAACCAGCGGCTGCGTATCGTCGATCTCGCCAAGAGCTTCACCCTGCACAACCAGGGCGGCTCGCTTCTCGCCGTGCTCGACGGCGTCGATCTCGCGGTCGGTAGCGGTGAGTGCGTCGCGCTCAACGGCCCGTCGGGTGTGGGAAAGTCGACATTGTTGCGCGCGATCTATGGCAACTATCTGCCGCAGCGCGGCCATATCCTCGTGCGCCACGGCAGCGACATCGTCGATATGGCGTCGGCCCCGCCCCGCACCATTCTCGATGTGCGCCGCCGCAGCATGGCTTTCGTCAGCCAGTTCCTGCGTGTCATTCCGCGCATCGCCACGATCGATATCGTCGGCGAGCCGCTGCGCCGGCTCGGTGTCGACGCGGCCGAGGCGCGCGAGCGCGCCGGCGTACTCCTCACCCGCCTCGCGATACCGCGACGATTGTGGTCGCTGGCGCCGGCGACCTTCTCGGGCGGCGAGCAGCAGCGTGTCAACATCGCGCGCGGACTGATCGCCGGCCTGCCGATCCTCCTTCTCGACGAGCCAACGGCAGCGCTCGATGCCGCCAATCGGCAGAGCGTGATCGAAACGATCATCGAAGCGCGTGCACGCGGTACGGCAATTGTCGGTATCTTTCACGACCGCGAGGTGCGCGACGCGGTAAGCACCAGTGTGTTCGAGATCGAGCGTTCGGAAGTGGCTGCATGACCATTGAGACGATCCTGACCAACGCCCTCATCGTCACCGCCGTCGATGTCTTTCCCGGCAGCGTGGTGGTTCGAGACGGCGCTATCGCGGCGTTGGATCGTGGGCGATCGGCTGCGGCGGGCGCCATCGACCTCGATGGCGACTACCTATTGCCCGGCCTAGTCGAATTGCATACCGACAATCTGGAAAAACATGTCGCGCCGCGGCCCGGCGTGCGGTGGCCGATGCGCGGGGCGGTGCTGGCGCATGACGCACAAATCGCAGCCGCCGGGATCACCACGGTGTTCGATGCGCTGACCGTGTGCGAGGTTCGCGACAACCCGGTTCGCGCCGATATGCTGCACGAGGCGGCAAAGACGATCGGTGCGGCGCAGAGGGACGGCCTGCTACGGGCCGAGCATTTCCTGCACATGCGCTGCGAGGTCGGTCACGAGGCGGTGGTCGAGGTCTTTCAGACATTCCTTGACGATCCGCTGCTCGGCCTCGTCTCGTTGATGGACCATACACCCGGCCAGCGCCAATTCGCCTCGATCGAGAAGTATTTCGAGTACTACGAGGGCAAGTTCGGCTATGGCAAGGTTGAGATGTCCGCTCTCGTCGAACAAAGGCTCGCGGAACAGGGGCTGTTTGCCGACAAGCATCGTCGCACGATTGCCGGCATGTGCAGCGTCCACCGTCTGCCGACGGCAAGTCACGACGACGCGACGGCTGCCCATATCGACGAGGCGATTGGGTTCGGCTTGACGATCGCTGAATTCCCGACGACACGTGAAGCGGCGATGGCTGCGCGCGCGCACGGCATGGCGGTCGTCATGGGAGCACCGAATGTCGTGCGCGGCGGCTCGCATTCTGGCAACGTTTCGGCGAGCGAACTGGCCGCCGCCGACTTGCTGGACATCCTGTCGTCAGACTACGTACCGTTCAGCCTGTTGCACTCGGCGTTCCTACTGCACCGCGGGATCGGCATAGCGCTACCGACGGCGGTGGCCAAGATCTCGTCCGGCCCGGCCCGCGCCGTTGGCCTTGAGGATCGCGGCGAGATCGCCGTCGGCAAGCGCGCCGACCTGGTCCAGATGAGGCTCGCCGACGACGACATGCCGGTCGTGCGCCAGGTGTGGCGAGGCGGCCGGCGCACCGTTTGACGAGGATGTTCGAGGAACTCTAGCCATGCATCCGATCGAGCAGATTCTGGCATTGCTGCGTCGCGGAGCGAGCGCCGATTACGACAGCGACGAAGTCACCCAGCTTGCCCATGCGCTGCAATGCGCAACCCTCGCCGAGGAGGCCGGCGCCGCCGCGCCGCTGATCGTCGCCGCGCTGCTCCACGATATCGGACATCTCGCCCACGAGCTTGGGCCAAACGTCGCCCGCCGGGGCATCGACGACCGTCACGAGGTGCGCGGGCGCGACTGGCTCGGCAAATGGTTCGCGGAGGACGTGACCGGCCCGGTTCGCCTGCATGTCGACGCCAAGCGCTACCTCTGCGCCACCGATCCTGAGTACTTCTCGATCCTGTCACCGGCCTCGGTGCGCAGTCTTGCCCTCCAGGGCGGTCCGTTCCCAACCACTCTCGCGGAGGGCTTCATCGGCCTGCCGCACGCCAAGGCGGCGGTTCAGCTCCGGCGCTGGGACGAGGGAGCAAAGCTCCCCGGGCGGGCGACCCCCGACCTCGATCACTTTCGCCGTCATCTCGAAGTGGGCCTGCGCCTCGCTGCGTAGATGGAAGCCGATCGAGGCCGCTACGCGGTCTACTATTCGCCCGAACAAGAAAGCGCGCTGGGCCGTTTTGGCCGGTCATGGCTCGGCTATGACGCCGAAGCCGCTATGCCGGTCGCCCAGCCCGCGGCGGCCGGAATCTCCGCGCAGCGACTGACGGAAATCACTGCCGAGCCGCGCCGATACGGCTTCCACGCGACGCTGAAGCCGCCGTTTTCCCTCGTCCCCGGGCAAGACGAAGGCGGACTTGCGGCCGCGGTCGCGTCCTTCGCCGCGCGGCAGGCCGCAATCCTCGCACCTCCGCTGGCGCTGGCGGCAATCTCGGGCTTCTGGGCCTTGGTGCCGTCGCAACCCTGTCCTCCGCTCGATCGCCTCGCCGCCGATTGCGTTCGGCATTTCGACCCATTCCGCGCCCCACCGCCGACCGATGAGCTTGCCAGACGCAGGCGCACCGGCCTCAGCCCGGCGCAAGAGGTGCTGCTTGCCCGCTGGGGCTACCCCTACGTGATGGACGAGTTCCGCTTTCACCTGACGCTGACGGAACGGCTCGCAGCGAGCGAGGCTTTTCGCGTCGGCGAGGTCTTGTCGACGCTGGTCGCACCGCTCTGCCGCACCGCACTGCGCCTCGACGCGATCGGCCTCTTCCATCAGCCGGGGCGTGGGGAGCGATTCCGTCTGGTGCGCACCTATCGGCTCTCCGGCGCGACAACAGGCGCCGCCTGTTGAGCGGCGATGCTCCGCAGGAGCGTCACGAATTGATCGACGGCGTGCTCCAGCGTCCCGTCATTCAGCATCGTCGTCACATCGGCTGCGGACAAGACTTCGGCGCCGGCACGCTCCAGCCGCCGCCTGATGTCGCTCGCGCTCTCGCGCCCGCGCAGCGCAAGGCGGGCGGCAAGCGTCTCCTGCGATGCCAGTATCTGCACGATGCGGAGCGGCAACAGCCGCGCGCGCGCCTCGCCGACCATGACGCGGGAAACGTTGGCGACGACCGTGCGGCCAACAGCGCGATCCGCGGCGATCGCCGCCGGCACTCCATAGTCTAGTCCGTGAGCATGCCAGTGAAGGAGGAACAAGCCGCGCTCGCGACGCGACGCGAACTCCGCCGCCGACAGCGCGACATGCGATTCACCGCCGGCCGCAACGGGGCGGGTGATCGAGCGCCGCGCGAAGACGAAGTCTTCATCGTTTCGCAACCGCGACGCGGCGCCCGCGATGATGCTGTCCTTGCCGGCGCCGCTCGGTCCGACGACGAGGACGAGAGTTCCGGCCGAAAGGGAAGCTGCACTCAAGCTAGACAAACATGCGACGCAGCCATTGCGAGGCCGCGTCGATGATAATCACGGAGCCAAAGATGATGGCGATTACCGCGCAAGCCTGGGGGAATTGGAAGGCCCGCACCACCTCCCAGACAATGAGCCCGATGCCGCCAGCGCCGACCAGGCCGACGACCGAGGCCGAGCGGACATTCGATTCGAAACGGTAAAGGGCATAGGAAATCCATAGCGGCATGACCTGCGGGATGACGCCGTAGACGATCTCTTCGAGGAGATTGGCGCCGGTCGCGCGAATGCCTTCGACCGGATGGGGATCGATCGCCTCAACCGCCTCAGCGAAGAGCTTCGCAAGTATGCCGGTCGTGTGAACGAAGAGGGCGAGCACGCCTGCGAAGGGGCCAAGCCCGACCGCGGCGACGAACAGCATGGCGAAGACCAGCTCGTTGATGCAGCGGCAGAGATCCATCAATCGGCGACAGGGCTGGACGACCCACCAAGGTGCGATGTTGTTGGCACAGAG
>WNFM01202419.1_pt1 | contig 13674 bp, 14 predicted proteins | sample 5400271 | NCBI WGS metagenome assembly WNFM01 (sample SAMN13153352, study PRJNA577476) | soil metagenome | isolation source: 60 cm saprolite on Douglas fir-dominated hillslope | place: USA:California | collected 2013-09-17 | reverse complement strand
GGAAGGCCGCCAGTTCGGGTAAAGGTTCAGGTGAGGCTTTCGGCACTCGGGTCTTGTTCATGTCTTCATTGTACCACAGAAACTAACAAAGTAGTACTACCTCAACCTCGATTTAAAAGCTACTGACCAGGCACTGCAATAGGAGGGTACCATGTCTTACAGAGCATATAATGGCTGCTTTCTTGTGCTAACAGTTGTATCATATAAGTATGATGTTCTCATTTCAGAAAAAAAGTGATCTTGCAGTTATTCTCATCCTTATTGCTCTTCTGGGTATCGGAGGAGCATCGTTTATGGGCACAAAGACTCGTCCCAATCCAACACCTCCACCAAGCAACCAACCTGTTCTTTCACTTACCCCAGGAGCAGATAATGGCTTGCAACTACAAACATTTTACCCACCACCTCCTCCACCACCACCTCCCCTGCCACCATCAGTAGCCATTCCAATAACACCACCTGCTACGACCCCGCCACATAGCGGAGGACTTACCAAACTAAAAATCCAGGGTGCTCACCTTTTCAATGCGAACGGTCGGCAAGTGGTGTTGCGAGGTGCCAGCCGATGGTCATTGGAATTTAGTTGTGGTGATGGACATTTTAACCTGAGTGATTTTCAAGCAATGGCACGCTGGAAATTTACCGTGGTCCGCTTTCCACTGAATGCATCGCGTTGGAATGGGAATGGGTGTAATGCGAGTCAATACCAGGCATTAGTAAAACAAGCGGTAAGGAATGCAGAGACAGCAGGATTATATCCGGTACTTGTTGGCCAGTGGGATGTACCAAACGGAGATCCGGGGTACAATCCTCCTCTGGGTCGCTGGTCAAGTCATTATGACAAAATGATTTCTGATCTGGCAACAATGTTTGCCGCTGATCCCTTAGTTCTGTTTGTACCTGCAACAGAACCACATGATATTTCATGGAATGTCTGGAAAAATGGCGACAATACCTATGTGGGTATGCAATGGATGGTAGATACCATTAATCGACTAGCTCCTGGGCATATTATTTTTGTCAACGGTTTACAGTGGGATAAAGATCTGAGTTTTTTTACGAACGGAAATGCCATTACAGGGCAAAATATAGGATATGAAGTTCATCCATATGGATATCTTACTCAATGGCAAAACCAATGGACGCAGCTTCGTAATCAAGGATATTTTATCTGGGATGGCGAATTGGGGAAAGATAGTAGTGGTGACACAACACAAGCACAGGTGAATCTTTTTGAAGCATGGCAAACGGGATGGGCTGCATGGGCATGGAATGGGTCAGACTTATTTGCCAATTGGAACCCAAATCAAAGAACTGCGTTAGGTACACTTCTTTATACTACTGCAATCAATGGGCATTAGTGGGCAGTCCGTTTAGCTTTTCGAGACGTGTGGTATACTCAGCGAGAAAAAGAACATCCCACGCAATCTCCTGCGCTTTCGAAAAAGGATAATGAAATGCATCGAGGGAATCCCTCCCTGACTGGAGAGGTTCAGGCGTCTGGCCTCCGTCACTTCCAGCGAGTCAAGTGGGAGCTGGAAGGACAGTTTGCTATCCATCTCCCATTGGTTGCGGGGCCTGATTTGATCTACGCTCTCTGGCTCACGGGGATGCAAACAGAGATCCGTGCCATTGAGAAAGAAACAGGCTTGATCAGATGGCAATGGAAACCTGACCAGGATGAGTATGCCGGGCAAGCCCATCTGTATCTGGATCAGGATGTGCTCTATTATCCGGTTCGTTCTGTACAATCACAACCAGGCACAACCATGGCCGTTCTCAGAGAGGCTTTCCTGTATGCTCTTGATGCCCAAACAGGGCAAGTGAGGAGGCGCATCCCTATTCCTGCGCTAGGGAACAGGCCCAGCTACAATCAGTTCGCAATGTACGAGGGGATCATCTATCTCAACGGCATGGATAACGTTCCGGCTCCTTCCCCAAGCGCTCATTATTCGTGTGCGGCGGTCGATCTGCAAACCGAAAAGCTCTTGTGGATGACCGATGTGGGCGTTGGGCTGTATTCCACTTCCCCGGTTGTCGCTCATGGGATGGTCTACCTCCAGACCTACGATGCTGCGCGAGGGCATCAAAGCCTGATGCATCTGCAGGCCCTCGACGCGCAGACAGGAGAACACCTCTGGGAGTATGAATGCGAGAGAGGTCTCATCCGCGAGTTTGCTGTGGCCGGGGCCGATGTGTTTGTGATAAGCGGTGGTCTGGAGGTGATCGACGCCAGAAGCGGAACAAGGAAGTGGAATGTGCCTTCCCGGCCATCGGCTCTTAATGGCCCGCCGACCATGACGAATGAATTCGTCTATCTCAGTTATGAGGGCTTTCCGACCTGGATCGAAAACGAGCCACACAAGACGGGAGAAATGGTGGTGCTGGAGAGGGCGAGCAAACAGGAACTGTGGTCGGCCAAAGCGAACGAAGGACAGTATGCAACAGATGGAGCGATACATCGGTTTTGCGAGGGAAGGGGTTACCAATGCCACCTTGTTTGCTCTGGACATGCGAACTGGACAGGAATATTGGCGTTTTGATGCCACAGAGCTTTCCGTTCCCCTAGTGACAGATGGAAACGTGTTTCTGGTGAGGAGGCAAGGGGAAGGGATGAGCACCTTTCTCTGTGCGCTCACGTAGCAATGGATTGTTGCTTCTTGAAGCGGTAGGAACTGGTTGTCAGAACCAGTAGTTCCTGTCCTTGTCGATTCAATCTGTTGGGCTTCTTTCACGGGATACAGCCGCTCAAGCTTGTGACGAGCATCATGCGAAGTGAACTGCCAGCAGATGCAGCGTCGTTGTGCGTTCCGCTCCGTTTCTACCGCCAGCACCCTGCGACGCAACGTCTCCTCATCTTCCAGGCGCCGTGACAGCGCATTGCGCTCCAAGATCGCAATCTCGATATCGGCCATATTTAACCAACTGCCGTGTTTAGGGGTGGAGTGGAACTCCAGGCGTTGCAGAATACGGCGAGCTTCACTGGGTAGGAACGTCTCATACAAGGCAGCGGACGTATGGGTACTGAGATTATCCTGGACGAGTCGAATGTACTCCGCATGCGGATAGACCTCATCCACCAACCAGCGCACGACTTTGGCGTCGTCCTGCATGGTAATTGCGCTGAATGATCGAACGAAAATGCTGGGTTGAGGGCCATTGCGTCGAACATTCAGCGCATATATATTATTTAGAATCAAATGTCAACCCTCGAACAGTCAAGGATCTCCGTCCTTCCGGAGGAAAGTGCATGAAAATTCATGCAGTCGTTCCCAGGAGAATGCGCAAACGAAGATGCAGCCGATTGCGATAGCCATATGCTTGACGCATGAGGGCTTTGGTGCGGTTATTCTTGCCTTCGACAAAGCCATTGGAAATGCGTATCGGCAAAAATTGGAAAAAGGCGAGAATTTCCTGTCTCCAATTCTTGAAGGCAGAGAGCGTCTTGCACATCTGGGGAGACCCATGCAGTTGGACCTTCTCGATCCAGGCATCGAGTTCCTATGGTGGCCCACGTTGTCAGGTTCACCCGCATATTCCGTGAAGGGAAGTATGGTATAATAGAGGGCAGAACACATTTCCTCAAGTAGTAAAGGCTTAATACCCAATTTCCATGATTTTTCTCCCTTTTCCTTTTGTTCACCTGGAGCATCTCACCGTTACGGATGAAGGCATCATAGCGCTTGTCAGCGTTACTGCACAGACGGGAAGCTGTCCTGCTTGCCAAAGCACCTCGTCGCGTGTGCATAGCCGCTATCAGCGCACTCTAAAGGACCTTCCGAGTAGTGGCTTGGCCGTGCAATTGAAGGTACAGGTACGGCGCTTTTTCTGTGATAATCCCTTCTGTCCGCGCCAAACCTTTGCCCAAGCGATCCCCGAGGTGACGCTGCGCTATGCCCGCAAGACGCTCCGCCTCGTCGAGATGCTCAGCGCATTGGCCTTTGCCTTGGGCGGCGAAGGGAGCGCTCGCATCGCCAGCGTGCTCAAGACCGCTTGTAGTGCCGATACCTTTCTGCGGCTCATTCGCAGAACACCTCTGAAGAAACATGCCACCCCAACCCATCTTGGCGTAGACGATTGGGCGTTTCGTCGCAATGTCTCCTATGGCACCATTCTGGTCGACCTTCAAGATCATCAGGTCGTCGATCTGCTTGCTGACCGCTCCGCCAGCAGCCTGGAAAGCTGGCTCAAATCCCATCCAGGTGTCGAGTTCATCAGCCGTGATCGTTCTGGTGACTATGCTAGCGGAGCAAGCCGTGGAGCCCCTCAAGCGGTGCAAGTCGCCGATCGCTTCCACTTACAGAAGAACCTTTCTGAGGCCTTGGAACGCATCTTTCATCGACATCGTGAAGCCCTCCAACAGATCCGGGTGGCAGGCTCTGCTTCCTCCTCTGCTCCCCTTGCCACACCCATTCCCCGTCCGGAGCGACAAGGGCAGCGAGAACAGGCACGGAGCAAGCGGATGCAGCGCTATGAAGCTGTTCGGCAGTTGTACCTACAAGGCATCAGTCTGTCTGAAATTGCCCGTCGCTTCCACATGGGGCGCATGACGGTGCAGAAATTTGCCTATGCGGACACCTATCCAGAAACGGCAGCCTATCGGGTAAAAGCCGGCATGCTCCATCCCTACAACGGTGCCCACCTTTACCGAGAGGGCGTCGCGCTGGGCTATCCGGGCAAACGCAAACAGGTAGCTCGACTTGTCGCCTATCTACGCAAACAGACGAAAGCCGGGGTGACGGACTTCTCGGCTCAGCCGCAAGGATTGACGCCTCGTGCTGCGGTGAGCCTGCTTATGCGCCGTGCTGAGAGAACCTCACGCCGGAGCAAGAGCAAGCCCTCATCCAGCTGCGTCAAATCCATCCAGAGATCGAAGAGCTCATGCCGCTTGTGGAAAGCTTTCTGCAGATGCTTCGTACGCTGCAGGGACAGCAGCTTGAGGACTGGATGCAACGGGTCCAACAGAGCACTATTCGCGAGATGCAGCACTTTGTCGAGAAATTGCGCCAAGATCGAGATGCCGTGCAATCTGGGCTCACGTTAAAATGGAGTAATGGCGTTGTAGAGGGCCATGTCAATCGTCTCAAATGCCTGAAAAGAACGATGTATGGGCGTGCCAAATTTGATTTACTGCGTCAGCGCGTTCTTTATCGCTCACCCTCTCCTTCCTCTGAGTCTTTTCACGAAATGTACGGGTGAACCCGTTGTCAAGACAGAAAAATTGGCTGAAATAAGAGCTACGTTCCTCCTTTGCATAAACACTCGTTCTCACCACTCGATAGGTGAGTGACCTTCGCGAACAATGCGCGCGAGGGACTCAAACGGCTTGTTGGATCAACCTCAGCCCCTGCTCAACAATAGAGCGGCGCTCTTGATTGAGTATCGGCCAGAGAAGCTGGGCTGTTTCTCGATAGAGCAGCAGAGCGAGCTTGCCCCTGGCTTGAACTGAAGAGGTATCTTCAGCGCTTGTCGTGACTCCGGTGAGCAGGCGATGGTAGCGAGTCCAAGCCGTCTCCAGCCCAACCGCGGCCTCGACCTGCTGGTAATACAGGCTATCGGTCGTAATGAAGACCGCATGAGACAAGGCCATGGCCATCGTTACCCCCTCAAAGAGCTGTGTAGTCGTGTAAGCAACACCGGAGAGATTCCCTCTCCAGCTATTCCCCACCAGTTTGTGGATGAATTCTGCATCACCGGTCAGGAGAGAGCCGGCATCCTCCATGGCTCCTTTGCGTAATGGTTCCCAAGCAAAGTCCTCGACCAACTGCTTCAATTGGCGCATCGATCCGTCCTTATCCAGCAGGACCCGCGCTTGCTGGAAACTCGGCACGATCCACAGGGCTTGGTAGGGGTCCAGCAGTTGCTGTTGTACGCCTTCGAGCGTCTTCAAGCCAATACTCACAAGTCGCCCCTCGCGATAGAGAAATCGCTTGCGCAGTGGGCGAAACGCGTCAGGCACAAAGCAGGCTAGATCAACGTCGCTGTACGGCGTGGCATCGCCTCGCGCATGGCTCCCTCCCAGGATCATCCCCCGCACCTGATCGCTATCCAGTTCAGCAACCAAGGCCTCAAGAAAGGTCTCAGAGAGAGGGGCGAGCGAAAGAACGGCCTGGTCTTGCCCCTTTGGCTGGTTGTCCGGTGGAGTGTTCTGCATCTAGGTCTCCTTCCTCGTCAAAAACGCCAGATCAATGGAATGCTGACAAGCATATGAGCAAGTCAGATGTCACCTGCCATCTGCTTCGTACTGCGGCGTTCGCAAAGACGCCGTGTTGAAATACACTTCAGATGGTGTTTGGTAGTCGAGCGCCTGGTGTGGTCGCTCGTGATTGTAAAACGTCAAATAGCGGCTTAACTCCTGGCCCGCTTCTCTTGGCGACTGGTAGTCATGAAGGTTAACCTACCTAAATTTCGCCCAAAATAGCAACAGGTTCGCAAGCCCTTGAAGAGCTTGCCAAAAGAATGGCGATGCTCCATAGCTAATGAAGAAATGAAAAAGATTTCATTAGGAGGAGCATCACCATGAACGAGTCTATCACACGCACGACGACCCATTTTAGCCCGACTGCCAGTCTGGCAGCCATAGGAGTGAAGTTGCGTCAACGAGGGTCTCTTTGGCCCGATCCGCACCACGGTGCAGATTCGGCAGAAAACCGTCAAGCATACGCCTGCTGACAAGCTCTATGATGCCTGGATCAGCCTGTTGGCCGGAGCCCACGGGCTGGTGGAAATCAATACGCGCCTGCGAACTGACCCAGGCTTGCAGCGGGCCTTTGGGCGCTCGGCCTGCGCCGAACAGTCGGTGGTGCAAGAAACCCTGGATGCCTGCACCGCAGCAAATGTGACGCAACTGCAGCACGCGCTGGATGAGATCTATCGACAGCACAGCCAAAGCGTTCATCATGACTACCAGGCCAGCTTTCAGTTGCTGGATGTGGACATGAGCGGCCTGCCATGCGGCCCCAAAGCCGCTTTTGCCACGAAGGGATACTTTGCCGGGCAATATCACCGCCGGGGGCGGCAATTGGGCCGCGTGTTGGCCACCCAGGATGAGGAAGTGGTCGTGGATCGCCTCTTTGCGGGCAATGTCCAGTTGATCAAGGCTTTGCAGCCTTTGGTGGAAGCGGCTGAGACGACGTTGCAACTGGACGAGGCGAAACGGGCACGGACGATTATCCGCGTAGATGCCGGTTCCGGGACCCTGGATGACCTCAATTGGCTGCTTGCTCGCGGCTATAAGATCATGGCCAAAGAGTATTCGGGGCAACGCGTGCTGCGCCTGGCCAAGACGGTTACCGCGTGGATCCAGGACCCGGACTGGTCCGAGCGCTCGTTTGGCTGGGTCAGCGACCCCCCTACTGGCTATGTTCGCCCGGGGAAGCCGCATTGCCGTGCGCTGTCGCCGACAAAACGGCACCTTCGCCTACGGCGTGCTGATCTGCTCGTTGTCGGCCGAGCAGGTGCTCGCGGTGCTGAGGCGCCCCAGTTCGCAAGCGGCTGATCCCGTCGCCGTCTTGGCAGCCTATGTGACGTTCTATGATCAGCGCGGTGGGGGCATCGAAACCTCCTTCAAGGGCGACAAGCAGGGATTGGGCCTCACCAAGCGCAACAAGAAGCGCTTTGAGGCACAACACATGCTGGTGCTGCTGGGCTCTTTGGCCCACAACGTGGTAGTCTGGGCACGTCGGTGGCTGACCTGCCCTCAGATCCAACGCTATGGCATCTTGCGCATGGTGCGCGATGTGTTTCATATCAGTGGCTTGCTCCGCTTTGACGCCTTGACTCAGGTCGTTGAGATTGTCCTGAATCAGGACGCTCGTTTCACTCGCTCGCTCATCCGTCCCTTGCGAGAGTTGCTCACTCCCTTCTACATTGTCGTTAGTTCGGGCGAAACTTAGGTAACCTAAGCGAAGGGGTCACCCCCTCCGCTTAGGTTAACCTTAAGGATTATCAAACCGTCATGGACGCTGAAAACGGATTGAAGGACTATTTCCAGTTCTACAACCAGGAGCGTTTGCATCAGTCTTTGGAGTACCAAACACCTGCACAGGTGTATTATCGATCATGATTTCAAAAGACATTTCCCATATGGCTGAGTTCACTCTTATTTTCGGGTCATTTTTGTCTTGACAATGGGGGATAGCATACCTCTCTGTTCAGTGCAGGCTCTACAAGTTGATGATGAAGACATTGGACGGTAAACTCCCTTGCTGGAAGATCAGTCTTAAGCAGCTTCTCCAAGAATCCTACATCATTGAGTGATAGCTCTCTTAGCTGGAGCGTGCTATATTTTTTGGTGCGGATTCGTATTGGCTTAGCGGCTAAAATTGCCTCTCTGAGACTTTTCGCAGATATCGGACTCATTCGTATTGCTCCCGTAAACTCCTCTACAGCTTCAATGCCCCCATTTTAGCATACATGTGTTCTACACAGGTACAATTTACGGCACATATAGGAAGAGAAGTTGGCTTGACTTCAGAGAATATTTCAGCCCGTTGAAAAACCCTTTCACAAAACTCATCAGTAAGAAGGGATATGTTCTCTTTTGTTCATGGGACAAGGTGAGCCAATAAGCAAGGGAACAGATATATATCGTAAATAAGGATGAGTCAAACAGCAAAAAGAAGCCAAAAAGAAGGCAAAAACAGGTATTGTCAACTTAACGCTATGATAAGCTTATTTTTCTCTGAAAGTGGGGAAGAGATGCTCTTTTTTCACGTACTTTCATCCCCTCCCTTGAGGAAATTGCCCAAAAAAGTTCGTTTGTGGTGAAAGCTCATCAAGAAAAGAAAATAAGTTGACAATACCATTTGTCGCCGTAGCGAGGGCGACGACGCAATTCATTGGCATATGATTGACCAAATGTGAGGCATCATTGCCGGACTGTTACATAGGTCACGACAATTCCTCGCTGTGCCAGAAGCTCTTCGACCGTACCGAAAACTCAGTGAAAAGCGAAAATACAGCCAGACAGCGTGACTGATAATTTCAGATGGGAAGCAGTAGCCTTTGTAATTGGGAGCGGATGTTGCTGTATTCATGGAATGAAGTATGTCAGATATTCCGCTTTTCGGCAAGTTGACAATACCCTCTGGGTGCATTTGCACTCGGTTTGCGCGTTGTAACTGCTGAGTAGCCTCAGTACACTCCACTCCTTCTCTGCTTTCAAACTTATTTCTGCTCCAATACCTCTCACTACATTCCCTTCCTTGACCGATAGTGGATCGCTTCCGCCAAGTGATTTGCTGCAATCACCTCATTGCCATTGAGATCCGCAATCGTGCGAGCCACCCTTAACGCCTGATGCAAAGCATGAACAGAAAGGTGCAACTGTTGGATAGCAGCCTTCAGCAAAGATTCCGCCGCAGGTTCTACACTGCAGAAGTCATGAACCGCATTTGGCCCCATCTCTGCATTGCATGTCAGTTTCGTTCCCGCAAATCGTTGCAGCTGTCGATCACGTGCCGCCTGCACACGGGAGCGAATAGCCGCTGAGGTCTCCACCTGCCGCTTGTCAGCGAGTTTCGCGTAATCGACGCGGGGTACTTCAACGTGCATGTCAATGCGATCAAGCAATGGCCTGCCGATGTGTTTGCGGTAACGCGAAAGTGCCGCAGAGGAGCAGGTGCATTCTTTGACAGGATCCCCGAAAAAGCCGCACGGACATGGCTCCATAGTAGCGACGAGCATGAAGTTGGAAGGATAGGTGATCATTCCCTGTGCCCGCGAAAGTGTGACGGCTTTGTCCTCCAGGAGCTGATACAGCACTTCGAGGAGGTCCTGCCTGAATTTGGAGAGTCCATCCAGGAAGAGTACCCCGCGATGAGCCAAGCTGGCCTCGCCAAGCGGTGGAATATGTCCATCGCCAACGAGTCCTTCATAACCGATCGTATGTGGCAACGCGCGGAACGGGCGTTGTAGGACTTGCTGCATGTAGAGAGGAAGCATCCCTCCCGCGCTGTAAATCTTCGCGATGTCGAGAGCTTCCCTCATGTCCACCTGAGGCAGGATAGAAGGAATAGTGCGAGCCAGCAGTGTCTTCCCCGAACTCGGCGGCCCAGTCATCAAGACATGATGTCCGCCGCTGGCCGCAACCTCCAGTACACGTTTAACATGTTCCTGTCCCCGCACAGATGACACATCGTGCGGATAAACAACTTCGTTGACACTCTCGAAAAGATGAGGATCACGCTTGTATGGTTCCAGCTGCCACTCATTATTGAGATGAGCAACCAGTTGACCCAGCGTTGCAACCGGATAGGCCGTCACCCCTTCTACCAGGGAGGCTTCCACCGCGTCGGTCACAGACACGAAGACTGTTCTGATCCGCTTCTCGGTGGCCAGCACTACCATAGGTAGAATCCCATTTCTGTGGCCTACGCTACCATCACGGGAAAGCTCACCAAGAAACAGAGAATCACCTGTTTGCGCACTTGGCTTGATCTGCCCGGACGCGAGAAGGATGCCCACAGCCATTGAGCTTCCTGAAGCAAATCAGCAGGTGCGAGGTTGATGGCAATATGCTTGTCGGGGAAAAGATGCCCACTATTCTTGATGGCCGCACGTACACGCTCTTTTGTCTCATTCAAAGTCGTGTCAGGAAGGCCAACGATAGTAAACTCTGGCAAGCCATCGGTGATATCAACCTCCACCTCCACTAATACCCCATCTAACCCGACGAGAGCACAGTCTTGTACCATTGCCATCATAAATATACCCCTCATTAGAATTGTGCATCTATTATGCCTGAGCGAAAGCAAAGACTCAAGATGGATAGTACGAGGCAAGCGGTTTGATGTACGGAAGCTGTTGATTGATGACCTGCGCTCAGTGAAGCGGAAAGATGCTGATAAGGACGGTAAGAAGCAAATCAACTCAAAAGAAGAGCAGAAGAATATTCTTGGCGGTAGGAGTCCAGAATGGGAGATACCGGAATGATGCGCGAATGGTTTGAGATCTGCCGCAAGCCCCAGCCAGGGTTCACGGTGTTGTAATCTCCATCTCTATCTACTAATCCTCAGTCATCACCTATAAACATAAAGAGGCCTGCCATCGCACTGAATAAAAATACCAAACCAGCGTAATACGAAATATGGAAAAATGTAAGCAGTATACCTGCACCCGTAGTAGCTAATCCTAGCGTGTCGGCTACCTGCATTCTTTTGCTATCAGATTCCCTCTTATGATTGAGTAATATTGCGGTAGCTACCATTGGAATTGAAAGAGCCAAGAAAATTACAGCGCCAACCGCGTTACCATCAGTGGCTCCTGCTGAGAGAAAACCTTGGATGATAATCGCACTGATAGCGATAGAACCTGCACGAATTATATCGAACACTTGGTCAGATTTCTTCTTTTCTTCACGAAAATAGTCCTCCAGTCCAGGGCTAATATCCTGCAATTCTATCGGAGCCTTGTTTCTGGGAAGCCATAACTTGCTTTTCGCGTCAAGCTTCCATTTGTCTTGCGGAGCTTTTCCTAGCTCGATTTCTATCTCATCCTGGTGGTACTCACGCATCTACTTCCTCATTTCTATGAAAATCGGATGTCAAACCCTTGCGCTGTATTATATCTCAAGGTGATAGACGAAAAACTACAGTGTTTCCCAAGTGCGACGAACCTACCTCCTTGTTATAATTTGCCATATAGCAATAAGACTAGTGTTATGTAATACTGGCATTACATAATTACAGCAGTATGGTACTACGCAAATTAACCATTCAGATAGAGGAATTGTAATACCAACGCCTCCACCAAGAATCCTTCGATAAACATATTCCTGTTAGCGAGTTAATCCGCACTCATTTAGAAGAGAGCAATCTGCCAATATCTCATGCAAGATTTTATCCTGGAGGATTAAGTCAGGATAAATTTGCACTATCCAAGAATATGGTATAGTCTTCCTGCGAATACGTCATTGTACGAGGAGAAGCGGGCGATGTCATCTGAGAGCGCTCAAAGCATATGTTGGCGATGTAAAGCTGTCAAAGATCCAGCCTGGGCATTTTGTCCGAACTGTGCAGCCCGCTTACTGGATCAAAGGAAACCATCACCACCCAACCCGTCGCGTGACATCTTATTTCTTTATGACACCTATTCTTTTAGTTGGTATAATCGTCAGGCCTGCATGGTCGCGTTGTACGAAGCTATCGCAACTATTGAGCATTTCTACGACCCAAGAGTTCAGGGACCATTTCATTTGGAGGTAGAGCCATCATGTGCGCAGAGCATTCTGCGTGCAAAGATCTTTGCGGAATACGTTGCACAACTTGAAGCGTTCGGAGGGCTTTGCCTTGCGATCGCCAAGCGGAACAAGCAGAGTATCATGTGGACCTATCTCAACGCTGAACCGCAAGATATTGCGCAATTGTATGATCAAATATCCGCCATAGGTCCTAAACCATTAGAGAAGTTGCTGAAGCTGCCACCAAGGTCGAAGGTTGAGAAAGCGATCGCATCTGGTAACACGACAGCAATTGCTGGCTTGCCGTCGGGAGTAGATTCACCGAAAATGGAGCATGTGAAATACGATTATGAGGAGCATAGCCAGAATATTGTAGCAGTGGCAGAGATATATCGTAAAAGCGAAAACGTGCGTATCTATAATAAGATCAAGCATATCTTCCCTATGCTCTATGGTCGTGATTGGCTGAATCCTCCTCTTGATCCCCAGTATGTCGCTTTCGCTATTGATGATGCAGGAGTCTTTGCACGCCTCCCTATGAGCGAAGAAGAAACGGTGAAAGAAATCAGCAGTGCCTTTTCAGTAATGACTACTGGCCTCGAACTGATGGCGCTATGCCTATCTCTCTATCGATTGGGGGTACTGTAAACGGTATGGCTCTGTATGGAGAGGGTTTTGCCCATCAAGGGTTATGCAGGGACCGACCCAACCGTGCAATATGGGGAAGTCGTTACCATTTTGAAGAAATAGGAAGTTGAAATATGGCGAAACAACCATTCCAGCGCGATCTGTGGAAAACACGTGAAGAGGCACTAGCTGCCCTAGAAGGTCCTCTTCGGCAAGAAGCTGCAATTCTTCAAGATGCGTTTGCTCTGATGGACGAGTGTATTGCCCACCTCCTTACCCGAGACACGAAATTTACCAGAGTCTGTGCCATCACCACGATCAAGGCGCGTAATCTTGAACTCGGCTGTTATAGTCTCGCTCTCGATGGTTTGGCTCAAGAAGGGGGCGCGCTCTTCAGACTTGTGGTTGAGACCCTGGAGCTCCTCATGTACTTTTGGAAAGATCCAGCGCGCGTGGATGAGGCCATTGAAGGGAATTTACCACCAGCGGGAAAGATTGCTCAAAAGATCGAGGGGAATCTCAAGGGACTGAGAGATTTTCTCAACAGCCATGCCTCACACTTTTCCTTTACCTACGAGTCATTACAACACATTGCCGATCTCCAGAATTTCGGCTGGAAAGTCACACAGCCCCACAACGACAATGTGCTGCGACAGAACCTCCTCTTTATTTTTCTCACGCTTCTCTCCATCGTCAAAATAGGAGCGTGTTGCCTTTCCATGGAGGAGCCGCTCAACCCTGCATTTGCAGACTCCATTGACACTGCGTGTGGTAAATGCCGTACCAAGTGAGCAGGTTTGGCCCTCCGACGTAAGCACTTGCCCTCCAATGTGAGCACTGGTACAAAAATACTTGAGCAAACCGCT
>WNFM01052854.1_pt2 | contig 13675 bp, 13 predicted proteins | sample 5400271 | NCBI WGS metagenome assembly WNFM01 (sample SAMN13153352, study PRJNA577476) | soil metagenome | isolation source: 60 cm saprolite on Douglas fir-dominated hillslope | place: USA:California | collected 2013-09-17 | reverse complement strand
TCCTTGACGGCCATAGTGAGCTTTGCTAATTTCAGACTGTCAACAGTCAACCCAGCGTCGACAACGATTGCTCCCTGTCGTGCGCAAGCCCGGCGATAGCGCCCATGACCGGCTAAATGGTCAGCTGCGGATCGGTGCAGGAGGATGACATGAAGGACCCCCCAGGATCGCTAAGCCGACGAGACCTCATGCGCCGCACCGCCATCGGCGCAGGCGTTCTCGCCTTCGGGCCAGCAGCGCAAGCCTGCAGTTCGGCTGGCAGCAGCGGCGGCACATCGGCGTCAGGCCCAAAGCGCGGCGGCACGCTGACTTTCGGCCGCGGGACAGGCGTTGTCAACTTTGATCCAGCGAACACCATTGCCGACAGTGACGTATATACCCTGGATAAGATCTTCGAGCCCCTCTATATTACCGACCCTCAGGGAAAGCTCATACCATGGCTCGTTCTCGGTCACACAGTTAGCTCCGACGCCAAGACGTGGACGTTTACGCTCCGGCCGGGAGTGAAATTCTCCGATGGCAAGCCGCTGACTGCCGATGATGTCGTCTTTTCAGTCATGCGCTGCGCGAAAGATACAGCCGGTCCCCTGAGCTACCTCGACGCCGCAATTAAGTCCATGCACGCGACCGGAGCACGGACCTTTGTCGCCGAACTCACGCAGCCCTGGGCGCCCTTCATCTCCGATCTTTCTGTGTATTCGAATGCCATTGTCCCCAAGGACCTCAACGGCCAGTCCGCACAATCGTTTTTCAAGAAGCCCATCGGCACAGGCCCGTTCGTAATCAAATCCTGGACGCCAGGCGCCAACTTGACTCTGGCCCGCAACAAGGGCTATTGGCAGCCCGGTAAGCCATATCTGGACGAAATACAGTTCCCGGTGATCGCCGACGAGAACCAGCGAGTCCTGCAGTTGAAATCCGGCACGATCGATATAGCCGGGAGCGCACCACCAGCAAGCGTGAGCGGGCTGAAGAGCGCAAGCGGCGTATCGGTGGGCCTGTTCCCTGGCTGGCTCTGCGACTTGCTGCTGTTTAACGAGAAGATACCGAAGTTCGCAGACCGGCATGTGCGCCGGGCTATAGCGCACGCCATCGACCGCAAGGCCATCTCAACTGCCGCATCCTTTGGGACAGCGCCGCCTGCCGGGTCATTCATCCCTCCAAGCGTCCAGTTCTATGACCCTAAAACGCCGGTGCTCGGATATGACCTCGCCGCGGCAAAGGCGGAACTCAGCCAGTCGCATTTCCCGCATGGGTTCAGCACGAAGCTTCTTGTCCCGAGCAGCAATGCGCAGTACGCCGCGACAGCCCAGATCATTCAGAGCGAGCTGCAGAAGCTGAATATCAGCGTGGCCATCCAGTCACTCGACGACGCCTCATACCATCAGGAGTTCCAGAGCTTTCACTACGAGATGTTCCTCAACTGGTCCGTTAACGATATCACCGACCCGGACGATATGTGCACGTTCCAGGTCGACCCGAAGGCCGGGGGATCAGACTCCTACTGGACGAGCTACAACAACCCGGCGGCAATAGCCCTAGTTCATCAGGGCGAGACGACGCAGGACACCGCGCAGCGCGCGAAGATCTACTCGACGCTGCAGGCGGTGGTCTCCGCGGATGCGCCATTCATACCGCTCGACTACCCGCCTTACATTTTCGCGTGGCGGAATAACGTGCACAATTTCAAGGTCATTGCCAGCGGTACCTACCGGCTCGAAAGCGTGTGGCTGGATTGAGGAAGACTTGGCGATACGCCGTAACCCGCCTGGCGCATTCCGTACCGGTCGTGTTCGGGGTAACCATAGTCACTTTTTTGCTCCTGCACCTTATCCCAGGCGATCCAGCGCGAAAGCTGGTGGGCCCGCACGCCGGTCCTGCCGCGGTCGCGGCAGTCCGGCGCCAGCTTGGTCTTGACGGTTCGCTGGTCAACCAATTCGGCGTCTTCCTGTCCAGGCTTGCCCATGGCGATACCGGAAGGTCGTTTTTCTACGGCGTTTCCACGCGGTCACTGGTGATATCACGGCTGTCGGTGACGGCGGCGCTCGTCGGTCTCGCCGCTCTGTTCTGCGTCATCCTGACGCTCCCGCTGGCGACGCTGGCGGCTGTCCACAAGGACAGGCTGGCGGATCATGTGATCCGCGTTATCCCGCTGGTCGGGCTCGGCATGCCAGCGTTCTGGATAGGGATCCTCTTCATTATTGTCTTCTCGGTCAACTTGGGATGGTTCCCGGTGGGCGGCTGGGGTGTAACTCTAGGCGATCACCTGCGAGCCCTTGTCCTTCCGGCGCTCACGGCGGCGCTGGGCATCATCCCGCTGCTCATCCGATCCCTGCGGGCCGGCGTGCTGGACGTGCTCAAGGCGGACTTCGTCGCAACAGCCCGTGCCAAGGGCCTGCGCGAGATGCGCGTCCTGTTCCGGCACGTCACGCGCAACGCCCTCATCCCGACCGTAGCGCTGCTCGGACTCAACATCGCGTATCTCATCGGCAGCACGGTCATCGTGGAGCGGGTATTCGATCTCAACGGTCTTGGCAGCCTCATGCTTGACGCCGTCGGCAACCGGGACTTCCCCGTGGTCGAGGGCGTGACGTTGGTCTTCGCGGTGGCTGTAGTCGCGCTAAACCTGTTCACCGACCTGGTCTCGGCGCAACTCGATCCACGGATCCGACTCGGATGAGGCTCCTCGCTGTCAGCGGACTCGATGTGCAGCCGGACGTGGCAGCCGGAAGGCGGCGGCCATTTGTCAGGCGCGCGTTCTCGAGCCGTTCGTTGCTGGCCGGCTTGTGCATTGTCGCCTCGGTCACGACGTTGGCGGCGCTTGCCCCGGTAATCGTGCGGTACGGCCCGAACCAGCAGAACCCGTTTCACGGCATGGAAGGGCCATCAGCCGCACATTGGCTCGGGACCGATGAGCTCGGCCGCGATGTCTGGTCGAGGGTGCTGTATGCCGGGCGCACGGACCTGGTCGTCGGGTTTCTCGCCGTGCTGTTCCCATTTGGCTTCGGGACGCTGCTCGGGATAGCGGCGGGCTATTTCGGCGGGGTTGTCGAGACCGTTACTATGCGGCTAGTCGATGTTATTATCGCGTTTCCGTTCTATGTCCTAGTGGTGGCACTTGTTTTCATCATCGGTCCGGGAATCCGCGGCATATACATAGCGATCGCGCTGACAGACTGGGTGGTCTACGCTCGCATGGCCCGGACCCAGGCACTGGTCGTCCGAGAACTCGACTGGGTGACGGCGGCGAGGTCCGGGGGCCTCAGTCATGCGCGAGTGCTCTGGCGGCACATCCTCCCAAACACCATCTCACAGGCCATCGTCTACGTTATGTCGGATATCGTTTACGTCCTGCTGGCTGTCGTCACGCTGGGCTACCTCGGACTCGGAATTCAGCCGCCGACTCCCGACTGGGGCTCGATGATCAGCGACGGTCAGTCGTTCCTGTCGACGAACCTGTGGATCTCGACTATTCCGGGTATCCCAATAGTTTTGACCGGCCTTGGCCTCTCGCTGGTTGCGGACGGGCTGACTGACGTGCTGCGGCCGCCCTGATGGCGCCGGCGCTCGAGGTCACGGAACTTGCCGTGGAGTTCGGCGACGGCGCCGGCCGGTTCCGGGCAGTGGATGATGTCTCGCTCAGCGTCGCGGATGGCGGCGCGCTGGGGCTGGTGGGCGAGTCAGGGTGCGGGAAGAGCATCACGCTGCGCGCGGTGATGGGCCTGCTGCCGACCGGTGCGCGGGTCGTAGGCGGGAGGGTGCTCGCTGGAGGCACCGAGCTGCCGCTGGCGGGGTCCGGAGTACGCGCGGCCCGGCGCCGCCGCGTCGCGATGGTGTTCCAGGACCCGTCGAGCGGGCTCAACCCGGTCATGCGGGTCGGCGCCCAGGTAGCCGAGGCGCCGAGGTCGGTACTCGGCCTGTCGCGACGGCGGGCACGTGCCCGGGCCCTGGAGCTGCTGGCCATGTGCGGCGTGCCGGACCCCGAGCGGCGCGCGCGGGCGTATCCCCATCAGCTATCCGGGGGCACGCGCCAGCGGGTGATGATAGCTATCGCACTGTCGTCGGACCCGAGAATCCTGCTCTGCGACGAGCCGACCACTGCACTCGATGTGACGATCCAGGCACAGATTCTCCGGCTGCTGCACGACTTGCGCGAGCGCATGGGGCTCGCGATCGTCTTCGTCACGCACAGCCTCGCCGTAGTCGGCGAGTTGTGTGACAGTCTCGCGGTGATGTACGCGGGGCGCATCGTCGAGATCGGGGCCACCCGGCAGGTGCTCGACCGTCCCGGCCATCCGTACACGCTCGGGCTGCTACGCTCCGCCGTCGACCTGGACAGCCCGGTGGCTGAGCCAGTCTCGATCCCGGGGCTCCTGCACGATCCACTGCACCGGCCGTCAGGATGCCCGTTTCACCCGCGCTGCTGGCTCGCCGGTCCCGAGTGCAGCGTGACCGACGTCCAGCTGGAAGCCATCGGAGCCGGCCGCCGCAGCGCCTGCCTGCACCATGAGCGCCTGGGCGAGGCGGCTAGCCGTGGCTGATCCGCTGCTGCGCGTCAGCCATCTCAAGGTCAGCTTCCGTACCGAGGACAGGGCCGTCGTGCGTGCCGTTGACGACGTGAGCCTCGACGTCCACGCGGGCGAGGCAATGGGGATCGTCGGTGAGTCCGGCTGCGGGAAGACGACGATCGCACGCGCGATCATCGGCCAGGTGCAGCCGGACGAAGGTGCCGTCTACCTCGACGGCGAGCAGCTCGGCCGCACGCGGACGATTAGCCAGCGCCGGACTGTCCAGATGGTATTCCAGGATCCGTACTCGTCCCTGAACCCGCGGATGACCGTTCGCCAGACGCTGCGCGAGCTGCTGCGCGTCCACCGGCTCGTGCCCAGCTCCCAGGTCGACGAACGGTGCCGCGAGCTGTTGGCAATGGTCGGACTCCCCGAGCGTTCCCTGAACAGCTACCCCAGCCAGTTCTCCGGCGGCCAGCGGCAGCGGCTCGCGATCGCCCGGGCGCTCGCCGTGGAACCCCGCGCGATCGTAGCCGACGAGCCCGTCTCGTCGCTGGATGTGTCGGTGCAGGCGACTATCTTGCAGCTTTTCGCCGAGCTCAGGGCGCGGCTCGGGCTCACTCTCATCCTCATCTCGCATGATCTCGCCGTCGTCCGGTATCTCTGCGACCGCATCGCGGTCATGTACCTCGGCCGGATCGCCGAGCACGGCAGGCGGGACGTCATCTTCGATGACCCTCGGCATCCTTACACCAGAGCCCTGCTGACCGCCGCACCGAGAATCCGCCGCTACGAGCCCCCGGACCAGCTGGGGTTGCGCGGCGAGCCACCCGGCGCCGTCGACATCCCGGCCGGATGCCGCTTCCACCCGCGCTGCCCGATCGCCGAGGGCATCTGCGAGGTTGAGGACCCGTCCCTGCTCGGACTCGATGCCGACCCGGCACACCTGTCGGCCTGCCATTTCCGGGCGGCGCGCATTGGGCGCTGAGACCAGGCCGGTGCCCTATTCGCTGGCTGCCCGGCCTGAGCAAGTGGCTCAGGGCGGGATCGGCACTGGATGACGCAACAGGAGCTCCCATGAAACCGACGGTGGTCATCGTCGGCGCCGGCGTGGTGGGTGCCGCGCTTGCGCACCAGCTGGCAGACCATGGCTGGGGGATCACTCTTATCGACCAATATCCCCGCGGCAATCTCCGCGCCGCATCCAGCGGAAGCTCGCGGGTCATCCGGAGCGCCCACGGCAGCGACGAGCGAGATACCAAGTCCGCGTGGGAAGCCCGCGCGCTCTGGGGCGAACTGGAAGTGGCCATCAGGGAACCGCTGCTGGCGCAGACCGGGCTGGCATTCTTCGTCCGCGCAGACGATCCGTGGCTGCGCGCCAGCTGCCGCGTGCTGCAGGCGTTCGGGATACCGTATGAGGTCTTGGACCAGCCGGCCGCGCAGCGGGCGTTCCCCTCAGTTGCACTTGCCGAAGGCGAGGTCATGCTAGTCGAGGAATCGGCCGGCGTGCTGTCGGCGAGGCGCGCGGTCGGGTGTCTGGTGGATGCAGCCATGGCCAAGGGGGCGAATTACATTAGCGGCCGCGCCGTTCCGGCCGGCGGGGCCGCGCTGGTCGCGGGCGAACGACTGGCCGCCGATCGGACTGTGTGGGCTTGCGGCGCGTGGAACGCAGCGCTGTTCGGCGAGTACATCCAGGCAGATGTCATCGAACAGGACGTCTTCTACTTCGGCACGCCTGGAAACTGGGCGGCGGCGCAGCTGCCCGCCTGGTCAGATCCGGCAAGCACCTTCTCCGGGACTGGCAACCTCGACGGTCGCGGCGTGAAGGTCGGCAGCGACTGCCCGGGTCCACGGCTGGACTTGGACGGGCCGCGGGAATCTTATGACCCGGCACAGGAGTCTGCGGCCAGGGCCTACCTGGCGGACCGTTTTCCCGCGCTGGCGCGCGCACCGCTGACCGGCGTGGAGCCCTGCCATAGCGCCGTGGTCCGGCGCAACGACCTGCGTGCGGTGGCAACTCGCGGCGGCCTCAAGATAGCGACTCATCCCGAGTTCCCGCAGGTCTGGATCCTGGGTGACGGAGCAGGCCACGCCTTTAAGCACGCTCCCGCAATCGCCAGAATGATGGAGGGAATGCTTGCCTGACGGAACGGCTGCCCGGGATTCCCGGCTCAGGCCTCCTCGCTGAGGCGGGAACAGGCGAACGCGAGCACCTGGGCTATCGCCAAGCCAACAGCCTCCCCCTCGGCGCCCGCGAACTGGGCTGCGCCTTCTTCGGCATGCATAGCCCAGCCGCCATCGCGCCCGAGGCCGATCAGGGCCGCGGGCATTGCGCGCGAGATGTAACCGAAGTCGGTGGCATGCGGGAGCGCCGGAGGAGCGGCGGCACATGCGCGCCCAGCCTCGGCCATGGCGGACGCGACGGCGGTTCGCACGGAATCGTCGGACCGGATGCTGGGCACGATCCGGCGCTCTCGCCAGATCGCCTCTGGCAGCTCCGCCCTGAGGTGCTGCGCCAGGTTCACCAGTCCGCTCTCATCCCCGGCGAAGAGCCGGAAGTCCAACGTGAGCTGGCAACCTTCCTCAACGTTGCCGCGGAACTGCGCCCGCTCCAGGATCAGACGCTGGGACGTTGCCGCGCGGACCCGCCGCAGGGCGGCGCGCACGGCTTCCAGCGTGTCTTGCGCCGACTGGTCGACTAGCGAGCGTCGGCCGATGATGATCGCCTGGTCCTGGCGCATCCACAACGAGGCCAGAAGCACGGCATCAACGAACTCCGGATGCGCGTAGAGGGCCACGTCCAAGCCCTCCCACAGGCCCTCTTTGACCGAGATCTCCTTGCCTCCGCCGCGCGCGGATGCGGCCGGGGCCATGGTCTCGTCGGCGGGCAACCCGAGAACCACCACAGACCCGGCGAGCTGATCGGCCAGATCGGCCAGTGCCAGTGCGGCGCCCGCAACGCCGGCCGCCTGCCGCCCGTGCCCGCAGGAATGAATCGCAGCCATCGTGCCGTCCGGCACGACGGTGGGGACGGCATCGTAGACGGCAACCAGCCCGAGCTTCCGGCCGCTGTGCGCACCCGCCACCGTCGCCTTGAACGCCGTGGCCATCCCGCCAACTCCCCGCTCGACATGGAGCCCCGCCTGCTGCAGCACCGTGGCGAGGTATCCGGCGCACTGGTGTTCCTCGAAGGCGAGCTCAGGATGGGCATGAATAAATGCCGCAATGTCACGGATCCGGCTAGCCTGAGCGGTGACCGCTTCCGAGATGAGCTTGGCCGGGATGTGCGAGCCTCGCGCACGCCCGCCGGGCCGGGTGTCACCTGTGCGCGGCGACATATGCCCCCTCCAAAGCGCGCCGGGCATGGACTCGGCCCGGACCCGGACCGGCCAGCATGTGCTCAACGTCCACGCCGCAGGCCGGGATCTCGGCCGCCCCTGAGCGCGCAGCGCCGCCCAGCCTCGGGCCGCGCTGCCGGCGGACTTGGAGTCCCACAGCCTCGCTCGCAGTTTGTCGCCTGGTCCGCAGTATGTTAAGTTCAAACTGTCATCTGTTGACTTTAGGCATTGTACACATCACGCTCAGGGCCTGGCAATGGGTCCTAACGGAACGTGGGGGTCCATGTGGCGCCGGCAATCGAGAACCTGACGCTACGACAGCGGGTATACGACCACCTCCGCGGCGAGATCCTCGGCGACCGGCTGCTGCCCGGAACCGAACTGTCAGAGGTCGCGCTTTCCAGGGAGCTCGCCGTCAGCCGCGGGCCGATCCGGGAAGCCATAGGCCGCCTCGCGGCGGAGGGGCTGGTCACCGTGCGGCCTCGGCGGGGAGCCGAGGTACGGTCCATCACCCCTGAGGAGTTGATCGACTCCTACCAGGTCCGAGAGGCGCTGGAGGTCATGGCCGTACGGCTGGCGGTGCCCAGGATCACCGATTCCGATCTAGCCGGGCTAGCCGATCTCGTGGATAGAATGGCCGAGCATGCTGAGAATGGTGATGTCGCGGACTTCTTCGCTGCTAATGCCGCTTTCCACGAGCAGCTATGCGAGCTGAGCGGAAACAAGAAACTGATGCAGATACACCAGCAGCTGGCAGCAGAAAGTGGCAGGTTTCAGGCGCAAACCTTGGCGCTGCGCGGCAACTTGGACGGATCGGTCACAGAGCACCAGGCCATCTTGGATGCAATAAGGCATCGGGACGCGGACAAGGCAGCCGAACTTGCCGCCGCGCACATCCGAGTTCCGGCAAATCGGCTCCACGAGACTCTGGGCTCCGATTACCTGCCCATCCAGGACGACCGCAACAATCCGCGGGTGACAACCTCGTGATCTTTTATGTTCAAGGAACTGCAGCACTGCGAGACAATTGGTCCGGTGTATTGCGACTACGATGGCATCGCCTATCACCCCGACGCACGCTGTGATAGATAGCCCTTTCGCGGGTGGGCAGCCAGGGTCTGACGCATAGCAAGAGGTTGCCGGGGCGGTGCCGAACGTCGGTGGGCGATTCGAATGGGTGATCAGAAAGGTCGGGACTGACAATGGCATCTCCAGCGAAATCCTTGCGGTTCGGATTTACGTTGTCTAACCGAGGAATCATGACTGGCGCTTCTAGCCTCCAGGACATCATGGATTTGGTCGACGAGGCCGAGAGCGCTGAGGTCTGGGAGTCGGTCTGGGTAGGGGATTCGATACTCGCAAAGCCGCGGGTCGATTCGATATGCCTGCTCAGCGCCATAGCGGCACGGACATCGCGCCTGAAGCTTGGCGTCGCATGCTTCGCGAGCGCGCCGCTGCGTCACCCGGTGCTGCTCGCATACCAATGGGCAAGTCTCGATCTGCTGAGCGGGGGTCGCACGATTTTCGTCGCCTGTATGGGGACTCCCGGTGTTGGCGGCGGCGACTTCAGGCGGGAGTACGCGGCCTTCGGCGTGCCACCGCAGGAGCGAGCCGCGCGCATGGAGGATGCGGTGAACGTGCTGCGACTCTCCTCTGGCGGCGCGATCTCCTATCACAGCGAGCACTTGGATCTGGACGGCGTCAATATCGAGCCCCGGCCCATTCAGGACCCTGTCCCCATCTGGATCACGTCGAACCCGGAGCTGACGAAGCCTCGGAACATCGAGCGCGGCCTGAGGCGGGTGGCAAGGCTTGGCGACGGCTGGATGGTAGGAAGTCACACCCCCGACGGAGTCGCGAAGCTGTCAGCGCAACTCGACGAATATCTGGAGGAGGAGCGCGGCGCCGTTCCGCCCGACTTCGTGCGGAGCCTGTATTACAACGTATCCCTCGACGGCGATCCCGCTAAGGCGCGAGATGAGGCGGCGAGATTCCTGAGCGCCTATTACGGGCCAGAGTTTATGGAGGCCGAGCTGCGGCGTACCGTCGCCTTTGGCGACGCCGAGTCGTGTCAGGACAAGCTGCGCGCCTATATTGAAGCAGGCATCAACTACATATTGCTCCGGATCACAAGCTACGATCAGATCGCGCAGTTCAGAGCCGTTACCGAGAATGTCGTCCATCCCTTGCTCGCCGAGTATGGGCAACGAGCGGTAGCGGTCGGGAATGTGCAAGCAGACTGACGCGGTGCTCATGCAATGTGATCGCAGATGGGAAGATCTTGCTGCGAGACGCAGCATCTGGTGGGCCGCATGCTAGACCACATCGTACTTGTGACGAGCAACCTCCGCCAAGATGCCGAATGGCTCGCCGACCGCACCGGCATTAGCGGTACTTATGGGGGCCATAACCCAGTCAACGGGACTCACAATATGCTATTCCCGCTTAGCGCTGGGGCGTATCTGGAGTTGCTAGCCGCCGACGAGCAGCGCCCGGCAACGGCAGAGCGAGCGCTCCCATTTGGACTCGATCAGCTGACGGGCAGGTCCGTAGCGGCATGGGCAGCCCGCGTGGCCGATTTCGATGCGACGGTATCGCTAGCGCGAGCGCATGGGGTGCCGCTGGGGGACTTGGCGCACATGTCCCGGAGACGTCCCGATGGGCATGAGCTTCGCTGGAGGATGACGTATCCCCTGGACAGGGAACCCGAAAGGCTGTGTCCTTTCCTCATTGACTGGGGATCAACTGAACACCCAACCGCGGGCCTGGACAGGACCAGATTCCTTGCCGTGACCGAATTCACGACTCTGTCCCCGGTCCCGTACGAGGTTGAGCGCTGGCTCGCAGTTCTCGGTCTCCGAGGAGACCTGGCCGTGGCCGGGTCGGACCTATGCGGCTTCAACCTAACCGTGCGTGGCCCTGATGGCATCGTGGCACTCCGAGGAGACAACGGACGGCCTGAAGGTCTTGTTGGTGACAGGTCAGGAAGCCAGCCGACGGCGAAGGCTGGTGAAGAGACCGAAGGGGAGGACGAGTGACGAGCGCGGTAAGTCAACTCGAGTCCATCAAGGATCGGATACGGCAGTCGGTCCTGCGAGACAGCGCGGAGCTAATTGAACTGGCAGATGAGCTGCACGCGAACCCCGAAGTGGCATTCGAGGAGCGCCGCGCGTCGGACCGGGTAGCGAGTGCTATGAGCAGAAATGGCTTTGACTCCGCACGCGGCGCATACGGCCTGGGAACCGCCGTAGCAGCCGAAGCAGGTACTGGCCCGCTGCGTATCGCCATTTGCGCTGAGTATGACGCCCTGCCAGATATCGGTCATGCGTGCGGGCATAACATTATTGCCGCTGCCGCCGTTGGCGCAGCGCGGTCGCTCAGGGGGTTCGCGGACGAACTTGGCATCGGGATTCGCTTGCTCGGTACTCCGGCAGAGGAGGTCGGCGACGGAGGCGGCAAGATTCTGATGCTGAAGGAGGGGGCGTGGGACGATATCGCGCTTACGATGATGGTGCATCCAGGTCCTTTCAATGATCTTGCGCCAGCCCTGATCGCGATATCCGCGTTCGACGTTGAATTCTATGGTCGTGAAGCGCACGCAACTTACTTCAATCATTTGGGAATCAATGCCGGAGCAGCCGCGACGATAGCTGAGGTGGCGCTGGGCCAGATGAGGCAACAGCTACAAGGGCATGAGCGCGTACACGGGATTATCGACAAATTTGGCAGCACCGCAAACGTCTTGTCGGGTTACGCGCGACTGAAGTACATGATCAGGAGCCGGAGTGTGCCTGAATTGGAGGAGCTTAGGAGCCGGGTGCTGCGCTGTTTTGAGGCAGGTGCAGTTGCTACTGGAGCATCGATGCAAGTGATCGGGGGAACGGCACCTTACGAACCTCTGCGGACGGATAGCGGTGTGGCAGAGTCGTTCGGGAAGAACCTGACCGAGTTCAGCGGAAGGGAGTTCCCGCCCATAGGCTCCGGACCGCCGACGTCGGCGGGAAGCGACATGGGGAACGTGTCGGCGGTTGTGCCGACGATTCATCCGATGCTCGGGCTCGAGTCATTTCCAGTCGTGAACCACCAAGCCGAGTTTACGAGTTACTGCATTGGAGATCGCGCTCGCCAGGCCGTTATTGATGGCGCTATCGGCATGGCGTGGACAGTGGCCGACGTGGCCTTGAGCGAGAAGCACAGGGCACGATTGTTGCAATCTAGATCCTCGTAAGGCTCCTTGCGCAGTTGGCTGCCATCAATGAGTTGGCTGGTCACCGGGAGCGTATTCCTGGTCAGCGGCTGTAAGCCCGTGATGCAACGCATCGAAGACCTGATCGAGCTCCGTCTCTGAGATCACCAGCGGCGGCGCGATGAACAACGACGTCTGCTCGCCGCTGGTGGCGATCAGAACGCCGGCTTCCAGCGCCCTGGCCACCACCCTGCTCGCGAGCGGTTCGGCCTCCTCGCCGCGCCATTCGCGCCAGTCGGGTCCGTGCAGTTCCACGGTCCAGTGCAAACCACGCCCGTCAACCCGTGCGACGCTTGGGTGCTGGGCGGCCACCTCGGAGAGCTTCCGGAACATGTACCCGTCTAGGCCCAGAGCGCGCTCATAGATCCGGTCGCGGCTAGACACGCGCAGGTGAGCGCGAAGTGCTGCCATCGCGATGGGATGGGCCCGGTAGGTCGAGTAAGTCTGCCAGCTGGTGCCGCTGAGGCGATCGGTTACCTCTTCGGAAAGGACGACGGCGCCGGCCGGCGCTCCGCCTGCGCTCATGCATTTGCCCAGGGTGACGAAGTCCGGCCGGGATTGGCTGTGCTGGAACTGGAACCAGCCGCCGACCCGGCCGAAGCCGGTCACCGTCTCATCTGCGATCCAGTAGGCACCGGTTTCCTTCGCGAGTGCGGCCACCTGGTCCTGGTACTTCGCAGAGTGATAGATGCCGCCCTGGCTGTAATCGAGCAGTACCGCGGCGCTGTCCGCCAGCTGGGCCCTGGCGCCGATCGTCCACTCGCCGCCCGCCGTTGGATCTGCCTGGCCGGTGACCCTGGCTCCTCGGGGCGCGGGAAGCTCATGGATAGTCGCTAGCCGCGGCGGCGCGGCCACACCTTTGGCCGAGGAAAGACCGCCATGCCACTGGGGCTGGACGGTGAGGTCGCGGGCCAGGCCAGCACCGCCGTGATAGGCACGCTCCCTAGTGGCCAGCGGAGAACGGCCGGTGAGGGCCTGGCACAAGGCCAGGACAGCGTCATTGGCCTCGCTCGCGCTGATGAAGAACCGCACGGCACCGGCCCAGTCTTCGCCAGCGAAGGCGATGCCGATCAGATCCTCGGCGGCCTCGTCACGCTCGGCCCACTGCCATCCCTCATTGAGGACCGGCGCGGCCGCGGCGCGGCGGATCGCTTCCGTGATTTCGGGGTGACAGTGCCCGAGCGGAGCCGCGGTGTCACTCGCGTCGATCACCTCGCGGCCGTCGCCGAGCCGGAACCACACCCCGTGGCCGCCCACCACCCGCAGATCCTGGGACTCACCAGCGGTCAGGCTGGTCGAGAGCAAACGCCTGCGTGCCGTCATGAGAGGGATTTGCCGCCGATCCCCCACCGGGTGGCCGGCACCCCTTCGAGCACCACCCAGATCTGCGGCCGCGCTTCCTCCCCGAATACCTGGCACGCGGCGTCGGTGAGCGCGGCGATCAGTCGCTCGTTCATCGCCGGGTCACCAAACCTACGGTCGACTGCTTTGACTTCGATCAGTGGCATGGCTCACTCACCTCTCTGTCCCAGTTGTGCACTTTCAGGTCGGGGCGTCGCAAGCTCAGCAACACCCCACTATCC
>WNFM01303485.1_pt1 | contig 13677 bp, 11 predicted proteins | sample 5400271 | NCBI WGS metagenome assembly WNFM01 (sample SAMN13153352, study PRJNA577476) | soil metagenome | isolation source: 60 cm saprolite on Douglas fir-dominated hillslope | place: USA:California | collected 2013-09-17 | reverse complement strand
GCCGTCAGCGGCCCATAGGCCAGCGCCCGCTCCACGCAGCGCTGAACCGTCTGATGGTGGACCCCAATTCTTTTCCCTACCGCACAGAACGAAGGATTCTCGCGATAGGCCAGCAGCATCTGCGCCCGCGACACCTGGCTCGCCGGTTCGGTTCTCGACCGCGAAAGAACCGTCAATCTTTCAATCTCTTCGTCGGTCATCGTCAATTCGACTGCTCGCCGCCATCCTGCCATGATCCCGCTCCTCGTTTGGCCAATCGCAAAACAAGGAATCCGCCATCCAATCATCTGTTCCACAACGCAGGTTTCATGGAATCGATCGTCTAGGTAAACCACGCGAGTACATGCGTTGGCATACATGGGCAAAGTCATCGAGCCGAGCAGCGCGCTCGCGCATAGGGTCGCAGCAAGAGAGTTTCTGCGAGGCAGCATAGCCGTTCCTCCTTCTACAACCCCTGTCCAAGCTGCCAGCTTGCTGTTCGAGCGTGCTCTTCACCGGCCCGGATTATGTTACGTTGGTCTCGCGGCGGGCCGCCACGCGTAGGTCAACCACGCCAAACCGTGAGATATCAGGTCGACGCCGAGGAGAAATCCGAGCACCCAGAGACCTGTGATCGGGAATCCCGTCAGAATGACGAGGCCGGCCAGAACTCCGAACGCTCCGGATAGAAGCATGATCCAGCCAGCTTCTCTCCAGTGACTGAAGCCCAGCAAAATTCGCACGATGCCAGATATCAGGAACAGCAGACCGAGCGCATAAGTGAGGATCAAGGCGCCGGCGACGGGCTGGCTCACAACCACGACGCCGAACGCGACGTACAGAACACCGAGAAGCACCTGCCACAAAAACCCTCCCCATCCCTTGGTCCAGAACGCATGGATGACCTCGAAGACACCTGCGGCAATCGACATCATGCCGATAAATATCGTGCTGATGACCGTAACGAGCACGACGTCGCCCAACACCAGGAATCCTGCCAGGATCATTACAATTCCAAGCAAAACGCAGACCCAAAAGGGTGGCGGGGACACGTTCTCGGCGTGCGAATGTGGACTGTCATAGGCGGTCATGTTGTCCTCCTCAGTTTTGAGCCAATGGAATCCGCCATACACAGAATGCCCCGCAGCGCGCTGCGACGAGCGATCGCATCCATTGGCTCTCTCCTTGGCCACCGTCTTCTTCAGTTCTCCAGGTAACGGAACATTTCTCGCAACTGTATCAGGTCGATCTCGAGTCCTTGTCCGTGCGCTGGTCGCTCGGCAGCTCTCCCGGAAGGTAGTTCGGGAGATGCCCCGCCGGGATCACCGCCAGCAGCGCCAGACCGGCCATGATCAGGAGTCCGATCTTCAGCGCACGCAGGCGCGCCTCTGTGTTCACGCGCACGGTTTCCTGCACCTGCTGGGGCGTAGCGGTCGTGTTTTCCATCACGCTGCGCAATCGGTCGTTGCTGACGAAAGTGATATTGTCGAGATCGACCTGCGCCTGGATCTCCTTCGGCAGCATAGGGTTCGCGGCGATCTTACCCAGCACGATTGTGCTCAACAGACCGACGAGAAGAGCACCCGCGACGGCCGTTCCAACCGCAGCGGCGAGATTTTGCGTAGTGCCGCGCAGCGACCCGACGTCTCCCGCAAGCTCCTTGGGCGACGCGGTGACCAGCACGTTGAACAGCAGTGTAACCAACGAACCCTGTCCGATACCGAACAGAACGAGGCCGAACAGCACGGCGACCTCGCTCCAGTCGTTGCGTACGACAAAGGCGAGCCACACAAGTCCAATGGTGCAAAGCGCGAATCCATAGCGGCCGATCTGCCGTGGTGTCAGCCTGTCGTAGACATTGACGATCAGCATCGCAGCGAAGAATACCGTGAGATTGAACGGCATCATCGCAATCGCCGTTGCGAGAGGCGAGCGGCCTTGGACGATCTGAATGTACAGCGGTACCGAGAAGTTAAGCGCTGCCTCCAGCGCGACCACGACAAACAGCGCGTAGACCGCAGCCCGCTCCTGCGGCGAATCGATCACTTCGAGTGCAAGGAGCGGTGTCTTCCCCGCGGCCTGACTTCGATGCGTCCACATCAGAAAGGCCTGGCCGAGCACGATACCCAAGACGATCATGATCGGCGCCGGCGAAAGGCCAAGGAGATTGAACGGCGCGTTGGGTGTTGCCAGGGCGAGGCCCCAGCCATTCAGATTGTTGAAGCCGAAACTGATGAGGATGATTGCTGCCGCTGCCAAAACAACGCCGGCTAGATCGATCTGCACATCCGGCCGCCCCCGATCGGGCTTGAGACGGAAGCTCAAAAGGAAAACAGCAGCAGAAGCGGCGATCAGAACTCCGAACGCCGGACGCCAGCCGATATAGGTGCCCAGAACGCCGCCAATGACGAAAGCCAGCACGCCGGCAGCGGCACGGGCAGAACCAAGCGCGCCCACGGCTGTCGCCTGTTGGCGTCCCGTGTAATTCTCGGCGATCAGCGCCACCAGCGACGGCACAATGACAGCTCCGGCCAGACCGCAAAGCGCTTGGGCCACGATCATCAGGGTCGCCGTGGGGCTAAAAGTCATCAACGCCTGGGCGGCGCAAAACAGAACAACGGCGGCGCGGAAAACCTGCAACGCGCCGAATCGTTGGGCGAGCTTTGCGCCAAGCATCACGAAGCCGGCCACTAGCATCGAATACGCTACGATTCCGGTGGCGACGGTGGTCGGCGGAACACCGAAGCTCTGCACCATGCCGCCCATCGCGACTGGCAGCGAAGCGACGTTGAAGGACATGATCATCTGGCCGAGCGCAATGGCGATCATCGGCACCCAGGACGCTTGCGCTTCTTCCCGCATTCCTCCAATCGAAATCGAGTGCGTTGCCATGGCGTCCTCCCGAGTTGGTCGGTCCGGATTGGTCGGGCCGCATAAGCCGCCAACCCCTTGCCATCTGATTCAATCTTCCGGTTGCGATACGAACAAATCCATTCCCAACCGCTGGGACAGGAACTTCGCCGCAAGCTGTCCCTTCACGCTGTTACCTGCGGCATCGAGCGGGGGCGCGAAGGTGCCGAACCCACCCTTGCCCGGAGAGACGGCGACAATGCCACCGCCGATCCCGCTCTTCCCCGGCAGCCCAATGTCATAAAGCCAATCGCCAGATGTCTCATACAGTCCGGCGGTGATCATCACGGTCAGCGCATAATGGCAGACCGCCGCTTCGACCACGCGTTGCCTGGTAATGGGATTCACCCCGCCGTCAGCCAGCGTCGCACCCATGACCGCCAGATCCCTGGCGCTCACATTCAGCGAGCACTGCCTGGTGTAGAGGTCGGTCGCCTGCCCGGCGTCACAATAAATCCGATCGTAGCTTTGCAGCAGGCGGGCGATGCTGCGATTGCGGAAGTTGGTGTCCGACGCCGACGCGTAGACCTCTTCATTCAATGCCAGTTTTCGGCCCGCGAAGCGCGACAATCCCTCATAAATGAACCGCCATTTGTCTTCCGCGCTCGAGCCGGGCGCTAGGCTTGTCGTCGCAATGGCACCAGCATTCACCATCGGGTTCGTCCGGCCGTCGCCCTGTTCGACGGCGGCGAGCGAATTGAACGGCAGCCCGGTGGCGTTTGCTCCTAGTTTGTCGCGTGCCTCTTCCGGACCGATCGTCTCGCAAACTAGCGCGAACACGAACGGCTTCGACACGCTCATGATCGAGAATTCGTATTCGGTGTCTCCGGCCTCATAAACACGTCCGCTCGTGCCGACAACGCAAACGCCGAACAGTTCGCTCGGAACCCTGGCAAGGGCCGGATAGACTTGAGAATTTTTCCCGTCAGTGTTTGACTTGAAGCGCCGGTGTGCGTCTGACACCAGTTTCTGCACCGTCTCGGGCTCGGGCAAATGCCCCGTCGAGATGTATGGCCGCTCGGCTTGTTCCGCGATCGATGGTGAGTCCATTGGACCCTCCTCAATCCTTCTCAAACAATCCTGCTTACCGATCGCCAAACCATTCGGCAACGTGAGTTGCATGCTGAACAAACGATCTCGTTGGATCTTGCCAGCTCTTTTCAATCGGTCCGATAGCAAACGCCCAAGTCTACGTCGAGTCAAGCATGCAACCAGACCACGTGGTTTGCGTTGCGTGTGGGTCGCTTCAAAAATTTGTGATAAATTCCACGAGGCGAACGCATCAACCGCGCCGATGCTCCAGTGCAAAATGTAGCTGACGAAAGCGGGCTTTCGAGTTGAACTTTCTGCTAATCGACACCAACCGTCTCGGCGATTCGGGGAATAATTTCATAGGCAGTTGGCGATAGCTTCGCGCGGGGACAGGCAGAGCCGCGTGACTGATATCGCGGCGATAGATTGATAGCTTCTGTTATGCAGAAGAAATCAATCTCGTTATTGACGCAAAATGTGGGCTTGGGGTCATGACGAGCTCGAACGCGAGGCCTGATTCGACTGGTAATACCGAGGGCATCATCTCTCCGCTCATCGATCCGCGTTTTGGCGATGTCGAGGACGACGCTTCGAGCCCCGGACAACGCTCGCTGCTCGCAATAGCCGGAAGTCTCCTCGTCGAAATCAGTCTGCCGAAACTGCTGTTCGCCTGGACAATCTCGCTGCTGCTGCCGGCACTGCTGCTCGGCCTCGCGCCGCTATTGGCGACCGCCTGGCTTTCAACTTTGTCGGAGCACTTTGTTGCTCTGACAGAAATCGGCGCAGCACTGGTGCTGATCTCGATCATCGCACTGGGATGGATCGGCTGGCGGCCGCTGCTGCGGATCGCGGAGACCAATTTCTGGTCACTCAATGCGCTCGCCGTTCAGCCCGGCTATGCTTTTGGCCGCGAAGCGCTGCGGCATCTGACAGAGCTGACGTTCGGCAGAAACCAGACCGCCGCCAGGCGAGCGCGGCTGCGCGCTGCGAACTCGCTCGCCGCCGGCCTCGTGCTGTGCGCATGCGCGGCATTGATCGCGGTGCTGGCCTGGCCTGCCTCACATTGGAGAGGCAGCTTCAACGACCTCGTTTTGCTGCATCGCCTGGTCCTGCCGACGCTTGCGAATGCTATCGTGCTAGTGTCCGGTTATCTCGCGGTCGCGTCGCTGGTCTGGGGCGTCGCGGATGCCAGCATGGATCAGCCATTTGATCTCGCCGAATTCGACCCGGCGCCGCCGGGCGGCCGCATTTGGCGGATTGCGCATCTTTCCGACCTTCATGTAGTCGGTGAGCGATACGGGTTTCGCATCGAGAGCGGCCGCGCCGGCCCGCGTGGCAACGAGCGTCTCAATCGGCTAATGGTGCGTCTCGCCGTCATTCATAGCGAACATCCGCTCGATCACGTCATCATCAGCGGCGACATGACCGATGCCGGCCGCGCCAGCGAGTGGGCCGAGCTCCTCGACGCTTTGTCGGGCTATCCGGAGCTTGCAGCGCGTACGATCGTGCTGCCGGGGAATCACGATCTCAATATCGTTGACCGCGCCAATCCGGCCCGCCTCGACCTGCCGTTCAGCCCGGGCAAGCGCTTGCGGCAAGTCCGGGTGCTGTCGGCAATCGCCGCGGTGCAGGGCGATCGCGTGAGCGTCCCTGAAGCATCCGGGAATTTGACAGCTACGCTGCACGATGCGTTAGCGCCCCATCGCGAGCAGTTACTGGCATTCGTGGCGCACGGTGGAATACGTGGTGCCGCCGCGCTCCGCGGAGTGTTCGACGATCAGTTTCCGATGATCCGGCCGCCGGACGGGGACGATGGCCTCGGCATCGCGATCCTCAACTCCAACGCCGAGACGCACTTCTCTTTTACCAACGCGCTGGGCCTGGTCTCGATTGAACAGGCGCGTCGGTTCACGGCCGCAATCGACAGATTTCCGAGGGCACGGTGGATCGTCGCACTGCATCACCATCTGATGGAGTATCCGATGCCGGTCACGAGGTTTTCCGAGCGCATCGGCACCGCGCTGATTAACGGCAGCTGGTTCGTCCGTAAGCTCCAGGTATTGGGCGACCGCGCTGTCGTGATGCATGGTCATCGCCATATCGATTGGATCGGTGCATGCGGCGCGTTGAAAATCATCTCCGCTCCATCTCCGGTGATGGGTGGGACCGATGATGCCAAAACGCATTTTTACATCCACACGCTGGCGGCAGGACCCGACGGGCGGCTTTGCCTGCTGCGACCGGAGCAGGTGGTGATGTTTTTGTTTTGGATCGATCCGCCGAGCAGATCGGCGACCCAGCGGCTCGACGGATGCTGCGCGCAGAAGCTGAGGATCGCAAGCGCGATCGGCACGCCGATGAAGGTACCGAAGAGGCCCCACAGGAAGGTCCAGAAGAAGATTGCAAACAGCACTACAAAAGGCGAGATCGACAGCATAGTGCCGGACACACGTGGCTCGATATAGCTGCCGACCACGAACTGGATGATGTTGAGGCAAACGAAGACGCCGAGAACCGCCTGCCAGCTCCCGAATTGCGTCATCGCCAGCAAGGTGGGAAATAGCGTTGCGATAAACGGGCCGATAAAGGGAATATAATTTAGCGCGAAGGCGATCACGCCCCATTCGAATGCGAACTGCAACCCGACGATCCAGGCGAACGCACCGACGAGCAGGCCGGTCGCAGCGCTCATCTGCGTCCGCACCAGCATGTATTTCCGGAATTTCGCTGCGGTCACCGCACTGCCGTCCAGCAGCACACGCGCAACCTCACGGTTGCCGAGCATCTCGATCTTTCGCTTCATGTCCTCGATTTCCAGCAATCCCAGCACAACGTAGACGACGGCAATCAGCCAAAAGCTGAGCGTGGATGCAACGCGGCCCGTGATCTGTTGCGTCGCACTCAGCAGCCACGGGACGTTAAAATACTCGGCCCAGAGCCCGGCAACCGATACGCCATGACCATCAAGCCATGTCACCGTGGCTTCATAGAGCGTCTCGTAACGCGCCGCGTCGGCCGTCAGCGATCGTCCCACCCGCCCAAAGCCCCAGGCTGCGAGCGAAGCGAAAGCGAGACAGACCACGACCGTGACGACGATGGTGACACCCAACGCCAGCAATTTCGGTATTTTTGCCTGCAGCCGGTTCTGCAATGGCCAGACGATCGCGATAATAAAAAGCGCCAGCGCAAGCGGCGCAAACACCGCGCTCGCCTGCTTGGCAGCGCTCGCCAGCAGGACCGCTGCGATGATCCCGACTGCGATCTTCATGTGACGCCAGCCACCCTTGCCTGGAGATCTTCAAAAAATTCCCGACGGCTGCCGGATAACCTAAGAGATCGTTCAGCGACGCTCCTTCCGCAGCTTCGCCCAGTAATCCAGCCGCTTTCGAATCTCGCGCTCAAATCCACGGTCGGGCGGATCGTAGAAAGTCTGATGGCCCAGCGCGTCCGGAAAATACTCTTGTCCGGAAAAAGCTTCCGCCGTGTCGTGGTCGTATTCGTAGCCCGAGCCATAGCCTTCCGATTTCATCAGCCGGGTTGGCGAATTCAGAATATGCTTTGGCGGCAGCAGCGAACCGGCCTCCTTGGCGGTGCGCATTGCAGCACCAAACGCCGTATAGGCGGCGTTCGATTTCGGCGCGGTGGCGAGATAGATCACGGCCTGCGCGATCGCGAGTTCGCCCTCGGGATGGCCGAGGAAATCGTAGGCCTCCTTCGCCGCATTGGCGATCACCAGCGCCTGCGGATCCGCCAGACCAATGTCCTCGACCGCCATGCGGACCACGCGCCGGGCCAGAAACAGCGGGTCTTCGCCGGCGTCCATCATGCGCGCGAGATAATACAGAGCGGCATCGGGGTCGGAGCCGCGCACCGATTTATGCAGCGCCGAGATCAGGTTGTAATGGCCATCGGCGGATTTGTCGTAGATCGGGGCGCGGCGCTGCAGGATGTCCTGCAATTTTTCGGCATTGAAGGTCTCGTTTTCGCGCGCGGCGCGCCAGACCTCTTCGGCAAGCGTCAGCGCCGCGCGGCCATCGCCATCGGCCATTCGCACCAGCACGGCGCGCGCCTCATCGTCGAGCGGCAGTTTTTTGCCCTCGATTTTTTCGGCATGGGCGAACAGCTTTTCGATCGCAGTTGCGTCGAGCGAGTGAAACACCAGCACGCGCGCCCGCGACAACAGCGCGGCGTTGAGTTCGAACGAGGGATTTTCGGTGGTTGCGCCAACCAGCACCACGGTGCCGTCTTCCATCACGGGCAAAAACGAATCCTGCTGCGCGCGGTTGAACCGATGCACCTCATCGACGAATAGCAAAGTCCCCTTGCCGGTCTCGCGCCGCGCCCGCGCCGCATCGAAAGCTTTCTTCAAGTCGGCAACGCCGGAAAATACCGCCGAAAGCTGCTCGAAATGCATTTCGGTGGCATCCGCGAGCAGCCGCGCCACCGTGGTCTTGCCGGTGCCCGGCGGTCCCCAGAAGATCAGCGAACCCAGCGTGCGCGTCGCCAGCATGCGCGTCAGCGCGCCGTCAGGCCCAAGGATATGATCCTGTCCGACGACATCCGACAGCGTGCGCGGACGCAATTTGTCCGGCAGCGGATGCGGCGCGTCCTGCTCCATTCCTGCCGCCGCGAACAGGTTTTGAGCTTCGCGTGGTCGTTTCGGGCTCATCCGCCGAGCGTCACGTTGATCTGCTGGCCGCCGCGCACGAGCGTGATGCGCCAAAGCCTGGAAGAATCATGCGTCGCCTTTTCGAGGTCGCTGGTCTTGGCGATCTTTTGGCTGTTGACCGCCAGGATGATATCGCCCTTCTGGAATCCGACATTGGCAGCCGTGGTGTCGTCGCCCAACTCCGTGACCACGACACCTTCGGTGTCGGCATCCAGATGCAGCTCGTCGGCAACCGCAGGCGAGATGTTCGCAACCTTGGCGCCCTGGAACGGCGAACGCGTGGTCAGGACGATTTCGTTGCGGCCGGTATCGGGCGCGGTCTCGAGCGGTATCGCCAGCCGGATCGCCTTTCCGCCGCGCTGCACGTCGATCTGCGACGTTCCGCCGAGCGGACGCGTCGCAAACCGGTAATCGAAGGCATTGGGGTCGTCGACCGCCTGGCCATCGATCGCGACGATCAGGTCGGACAGTTTCAGCCCGGCGCGGGCCGCCGGACTGTTGGCAACGACACTCGAGACCAGCGCGCCGCTCGGAAGCCTGAGCCCCAACGTCTCGGCGATCTCCGGCGTCACTGCCTGCAAGCGCGCGCCAAGCCACGGCCGCTTCACGGCCTTGCCGCCACTCTTCGCGGAAGCAACGACCACGCGCACCATGTTGGCGGGAATGGCAAAACCGATACCCTGCGATCCACCGGAGCGCGAGAAGATCGCGGTATTGATGCCGGCGAGCTTGCCGGTCATGTCGACCAGGGCGCCGCCGGAATTGCCGGGATTGATCGCGGCATCGGTCTGAATGAAGAACTGGTAGTCGGTGATGCCGACTTGCGTGCGCGCCAGCGCCGAAATGATGCCGTGGGTCACGGTCTGGCCGACCCCAAAGGGATTGCCGATCGCAAGCACGACGTCGCCGACCATCAGCTCGTCGGAATTGGCAAAATCGAGCGTGGGAAAGTTTTCGTGCACGCCTTTGAGCCGCAATACCGCGAGATCGCTGCGCGGATCTTTTAGAACGATCTCGGCCTCGAATTCCCGCTTGTCCGACAGCGAAACCTTGACCTCATCGGCGCCTTCGATGACATGGACGTTGGTTACGACCAGGCCGGAGGAATCCACCATCACGCCCGATCCCAGCGAACGCTGCATCTGCTCCGGCTGCTGGCCGGGCACGCCGAAGAATCGACGAAAAATCGGATCATCGAGCAGCGGATTGCGGTTCTGCACCATCTTGGCCGCGTAGACGTTGACCACCGCCGGTTGCACGCGCTGCACGATCGGAGCGTAGGACAACTTCACTTCCGCCGGCGAGGCCGGCACGCGCCTCTCCTGTGCAAGAGTCGGCATGGCGGCGATCGCAGAAAGGCAGATCGCGGCCAGGGAGCGGATCAACATCATGCGCAAATTCCTGAAATTCGTGGCCTCAGATATAGTCGCGAGGCCATCGCGGGAGAAGGGAAACCCGGAATACACTGGCCCGATCAGGCGGCACGACCGGTAGCTTTGACGGCAGCCGCGACAGGCGCGCAGGATAGCCTTTCCCGATGGCCTTCTCCCCACGCCTTCAAGGTGTCGATCACCGGACGCAGGCTTTCACCGATCTCCGACAGGCGATATTCGACCCGCGGCGGAACTTCCGCATAGACCTTGCGGATCACCAGATTGTCGTCCTCGAGCGCGCGGAGCTGTTTTGTCAGCATGCGCTGGGTAATGCCGGGCATCCGCCGCCGCAACTCGCCAAAACGCTGGGTGCCATCCTGCAGGTGATAAAGGATGACGCCTTTCCACTTGCCGTCGATCAGATCGAGCGTCGCCTCGACCGCGCAACCCGGGCGATGGGCGAAATTCCGTCGTTTCATCGGTTTTTTCCAATAGTATCCAAACAGGGACTATATCCCCGAAATTACAGTACTTGCCAAAATTGCGCTAGGGCGACAATTAGGCCGGTATCGATAGCGCCACCACATGGGAGACAACGGGCATGAAGGCCGTCGGATACAAAAAATCACAGCCGATCGATGCGGCAGACGCATTGATCGATTTCGAAATTGCAAAACCGGAGCCCAAGGGTCGCGACATCCGTGTCGCGGTGAAGGCGATTTCGGCCAATCCGGTGGATTACAAAGTGCGCAAACGCGCCGCGCCGCCGGAAGGTGAAACCAAGATTTTGGGCTACGACGCCGCCGGCATCGTCGATGCGGTCGGCCCTGACGTCTCGCTGTTCAAGGTCGGCGATGAGGTTTTCTATGCCGGCTCGATCCAGCGGCAGGGCACCAATTCCGAATTTCATCTGGTTGATGAGCGCATCGTCGGCCGCAAGCCGAAGACGCTTTCCTTCGCGCAAGCCGCCGCGCTTCCCCTCACCTCGATCACCGCATGGGAATTGCTGTTCGACCGTCTCGGAGCCGTGCCCGGCAAGAGCCTCGATCCGCGCACGCTCCTGATCGTCGGCGGCGCCGGCGGTGTCGGCTCGATCCTGATCCAGCTTGCTCGCCGTCTCACCGGATTGACGGTTGTCGCCACGGCGTCCCGGCCAGAATCACAAAAATGGTGCCTCGATCTCGGCGCCCACGCCGTGATCGACCACGCCAAGCCGATGAAGGAGCAGATCGAGAAGCTGAAATTGCCGCCGGTCGGCCTGATCGCGAGCCTCACCAACACCGATCAGCATTACAAGGCGCTGGCGGAAATCGTTGCGCCGCAGGGCAAATTCGGATTGATCGACGATCCCCCGGAATTCAACGTCAGCGTTTTCAAGGGCAAGGCAGTCTCGGTCCACTGGGAATCGATGTTCACCCGCTCATCGTTCCAGACGGCGGACATGATCGCGCAGCATTATCTGCTCAACGATGTCGCCGACCTCATCGACAAGGGCGTATTGCGCACGACGCTCGATCAGACCTTTGGAACGATCAACGCTGCCAACCTGAAACGGGCACATGCGCTGCTGGAAAGCGGCAAGTCACGCGGCAAGATCGTGCTGGAGGGATGGTAGGCGTTTTGGTTCGAAGTCGTAGGGTGGGCAGAGGCGCTCGTAGCGCCGTGCCCACCATCTAACCGCATTCTAGAATGGTGGGCACGCTTCCGCCTTCGCTCTTTGAGCTACGGCGGACAAGTCGCTTTGCCCACCCTTCGGCTTCAGACCTGCGCCACGCCCTCAACAAAGATCAGGCGGCGGTCGAGCGCCGTCTGCCGCACTTTTAGCGCTTCGGCATATTCGGGCGAGGCATACCATTCGCGCAGTCGTTCCATCGACGGAAACTCGACCACCACGATGCTCTTAGCCGGCGGCCCGCCCTCCACAACACTCGCGGCACCATTGCGGACCAGATAGCGCCCGCCATATTGCGCGATCGATTTGGCCGCAAGCGTGCGGTAGGTCTCGATCGCGACACCATCGCGCACTTCGAGTTCGGAAATGACATAGGCCGACATCGCTCACCTCACGCAATGGTCTGGACGATGCCGCCCTCGGCGCGAAGTGCCGCGCCATTGGTCGCGGATGATTCTTTTGAAGCGACATAGATCACCATGTTGGCGATCTCCTCGACGGTTGCAAAACGCTGCAGCAGCGAGGTTGGACGCTGTTGCTGGAAGAACTGCTTCGTCGCTTCCTCCACCGACACGCCGTTGTGTTTCGCGATATCCTTGATGAAGACTTCGACCCCTTCCGACATCGTCGGTCCCGGCAGCACCGAATTGACGGTCACCGCGGTGCCCTTTGTCATTTCCGCAAGTCCGCGCGACACCGCGAGCTGAGCGGTTTTGGTGGTGCCGTAGTGGATCATCTCCTTCGGGATGTTCAGCGCGGATTCCGAGGAGATGAAAACGATGCGGCCCCAATTGCGCTTCAGCATGCCAGAGAAATAGGCGCGCGACAGCCGCACGCCGGACATCACATTGACCTCGAAGAACCGGCTCCAATCCTCATCGGGAATCTCGAAAAATCCCTTGGGCTCGAAAATCCCGGCATTGTTGATGAGGATATCCACCTCCGGCAGCGCCGCGACCAGCGTCTTGCATCCCGCCGCCGTCGAAACATCGGCGGCAACGCCGCGCACTTTGGCACCGGGGACCGCCTTGCCAATCGCCGCGACCGCCGCGTCGACCTTGCCCTGCGCCCGGCCATTGACCACGACTTCAGCGCCCACCGCAGCAAGCCCCCGGGCGACCGCATGGCCGATGCCGGAGGTCGAACCCGTCACCAGCGCCGTCTTTCCCGTAAGATCGATTTTCATGAGACATCTCCATCCGTGAGGAAGGAGATATCGGGAGCAGTACACGTAAACGCAATCGCCGCCAATGCCGGGCGGACGCCCAATAAAAAAGCGGCGCAGGGCGCCGCTTTTATTCCTTCGTCGTCCCCGGCGGTCGCCGTGACGACAGCGATTATGCTGCTTCAGCCGCCGCCTTCTCGTCCACCGGGCCGGAATCGAGGCCCTTGGCGTCGACATCGCGGTCGACGAATTCGATCACCGCCATCGGCGCGTTGTCGCCGTAGCGGAAGCCGGCCTTGATGATGCGGGTATAGCCGCCCTGGCGGTCCTTGTAGCGGGTGGCGAGCACGTCGAACAATTTCCTGGTCTGATCGAGATCGCGCATCTCCGAGATCGCCTGCCGGCGCATGGCGAGGCCGCCCTTCTTGCCCAGCGTCACAAGCTTTTCCACGATCGGCCGCAGTTCCTTGGCCTTGGGCAGCGTGGTGACGATCTGCTCGTGCTTGATCAGCGCCGCGCACATATTGGCAAACATCGCGCGCCGGTGCTCGGCGGTGCGATTGAGCTTGCGGTGAACCTTGCCGTGACGCATGGCGTCTTCTCCTAACTCTTCCCGATCGTGTCCCGGACGCAGCGCAGCGCGAAGCGGTGCACTGCCGAGCCGGGACCTAGCTCAAAGGTGGACCCCGGGTCTGCAGCGCAGCACTTCGTGCCGCGCGGCGCCCGGGGAACGAACGACTCAGTAATGGTCCTCAAAGCGCTTGGCCAGCTCGTCGATATTCTCCGGCGGCCAGCCCGGCACTTCCATGCCGAGATGCAGACCCATCTGGGCCAGCACTTCCTTGATCTCGTTCAGCGACTTGCGGCCGAAGTTCGG
>WNFM01252393.1_pt1 | contig 13677 bp, 15 predicted proteins | sample 5400271 | NCBI WGS metagenome assembly WNFM01 (sample SAMN13153352, study PRJNA577476) | soil metagenome | isolation source: 60 cm saprolite on Douglas fir-dominated hillslope | place: USA:California | collected 2013-09-17 | reverse complement strand
GAACCTGCGACCTTCTGGTCCCAAACCAGACGCGCTACCAGACTGCGCTATGCCCCGCCGGAGCCGGCGTTCGATACATGCTTCGCATTAGTTCAGCAAACAAGCCCTAGTGCGCCTTAAATATGGACGAAGCCACTCGGTCGCCCGGCGCAATCCCGAGCTTCCGGGCTGTTCCACCAATAACTTCCAAAACAGCCCGCACCGGCCCGCCTGACGGTATCAGCCGTGTCGATAAAGGTTCGGTATCCTCCACAATGCGCAAAATACTTCCATCGGCGCGGATGAAGAGCATGTCGAGCGGAATGTAGGTATTCTGCATCCAAAAGCTGACGTCCTGCTCGCGATGGAAGTCAAACAGCATTCCGCGTCCTTCCGGCAATTCCTTGCGGTACATCAGGCCCTTCTCCCGCTCGGCGTCATTCTCGGCGATCTCGACCGAAAACACGTGCACGCCCGTTTTGCTGGCGATCTCAATCGTTTGTTGACCGGCGGACTGGCCGCGGCCGCCTGCGACGAACAAACCGAGCAGAATAAGGGCGATACAGCTAAAAGCGCGCATATGCTCGCCTTTACGCGGCTCAAGCCCCAGCGGCAATCGAAAAATCAGCCTAGTGTGACGCGAGGCCGAGCGGGCCGCCGTCAGGGCGTACCTCCGCCGCCATGAGGCCTTTCGGGCCCGGTCCAAAGCGGACCAAAACTGTTTGACCAGGCCTGAGCTCGGCAATGCCGTAGCGGCGCAATGTTTCCATGTGCACGAAAATGTCCGGGGTCCCCTCGCCACGGGTGAGAAAGCCGAACCCGCGCAGGCGGTTGAACCACTTAACCTGAGCACGCTCGAGGCCGCTGGTCGGCGTCACCGTAACGTGGGTGCGCGGCGGTGGCATTTGTGCCGGGTGCACCGCCGTACTTTCGTCCATCGACACAACCCGAAAGGCCTGCAGCCCCTTGGGGCGCTGCAACACCTCGCAGATGACTCGGGCCCCCTCATACGCCGTTTGAAAGCCGTCGCGGCGCAGGCAGGTCACGTGCAGAAGGATATCGGGCATTCCGTTGTCGGGGACGATGAACCCAAATCCCTTGGAGACATCGAACCACTTGATGACACCAGTCAATTCGATGAGATTGGTCGCCGTCTCATCGACGATTTCTCTGACGGTTCCTGACCGGAGATTGGTCCCAGACATTTTCGATTCGATCCCGTCCGACGCCATGACGCCGCGCCGCCGCCTTGCTGGCGCCTCTTGATGGGCGCTTCGACGAATCTTGTGGAATCGAAGATAACACCCGGCCTTAAACGGCAAAGAGCAAAATGTGCTTGCACACAGCTCTATACACAGCACAACGCGTTACGAATCAGGGCCGATAAACGGACCGAGCGCATCACCGATATCGCTGCGGACGACTAAATCTGCGACATCGTCGAATTCGGTGGCCTCGCGATTGATGATAACGAGGACCGCGCCATGACGCTTCGCCATCAAGGGGAAGCCGGCAGCAGGCCACACGACAAGTGAAGACCCGACGGCAAGAAATAGATCACAACGCTTGGTCAGTTCTTCCGAACGCTGCATGGCAGCTGGCGGCATAGGCTGCCCGAACGAAACAGTTGCGGTCTTGATGTAACCGCCACAAGCACAGTCGGGGGCATGCTGGCCCAAGGCGTCGAATTTATCCCGAACCCAAGACAGCTCATAGCGCTTCGCACAGTCGAGACAAATTGCGTAGGTCGTATTGCCATGCAATTCGACAACGTCTGCCGCCGCTACGCCCGAGGCTTGGTGCAGGTTGTCGATATTCTGGGTGACAAGGGCTGGCACCTTGCTGTTGCGGTAAAGCGTTGCCAGCGCGCGATGCCCCCGGCCGGGTTTCGCTTTGGCAAAACTCTCTTCCATGGCAAACCGCCGGCGCCAAGACTCGTCGCGCATCTGACGGCTTGCTATGAACGCATCAAATGGGATGGGTTGGTTTTTGGTCCATAGACCGCCTGGCGAACGAAAATCCGGAATCCCGCACTCGGTGGAGATGCCGGCGCCGGTAAAGGGGACGATCACCCGCGCGTCTTCAATCAGTTGTCGCAGGTGAGAGACCGCAAGTGGAAGATCGAAGGCAATCATTGCTGTATAGTAGGTCCGCCAGTTAGCCACTCAGTGAGGTTTAGCCTATGCGATATTTGCACACTATGCTGCGCGTTCGTGATCTCGACGCTGCACTCGATTTTTATTGTAACAAGCTTGGTCTGAAAGAAACCCGTAGGCGGGTGGACGAAAAAAACCGCTATACGTTAGTTTTCCTCGCCGGCTCGGAAGACGAAAAACTGGTTGAGGCGAGCAAAAAGTCCGGCCGGCCAGGACCCGAAGTGGAGCTAACTTACAACTGGGACACTGAAGACTACGGCGAGGCCCGCTATTTCGGCCATCTCGCCTATGAGGTCGACGACATTTACGCTACTTGCGATCGGCTGATGAAGGCAGGGGTGACCATCAATCGCCCGCCCCGCGATGGCGTCATGGCATTCGTGCGCTCACCCGACAAACACTCGGTCGAACTCCTGCAAAAGGGCGCCGCTCGGCCGCCTCAGGAACCATGGAAATCGATGCCAAATACCGGCAAGTGGTGAGCTCCACTCGCTTGCCGCTGGCGGTGAAGCTCTTTATATCCCCGAACCTGCTGCCGCGCCCTTCGTCTAGAGGCCTAGGACACCGCCCTTTCACGGCGGTAACAGGGGTTCGAATCCCCTAGGGCGCGCCATATAAATCAGGCATTTTTTGAATTCAGCAGCAGCGGTGTCCAACGGTGCCCAATATACCGGAATAGACTTGTCTGGACTGGCTCGATCTGGCGAACTGGAAAGTCCCCGCAGAACTGATCGGCTACTGGCAAACGATTGTCGTCGGACTGGTCGCAATTGGCAGTGTGCTGTTGAAATGGGGTTTCGCACCGTTTCGCTGGATCACATCGAAAATTGCTTCCGTAAGAAGAAGCAACCGGTCGAACGTCCTCTGCGCTTTGTGCAGGAGGATCATCAAAGCGCATGGAGCCCAGCGACGGCGGGAGACCGACACGGGACGCAGGTTCATGGGCACTGGCACGTCACAAACATCTCGAACCGAAACGTCGATAGAATCGGGTGCCATGCTCGACGCGCTTAAAACTATCGGGGGAATTTGGCTCGCGATTGCGATCACATACGCGATACTGGCGGTCGTGCTTATCACCCCTCGTTTTTGCTGGCGTACCTACACACGCAAGCAGCCGGCGCAAAAATGAGAGGACACAAACCGGTCACCGTCGCCTCAGTGTGGGCGTTTGCGGTAGTCAGGCATTCCGACGTCGCCTGCGCTCTTCTAGCCAAGTTTGACCACCGGTAGTGATCCAATTTAGTGCCTCTTGTTCCGATGAGCCTTCAAAGATTTCCTCAGAATCTGTGCCTTCAAGCGAGGCCCAAACAGACCATACTTGGGCATGAGGGGCTTTTCGGACCGACAAAATGGGGTCGGTTGGGCGCGCTGGAGCATTATCCAAAACATTGTTCATCCCTTGAGTATGGCTCCGCCTGTCTGCCGCGCAAGCTCAATTCGCACCTGAGTGAGGGGCGAGCGGGCTTAATTAGGGGCTAGCTTTGTCTGATATTTTTTTAATCGTGAACTCATTGAATTTCGCTTTTCCCGCACCTGCTCCTCCGGTTGCACTCTTTTGCGTCACGTACGGCTTCCCTGAGGATTTCGGATCTCCGCCGGCCTTACGCATCGAGCTTGTAGATGTCGTCCCGTCCGACTGTTTGTTGCCCCCGAGCTCTTCGCCACAGCAGACACAGAGAGTGAGATCGCAACGAGCCCGACAATGCACGCGCGTGGAACACGCATGACAACCTCCATAATGTTGCACGCCCGTGGACTAAGTGAGCCACTTACGTAGAATGTGTGGCTGTCTAGCGCAACGATGGGGAGATCCGAATGGCGCATTGGAAACGGTTGACCGGCACAGATGGCGGTCAAATTGACGTAAACATGGATGCTGTAGCCTATCTCCATGCGTTCAAAGATCACACAGCAGTCTGTTTTGTCGGCGGCCGGAGCGCTGAAGGAAAAGTGATGGTGGTCAGCGTCAAGGAAAAGCCAGACGCCATTCACTTGTTAGCTCCGCTCCACACGGCCTAGGCGGTAGTCACACTCAACAACACGTGACGAAGCGTGGCGTTCAGGACGTAACGAACGACATACGGCATCAGGCGTTACGGCCCTCAAGCAGCGAGAGATGATATGCGCACAAAGAAAAATGGAACCTTGCCCGCAACCGCTCTCGCGATCGCAATTGCGGTAGTGGCGTTACCGACCGTAGCTAATGCGCAGCACCGTCACGTTCACTCGAACGGAGTGCGGCATTTTGGTGGGGTGATTGGCGCCCCGAACTACGGCGACTACGGCCCATACACCGATGGTCCCGTGCAGTATGACTATAGCTACGCGCCGCAGTATGACGATGAGTTCGATTACGGAGCTTACGCCGCTTACTGAGGGCTCAAAACGCTGTGGAATTCGCAAATAGAAAAGGCCGCCGCGAGGCGACCTTCCCTAGATCGGCAACCGCAGCGCGTGGCAACAGCCACGGCCACCGTTCCGATAACGTGAACACCAATCAAGCCGTCATAGTCCGTATGCGTCCTGTGACAAAATAGCGGGCCGCGCCAAGACCGGTGGCGATGAGACAGACGGAGAATGAACCGCGCACTGTCAGTCTCAATGCGGCACGTCAGATTGCTTGATTTGCTCCGCCCGCGCCAAACTGCAGAGCGCACACATGCGCATTGGTTCGATCGGACTGGTGTACTCAACCCATATTCGAGCACGACATTGAGCGCATTGGCTCATAAATGAGCGAGTGTTGGGTACCAACATATCGACAACGCGCGCGCAGGCAACTACGTCGGTCGATGTCAGCTTGTGCATGGAGTGAGTATAGCCGTGCCACACTCCCGCGCCCATCATTACTTAGCCTTTATCGGGATACCAGTGAGAGCACGCTGGGACGGGGAAGACCAGCTTTCCGCTTCCTGCGCCACCCAAACGAACCCAACGCGCCAAGGCCGGTAGCAAAGAGCGGGAGCGCGGCAGGTCGCGGCGTTTCCGCCCATGTGCCGGGGGATTCCAAGTTAGAGCCTTCGTCGATGAAAACAGTCGTCGGTGAATTGACGCATGGGTCGCAGACTACATCACGGGCGATATCTTCATTTGGCTGACCAGGAACACCGTAGATCCCGTAGACAGCACTACATTATACATACCCAGACATGACCAGTTACCGCATACATACCCAGACATGACCAGTTACCGCGGGGCCAATCAGCCAAGAGATGTGCCTTGCGAAAAAAGACCGGGTAATGCTGATCATGGCTCGACAAGCCGGGCCCTCGACAACGGCGCCTACATCAGTCGTTAGGCGGCGTCTGCCCCGCCATCATTCGCTGATTGCAAAGGCGAAAAAGCGCGTTGTCATGGCAAGCCGGCCACTGCGCGATCGTAGTAGGAAAGATCGAGATACTTTTCCGGCTGGATTTCCGGCAGGCCGCCGATCATCTCCGCACGAAGCGCAAGCAGGTTTCGAAAGCCGGCTATGTTGAGGCGCGCGTCCTTGTCGAGTCCCCCATGCGGGCCGAGCGCCCCTTCAACGCTTATTTCCGCGACGTCCGGCGCCACCTTGAGATATTTCGCGACGATCGCCGCCGTCTCTGCCCTGTTCTCAGGATGTGACGCCCACCGCAGAGCCTCGACGATTGCCTGCAAGTAATTGACAAGCGTATCACGATGCTGCTGCGCCCACTCACGCATGACAAATGCACCATCGGCCTGATATGCACCCAAGGCTTCGGCGGCAGAACCCCAATTGGGATAGCCTTCACGCTCTGCCAGGATCGTGCAGGGGAAATTCAGCAGCACAGCGGCGTTCTTGGGATCGTTGCGGATTCCGTTCAAACGCCGCATGCAGTCGCCGCCCTGGAAAAGATCGTACTCGCTTCGCTTGACGCCTTTCAGAGCCAACATTTTGTAGAGCACAAGGGCATAAGCGGTGTCGGGAGCGTCGACAACCACGGCCTTCCCACGAATATCGTCGTAAGACTTCACTTCCGGCCGCACGAACAGGCTCAGCATTCCGTTGCTGCCGCCCGACACAATGACCACGTCCTTTTTCGCGCTCTCGACCATAGCGACGGCGTTATCAACGGCAGCTTGCGCGATCTGCACGCGTCCATCCGCCAACGCGTCTCGCTGGGCTTTCGAGGTCGGCGTGAATTCAACATCTACCGAAAGTCCGCGCTTGGCGAAAAGGCCTTTATCTTTCGCAACGTAAAGCGCGAGATGCTGCGGACCCGGAAAAACGTTGACCAGCAAGCGCTCCTCACCCCACGCCTGGGCGGTCAGGGCGACGGCGCCCGCGAACGCAATGACCGAAAGAACTCCGATCCGTTGCATAATTCCTCCCAATTGTCCGATGGAATGTCATGTGTCAGTTTTAGCCGCGATCAACCCTTAAGATGCTGGTTGAAAAAATCCAGCGTCAGCTTCAGCGCCCGGTCCGCTTCCGGCTTGCTGTACGTTTTGCCACCGTAGCGCGCAAAGGCATGATCGGCGCCCGGATATTTGTGAATCGTCACAGATGGATTGGGTGACAGCCGCCGCACGAGAAGGTCATTCACCTCCGCCTGCACCCAGCGGTCCTTCATTGCCATATGCAGCACAAATGGCCGATGCAGGTTAGGCGCTTCGCGAATTCGGTGCTCGATATAGGTGCCATAGTAGGCAACAGCGCAGTCGATATCGGTGCGGCAGCACATCAGATAACACAGCTTGCCGCCGAGACAGTAGCCAACCGCGCCGACCTTGCCATTGCATTCGGGAAGCTGCTTCAGGTAGGCGCGCGTGTCCTCCATATCTTGGACCGCGAGGTCGTAATCGAAATCGTAGTAGAGATCGAACGCTTTCTTGACGTCTTCCTGGTTCTTGTCGGAGAGCTCGACGCCGGGTTCCTGCCGCCAGAAGAGGTCCGGCACGAGACAAACGAAGCCGGCTTCGGCAAATTCGTGGGCATGATGGCGCATGGTGTCATTGACGCCCCATATCTCCATGATCGCGATGATCGCGCCGCCCGGCGTTTTATCTGGGATGGCGACATAGGCGCCCATTTCGCCGGCCCTCAGCTGTACTTTTACGTTTCGCGTTTGCATGAATTTCCTTACTGAAGCTTAAGAAGCGTGCGGGCATTGCCACTGAAAATACGGGTTCTTTCCTCGGTGCCGATGTCGAGTGCCTCGACGGCGGCAATCGTTTTGGCGATCAAACCCCGGCCCTGCTCCGCATCGAAAGGAGCATCGGTCGCAAACAAACAACGCCGCGTACCGAAGTAAGCATGCCCACATGCTGTTGCCCCGGCGTCTCCGTTCAGGGCGGTGTCGGCATAGAGCATCTTGAAGTAATCGTTGGGCGGCTTTTTCAGGGTTTCGGCGCCCGGATTTCGATCCGGCGCCCCGAAAAAGATCTGCCGGAAGCCAAGCGCAATGCGGCCTGCAAAATAAGGGATCATCCCTCCCATATGGTGGGAGATGATTTTCAATTGTGGAAGTTCGTCAAACAAGCCTGAATAGATCAGTCGCGTCATGCAAGCCGTCGTCTCATAGGGCCATCCGAAGGTGAACCAGATCTCGCTTTCTGACAATTTTTCCGTCGCATAGTCCGAAAATTGCGGGCCTCGCATCGGATGCACCCAGACCGGTAAGTCATGTTGCACCATGCGCGCAAAGATCGGCCGGAATTCCGGCACACTGAGCGGCTTGCCCGCGACATTGGTGAACACCTGAATGCCTTTCGCGCCGAGGTCGTTCACCGCGCGGTCGATCTCCTGAAGGGTGGCATCGATATTATTCATCGGCAGCGAAGCGATGAAGGTCGGAAATCGATCTGGATAGCGCCGGCAGATTTCTGCCAGTCCATCATTGGCCATGCGCGCATAGTCCAGTGTCTGCGCTGACAACGGCAGCAATTCGATTGGCGGATTGGCAAGCGATAACACCTGCTGATAGTTGCCGAACTGGTCGAGCAACCGGAGCCGCGCTTCGATATCCCACAAGGTGCGCAGGCGCGGAAACGCTGTGGCCGCCGGAAGGTCGGGCACAATTTTTTTCAACCGGTCGAAGTAAGGTGCCGGCATGAAATGATTGAATATGTCGATGATCACTACTGCGTCCCGGGAAGAGCTGAGAACTTACGCGCTATCGTAACGCTGTTTCAAGCCGGCCAACTGACCGGCCTCCACGGCAGCTTGTCAGCGTTTTCTTTTCGCTATTAACTGTTTTTGCGGCGCATAGCCTCTGCGCTCGCCTGCCGCTTCGGAGGCCATAAACAATGGGGCGTGTCGGGGGGACTTTCATGCAAGCCAGTGACAGCAAATCGGCCGAATTGCTGGGCCGCCTCGAACGCCTGCCATTTTCCCGCTGGCATCGAAATCTGTTCACGCTTTGCTTCATCGGTGTAATGTTCGACGCGTGCGACTTCGCGCTTTTCGGCATGGCACTCCCACCGGTGGCACGCGAATTCGGATTAAACCAGGCACAGGCTGGCTTGCTAGCGACAGTTGGCCTCGTCGGCGCGTTCCTTGGCGCGCTTTTCTGGGGCACGATCTCCGACTACATCGGCCGGCGCACGTCGTTCGCGGCAACCATCGGAATTTTTTCCATCTTCACCGGCCTGGTAGCCACGTCCTGGAACGTGCTTTCGCTCTCGATCTTCCGCTTCATCTCGAATTTCGGGCTGGGTGGCGAAGTCCCGGTCGCGCTCACTTTGACAGCGGAATACAGCCCCAGCCGTATCCGCGGACGCATGACAGGTTCGATGATGGCGGCGTTTCCGCTGGGTCTCGCTCTGGCGGCATTGCTCGCCTACTTCATTATCCCGACGTATGGATGGCGCATGGTATTTGTCATCGGCGTTATTCCGGCAGTGCTGCTCTTTTTTGTGCGGCTCGTCATGCCCGAATCGGTGCGCTACCTGGTGAGCCGCGGTCGCGTAGCGGAAGCTGAACGTACGGTGGCCGATATTGAGGCTAAGGCCTCAGAAGGAAAGCCTCTGCCGCCACCTTTAGTCGTTCCAGCCGGCATTGAGGAACGCGGCGTGACTGTATTTGAACTGCTCACGCCCGAGCGCCGGAGGCAGACCATCCTGTTGTGGATTGTGTCATTCTGTTTCCTCTGGTCTTCGAATGGCATCATCTTCATGCTGCCGCAAATCCTCGTCCAACGCGGTTTTGAGCTCAAGCAAATTTTCGTTTTTCTGTTCGTGCAGGCGGTTGCGGCCTTCGTCGGTTACACCGCGTGCGGCTTCCTGATCGATCGTTATGGCCGACGGCCGGTGCTGTTTCTGTATTACTTCGTCGGTGCGTTTTTCCACCTTTGGTTCGCGCAGGCGACCGGCGTCTGGATCTATTTTGCAATTGCGGCGGTTGGCTGGGTAAATCCAGGTGTGTATGGCTCGAACGGAGTTTACGTCAGTGAGCTATATCCAACCCACCTTCGCGCGACGGCCGTCGGATGGTTCTTCGGCATCGGCCGCGTGGGCTCGTTCCTCGCGCCAGCGGTGGTGGGTTTCATGCTCCAGTATGGCCTTGGCGCATACGTGTTGCACACGTTTGCGCTGACATTCTTCATCGCTTCCATTGCGCTCTGGATGGTTGGCGTAGAAACGAAGGGTCGCGTACTCGAACAGATAACCGCGAGCGTAAAGCCGACTTGATTGAAAAAGAGTTGCGCCGAAGGCTTTGTCCGAACCTCGACTCACGACGTTCTTCTTGTTTATGCAAAAGAACGTTTGTTTATAAAAAAAACGTGCGTCGTTGGGCGGCATTCGACTGCGCGGTGTGTTCGGCCGCTTTTAGCGAGATCAGTTTGGGCTCATCGTTACGGAGCGCATGACACAACGCGGATGAAGTCGACGTAATCTATGAGCTGAAATAACGAAGGGCCGCCTCAAGACAGGGGTGGCCCTTTTTATTTACCGGCCGCTACGTTGCCCAAAATCTTAGAACTCCTTGCCGAGCAGCCGGTCGACGGCATACCGGCCGCCGCCGCGGAAGAAGATTGCGAGGCAGAGCAGCCACCACAACAAGGCGTATTCATAACCTTTGACGGTCCAGAAGTAGCCGAATTGCCATTGGAAAAAGACGATGATGACTCCCATTTCGATCCAGATGATTAACGCCGCCACGCGGGTGAAAAGTCCGACCGCAAGGCAAATCGCGGCCACGGACTCGGCGAAGACCGCAAAATAGGCCCATATCAACGGATAAGGCACACCCATCTGCTTGTCGATATACGGAGCCAAATTCACGACGCTGCCGAGCATAATCTTCTGAATGCCGTGCGGTACCAGCACCGCGCCGGTGGCGAAGCGCATAAACGAATAGCTCGCGGGTGAAAAAGTCTCGTAAAGTCCGGCGAGGACCGGAAAGATCAGCCGCTTTTTGTCGACTACGCCTGTGGTCATGTTTCTCCCCTCTCACATTCGCACAATAGCCCCTTTTATAAGGGCCTTTTTCGCCAACGATAGCATCGCTGCATTCTGAGCGTCGGGTACATCACGCCGCGGTTGCTGCGGCTATCAACCCGCTTTTCGTCGGCGAGCCGACGGTCGGGTTGCTTTCTTGCTCTCCTCTTTCCCGGCCTTTTTCCCAGAAATTGAAAACAACATTTCTTTCTGTCCCTCGATCCTCTTTTTACCGCGCTTGAGCGACTGCTTCGCGGCGGGGCGAGCGGCCTTCGCGCTCTGGCGTAATGCGTCCATGAGATTGATGACCTTGGTCGAGGAGCGCTCTCTCGGAGCTTCGATCTTCAGACCCTTTGACTTCTTCTCAATGATCTCGCGCAGAGCGGCTTCGTACTGATCCTCGAATTTTTCGGGCTCAAAGTGTCCTGATTTGGTCTCGACGATGTGCTTGGCCAAATCCATCATATCTTTGCTAACTTTTACGTCTTCGATCTCGTCGAAGTATTCGTTCTCGTCGCGCACTTCATAAGGGTACCGCAGCAAGGTTCCCATGATGCCTTTGCCGCGTGGCTGCATCGCGACTATGTGCTCGCGGCTTGTGAGGACCACCCGGCCAATGGCCACCATATTCATCTTTTCGATGATGTTGCGGATAACGACGAAAGCGTCCTGCCCGGCATCGCCATCAGGCGCGATGTAGTACGGACGCTCATTGTAGAGCTCATCGATCTCTGATTTTGGAACGAACGCGTCGATCTCAATCGTCTTCCTGCTTTCGAGGGTAATCGACTCAAGCTCTTCGTCATTGATTTCGATGTATTGCCCCTTCTCGATCTGATAGCCCTTGATGATATTGGTGGACTCAACCTCTTCGCCCGTGTCCTCATCGACCTTGCGATATCGGATGCGGTTTCCCGTCTCTTTATTGATTTGGTTGAAGCTGATCTTTTCGCGTTCAGTGGTCGCAGGAAAAAGCTGGATGGGGCAAGAGACAAGCGAAAGGCGCAAGAAGCCTTTCCAATATGCGCGTGGGGCCATGACCAACTCCTACACAACAGGACACAACCGATTGTAGTCGTTCATGGTTGCCGCCGCACTGGCCAAATGCGAGCCCGTTCCCAATACGTTCGCCAAAAGATCGCGTGAACACCAGTCATGGCGTCATTTTTTCGATGTGTTCTGTGAAAAAATAGCGGGCCGCGCACCGGCGTATGCCTCGGCGCGGCCCCTTCCTGCCCGGCTTTAAGCCACACACGGGCAGAACTAATCGAAACCGAAATTTGAATATGGCGCGGGATCGCCGCCTAACGCCGACCTGGTGGCGGGGGACTTAAATTATATGTGCTCATTCTGTCTTGTGATTTAACGACAAGGATTTGATCATGTTTGCCATCGCGTCGGTCATTAGCAGATATGCCGGCCCCGAAAGCGGACATTCGTGGGTGCGGTCGATATGTCCGCTAAGTGCCAATAGCGGACATTCAGCCACAAGATTATCCTTTGGCGTTGTCCTGGTTCTAATTAGGCTGTCGATCAAATGGCAGAGGAACTGACCTACAAGAATGAAGCGGCGGCCGGATATGACCGAGCCTTTGCGCCCATCACGACGCATTTCGTACCCTTCTTGCTACGCGCGGCTCACATCGCGCCAGGGATGCGCGTCCTCGACATTGCCGCGGGCACAGGGCTCGCCGCCGAAGCGGCCCTCGGCGCTGTCGGCCCGACAGGCCACATCACCGCTGCCGACCTTTCGCCCGCGATGGTCGAGAAGGCGCGCGGCCGCTTTGCGAATGCGAAGAACGTGTCCGTCGCTGTCGAGGATGGGCACGCGCTTTCATTTCCGGATGGAACCTTCGATGCAGTTGTGTGCAGTCTCGGGCTGATGTTTTTTCCCGATCCACTACGCGGCCTTACAGAATTTCGTCGCGTACTTCGTCCGAGCGGCCGCGCCGCTGTTTCAGTGAACACTGTGCCACAACGGTCCTACAATACTCGTATCAATCTTGCCATTGCGCGGCACGTTCCATCCCTGATGGAAGCGTCCGCTCGCGTCTTTTCGCTCGGCGGTGAGGCTAAATTGAAATCGTTATTCGAGGCCGCAGATTTCGGCGATGTAGAGATCACGACAGAAAGGCATCGTTTCGTACTTCCCTCATTTGACGCCTATTTCGAGCCGTTCGAGCAAGGGGCGGGTTCGCCAGGGCAGGCTTACGTCTCACTTGCTGAAGAAACCCGCCGCACCGTGCGCGAAGAAGTTCGGCACGACCTAGGTGATACGGGCGGGCCAATCGAGATTGAGGTGGAATACAGGTTCGGCAGCGGGCGACGGTAAGATGTCGCACTCCGAATTCAACACTTAAGTCCGCTTTGGCTCATTAGCGGACATGACGCGCTCAAATCGCGATGTTCGCTCCCCAAAACGGATATTGATCGGTCACCGCGTAATGTCCGCGAACTACCGATAGCGCAAATTCCTGGTAACAAAATTCGAAGCGGATCTTCATCAAAGTCGGCCGTCTCAGCTGGCTGGACCCAATCTTTGCTGCCAGAGTTTAATTACGCCGGGGGGAAATTCCCGTCTCAAGTTGCCCGTGCGTCGGCAAGCTTCCGGCCACATTTCGAGTAAGCGGCGATCTTCGCTTAAGAGGTCGCTCTGCGATTCCCCGGCGGTGGAAGAATGTGGCCGCTGCTCTGCGGCCATTTTTAAAAGCTCTAAAAGCGCAGCGATATCTTTCTCGTTCTTCATGGCAGCCACCTGTTATTTTCATTAGTAGCGAAACTAGACTGCCCCATCCGATCGCGATGTGTTGGCCGTCACGAAAAGCCGCTATTAGGTCAGCGGAGTGGGAAGCCGCCGACGGCGCCGGTACCACGCTACTCCATCGTTGTTCCGAATCTCCCGTATTGTGATTGTGGGGGGCTACAGGATTGCCCTAATGAAATCCTCAGTCGTCAAACGTTCGGTCATGATTGATGGACACAAGACCAGTGTCAGCCTTGAAGATGCATTCTGGAGTGATCTGAAAAAAATCGCGCGCGCCCGCCAAGCGACGCTATCAGAGTTGGTGGCAGGTATCGACCAAGCGCGGCAGCAGAGCAATCTATCCTCAGCAATCCGCGTGTTTATACTCGCGTCCTTTCGCGAGGATAC
>WNFM01202985.1_pt1 | contig 13677 bp, 12 predicted proteins | sample 5400271 | NCBI WGS metagenome assembly WNFM01 (sample SAMN13153352, study PRJNA577476) | soil metagenome | isolation source: 60 cm saprolite on Douglas fir-dominated hillslope | place: USA:California | collected 2013-09-17 | reverse complement strand
CCCCTCCCTGAAATTGCTGGCTTGCGAACCGGCCTGGCGTCGTGGGTGGCGTGAAGATGCCGACGACGTGCAGGTCCAGCGGGAGCGGCTGCGGCCCTGGAAGCTGGCCGTGCAGAACGCTGCCGACCTGCGTTTTGAGCGCAACAGCGTCTGATTGGGAGAGCGCGATTTCGAGGTCAGTGCTCTCGACTGCCGGCAGGCGTCCCGCGATGATCGTGTACCGGCCAGCGACCCGCGTGATGTCGGCGCCGACCACCTGCATCTGGCCGCTCGTGGGTCCGACCGCGCCCTTTCCCGAGTCGGTGCCCGAGCCTGAACCTGAACCTGAACCTGAGCTGGTGTCCTGTACGAGCAAAACATCTGGCAGCGAGACGGAGAACTGCGACGTCCCTGGCTGCACATATGGACCCATGTCGCTGGCGATGATGCGATCGAGCTGCTGCTGAATCGCAGTGGCCGCTTCTTGTGTCGGCTCTGTACCATAGGCGTTGATGATGATCTGCGCGCCATTCCCCTGGCCGGCGAGCACGCCGCGTAGGCCCGCGCTCAGCGCAACCTGCGTAAACAGCGGCACGATACACACGAGCAGCACGGCGGCGATATTGCCCAGCGCGGCAACCAGCAGCAGCCGCCACATCTGGCGAAGCCGCCAGACGGCGAGTGTGAACGACGGCGGAATGAGCCTGGCGCGGCGGCGACGAATCGTCGTGTGCGCTGCCTTGGTTGCGGGCGAACTATCCATGCAATGCCTCCCAGGGCTGACATGGGGAAGCGAGCGCGGCGGAGGCGCCGGACCCATTCTCGTGAAGGGTTGCTTCCCTACAGTGGGGCGGTGAGTGAAAGGGTGAAGCGCAGGCTCGTAGGCGACTGCTACCTGTCGCGCCCATTGCAGCATGCTTCCACTACTCTGTCAACAGCAGAGTTGCTTACTGCCATAGACGCCTCAGGTGGCACAAGTGCGACAGAGGATGGCCGCCTTCGTTCGAGCCGATGCTCGCTGCCAGCACCATCCAAGGGAGCGGCGAGCATTCCTGCCGAGGTGAATGCACGTGCGCGGCGGGCTACACTACTGGCCGCGCGTAGTTACTCAGCACAGCGTGCTGCGTTACTCGTACCGGGGGCGTGTGCACCTGGCGCCGTCGTGGGCGTCGCGATGTCTCCTGCTCCCGGCGGACAGTGACGCGCCTCTCATCGCGTTCCAGGGCCAAGAACGCGCGACATGCCGGCGACGCTGTCACGCAGTCACTCTAGGAGGAGGGAAAGCGGCAAAGAGGCCATTTTCCGTGCGGTTCTTGGTGATGTTGCCATGCTAGTTGCCATGGCAGGAGGTATGCATGCGACGAAAGGTATTCGTCATCGCCACGTCCGGCGCGCTGCTGGTCGCCCTTGTGGCTGCAGGCGTATTCGCGTTCGGTACCCGTGGCGCATCCGCGAGCCAGACCACGTACGACATCAACACGCTAGCCGGCAAGGTGGCTTCCGTCCACGGCACCGCTGGCCTGCAGATCCGCTTCTCGGCGTTCATCGAGGAAGAGGCCGAGGCGGAGGCTTCGCCGACCCCCAACACGCCTCCGATCAGCCCGCCATTCGTTCTGTCGAGCCCGCTTGACGGCAGCAGCGTCGCCGCGCCTAACGTGACCGTCAATCAGGATACGGCCGGCGGCCCGCAAAATGAGACGGCGATCGCGGTCGACCCGAACAACCCCAACCGTGTCGTCGCCGCGGCCAATGACTACTCGACACGCGCCTGGACCTGCATGGTGAACGGCACGCCCTGCAGCGCGCTCGGCGATGCCTACTCGGGTACCTACTTCTCCAACAACGGCGGCGCCACCTGGTGCTGCAACAACACCGATCCGGCGCACCTGGGCACGCTGATCCCCGGCGTCGACCACCTGGCCGGCGGCCAGTATGACGCTGGCGGCGACCCTGCGCTCGCGTTCGACAGCAGCGGCAATGTCTTCTACGCCGGTCTCGGCTTCGATCGCACCGCCCCGCCCAATACCGTGGCAGTGAACCGGGGCACCTTCGACGGCAGCGGCAATCTCAGCTGGAGCGCGCCAACTTTCATCAATCAAACCACGTCGCCCTCGACGTTGAACGACAAAGAGTGGATTGGTGCTGATGCGCACGCCGCGAGCCCCTTCCACGACCGTGTCTACGTGAGCTGGACGCGCTTCATCTTCAATGCGCACAACGGCAACTACGTGCAGTCGCCAATCAACTTCGTCTACTCGACCGACCACGGCGCCACCTTCAGCGCCCCGCAGAGTATCGCCGGCAACGTGCTCTACGACCAGGGCTCGCGCATCGTGGTCGGTGCCGATGGCACCGTCTACGTGTTCTGGGAAGGCTCAACGCGCCTGGCCACGCTGAGCAGCACCTATATGGCCAAGTCCACGGACGGTGGCGCGACGTTCAGCAAGCCGGTGGCGATCGCTCCTCTGCAGGACATCGCGTCCCCGGCCAACACGGTCTTCCGCGTGAACAGCTTCCCCGCGGCGGACATCGCGCCGAACGGCGACCTGTATGCGGCCTGGTCCTCGCAGATGAACAATGGCGGCGGCCTGTGCGCAACGCCTTCGAACAACGGCTGCCATGCGGCGGCGATGTACAGCAAGTCCACTGACGGCGGCGCCACCTGGACGTCGCCGGTACCGATCTTCGCGGCGCTCGACGCCTCGAACCGCACGGCGGACGGCTATCCGGCTGGCGGCCTTAGCGCCCCTGCCCCGCGGCGGGTAGACACCTTCTGGCCGTCGGTGGCGATCTCGCCCTCGGGCCGGGTCTACATGTCCGCCTATGCCGCCGACGTGGTCTCCCCCTGGCAGAGGTGCGCCAGCGGCCCGGTGCCGCCGGTTGGCCGCATCGAGTGCGACCAGCTGGGCGGCTACATCCACAACGCCCGCCTTGACTACTACGTGGCCGATCTGTCGACCAACGTCAGCCAGAAAGTCTCGACGCACCCCACCAACACCCGCAACGGCTTCGGTGGCGGCTTCATCGGCGACTACACTGATCTGGCGGTCGGCTCCGACAACACGTTCCACGCGTTCTGGACCGACACCAACAACAAGCAATCGGTGGTCTGGTTCTACGGCTTCGAGTTCGTGCCCACGCAAATCAACCAAGAGGACGTGGTCACCGCCTCTGGCAACTTCTAACGGCTCATCAATGGGGCGAGCCTCGGCTCGCCCCCGCCCAAGCACAGGGCCGGACTCCCACCAGGAGTCCGGCTCTTTGTGTGTCTTCTGCGTGTGCCACCGCCTAAGTGTGCAGAGCTGCGCCACCTACGGCGTCTCCGTACCGGCGAACAGCGACCTGCGGACGAGCAGCGTGGGAATGAGCCAGAGCGGATAGGCCAGGTACGGGACGGCGGAGAGCAGGGTGGTGACGATGCTGGTGGCGTCCACGGTGCGCTGCGACAGAGTTCCGCTGAGGACAAAGTAGAGGTCGGCGTAGAAGATCATGGCGCCGGTGATGAGGCCGACGGGGACGGCCCACGGATGGCGCCGAAGCAGCCCGATGCCGGTGACGAGGTACAGCGGGCCCAACATGAAGGCGTCTTCAATCGCGCCAGCCAGCCAGCCGGACTCCACACTCAGGTAGCCGCTCTGGTGGCCGCCGAGGATGTAGTTGTACCAGACGGCGCCGAGGGGATTGGCGTCCGGCGCGATGGGAAAGGCGTGGCGGTTGAGCGCGAAGAGCACGTAGTAGAGCTGGGGGATGCCGGTGATCAGTGCGAGCAGGAGGGAGTAGACGGCGAGGAGCGTGATCACGAGCGGGCGCCTACTGGCTGCGTTGGTCGGCGCCTGGGTGACACTCGGCTGCATGGGCAACTCCCTCCCGTTCCTCCCTGTTCCTCCGCCGGTTCCGTGTGCGCCGCCCGCGGCGCTTGTCAGGGTAGCAGGTAGGCGCGGCGGTGTCAAGAGGTGCCAAGAGGTGCCTAACGGCCGCACGAGGACCAGTCATAGTTTCCGATCTCTAGCGAACTATTGATTGGTTTATGCGGCGAGCCGCATCGGGTGAACTACACACCCTCTACTCCCTTGCGCGAAGGCATCAGGAGCTACTTTGCGGATGACGTTGTACGAACCGTTCACATCCGCGTTGATGTGACGCCCATCCGCTGCGCGATACAGCCCACGCTGCACCCGCTTTCCGCTGAAGCTAGGCGCTGGGTGAGTCGCATCGTAGCTGGGCAACGGATCACCATCCAGGAAACTAGCCTTGCTGGTATAGCTCTCCTCGGTGATGCGCACCTGGATGCCCACCAGTTCCGCCTTGTAGGTCAGCATGTCAATCAAGCGGGCATGAGGCACACTGACAAAGTGCTGGTTGGTGCGCTTGCCCATGTTCGCTTGCTGCTTCCACAGGGGGTTCTGCCCGATGCACAGCGTACCGATGCCCTCGGCCACCAGCAGGTCAATGATGCGTCGCGAGGCCGTGTGGAGAAAGTGGTCAATCCGCCGTGTGCGCCTGGTGGTGAGGCGCTCCAAGCGCCGACTCGTGTACGCCTCTGCCAGTTGGCTTTGCAACACCGCGCGCCGCTAGTTGTAGAACTGGTTGATGGACTTCACTGGCCGCCCGTTGACCACACGCGGGATAAACCCCGGCTTGTCTGCTGTTAGCACTGCCAGATTGTTCAGTCCAATATCTATGCCAGCATGCAGCGCGGGGTTGACGGCTGCTGGGGTCGGCTCTCGTTCGTAGACCACTTCGACGACGTAGAATCCTATGCGTGGGATGATGCGCACTTGCTGGACGTGCTGTTGCCGGGTCGGCACCGTGATGCCCAGCATGGACGGACAGACTAGACCATTGCGCAACGCCGGAAGGCTGAGGGCCTGGATGGTGTAGACGAGGAGGTTGCGGCCCTGCTGTTTGTCCTTATAGGGCGGCAGCCGGGGCCGGCCTAGGAACTTCGAGGGATCTTCCCGCCACGCTTGGAGCGCGGCAAAGAAACTCTGCCAGTTCTTGTCGAGCACCCGCAAGACCTGTTGGGCCACCTTGGCGGGCAGGGCTTGGTAGGCCCCATGGTCCTTCATGTGCTGGTGCATCTGTGGGTAGCTCAGATAGACGCCCTGGAAAATGAAGGCTTGCCGCAGCTCGTAGTTTGCCGCGTTGTAGAGGTTCTTCGAGGCGAACGCCGCACGGTCAATCGCCTGGAATCGGGGATCAGCCCGCTCGATGACGTGGCGCTCAACGAGGTGCATCCCCGTTCCCCTCCTCTCCCTTCGCGTCCCTGGCCTCCAGCTCGCGGACAATCGCCTCGGTCTTGCGCTTCGCCCGTCGCTGACCATAGAGCCGGGCACAAAACGAGGAGACAATGGCCGTCAGATCGGCCAACAGGTCTTCCGTCCCGTTCTCGGCCTGGTTCACGACTTCGAGAGCACGGCCCTGTGTCGTGAGCAGGGTGTCGAGGTAGCGGAAGCCGAACCGGGTCAAGCGGTCCTTATGCTCCACAACGATCAGTCCGATGCTTTGATCGGCAAGCAGTGCCAAGAGCTTTGGGCGCGCGTCATTGATGCCAGAGCCCACCTCTTTGACAACTTTCGCTACCTGGTAGCCACGTGCCGCACAATAGGCGGCAAGGCGCTCGGCCTGGCTGTCGAGGTTGTTCTTGTTCTCGGCAGACGACACCCGTGCATAGATCGCTATGCGCGGTGGAGTTGCCGTCTGCGGCTCCTCTTGACCTTCGGTAATGATGATCGTGTGCGGTCCGATGCGCCGGCCCTGGATTTTGCCGTCACGAAACCAGCGCCAGGCGGTCTCGTAGCGCACACCCATCTGTTGTGCGTAGTCAGATAGCTTCATGCTTCCAGTCTACCTGACAGCGCAAGGATTGTCAAAGATTCACAAGGATGTGCTATGAAAACCGCGAAAGTTTATGATACGTGCGGAGCTTTGCCTGCTGCCTGGTTTCTCTGCGTCTTTCAGCACGCTGTGGACGTGAAACACCAGCGAGAGCGTCGGTGCGGCGGCTCTCCTTGCCAGGTGAGCGTTCCTCACTTATCATTCTCCGCCAGAAGACCCCGCCCTTGCGGGCTGGGGATGAAGGGCGCCCCGGCGCGCCGTGTGGGAGACTGCCGGCCTACCGGAGGGCCTGCGGAAAGCTACGCCTGTGGAGCGGAGCCGCTACCCACGGCGCCCACGAACACGAACGTGTCAGACGGTCACGGCAGGGTACCCCTGTCCGGTTCGCCGTGTTCGGCCCAGGAATCCCCTGCCTTCAGGCATGGGGAGTGGTCAAGCTCCACTCACCGACCGGACAGAGAGGAGCGCGCTGATAGGACGGTAGGCGGGAAGCTGACATCCCGGCCACACACCGCAAGCGCGAGGTGCGACGGCCAAACTCCTCGTACGACTGATGTTGGTAGGTGGCTACTATGATGAAGTGTCGGAGTCCCGCGGCGTTTGTCCCTGATCGTCGCTGCCGGCTGCCGTCATGGCGGATGGGCCGCGCAACCGGCCGGTGGACTGTTTGAGTCGCTCAACCTGCGCTTCGAGGGTGCCGCGGACGCCAACGAGGTCCTCGCGCAGACGATCCCGCAGTACGTTGAGCTGTTGTGCCTGGGACCTGATAGCTCTCGCCGCCTTGGCACGTTGTTCGGCAACAAAGGTGGGCACTGCCGGCTGCAGCGGAACAGTCGCGGGCACGGGAACAGGCACGGGAACAGGTGCGGGTGCGGCCACAGGCGCGGGTGGAGGCGTCGGCTGCTTCGGTGCCTGTGCCGGCGCTGCCTTTGTCGGCACGACGGAGGCTGAAGGCTGCTCGCGCACGGGCTGCGCTGGCGTACGCGGCGCCGCGAAGGGCACGAGCGCCCGCTCCACGGCGGCTGGCTGGTGCTCGGCGTGAGCTGCAGGCCGGTCGGCGTCGCGTGCGGCTTTATGTGGGGCGGTGTGGACCGCCGCATCAGGAGCGATGTGGCTGGTGGTATCGCCTGCCCTGCCTTCGCCAGGACCCGCGATGACTAACGATGGCGTGCGCGTGCTCGCCGTGGCTGCGACGACGGTGGAGCTTTGGGAGATCGCGGTGCGTTTCCCTGCTCCTGTGACCTCTGAGCGTACCCTGGTAGTGCTTGCGATGATGAGCTGCTTACGCACCTGATCGCGCTCGGCAACGACCCGGCTATGCTCGGCTATCAAACGCTGGTGCTGGAGCAGCATGTGGTCGTGCGCCTCTAACATGTGCCCGCTCCTGCAGACGCACCAGCTCCTGCTCCACCTGCCGAATCTCGCGCTCCAGGCGCCAGTTGTTCACGTTGGCGGCGAGGCGGCCAGGCAAGAGGAGCATCAGCATGAGCAGGCCACCGAAAACCGCCGCACCTATGAGTACCCATGCCAAGCTTAGAGAATATTCCCGGCCATAGAAAACGACACGCGTCTTGTGAGCGTTCTGCACCAAGAGTAAGAACAATGCAATGCCGAAGGCGCTGGCCATGACGTAGAGGAAGAGAAAGCGCACCAGCCGCATGGTTGAGCCTCACGTTTCTGCTTCCCCGGGAAGCCTCTCGCCCTCAGGAACGTTCATCTCCTGCCGCTGCCGCTCACTCCCATCCCACAGATTTGCGCGCACGTGAGCGTTCCGGCACCTCTGCCCCGGCTATGAGCACCGCTCGGTGCTTGCCTGCGCGCTGCTGGCGCGCGGCGGAGCGTCATAGCCTCCCCATCTTACGCCTCCGGTCCTCCGTTGCAAGCAAATTATGACCTATCGGGAGAGCGCTGGCAATGGGGGGCAGGCGCCGCCGACGCCGTGCCGCCCCGTTGGCTACGCGTGCCGGGCCGGCCAGGCTGGCTGCGCCGCCATTTGCCCGCATGCGCAAGCGCCGCCGTAACCAGGCAACGAAGGTCCTGGTACCTGGCAGGCGCGTGACGTCGCCACTGAGGAAGTGTCGAGCCGCCATAAAGGCGAGTCGTGCAATGGTCCTGCCTGGGCGTGGGCATTTGCGCGACCCGCACCTGCGTGCCCTGGCTAGGCAGCCGCTTTCCAACGCCCCTCCTTTGTAGTATCGTGGGAGCACTTCAGCAGAAGCATGCGAACGCTCGCCATCCCACATGCGTCCCAAGAGGAGGTGCCGTGATGCGAGGCAAGCACGTGAACGCCCTGGCGGATGCGCGCCAGATGGCGGTGCTTTCGATTGTCTGGGGGGCAGTTGCCGGGGTTGCCTATCTTGGCCTGGTCAAACGGGCCGTGGACCTGATCAAGGCCGCGACTGGGTGGGCTGGGCCGAGCACCAGCTTCGACAGCGGTCTCCTCACCATCGATCCAGCTCAGGCGGGCCAGACCCACAGCACCGTCTACATCGTGGCTATCGCCGCTTTGCCGCTGGCCATCCTGGCCATCATCGGTCTGGGTCTGGTTGCGCGCGTGCGTCCGACCACAACGGTAGCCTCTGGGCTGCTGATCCCCGCCGCCCTGCTGGGACTGTTGGGGGTCGTCCTGCTGTTCCTCGATGTCGTGGCCACGGTGAAGAACCGCGACGACTTTCTGCTGGCGCTGGGCACGCTGGTGGTGATCGCCGTCCTTCTGCGCTTGCAACGCTCTCTGCGGCACTTCTATCGGCGGAGCCCAGCCCTGGTCAGCCTGCTGGTGGGGGTGCTGGTGCTTGCCTATATCTTCTTGACCAACGGCTCGACGAATATCTTGGCGATCGTGCTGAGCGATGTCGACATCTGGCTGGCGCTGGCAGCGTTCGCCATCGTGCTCTACAGTGCTGTCGTCCTGGTCCGGCTGGGACGCATGCTGCGGCGCGGGCGCTAAGGCGTGCCGCCGGCATTGGGAGGCGAGTGGCGTAATGGAAGCGATCCAGACAGACGGGCTTACCAGGCTCTACGGAAGCCTCACAGCGGTCGACGGCGTCACGCTGGCAGTACAGCGCGGCGAGGTCTTCGGGGTCCTCGGACCTAACGGCGCCGGCAAGACGACGATGGTCCGCCTGCTCAACGGCGTGCTGGCGCCCTCGTTGGGCGCATGCCGCGTCCTCGGGCTCGATCCGAAGACGCGAGGCAGTGAGTTGCGCCGCCGTACCGGCGTGCTGACCGAATCACCCGCCCTCTACGAGCGGATGAGCGCACGCGAGAACCTGCGCTTCTTCGGCACGATGTATGGCGTGCCCGTGGAGAAGTTGTCGTCGCGCGCCGATGCCATGCTCGATGACTTCGGCCTGGCCGAGCGTGCCGACGACAAGGTAGGCGGCTTCAGTAAAGGCATGAAGCAGCGTCTCGCCCTGGCGCGGGCGCTCCTCCATGAGCCCGAGGTGCTCTTCCTGGACGAGCCGACCGCGGCTCTCGATCCCGAGGCGGCACGCCGCGTGACCGAGCTCATCATGGAGTTCACGCGCCAGGCGGGCCGTACCGTGTTCCTCTGCACGCACTACCTGCCGGAGGCGCAACGCCTCTGCGACCGCGTCGCGGTGCTCAATCGCGGTCGCCTCATCGCGACAGGCACACTAAACGAGCTGGCCCGCACGCTCTGGCACGGCACCTGGGTAGATATCGAGTGCCTGGCCGTGCTGACCCCGAGCCTGAGCGACGCCCTGCGCGGCATGCCTGGTGTCACGGACGCCCGCCTGGATGGGATGCGTCTGGCCGTGCAGGTGGAGGGCGAGGAGGTTATCCCGGCGGTGGTGCGGGCAGTGGTGGAGCGCGGCGGGCAGGTGCTGCGCGTCGATCCGCGGGAGCACACGCTCGAAGACGTCTATTTCGAGCTGCAAGGCGAGCCGGCAAGCCAGCCGGCGATGGTGGGAGGACGGCCATGAACTGGCGAGCCGTGGGCGCGCTCGCGCGCAAGGATCTCCGCGAGGTCCGCATGAACAAGGTGGCCTGGATCCCGGCGGCTATCGTGCCGATGGTGATCGTCGTGCTCTTGCCGCTGGCATTCATCCTGGCGCCAAATCTCTTTGCTCCGGCGACAGGGACGACCAACAGCGCCGCCAACGTACAAACGCTGATCAGTCTCGTGCCCCCCTCCATGGTCAATGAGCTGCATGGGCTGAACGACGCGCAGCGCTGGGTCGTGTTCTCGACCGGATTCGTCAGCGCGCCGATGCTGCTCCTCCTGCCACTGATGTTCTCCAGCATCGCGGGCGCCGATTCGTTTGTCGGCGAGCGCGAGCGCAAGACGCTGGAGGCCCTGCTGTATACGCCGGCTTCCGATGGTGAGCTCTTCCTGGGCAAGGTCATCGGCTCGGTCGTGCCGGCGCTGCTCCTCACTTGGTTGAGCTTTGGGGTCTACGCTATCGTGGTGAATACCGCTGGCTGGTACATCATGCACCGCGTCTGGTTCCCCACCGCGGCGTGGTGGCCGCTGATGCTGTGGGTCGCGCCCGCCATCGCCACGCTTGGCATGGCCGCCGCCGTCTTGATCTCCAGTCGCGTCAGCACGTTCATGGAAGCCTATCAGCTGACGGGCACGCTGGTGATCGTTGTGCTGGCGCTGGTCGTCGGCCAGGCGACCGGCGTGCTCTCCCTGAGCGTGCCAGTGACCTTCCTCGTCGGCGCGGGCCTCTGGGCGGTCGACGCAGTGCTCGTCTGGCTCAGCGTGCGGCTGTTCTCGCGCGGCGCCGTGAAGGCGCTGGCATAGTGCGTAGTGACGACCGGCGCCACCGACCCCAAGACGTGGGGCACGAGCGGCTGGCTGGCCGATATCGTGCCCCACGCGACGATCTACGGCCTCATCACCGTCGCCGCCTACGAGCTCTTCGACGACGAGTAGGCGCGCTCCCCGCACTGCGCGGACTCGCTCACGACGCGCGACGCTCTTTCGCATCAGCGGTCCGCGCGGGCGGCTTCGCAGCGTCTACGCGGCCGTCGACGAGCAGCCCAGCGGCGATGGCGCTGGCCAGCGCCAGCCCGGCGGCGATCAGCATCGACGCGCGGAAGCCCGCCAGAAACGCCTGATCGATGGCGTGCCGCAGCGCGGCGCCGGTGGCAGCGCTTGTCCCCGCCGGAATCTGCGCGCCGGCCAGTTTGCTCGCCTGCGCCGCCATGACGTGACGCAGCTCCGGCGAGATGGGTAAGGCGGCCAGCAGGCTCGTAAGCTGAGACGTGAAGACGCTGGCGACGACGAGGCCGAGCACGGCGATGGCCAGTAGGCCCGCGGCGCGCGAGACGGCGTTGTTGACGCCGGACGCCACGCCGGCGTGCGCCTGATCTACCGACCCCATCACGGCGGTGGTGAGCGGCGCGACGGTGATGGTCATGCCCAGCGCCAGCACGACGACCGCCGGGAAGAACGACGTCCAGTAGGATTCACCCAGCCCGGCCCGGGCAAAGAGCACGAAGCCGACCGCCGAGATGCTCGGGCCGATGATTAGCGGCAGCTTCGCCCCGTAGCGCGCCACCAGTCCGCCCGCCCAGCGTGAGAGCGTAAACATGATGATGGTGAACGGCAGCAGGGAGGCGCCCGCTTCCAGCGCGGTGTAGCCCTGCACTTGCTGCAGGTTGAACGGCAGGAAGAACAGCGCGCCGCCGAGCGCCCCATAGAGCAGTAGCGTCAGCAGATTCGTGCCGGCAAAGGTGCGCGAGCGAAACAGCCCGAGCGGCAGCAGCGGCGACGGCACTACGCGCTCGACCAGGACGAACGCGACGAGGGCCACGACGCCCCCGACGAACGTGACCAGCACTAGCGGGCTGCCCAGGCCAGCGGTGCCGGCGCTGATGAGCGCATAGACGATGGCGCCAAGTCCTAGCGTCGCCAGCACTGCCCCCCGCCAGTCGAGGGGTCCCTGTTCCTGCTCGTCGCGGCTCTCAGGGACGTGCAGTGCCACGATCGCCAGTGTCATGGCGGCGAGCGGCACGTTGAGAAAGAAGATCCAGCGCCAGGACGCGGCCTGGATCAGCCAGCCGCCCAGCACCGGACCGAGCGCCGATGTGAGGGTGGTGAAACCCGACCAGGTGCCGATGGCTTTGCCGCGCTGCGCCGGGGCGAAATAGGCGCTGATGATGGCGAGGCTGCCGGGGGTAAGCAGCGCACCGCCGATACCTTGCACCGAGCGGCCGATCACCAGCATGGGCACGTTCTGCGCGAGGCCACAGAAGGCCGAGGCCACCGTGAAGAGCGCGATGCCGGTGGCGAAGATGCGCCGGCGGCCAAAGCGATCCCCCAGCGAGCCACCGACAAGGATGAGCGACGCCAGGAACAGCGAATACGCCTCTACGACCCACTGCACGTCGCCGGCGGTTGCTCCCAGGTCGCGCTGCAACGCCGGCAAGGCGACATTGACGACCGTGCCGTCGATGAACACCATGCTCGAGCCGAGGATGGTGGCGACCAGCACCCAGCTGCCGACATCCCGTGCGCCGCGCGGCACGCCAGGGGCAGCCGGCGCCGCCTGCATGACGCCTTCGTCACACGGTGAACTGGTGATCGCCCCCATCGTCTGCATCCTCTCGCGCCAGGTGCACTGCGCCGGCACATCTCCACAGCGTCCAGTCGCGCGGTACGCGACACGCCACGCGCTCGCCTCACCCCCCGCGTGGACGCTCTCTCGCCCGCAGACGACAGCGTAGCACATCAGCGATACCTCGGTCGCGCCGCACGTCTGGTCCCCCTCGCCCGCGTGCGCCTTGTATGGCCAGTGCAGCGACTTATCCGTCACCTCGACTGGCTCTATTTGACGCCCCACATCGTGCTGCCTAAAGAGAGTGCTTCAAAAGCCTCCAGTGCCGCGACGAGCGGGCTCTATCACATGCAGGCGGGCGCACGCAAGGAGCTAGCCCGTAACCGCAAGTGCCATGTCGATCGCAAACGCGGCGCCGCGCCGTTCAGTGTCACCAGCGGGGTCATAGGCGGCGATGCCCATCACCCGGCAGGCCACCGCTCGCGCCGTCGCGGCGGCGGCATCCACCAGGTGCGCCCGCGGTGGCCAGTGGGGAGCAGGTGTCAAGGCAAAAGGAACGATGGCAGGGCCAGCAACATCCAGATCGAGATGGATGTACCACGCGGCTGCCGCATCTGCTCGCGCGCCAAGCGCCGCTTCCCAGCGTACCGCTACACCTGGGGCCTGCATCTCGGCCGCATCCATGCGCAGAATGGGATGGTGCTCCAGCGCGGCGATCTCGGCGGGGTCGAGATCACTCGCGCCGACCAGCGCCGCTGCTTCGGGCCGCACTGGCTCGCGTAGTCCCGCCGCCTCGCGCCAGTCGTCCAGATCCCAGCCAAGCGCGACGGCGTAAGGCATTCCACCCCACATGCCGCTGGTGGTTGTCGCCATCGTGTTCATGTCGCCATGAGCGTCGAACCAGACAACGCCAGGTACGGCGCCTGTACCCGCGATGCCGCCCATCGGGCCGAGCGCATGGGTGCAGTTGCCCTCCAGCACCAGCGCGAACGCGCCATCGCGAGCGAGCACGGACCGCACGGCGGCGCTGGTTTGTGCCGCAATGCGCCCAAGGTTCGTCACCGTGTCGCGCGTCCGCTCGCTGTTTGGGAAATCAATCCAGATGGGCTCAGATACCGTATGGCCGGACACTTGCAGGCGTGCGATCAGCCCCGCATCAAGGACGGCTTGTGGGCCGCGAGCCATGCCCCAGCGCCCCATATCTGTTTGGAACGGCACGCAGATTATGCCAATCTCCATCAAATGTGCGGCGCGGGGACCCCTGGCTTCGGCCATGGGGAGGAAGCGCCGCTCCTCCTTTCACAGCGCCGAATGTACCACTAGAACAGATAAC
>WNFM01006784.1_pt1 | contig 13677 bp, 13 predicted proteins | sample 5400271 | NCBI WGS metagenome assembly WNFM01 (sample SAMN13153352, study PRJNA577476) | soil metagenome | isolation source: 60 cm saprolite on Douglas fir-dominated hillslope | place: USA:California | collected 2013-09-17 | reverse complement strand
AGCGCGAAGTCACCCACGGTGAATGTCCCTTCACGCATGGAGCGAGCGCCGAGCAACAGGATGAGGCCGGTCCCGAGGTGCACGGTGTTCCAGTACACCGACTCGGTGATGAGCGTGACCGCGCGCTCCTGGAGCGCCGCGGCTCGACGGACGTCACCGAGCCTCCGGAAATGCTCGACCACACCGCGCTCGGCATGCGCGATCTGCACCGCCTGCACTGCTCCGAAGATCTCGCCGAGCGCGCCGGTGACGCGGCTCGTGGCGGCGCGGCTGGCAACGCGCGTCTGCTGCAGCCGTCGGGTGGCGGCCTGGGCGACGAGGACGATCGCGACGAGCGGCACGAAGACGAAGATCGCGATCGAGGCGTTCACGCGCAGGAGGATCCACATCGCCAGAGTCGCGTTGATGATGTGAAACGCCATGTCGAGGACCCAGTCCACGCCGTCCTCGGCGATCCGCACGTCATCGCGGAACACGTTGAGGGCTTCGCCAGGCGTCCGGTCGAGCGCCCGTGCGCCCGGCCGTCGGAGCAGCTCGGCGAGCATGTTCCGTTGGAGGACCGCGCTCAGGCTGAATCGGTAGACCATGTCCACCAGCAGGCCCGTCGTGTTGACCGCGGCCTGCGTGATGCCGACGCCGAGGAATAGGGCCGCGAGCCACAGGATCGCCGGCGGATCGGCCCGTCCTCCCTGCAGCGTGTCGAACGCGCGCTGCGCGACCAGGCCTGGCGCCAGGCGAAGCGTGTAGACCGCGATCCATACGATGCCGTCGAACGTGTAGAGCCACGGCCGGTACGCGAGCATCCGGCGCAGGAACCAGCCGGTCCCTGCGGTCATGAGAGCACCGACTCGAGGCCGCTGCGCAAGAGGGCGGCGAAGCGCGAGGATGGATCGCCCTCCAGCGGTTCGCGCGGCCCGTACTCGACCACGCGCCCGCCCTCAAGGATGACGATGTCATCGCAGCGCCGCACCGTCGCCAGCCGATGGGCGATGACGATCCCGGTGCGGCCTTCCATGAGCACGTCGATGGCCCGCTCGATCTGTCTCTCCGTCGCGGGGTCGAGGCGCGACGACGCCTCGCACGAGGCCCGGATCACGAAGGAACACCCGCGCGAACGCGAGGAGCTGCGCCTCGCCCGCGGAGAGCTCGCCGCCCCGCATCTCGGCCCCGAGACCCTCGTGTCCGGTCGCCGCCGCCATGCGGCGGAGCCAGCTCGCGAGGCCGATCCGGCCAAGGACCTCGGCGATGCGCGCGTCGTCGATCGTCTCGTCGAAGAACGTCAGGTTGTCGCGCACGGAGGCGTGGAAGAGCTGCACGTCCTGGGTGACCATCGTGGAGCGGCGACGGACGTCGTCGAGGGCCCCGGCGCGCAGATCGATCCCACCGACCCTCACCGCGCCGGCCGTCGGGTCGTAGAAGCGCAGCAACAGGCGGGCCAGCGTCGTCTTGCCGCTGCCCGTGCGCCCGAGGACGCCGAGGACGCGGCCTGCGGGCACGCGGAGCGAAACGTCTCGCAACGCGAGCTCGCCATCAGCTCCTCCGTCGTAGCCGAAGGACACGGCGTCGAACTCGACGGACAGCGCCCCATGGGGCAGCGCCGCGCCGGCGCCGGGCGTGAGGCGGGACTCGATCGCACGGAGCTCCTCGATGCGCGCGATGCTCGCGACCGCCTGCTGCATGTCCTCGAGCTGATGCCGGAGCTGCTCGATCGGGCGGCGGAGCATGTCGGTGTACTGGAAGAGGAGGAACACCGTCCCGAGGGTGATCGTTCCGCCGAGCCATAGGTAACCGCCCACCGCGAACGCGAGGGCATTCCCGAGCGCGACCGCGATCAGCGTGCTCGACCAGATGATCGCGCCACCGACGATCGCCTTCCGTCGTCCCGCGAACCAGGCGCGATGCTGAAGGATCAAGCCGTTCATCACGTAGCCCTCGGCGCGGCTTGACCGGATGTCCTCCGTGCCGGCGAGGTACTCGCCGAGGAACCCGTACAGCTGCGCGAGGACCTCACGGACCTGTCGCCACGAAGACACTGCGATCGTCCGAAGCCGGCCCAGAACGAGCAGCACTACAAGCGCGAATGCGGTGAGTACGACACCCGCGAACGCGTTCTCGCGCGCGACCACTACGAGGATCCCGATCACGAGCAGGAGATTCCCGATCACGTCGATCACAAAGCGCGAGAAGAAGCCCGCGAGGGCGGTCACGTCGCCGTCGATCCGTTCGATGAGCTCTCCCGGGGTCCGGGCCTTGTGGAACCCGAGGTCGAGCTGCAGGCAGTGCAGCGTCAGGTCCGCGCGAAGCGCGTTCGTCGCGGTCCAGCCGACGCTCTCGCCGACGTATTGCGCACCCGCAGTGAGAAGCTGGTTCGCGAGCGCGACCCCGACGAACTGCAGGGCGATGATGGTCAGCGCGTCGAGCGGGACGCCGCCGATCGCGGAGTCGATGAAATACCGGAGCAGCTGCGGTCCAAGGAGCTGCAGCCCGATGCTCCCGATCAAGAGCCCCGCCAACAGGACCGCGCTCGGCCACTGCGGCCCGACGTAGGTCCGAAGGAGATCGACGTAACGGCTGACGCGCACGCTCGTCATTGTCCCCGCTCTAGGCGCTCGCGCCGGTGTAGCTCCGCAGTCCGAACCGCCAGAACCAGCTCGTGAACATCCAGGCGACGATCGTCGCGCCGACGATCGCGACCAGACCAATGACGTCGAGCTTGCCGGCGAGCGCCTCCGCCGGCACCGTCACCGCGATGCCGATCGGCGCGACGGATGAGAGCGTGAGCCGGAGCCAGCCGGGATAGATGTCCACCGGGAACCGCGCGGCGTCGACGAACGCGCCGTAGATGACGAGGAGGTTCTCGACCCGCACGAACCAGAACGCGAGCGTCGCGAGCGAGAGCAGCAGGCAGTAGACGAGCGCGAGACCGCAGACGAGCGTGACGATGAAGCTCACGACCTGCGCCGCGGAGAGCCCGCCGTTCAGGTTCACGAGCCCGATCGCGATGATGAGCAGGCCCGTCGCGACGCCGAAGAGGTTGCGCACCTTGAAGTGCCGCATCGTCACGAGGAATTGGCTGTTCGCGGGCTTCAGGAGCGTGAAGTCCAAGGTGCCGAGGCGGATGTGCTCGAGGAGCCGCTCGACGCTCGGACCGACGGTCGTGTCCCCGACGCCCTGCACGATGTAGTAGGTCCCGATGAGCAGGAGCATCTCGCCGACGCTCCATCCGTTCATCGACGACGTGTATGCGAAGAGGATGAAGACCGCGCCGAGGCTCGTGCCGGTGACGACGAGCTGCTGCAACACGTTGAAGACGAGATTCACGCGGTACTCGAGCTCGTACTGCGTCTCGACCTGCGCGAAGAGCCCGAGGAGCCGCGAGTAGCGCGCGATCACGCCCCGGCCGCCGAGTACTGGCGCACACCGGCGCGCCAGACGATCTGGAAGAGCACGTACGAGGCGGCGAGCCACGCGACCTGTCCGGCCATCCACACGAGCGACTGCTCGAGCGACGCGCCGCCGCGGAGGATGTCGGTCGGAATGCCGATCCAGTAGCCGAACGGCAGGACGTAGCTGATCGCCTGGAGGATCCCGGGCATGAGCGCGAGCGGCGCGATCTGGCCGGCAAAGATGAACGCGGTCCGATCGAACAGCGTCACGACCGCGTTCACCCGCGTCGTCCAGAACGCCGCGGCCGCGACGACCCAGCCGAGGAAGAAGCGCAGTGCCGCGCCGAGCAGGAGGCTGGGGACGAAGAGCGCGACGTTCCACCACTGCGTCTCGAATCGGGCGTGGAACGTGATGGCGACCACCGCGAGCGCCGGGAAGAGCCCGAACGCGGTGAACGTCTTCCAGGTCAGGTTCTCGACGACCGAGTAATGGAGCGGGTGGAGCGGCCGGAGGAGCTTCGGCGAGAGCCGGCCCTGCGCGACCTCGAACTCGAACTCGTAGGCGTTCCAGGCGGTCGTGAAGTGCAGCACGAGCGCCATGCAGACGTAGTAGCCGGCGAAGTCCGCGGCGGTGAAGCCGCCGACCGCCCCGCCCCGCGCGACGGCGACGGCGTCCCACGCGGCGAGGAAGATGATCGGCCGGATGAGCGAGAACAGCAGGTAGAGGAACATCGAGACCCGGTACTGCGAGGCCTGCTGGAACTGGCCGACGAGCAGCGTCCGGTACGTGGCGATCACGAGGCCGACTCCTGCGTGAAGACCTTGTCGATGACGTCCTCGATCGGCGGATCCTCGACCGAGATGTCGACGAGCCGGTCGCCGAGATCGTTCACCAGGCGGGCGGCGCGCTCCGGTGCGTCGTCACGAGGCACGTGCAGCGTGATCCGCGCCTCATCGCGCGCGGCGATCTCGCCGTAGCGCGCGAGGCCGTCGCCGTCGGCGCCGTCGCGGAGGGTGACCCCGATGAGCTTGTACGGGGCCATGCGCGTCGCGAGCGCGGCGAGGCCGCCGTCGTAGAGGAGCTTCCCGCGGTGGATGACGATGACCCGCTTGCAGAGCGCGACGACATCGGCCATGTAGTGGCTCGTCAGGAGGATCGTCGCCCCGGTGCGGCGGTTGTGCTCCGCCACGAACTTGCGGATCTTCGCCTGCATCGAGACGTCGAGGCCGATGGTCGGCTCGTCGAGGAACGCGACCTGCGGCGAGTGGAGCAACCCGGCCGCGAACTCCACCTTCATCCGCTCGCCGAGCGAGAGCTGACGGACCGGCTTGTGAACGAGCTGCCCGAGGTCGAGCAGGTCGGTGAGCTCATCGAGGGTCCGCTTGAACTGGTCGTCCGGGATCTTGTAGATCTCCTGGAGGATCCGGAACGAGTCCGCGGCCGGGATGTCCCAGACGAGCTGGCTGCGGTTGCCCATGAGCAGAGTCATCTGCCGGAGGTATGCATTCTCGCGCCGCCATGGCACGAAGCCGAGCACCCGGGCCTCGCCGCCCGTCGGGTAGAGCAGGCCGGAGAGGGCCTTCAGCGTGGTGGTCTTCCCCGCCCCGTTCGGGCCGAGGAAGCCGACGACCTCGCCGGCCTCGATGTCGAATGAGATGCCGGCGATGGCCGGAACGTCCTTGTACCGGCGCTTGACGAACGCGCGCAGCGTCGCGCCGAGACCGGACTCGCGCTCCGAGACGCGGAAGGTCTTGCGCAGATCGCGGACCTCGATGATCGCGCTCATGCGCGAGCGAGCCTAGCGAACGGCGCCGGGCGCGAATGCGTCCTCTGCTGCTAACCGCCGATGGCGCGGCGAATGTCGGAGATGCTGACGATGACGAGCAGCCCGAGCAGAAGCACGAAGCCGACCGCGTGGATCGCGGCCTCGACCTGCGGCGAGAGCCGGCGGCGGAGGAGCGCACCGAGGAGCACGAAGAACAGCCGGCCGCCGTCGAGTCCCGGGAACGGGATGATGTTGATCACGCCGAGGTTGACCGAGAGCACGCCGATGAGCTTCAGGAACGTCGGGATGCCGAACTGCGCGACCTGGCCGGTCACACGGAAGATCTCGATCGGCCCGCCGACGACCGGCGCGCCGCCTGCCGGCGCGGCCCGCTGCGCGATGAGCTGCGCGGGCAGCCCGACGATCTGACTCACGACGTCGCCGGTGAGACCGACTGCCGACCCAAAGGCCTGCTGCGGCGGCACCGCGACGGCGGACTGCACCTCCTCGAGCTGGACCCCGAGCGGGCCTTCGCCGGCCGGCGGATCCGCGCGGGGCGTCGCCTTGATCGGCGGCACCGCCTGGCCGTTCCGCGTGACGTCGATCGAGATCTGCTGCTGTTTGTCCGCGGCCTTGCTGGTGATGTTCACCATGGCGCGCGCGGTGTGGATCGGCGTGCCGTCGACATCGACGACGATGTCCCCCACCTGGATGCCGGCCAGAGCGGCCGGCGAGTTGGGACGCACGTCGAACACGCGCACGTCGCCGGTCGGCGCGGTCGTTCCGGTCATGAACGCGATCGTCAGAATGAGGATCGCGAGCACGAAGTTCATGAACACGCCCGCCGCGAGCACGATGGCCTGCGCCCACCACGGCTTCGAGGTGAACGAGCGGGGGTCGCCGGTCCCCTGCTGGTGGATCGAGAAGTCGTCCTGGCCCAGGATTCGCACGAACCCGCCGAACGGGATCCAGTTGATCGTGTACTCGGTCTCGCCGCGCCGCGTGCCCCAGAGCCGCGGCGGGAAGCCGAACGCGAACTCCAAGACCTTCATCCCGAGCAGCCGCGCGGACGCGAAGTGGCCGAACTCGTGGACCGCGACGATCAGGGTGAAGGTCGCGATGAAGAGCACGAGGGTCCGGAGGTCGGTGAAGATCGAGAGGATGCCGCTCACGCCCGGGCCTCGGCCGGCTGCAGCTCGTGCCGCACGCTCGCGTCGATCCGCATGATGCCGTCGAGCGTCGCTGCGGTGCCGGTGCCAAGCTCGGCGCCGCGTCGCAGGAGCGCCGGGATGTCGGTGAACTTCACCTCGCCGGCGAGGAACCGCGCGACCGCCACCTCATCCGCGGCCGAGAGCCCGACCATCGAGCCCTGTTCGGCCGCGCGGGCGACCGCGAGGACGTACGAGTAGCACGGGTACCGCTCGAGCTCGACCGCGCCGAAGTGCAAGGCCCGCGCATGCGTCCAGTCGAAGCGGCGCGCCGGCGAGGGCCGGTGCTCCCAGAGGAGCGCGTACTGGATCGGCAGGCGCATGTCGGGCTCGGCGATCGACGCGACGACGCTGCCGTCCTCGAGCTCGACCATCGCGTGGACGACGCTCTCGGGGTGGAGCACGACCTCGATGCGGTCGTACGGGAGGCCGTACAGCCAGTGCGTCTCGACGACCTCGTAGGCCTTGTTCACGAGCGTCGCGGAGTCGATCGTCACCTTCGGCCCCATCCGCCACGTCGGATGGCGGAGCGCCTCGTCGGCGGTGATCGAGCCGAACGTCCCGAGCGCACGCTCGCGGAACGGCCCGCCCGACGCGGTGATCGCGACGCGCTTCACGCGCGCCATGTCGACGCCGCTCAGGCATTGCCAGAGGGCGCAGTGCTCGCTGTCGACCGGCCGGAGCCGCTTCCCCGCCCCGCCGCTCGCCGCGCGCACGAGGTGGCCACCGACGACGAGGACCTCCTTGTTCGCGAGGGCGACGTCCTTGCCCGCGGCGAGCGCCGCGAGGGTCGGGCGCAGACCGGCGATCCCGGGCGTCGCGACGAGCACGAGATCGACGTCGTCCGCGGTCGCGAGCGCCACCAGGTCGTCGTCGCCGGTCACGACGCGCTTCACCCCGAGCTTCGTCGCGAGCGCGCGGACCGCGGTCGTACGCGTGCGCGCGGCGAGTGCGGTCACGGTCAGGAGATCGGGGTGCGCGGCGATGACCTCGAGGGCCTGCTGGCCGATCGAGCCGGTCGCGCCGAGGATCGCCACGCGCGTCGGTCCATTCACTCGCCCATCATCCCAGACCCGCCGCCATGGTCAGGGCGGCGACGAACGGCGCGACCGCGAGCAGCGCATCGATGCGGTCAAGCATGCCGCCGTGCCCCGGCAGGAGCGTCCCCGAATCCTTCACCTGCGCGCGCCGCTTCATCCAGCTCTCGAGGAGGTCGCCGGCGAACGCTGTCGGTCCGAGCGTGATCACGGCGATCGCGGCCTCGGCACGGCCGAGACCGAAGAGCGCCGCGATGCCGAGGATCGCGAGCGCCGCGGCGCCGAATCCGCCGAGCGTGCCCTCCCACGTCTTGCCAGGGCTGATCCGCGGCGCGATCTTCCGCCGGCCCCAGAGCGAGCCGACCACGTACGCGCCGACATCGGCGGCCCACGTCGCGCCGATCGCGAGCAGGAGCCACACCGGGAGCCCGGCCGCCGCGCCGTGCGCCGCACCCCGATCGCCGAGCTCGCGCAGGTACGCGAGCGCGGTGAGTCCGACCACGAGCACGAGGAGCTCGGCAAGGGCCGCGCTGCCGGCGCGGCGGAGGGCCCAGAGCTCGTTGAGCGCGATGCCCGTGGCCACGGCGAGGAGGACGAGGAAGACGATCGGCGGCGCGAACGCTGCCGCGAGCACGACGGCGGCGTAGATGAGCCCGGTGATCGTGCGGCGCGGAAGGTCGGTCAGCGCCCGTACCGCCGTTCGCGGCGCGCGTACGACGCGAGCGCCTGATCAAGGTGCTCGACGGCAAAGTCGGGCCACAGCACGTCGGTCGCCCACATCTCGGCGTACGCGACCTCCCAGAGCAGGAAGTTCGAGACGCGGAGCTCGCCGCCGGTGCGGATGAGGAGGTCGGGATCCGGGTGCTGCGGCGCGTAGAGGCGCGTGGCGATCGCCTGCTCGTCGACGTCGTCCGCCCGGACGCCGTCGGCGACGAGCCGCTTCACCGCGTCGACGATCTCAGCCCGGCCGCCGTAGTTGAAGGCGATCGTCATCGTGCCGTTCTTCCCCGCGTCGGTCGCATGCGCCGCCTCGTCGATCGCGCGCCGGACGCCGTCGGAGAGCTCCTGGAGCCGTCCGATGATGCGGAGCCGCACGCCGTCCTGGACGAGCGTCGGGGTCTCGCGGCGGATCGTCTCCTCGAGGAGCTTCATCAGGCCGCCGACCTCGTCAGGGTCGCGCTTCCAGTTCTCGGTCGAGAAGCTGTAGAGGGTCACGTACTCGACGCCGCGGTCGCGCGCGGCCTTCACCGTACGGCGGATGGTCTCGACGCCCTGGCGATGCCCGGCGATGACGGGAAGGTGGCGCCCGCGGGCCCAGCGCCGGTTGCCATCCATGACGATCGCGATGTGCCGGGGAACTGCGGCGGTCACGCTAGACCGCCAGGATCTCCTTCTCTTTGGCGTGGCCGATCTCGTCGGCGCCCGCGATGTAGAGGTCCGTGAGCTTCTGGAGCTGTGATTCGAGCCGTTTCTCGTCGTCCGCCGAGACGCCGGCGCCCTTCGACTTCGTCCGCAGCTCGTCCTGCGCGTGGTGGCGGAGCGTGCGGACCTCGACCCGGCCATCCTCCACCTTCTTGTGGAGCTGCTTCACGAGGTCCTTGCGCCGCTCCTCGGTGAGCGCCGGGATGTTGAGGCGGATGAGCGACCCGTCGTTGTTCGGGGTGAGCCCGAGGTTACTGCCGATGATCGCCTTCTCGACGGCCTTGATGAGACTCTTGTCCCAGACCTGGATGACGATGAGCCGCGGCTCGGGCGCGCTGATCGCCCCGAGCGAGATGAGCGGCGTCGGTGTCCCATACGCCTCTACCTCGAGGCCCTCCACCAGGGCGGGACTCGCGCGCCCGGTGCGGACGGCCTGGACGTCGTGCCGCAGGGCGTCGATGGCCTTCTTCATCCGCGCCTCGGTCTGGGCGAGGACCTCTTCGAGCGCCACCTAGCCGGCGTGCACGAGGGTCCCGACATGCTCGCCGAGCACGGCCCGGACCATCGCGTCCTTCTGGCTGACGTCGAACACGATCGTCGGCATCTTGCGATCCTCCGCGAGCGCCGCGGCCGTGGCGTCCATGACGCCGAGCCGCTTCTCGAGGAGCTCGCGGTAGCCGAGATCGTCGAACTTACGCGCGGTCTTGTCCTTGTTCGGGTCGCCGGAGTACACGCCGTCGACCTTGTTCTTCCCCATGAGGATCACGTCCGCGTCGATCTCCGCGGAGCGGAGCGCGGCCGCGGTGTCGCTCGTGAAGAACGGGTTGCCCGTGCCGGCGGCGAAGATGACGACCCGGCCCTTCTCGAGATGGCTGATCGCCCTGAGCCGGATGTACGGCTCGGCGACCTCGTTGATCGTGAGCGCCGTCTGCACGCGGGCCTGGAGCCCCGCCGCCTCGAGCTGCGAGCGGAGGGCGAGCGCGTTGATGACCATCGCGAGCATCCCCATGTAGTCGGCGGTCGCGCGATCGATGCCGTGCTCCGCGGCGTCCGCGCCGCGCAGCCAGTTGCCGCCGCCGATAACGATCGCCACCTGCGTGCCGACCGCCTGCACTTTGCGGATCTCCTCCGCGAGGTACGCGGTGTACTGCGGCGAGATCCCGAACTTGCGGTCCCCGAGGAGCGCCTCGCCCGAAAGCTTCAGGAGGACGCGGTGGTACTTCGGGGTCGCGCTCACTTGGCCTCGCCGAGCTCGAAGCGGGCGATGCGGCGGACCTTGATGTTCTCGCCGGTCTGGGCCGCGAGCGCGGTCACGAGGTCGCCGATCGTCTTCGACTGCTCCTTGATGTACGGCTGGTGCATGAGCACGGCCGCCGCCTTCGCGGTCTTCTCGTCGCCGTGCTCCTCGAGGAGCGCCTTGATCTCGTCGTCCTTCAGGAGCTCCCAGCTCACGTGCTTGGGCGACATCGCCGCCACCTGCATCGCGATCGCCTTCGCGAGCTCGCGAAACTCCGGGTTGCGGGCCACGAAGTCCGTCTCGCTCGAGAGCTCGACGAGCGCGCCGATGCGTCCTCCGGAGTGGATGTACGCCTCGACGACGCCTTCCTTCGCCTCGCGGTCGCTGCGCTTCGCGGCCGAGGCGAGGCCCTTCTCTTTCAGGATCGCCTTCGCCTTCTCGAAGTCGCCCGACGCTGCCTCGAGGGCCTTCTTGCTGTCCATCACGCCGGCGCCGGTCTCCGACCGGAGCCGCTGGACGTCCGTTGCGGTCGCCATCGCTACTTCTCCTCTGCGGTGCCTGCTGCGTCCGCCGCCGGAGCGGCGATCGCGTCATCGCCTGCGGTCGCGGCGTCACCGGCCTCGGCTCGTCCTCTTCAGGCTCGTACTCCCGCGGGGTGCGCTTCGCGCGCGGCATGCCGACCTCGGCGTAGCCGCCCGGGGCGGTCGCGGGCGCGTAGCCCATGTCCTCGGGGCTCGCTTCTTTCGACGACGCGTCGAGCTGCGTCCGGCCCTCGATGACCGCGTCGGCCATCTTCTGGCAGATGAGCTTCACGGCGCGGATCGCGTCGTCGTTCGCCGGGATGATCACGTCGATGAGGTCCGGGTCGCAGTTCGTGTCGACCATCGCGACGATCGGGATCTCCAACCGGCGCGCCTCTTCCACGGCGATGTGCTCGCGGTGCGGGTCGACGACGAAGAGCGCGCTCGGCGGGCGGCGCAGCTCGCGCACGCCCTGGAAGTACCGGTCGAGGTGGACGAGCTCGTCGTCGAGACGTTGCGCGTCCTTCTTCGGCATGGTGAGGAAGTCGCCGCGCTCCTTGCGCTCGACGAGATCGTTGAGGCGCTGGATCCGCTTCTGGATCGTGACGAAGTTCGTCAGGAACCCGCCGAGCCAGCGCTGGTTGACGTAGTGCATGTTCGCGCGCTTCGCCTCTTCGGCGATGGACTCCTGGGCCTGCTTCTTCGTGCCGACGAACAGGATCTGCCCGCCGTCGCTCGCGAGGTCCCGCACGAACGCGTACGCCTCTTCGACCCGGACGAGCGTTTGCTGGAGATCGATGATGTGGATCCCGTTGCGCTCCATGAAGATGAAGCGCTTCATCTTCGGGTTCCACCGCCGAGCCTGATGTCCGAAGTGGACACCCGACTCCAAGAGCTGCTTCATGGTGACGACGGCCAACGCGTTCTCCCTTGATGCCTCCGCCCCACGGCTGACATCGCGCCCTGGCGGGCCGACGCAGGGATCTCGTGAAGCGTGCGAAGTATCGCGCCCATTCGGCGCGACCCAAGACAAAGTGTAACAAGAGCGGACACAAAAAGGCCCGGGCCGAAGCCCGGGCCTTTTTCGTTACGCCGAAGGCTCTAGGTGAGGTTGTTGCCGATGTTGCTGAAGATGTTCTGGAGCTGACCGCGGAGGAAGATCATCGCGACGATGACGGCGATGGCGATAACGGCAATGATGAGGGCGTACTCGACCAGTCCCTGGCCTTCGTCGTCACGGAAGAATGCGAGCATATTGGGCCTCCTTTCTTCCTGTGCTTGGTAGGCAGGCCCCTGCCACCACGGTGAGTTTAGGAAAAGCGAACTGGGAGACAAGCCCCCCGGTCTACCCAGGACCCGGCCCTAGACCGTCCGGATACCGCCCGCCTTGCGCCTAGCGGAAATCGGGATGCCCGCGGGACGCGACCTCGGTGCGGAGCGCTTCGAGCGGGCTGCGCGGCCGCTCGGGCCGCGTCGCGGGGCGCTCGCCGAGCGTCTCGCGGATCGCGTCCCGGAGCTCGGCGAGGGTGCAGCCGAAGAGCTCGCCGGAGGTCTCGAGCTCGGCTCGGAGCCGGAGGAAGCCGAACTGGTTGTGGCGGGAGAGATCGAGGCCGGCGCACACCTCCTCGAGCAAGAGGAAGAGGCGCTCGCGCGTGTCGTAGGGCAGGGTGTCGGCCCAGGTCCGGATGCGCTTCGCGGAGAGCGGCTCCACGCTCCTCATTATCCGCGCGCGCAGTGCTCCGCCACGACGATCCCGATCCCGTCGCTCGGGATGCGGTGGACGCGCACGGCGGGCAGCGACGCGAGGAACGTCGGGCCGTAGTCCTTGAGGATGACCCGCCGGTCGAGGAGCACGACCGCGCCGCGATCGGTCTTCGTGCGGATGAGGCGCCCGTACCCCTGCCGCAGCCGGAGGGCCGCGAGCGGCAGCTGGTACTCGCGGAACGGATCGTCGTACCGCTCCGACCGTCCCTGGATGAGCGGGTCGTCCGGCACCGGGAACGGGAGCTTCGCGATCACGACGCACCGGAGCTGATCGCCCGGCAGGTCGACGCCCTCCCAGAACGACTGCGTGCCGAGGAGCACGGACCGGCCCTGCGCGAACCGTTCGAGGATCGACCGGCGCGACCCGTCGACGCCCTGGGTGAGGACGGCGATCCCGCTGTCCTCGAGGCCCAGCAGCTGCGCCCCCACCTCGCGCATCGCGGCGTGCGAGGTGAAGAGGACCAGGGTCCGGCCGGTCAATGCCCGTGCGACATCCGCGACGATCGACGCGGCCTCATGCGGGAACTGCTCGTCGTGCGGGAGCGCGATGTCCGACGGCACGATCAAGACGGACTGGTTCGCGTGATCGAACGGCGAGCCGACGCGCAGCGTGCCGGCGACGTCGCTGACCCCCAGCCGGTCCATGGTGAAGGTCATCGTGCCGGCGACGCCGAGCGTCGCCGAGGTCATCACGACCGAGCGGTGTTTGTCGACGAGCGTCCGCCGGAGTGCGCCACCGACGTGTGCGGGTGCGACGTACAGGCCGATGCCGTCATCCCGCCGCTCGAGCCAGGCGATCTCGCCCGGCTTCGGCCGATCGCCGCCCCGCTCCGCGAGCCGGTCGCCGGCGATCCGGATCCCCGCGAGCGCGTCCGCCATGCGCTCCGCGGCGAGCTCGATCGGCAGCCACCGCTCGTCGCTCGCGCGGACGCCACCGGTGATCCGCAGGCGGTCGGTGCCCTCGGGCACGAAGGCACCGAGCGCCGCGAACGTCTCCTCGACCACGGTGCTCGCGCGGGCGATCTCCTCGCGTAGGAGCTGCGCCGCCTCGACGCGCGACGGGTCCGCATCCTTGAGGGCGCTCACGACGAGCGGCGAATGGGAGATGCGCTCGAGATCGCGTCGCGTGCGAGCGGTCTCGAGCTTGAAGCCGAACGCATCCGACGCGACGTCTTCCAGGTGATGCGCTTCGTCGACGACGACGTGCTCGGCCTCGGGAAGGAGCGTGCCGCCACCGCGCGCGTCGTGCATCAGGAGCGCGTGGTTCACGACGACGATGCCCGCCGCCGCGGCCGCGCTCCGGGCGTTCTCGAGATAGCAGCCGCCACGCGTCGCC
>WNFM01013403.1_pt1 | contig 13678 bp, 8 predicted proteins | sample 5400271 | NCBI WGS metagenome assembly WNFM01 (sample SAMN13153352, study PRJNA577476) | soil metagenome | isolation source: 60 cm saprolite on Douglas fir-dominated hillslope | place: USA:California | collected 2013-09-17 | reverse complement strand
GCTTGTGCCGCGACCCGCGGCGGTTCGAAGGTCAAATTGTGCACCCAGATTTTTGGCCCTGGCTTGCATATTGGTTAATCCGAAACCGTCTCTGCTCGCCGCCTGAGGACGAGCGATGCCGGATCCGTTGTCAGTAACTTCAAGAACGAGGTTTGGTGGTTCATAGCGAAGGCTCACGTTGATGACCGTCGGCTGAGCATGGCGAACGGCGTTGCTCATCGCTTCTTGCGCAATTCGCAGGAGTTCTTCCTGGACCGAGGGCGGCAAATTTTCTTCGGGTACCCCGGTGGAATGAAAATCACAATGCAATCTCCCCGGGATATTTGAACGCTCAACCAATTTTTGCAGAGCGTGGGTCAATCCTAACTCCGCTATAATAGTGGGTTGAATGCTGAAAGCAGAACGACGGGCCTCCGCCAATCCAAATTGGGCCAGCTCGATTGCTCTTTCCACGTAGCTCAGGCTGTTGTCGCCGCCCCTTTCAATCACCTTTCTGGCCGCACCCAGTTGCATCGAGATACCCGTGAATAATTGGGCAAGCGAGTCATGGATCTCGCCGGCCAATTGATTGCGCTCCTCTAAAACAGCAGATTGTCTCGCTGCCTTCGCTAGTCGTGTGAGTTGAATCGCGAGGCTCGCTTGAGTGGCCAGCGCGCGAGCGATTTCGAGCTCTTCCGGGCGAAATTCCCGGTCCTTATTGAACCGAAACGTCACGCTGCCCACCAGCTGGTTGGCTAAGGTCAACGAAACCACTAGCGATGCCTCGGCGCCGGTCTCAAGTAGATAAGACCGGAATGCGTCCGGGATCGGTGTCGTCGGGTCTAACAGATGTAACACTGTGGCCGGTTGTTTCAATAGAGTAAGCTGTCGCGCATCGAGCGGGATATTCTGCAAACTCGCTGGATACTTCGCTTCTGTTGGAGTCATTACGCGATTACCTTGAAAAACCAGGTCTAAGGTCAAAAGGTTCTGTTCGAAGTCGCGTAATCGCAAAACGGACGCCGTCGCACCCAATTGTCGAGTCATCGCGCCCATTACTTGCCCGAGGAACTCGTCCAGTTCCGGTACCGAGGCCAGCGCATCGAGACATCCGCGAAGTGCTTCGTTGGCCTTGGCCAGTTCAACTGCGCGTTCCCGGACGGCCTTCTTCCTTTCGATAGCGAGCGCAGTTTGTTTGGCCTGCTCAGCGAGCCTGGCCAGCTCGATTGCTAATGTCGCTTGTTGGGCCAATGACCTGGCAAATTCGAGGTCTTCCTCATCGAGTTGACGGTTGCCGGCAATCCGTACGGACAGCAGACCGATAAGCTGCTGGCCGAAGACTAAGGGTATCAACAAAAGCGCCCGAATGCCGAGGGCTGAGAAATGGGCGCGCTGAGCGGGACTGTACCTGAGCTGCGGATCGTGAACGGGATCGTCGAGAAGAAAGGGGCGCTTCATCTGGATTGCGATCCAACCGGGATCATCGCTGGACCAATAGCGGGGTTCACGCGCGTTTGGATGGTCTGAATCTTCGGCCACGACCACGCGACCATCTTGGCAAACTGAATGCAAGTGCGCTGCGCGTTGTTCAACGTCCATCAGCCACAGGGTCGAGGAGTGCCCTCCAAGTTGTTCGGTAAGCACCACTAAGACCTGGTCGACGAAACTCTGGAGGTGTTTATCGCGTGCCAGTGCATCCAGGCTGCGCCTCAATACTTCATTTGCCCGGGACAGTTTGACCGCGTGTTCAAGAATCTTCCGCGCTGCCACCTTGCGCTCGATACCTTGTGCAATCGTATCCGCTACCGACCCGAGCGCTTCGATCGTGTCCGGCTCCGGTATTTTACGGGTGAACATGTCCAATACACCGACCAAACGATCCTCGACGATCAAAGGTAGGCCGGAGAATGCTTGCAGTGCTTCTCTCTCCGCTCGCTCCGGATGATTGATGTATTCATCATTTTGCACGTCGTATGTCACGTGCGGTTTACGCCGTTGTGCAATCGGCCCGATCCTGAACTCGCCGACGGGTACACGCTTGTGTTCGCCGTCCAAATGGGTGTACTGACCTGCCCTGGCCTGGCCTGCAACTCTAACATGTTCTGTTGCTCGCGAGAGTCCAGATGCGTACCAACGCTGCATCGAGCCGACGCACAATGGCTTCCGCACTCCGCTGCAGGACGGTTTCTAAGCCACTTTCGATTTCGTCGGAAAAGGCGAGTTGAATTTCGGCACGCACGGCCTCCTGGCGCACCCGTCTGCCTTGCATTGCTTCTGCGCGCTTCAACTGCGTGATGTCGGTCGCGATGCCACGGACTGCATACGGCTTCCCCGTGCGGTCGCGCAGGAGAAACTTTGACGAGATATAACATCGCTCCCCTTCAGCCGAGGGCACAGACTCTTCGAATTGGATAGGCACGCCAGCTTCAATCACTTGGCGGTCGTTCGCGCGCACGGCTTTGGCAACATCACGAGGATGGATATCGAAATCGGATTTACCGCGGATCTGGTCCCGCGAAATGAGATGGCGCCGCTCGTATTCCCGATTTACCAACAGATAACGGAGTTCGAGATCCTTCACAAAAATGACAGCCGTGGTGTTGTCTACAACGTCTTGCAAGCGTTGTTCGCTGTCGCGCAACGCCTCCTCGGCGCACTTCCGCTCCTCCTGGGTGCGGAGCGCCGCGACGCCGTACGCCAGGCTGTTCGCCAGATCTGAGTACTGCTCAGTGGTGCTCTCATTAAAGGCATTAGGCTCTCCGGCATACAGGCTAAGGCTCCCGATTCGTTTCCCGTGAGCGATCAACGGGAGGGCAACACATGAAGCATAACTGCGTGCAATGGCGTCGGCACGCCAGGGAGCCAAACTGGGGTCGGTTCGAGTATCCTTCACCCAACAGGGTTTGCCAGTCCGGAGGGCGATACCCGTCGGGCCCCGCCCCCTTTCGGTTTCTTCGCTCCAGGAAATTTTAGCCTTTTCAAGGTAATCGAGGCCGTATCCGGCCATTGCTACCGGGCGAACAGTCTTTTCAGCGTCGTCTTCGCAGTGGCCAACCCAGGCCAAACGGAGCCCGCCCACTTCGACCAGAATCTGGCAAACAGACTGGAAAAGTTCATGTTCATCGTCCGTCCCACGGCCGGGGTCAGCTAATCTACTATGATCCGGTCCATTTGCATGGGGCTTTGGCGATGGTACTTGCTCCAAATGGACACCTGCTGGTCAGCAATAGCGACGGAATCAACCTGAATGTAAACGAGCCCAGCGAAATCGTGGAATTCACGGAGCACGGCAGATTCATTGGCCAGTTGTCGGTCGATCCTAACGCGGGTGGAGCTTTTGGACTGAATATCGTGGCCGTCACCGACGATGTAGCCAGATTTGCCGCGGTAGACGACAATGCCAACACGCTTACCATTTGGACGGTTAATCAGCCGGAGGTAATCGACCCCGACGGATTCTAAGCAATACATCGGACTGGCCTGACTCAAACCGAGGCTAGTCATGACTGGGCGGCGGATTTTCTAGCCGCCCAGCTTTCGATGTCACTTTGCTCGTTTCGCTTACGCCTCGGCCCGGTCTCGATGCTGCCGCCTAGCGCGATTCATACGTTCACGCAGACCGCCCTGTTTGACGAAATCACGTTCGAGACGGCGGATCTGTTGATCAAGCAGATAATTCGTCTGGTGAATCAGACAGATAGCTATATTTGCAACGACCTGGAGGGAACGGGTCGCGCAAAATTCGCGATAATGCTCAAAGGTTACATCAGGGTCAGTGCCGATTTGCCGAACAAATCGAGCCTCCCGGCTCTCCTTTTCCCAAATGGGAAGATCTCGCACTCGCAATAGGTCATGGTAGTCATTCAATACTTCGTCCAAGCTCGCCCGAGCGACACCGGTGAGCTTGATTTCAGTCTCCTTGGAGGTCCCGGACGCTTTGCTGCCCTCCACGATATTCTGTTTTCCCGATCGGGCGGCCTGGATCATTTGATCGATCGTGCGATCGGTCTTCGCGAGAAACCGATGGCAAAACCGATAAGTGAGATCGTAGACAATCTCAGCCTTTCGATAGGAAAGCAGTTCTCGGTAGTTGCCGTGCGGAGGAATAAACCCAGCGTCGTCGTTCATCGGAGATAGGACATATAGGTCGTATATGACTTATAAGACCTATTCGCAGAATGTCCACAACGCTCTTAAATAATGTAGTGAATTTTAAAACAGTAATCCATTCTGGTGACCCTATCGTCTCGATCGAACAAGCACTAACTACTTCGGTAACAGATCTGCGACTAACGATCTCTCCTCTACTAGTTCTTTAACGCTCGCGTCGATCTTCGATCGGCTAAATTCATTGATCGGCAACCCTTGGATAATCTCCCAGTCGGTGCCATTGCTGCAATCCTTTCTCCACTCCATAGCTTCCATCAGAACAGACGGCGACACTATGCCAGTCGCCCATCGGCGTCGTCGAAACCAGCGAACGCACCGTATCGACTACCGCGTTAGCGGCCGAAGCGGCCGAGGAAGAACCACGCGCCTTAATCACCGCGGCGCCTCTCTGTTGCACAGTGGCAATGAAGGCCTCCCTTAACCAAGCCTCATCTTTAATAACCTCGGTTGCGGGTTTGCCGTTGATCTTCGCGTTGTAAAAGTCGGGATACTGAGTGGAGGAATGATTTCCCCAAATCGCTAGGTTACTTACGTCGGTCACATGCCCTCCGGCCTTCTTGGCCAATTGGGATTTGGCGCGATTTTCGTCCAGTCGAGTCATGGCAAACCACCGGTCGCTTGGAATCTCGCGCGCATTATTCATGGCGATCAGACAATTGGTGTTACATGGGTTGCCGACCACAAGTACGCGAACATCGGAGGCGGCATTGGCCGCGATCGCCTTGCCTTGTCCAGTGAAAATCTTTCCATTAATCCCAAGCAGATCTTTCCGCTCCATTCCTTGCTTACGCGGCACACTGCCTACAAGTAGGACCCAATCGACTGCCCGAAATCCTTCGTCCAGATCGGCCGTTGGCACAATCCGCTGAACGAGAGGAAACGCACAATCGTCCAGTTCCATCACCACCCCCTCAAGCGCCGGTAAAATCGGAGGAATTTCGATCAGCTGGAGTTCCAGAGGCTGATCCGGACCGAACATTGAACCCGAGGCGATTCGAAAAAGCAGGGAGTAGCCGATCTGGCCGGCGGCGCCGGTAACGGCCACTTTGACGGGAGATTTCATAGCAGAAGCATGAAAGAAGCGAGCGGCTTGTCAAAGTGAACGATTGGGCCACCGACAAAATCGATGGCCGCGAAACGGTAGGGACCGAGACGGACGAGCAGGCCGCCGTCGCTGCGCTTTGGCGCGCCCGAGCATTGGGTTGGCGAAACCGCACGAGATTGGCCGCGACGAAGGCTTTGCGAAGTCGGGAGCTCATCCCTACCGGCAGATTTGCTGTTTTCAGTTTTTCAACCAAACTCGTGTTCGTAGAGACGAAGTTCAGTCACGCCCCCAAATCATACATGAAAAAAACTCTCGGTATTCGCGATGAATTTGAGTTGTACGATGAATCCTTTCACTTCCTTGTTCTTGGCAACGCCTGGGTAGAACGCCTTCATTCGGGAACCCTTTGGGCCGAAGGACCGGTTTATTTCGCTGATGGCGATTACCTGATCTGGAGCGATATCCCGAACAACCGGATGTTGCGGTGGGCTAACGGCAACGTTGACGTATTCAGGCATCCTTCAAATTGTAGTAACGGAAATACCCGCGATCGCCAGGGAAGGCTGATCACCTGCGAACATCTGAGCCGTCGAGTAACCCGCACCGAAATCGACGGCAAGATCACCGAGATAGTGGGCAGTTTCGATGGTAAACGTTTGAACTCGCCTAATGATGTGGTGGTAAAATCAGATTCAACGATCTGGTTCACTGATCCGCCCTATGGGAGATTGAGCGATTACGAGGGCAAACGGGAACCGAGCGAATATGGCGGGGCTTACGTGTTCCGGTTTGATCCCGCTGACGGATCTTTGCTAACGATTTCGATAAGCCCAACGGTCTGGCTTTTTCACCGGACGAATCAAAGCTTTACGTCGTCGACACGGGCGCATCGCATTCTTCGAAAGGCCCTCATCATATCCGAGTATTTGATGTGGTGAATGGTAGGAGCTTGACCGGAGGAAACGTTTTTACCGAGGTTAATCCTGGCATTCCTGACGGTATACGTGTCGACGTCGAAGGGAATGTCTGGTCGAGCGCTGGGGATGGCGTGCATTGCTATTCCGCGTCTGGAAGTATGTTGGGCAAAATCAAGGTTCCAGAGCCGGTCTCTAATTTGACCTTCGGTGGTCCAAAGAGGAATCGAATCTTCATTACAGCCACGACTTCACTTTACGCGGTCTATGTGGGGACGAACGGGATACAGTATCCGTAGTCATTCTCGCCCGAGGCTCGAATGAAATAGCCGATAGCCAATAGCAAAATAGCCGATTGAATTTTCGCGTCCTATCGGCTATTGGCTATCGATTATCCATCCGAGCCTTAGGCGAGGATGAACCGTCCGAGCACGGTCGAGTAAATGGCAATCTCGATTTTTCGATTGGCCACCGTGTTTTGGAGAGCTTCGCGATAACTTTCAAGTTGTGGGAGGTATTGATTGCGCAGATGATCTGCCAATTGTTCGGCAGATTCATTCAAGGCGGCCTGGTTTGTCTTCCAATCGACCACGTACAACGTTCCGTCCACCATCCCAATCAGCAGGTCGATCACGCCTTCGTACCAATCCTCGGGTGTCTTAGGCCACGAGAACGGAAATTCGGATTGGAACCAGAGAGCGCTCCGGCACAGACGCTGTAAGTCTTGGTTGGCCAACAACGTCGCAATCTCTTTTTCCCCGCGCTCGCGATAGGAAATTGGCAGTACCGCATTTTTGCCATAGCTTTCCCATTGTCCGATCTCATTGTTCCAGGGAAACATCTCGATCCAGGAATGCCACCACTTTCCATAGTCATACGATCCGGCCGCTTCCGCGAACTGCAGATGCAAAACTGGTGAGTCATCGGCGAGCTGGTGAGGCCGCACCAAACGTGGCGGTTGCGGTAGCGGGAGATCAGACCGAGCAATCGTGAACTTTGGCTCTGCCACCTCCACGGGTTCGGGCTCCCCTTCGGTTGCCGGTCTTGGTAATTGCGTCGCTTCATCGGCAAACGGCAATTCCAGATTGTCGGGAACGACTTCATTAAAGGCGATTCCTTGCCGGCCAGAACGATACTCACCGATCGGAGTTGGCAGGATCAATCCAGTCTTCGCTCGGGTGAGCATCACGTAGAGAAGTCGCTTGATCTCGGCCTGTTTTGCTTCCTCGTCGCGAACGGCACCGCGGCTCAGATTCGACCAAATCACGCGAGAAACTTCTCCGCTTTCGACCCTTGGGTAACGCTCGCTCCGATGAGAGAATTTTTTCCTGAATCCGATCGGGATTACCCAACCCCACTCCAGTCCTTTGGCGGAATGAATCGTTATCAGTTCGACTCCTTTGGCAAGTGTCCGGGAGGGTTCCGCGGAATCCTGCAGCAATACCAATAACTCTCCGAGCCATTCCTCCAGGCTAATGCTGCGTTCGTCAGCCTTGGCAGCTTCCCAGCGAAGCTGATCGAGACCGTGAGTGCCTTCACCGACCGCGATAAGTCTTTCTCTCAATTGAAATCGGTCCAATAGTCGCTCGACAAAGTAGAGCAACGATTGGGGCTTGCTCGAAATGAATTCGAGCCTGGCCGCCTCTAATAGCTGTTGAGCCGCACGAATCTTTTCCGATTCGGCCGCCCCTTTGTGCGCAAGCAAAAGATCAGTGTCCGCTACGCCGAACAGTTCTCTGAGCACACCGTCGCGTTCGAACTTATCCCATGGGCGCACCAAGGTATAGACCAGCGCCACCGGCCAGGCAAAAGCGGCAATCCCGGCACGCGAGATTTTGGGTCGAAAGAAACTATACGGCACGCCATACTTTTTGAGAGCGTCACCGGCGATGATAAGCCAGTCGTGGCGCGGAGCGATGATTGCAAAGTCACTCCAGAAACTGACATCAAGATCAGAGGGCCGAATCTGAGCCAGCCATTTCGCCACCGTCTCACACTCGGCGACCAATGGCTCGAGTTCATCTTCAGTATCTACCGGCCGATCCAGGGTAAACGGCAATCGGCCGACAAATCCTTCTGCAGCCCCTACCCGCGCCACTAAGTCACCTAGCGGAACCCCTTCGACGGCCTGCGAATTGAAAAGTTCATTAATGCGCCGGACGATTTCGTTCGCGCACCGATAGGTCACGTTGAATCGAATGTTTCCGGAACTGAAATGCTCACACAGTTCAGTGAACCGGCTGGAAGCACCCCGTTCGAAGATCGTTTGCCGCGGATCGCCCACAATACAAAAGCGCCCGGCGACCGGCGGCTGACCGGAGCCTGGCCAACTGCCGAAGCTTTCGCCGGGAGGCCGGGTGACTTCGACAAAAACCTGAAACATTCGGGCATCGGTGTCTTGCGCTTCATCGACAATCACGATCAACTCGCGGCGTCGCACCTCGTCGAGTAGATCTGGTTGTTCTAATAGTTCGATACAGGCATCGATTTGGTCCGCATAAGTAAAGACTCCTTCCTGCCGGCAACGCTGGCGAAAGCTCCTGGCTAACTGGTCGGCAAACCACTCAGCGGCTTTCTCTAACCAGTCAATAAGCGGAGCCATCTCGTCGTTGAAAGCCTCCTTTAAAGCTTTCGCAACCGTTTCGCGCCGCGGTAACGCGCTAAAACCTGCGGCACTCGACAATCGCCGCACTAAAGATTCCAGAGCCTCCACGGTTCGCTGTTTGGTTTTTTCGGTATTTTTCGGAACCGCGACAGCACGGATCTCGACGGGATCAGGAAGCGGCATCCTTCTTGACGGGGGCGCCAAAACATGGCTAGGTCTAAATTTTTTGGCGAGCTCGAGAAGATCGGTCAGCGTGCAGACGCGCAAAAGCGAGCGAGCCGCGGGATGTTGTGCCAGCGTGCCGAGTTCTGGAGAATCGGTCACGAAGACTTCCCAAAGCAGATCGCGCTCACTCTCGGTCGGCACCCGTAACTGCTCAGGAAGCCTAAGCCGGCTTCGGAACTCACGAATTAGATCTAAGCAAAATCCGTGGATCGTACCAAAATAGGCTTGTTCCAAAGCGCGAAGATAAAGCAGGGAATCGGCTTCCGGAACGGTGGCGAGTAACCGTTGTTTGGCTCGGCTTTTGAATTCGAGGGCCGCACTGTTTGTATAGGTGACCACAACGAGCCGCCGCAAAGCACTGAGATCTCGGATGGCCAGTTCGCAGATACGCTCTACTATCGCAGTTGTTTTGCCCGAACCAGCCCCCGCAACCACACAAAAATTCTGATCTAATGCGGAACGAAAAAGACTTCGGGCGGAGTCATCCATGGCGTTTCCTAAAACTGACCAATGCCACCTTGCTCGAGTGTTGCCATGCGCTTTCGTCGCAGGATCCAGGTGGGAATCGGCAAAGTCGCCAGCGGTAAAGCCTCGCGAACGCCAAACTCCACGCGCAAAAGAGGAGCTTGACCAAAACAGCTTTGCCCCTGCATCCAGGCGAGCTCGGTCAGCTTTCTTTCAATCTCCTCCGGCTCCTTGAGATCGCCGAGATCCTTGGATCCGGTTGGGAGCACGGCGACCTGATTACAAAAGGCCGCGCCCATGGTTTCAGCTAGCAAACGATAGGCTACGAACTGAAATCCTTCTCCGGTTTCCGCCTTAATTTGACGCGGCGATCCCGCGGTCTTGAAATCGACAATCGTGATCGCGGCTCCATTCAACACGTTAGCAGTTGCTAACAAAAGATCGAATCTCCCCTTCAACACAATCTTCGGATCGCTGGCAATCATTTCCCCAGTAGAATGCTCAGAAACCCCATATGGGAACTTATCCAGCCAGGGAGCGGTCTCAGCCAACATTCGTTCGACAAAATAAACTGCCTTATCAACGATCGAGTTCCACCAGAGATCATCACTGGGAAGATCGAGCTCCCGAACAAGTTTCTTGATGAATCGAGACGCGTCGCGCCCCCGACTTTCCCGTAACACCGCGCTTTGCTGCAATTCATTTAGCCCGTTCTCAAACAAATCTCCAAACGGATTTCTCAGAATGTGAGCAAGCAACCGGTGAACTAAGATTCCAAGCGTTTTACGCTCGTCTCGCTCAAACCACAGATCCCAGCTTCTCTCCAGCCCAAATAAGACCCGAAAGCCAAAAGTACCGGGCGCCGCAATTGCGGTTTGCAGTGCGGAAGCAGACCAGGCGATTGGTTTGAGTTGGAGAGAGCTGAAATTCAGCAGGTACTCATCAAAGGGACGTTCCGGATTACATCGCGACTCGCGAATTTGCCGGAGGTCATCAAAAGCATCAGTGAGCACGATCGGAACCGCAGGAAATGCCTCCGCTTTCGCGTGGAGCGTTCGCTCGAGAAACGTGACGATCCGGTTCGCATCAACCTCTTCGCCGTTTTCCTCTTTGCGGTAAAGGCAGACAGTGGCGGATCGACGTGCGTGCAGCAATAGCTGGAGAATCGAATCCTCCCGCAGCAGAGACTCTTCCTGCAGGTTCACGAGCAGAAGGCCGTGCGGTCGAGCGGACCTACGAAATTCTTGGCCGAGCAGAGAATCCCGGCTCGCTAACTTTGTCCAAAGATCAGTGACACCATCGGTCAGAATCACCGAATCCCAACTCGTCGCATGCAGCTGCTCGGGCGTACTTACGATCACCGGCGCATACCGATGCGAAGCTTCCGGATGGCCGGCCCGGCCTGAGTTTGAAAGCGAATCGGAAATGAAGCGAAGGAAGATTCTAGATGAGAGCATCAGATCGCCTAGGGCGCGCTGTATCTCGTCCCAATTCGGTTGCAACGGTTCCAACGAAATCGTTACCGGGCGGAAGACGTTTTCATTGCGGAGCAGGAACTCTTTGAACGCCAAGAGGGTCTTTTGCCACTTCGCTTCGAGATGCTTCCAGGAGCCGTTCTCCGGCCAATCTGATCCGATAGTAAGGAGCTCTTGAACCCACGGATAAGAAGAATCCGACGACAAAAGTTCAGCGATTGAGCGGGTTTGGCGACAATCGAATTGACGAAGTAGATGTTGGCGAAACCGGGCGAAGCTTTCTGGTCCTCGACTGAGAATGCTGAAAAATTCAAGCAACTTCTCCAGAGTCTGCCTCTCGCCGATCCATTGGGCCAACCAACGGTGGGTCCTCTCGGAACGGCCCAGCATCGTGTTCGATCGAAATTCGTCCGCCACTGCAATCCCGGCCGAAGTTAACGCTTCTACGACGGCAGGGCCGGTGGGCGAACCTTCTGGGACCATCACCGCAATATTCCGGCTTCCAAGGTCAAACTCATTCTTTACGATTGCGACTACCGCGCGAACCTGGTCCGACCATCGTTCCGCTCGAACCAACCGCGGCAAATTCACTAACGGTCCCGGAGCGTAAACAAATCTACTGACCAAGTCTTCGTACAGTCTGGGTTTCCCTTCAGTTGGAGTTACTGTTACCACGCCTCCTCGCTCACAAATGGTTGAGCCAACCAAAAGCGCGCATCCTCCGAAGCAGTGACCGCTGCGGTAAGCAATTCTTGTTGATTCAGGGCGAGAGCGTCGACGCCGAAAAAGCCGATTCGCAGGCTGGGCACTCTGATGCTTTTCTCCACCAGTGCTCGATCGACTCGCGGCCGCCAGAACAATGAACCGATAATCTGCTCGACGGAATCGCGAAGCCCTTGCGGAATACCGAGTAGATCGATGGCTGCGCCGGAGCCAAAACGATCCAACCAGCCAGAGGCGGCCAAATCGTCCAATGCATCCAGAACCTGTCCGGCAAATGCCGACGAGGCTTCGGTCTCCCCCATCCTGGCCCGCAACAAAAGACTGAGCGTCTCGCGTCCGAAGGAAGGGGTCGGTAATCCGGTACGAAGACAAAGTTCACGGCGCAGCCTTCGCAAGTCCAGGAAGCGAACACCCACAATGGCTTTTCGCTCCTCCATTGCACGCCGCCGCAGCCAGTTCGCCTGCAGGAACGATCGACACACCAACCAAATCTTCTGCCCGGAAAGCGCCGCCTTTGTGCCCGCTTCGAGCCAGGCACGCAGATCGTCTGCCCAAGCGTCATCGACATGGCTGAAGAGATGAATGGAGACGCTCACAGGGAATGAAATAGCCAATAGCCGATAGCCAATAGCCGCAATTTGCGATCGCCGATCTGCTTTTCGTCCTCGGACGATTGACTGACACCCGGCGCAAGCATCTGCCATCGCCGTTGTTCAGGATCCAATCGCTCGAGCTTTTGGTGCTCGAAGAATGCAACCGAAACCATGCGTGAATTTAACAACCTCTGACGTACCTTTCGAGAGTTCTCTTCGCAGAAATTGACCCGCTGCGCCGGGGCATCTTTGGTAGCGGCGACGGTCCTATTAGGTCACAAGCGTAGATCGACTGTAGAACTTGCCCGAAGCTGCTGAGGTGGCACCACCAGAAACCTTAGTCGAAAATTCGAGCCTTTGGCGAGAATGACCGGCCCTACCGCTCCTGCCGAACGATCCGCTGAAAAGTCGTTTCTACTCGTTCGCGCCGCCGTCTCTGGTCTTCGATCATGGCGGAGCGATCGGTAAAACCGAGCCGGCGCGCGATCTTTTCTTGATCGGAAATGCTCGAGGGCAGTTGCAAGACAGAACTATTTTCCATCCGACGAAGGACCGATTCCATTTTGCGGAAGAAAAGATAATCCTGCGTGAGCTCCGCTCTTCCGGTTGGGCTCAATTGGTCGGCTACGGCTACGATTGCATCGAGAGTATTCAGCACGCGTTTCCCGGACCGAATTTCGAGATATTGCACAATAAACTCGATTGCGATCAGTCCTCCTCGTCCCGTCTTAAACGCGATCAAATCGGTATCATGTTTACCTCGTTCACGAACAATTCGGTCGTACATGGAAGCGAGATTGGAGCGCCATCCGGGATCGTTTGCTAGAGAGTTCCAGGCGTCATCGACAATTCGTCCAGCTGCTTCGGCGTGCGGTCCGCTCAAGATCCGCGCTTTCGTAAGCGCTTGTTTCTCCCAATTTTGCGCCCGTTCACGAAAGTAAGATTCATAACGCTCCAACGTGACAACCAGGGGCGCGGATTCGCCTTCCGGACGCAGTCGCGTATCGATCGGAAATACCCGACCCCACTCCGTACTCACGCTCAGGGCGGCAATCAATGCTTCAGCCGGACCGGGCGTGTCGCCAATAAAGACCAGATCGAGGTCTGCGCCGTACAGCAATTCCCGTCCCCCGAATTTGCCCTGCGCAATAATTGTCAAATCTGGTGTGCCAGGAATGACGGTTTGACAGAAAGCGACGCATGCTTCCGCCAAATTAGTTACCTCCTCTTGAAGCTGCGCCAGATCGGCAAATCCGAGAACGTCGCGCAGTAAGATCCGCAACATTTCAGCGTGCTGAAAATCGCGCACCCAGGTGAGAGGGGGCAGACCGGTTGGATTTGCTGCCAGACTAGATAGAAAATTCTCGCGGTTTTGTAGTTCGCCCAATGAGCGGCCGCGGGCAATTTCTTCGACCAACTCGGGCCGATGGATCGCCAGTTCGCTGAAGGCCCCGCTGGCGTCAAATAAACGAATCAATAGCTCG
>WNFM01308069.1_pt1 | contig 13685 bp, 13 predicted proteins | sample 5400271 | NCBI WGS metagenome assembly WNFM01 (sample SAMN13153352, study PRJNA577476) | soil metagenome | isolation source: 60 cm saprolite on Douglas fir-dominated hillslope | place: USA:California | collected 2013-09-17 | reverse complement strand
CACCGCCGGGGCCGCGCCGCCTCCCACGGCCGATTCCCCGTGTCGGACCTCGGTCAGGAGAGCCGGGGCCCCGGAGGCGAGGGCGGAGGCAAGGGCCTCGGCGCGCGCCCGTATCGCCTCGGGGGTGAGGGCGAGCATCCGCCGCACGGGCACGCCGTGGACGGCCCTGCCCGCTTCGTATTCGAGCAGCACCGCGTCGAGGGCGGAGAGCGTCATCTTGTCGACGCGCAGCGCGCGGTAGAGCGGGTTCCTGCGCATGGCTTCGATCGGTCCGCGCCGGCCGGCCAGGAGGCCCGCCTGCGGACCGCCGAGCAGCTTGTCGCCGCTGAAGGTCACCGCGTCGGCCCCCGCCCGCAGGCTCTCCGCCACCGTCGGCTCCGCGTGGGCCGGCGGGGGAAGGGGATCGAGGAGGCCGCTTCCCTGGTCCTCGACCAGGGGCAGGCCGGCCGAGCGGGCGAGACCGGCCAGCTCCACGAGGTCGGGAGCCTCGGTGAAGCCCACGATCCGGAAGTTGCTCGGGTGCACGCGCAGGATCAGGGCGGTCTCGGATCCGAGGGCGCCCTCGTAGTCCGGGCGCCGCTCTTCCGGAGGATCTCGGGGATCCGGAACGACCCGCCGATCTCGACCAGCTCCCCGCGGCTCACCAGCACCTCGCGGCCCTCCGCGAAGGTGTTGGCCGCCAGCAGCACCGCCGCCGCGCAGTTGTTCACCACCACCGTTCCTTCGACCCCCAGCAGCTCGCGCAGCCGCGCTTCCACGTGGACCTCGCGGTCCCCCCGACCTCCCGCCCCGAGGTCGTACTCGAGGTTCGAGTAGGAGGCGGCCACCTCGGCCACCCGTGCCGCAGCCTCTCGCGAGAGGGGAGCCCGGCCCAGGTTCGTGTGGACCACCACTCCGGTGGCGTTGAGGACGGGAACGAGGGAGGGCCGCCGCGCGCGCTCGACGCGGTCGCCCAGGTCGGTGCGGATGCGGAGCAGCGCCGCTTCGAGACCGGCCTCGTCCCCCGAGGCGGCGCGCTCGCGGGCCTCCTCGAGGAGCGCGCGCAACGCGCGGAGCACGCTCGCCCGGCCGTAGCGATCCAGGAGCCCCAAAGCACTCGGGTCCTGGAGCGCCTGGTCCACCGACGGCAGGCGGCGCCGCAGATCGGCGCCCGAAGAGGCGGGCATGAGCGGAGGGTACACGCCGTGATATCCTTCGCGCGATGGGTCGGGAACGCCCGCCGGACTACGCGGATCGGCTGCCCCGCCTGGTCCCCAAGGAAGAAGCGGACATCGCCCACCTCTCCGACGAGATGGCCGACCTGCTCTACCCGGGCCGGCGGCCGCGTCCGTTCCGGCTCGGCGTCACCTTCGAGGCGTTCCAGGGAGAGGGAGCCGAGCGCGCGCTCGCTCTCGCCCGGCTGTCTCCCGAGTACCGCGAGCTGCGGACCCCCGGCGGAGTCGCGCACCACGCGGCCTTCGATGCCGGCTCGGCCCGCACTTTGCGCGATCTCTTCGACCTCGTGGGCCGGCACCCGGGGACCGAGGTCTCCGTCGGCGGGAAGAAGGTGCCCTACGGCCACGAGCTCTGGCTGCCTCTGTTCTGGATCTTCGTGGGCGGGGAGGCCTGACTTTGGCCCTTCCCGAGGACCTCGACACCCTCGAGAGGTCGATTCGGCAGCTCCAGATCGACTGGGACCGCTTCTTCAGCGGCCTCGAGAAGAAGCCCCCCAACGACCTCAAGGTCAAGGTGGAAGCGATCGTCCGCCGGCACGCCAACGCGGAGATCCGCAACAACGCGGACCGCTTCCGCTACCAGACCCTCACCGCGAGGTACAGCACGTTCAACGAGCTCTGGTCGAAGAAGCTGCGCGCCCGCGAGGAGGGGAAGGCCTTCGGAGTGCACGGGCTCAAGGCGGAGATGCTGCCCCCGCCGCCGCCCCCGCCCCCCCCTCGGCCCTCGGCCGCGGCCGGCCGCAGCGGCGAGTTCCGGGTGCAGAACCCGGAGCGCGATGCCGCCACGGTACGCTCCCTCTACGAGAGCTTCCTGGAGGCGCGCTCGCGGAACGGGGAGAACGCCCCCGTGAAGTACGAGAGCTTCCAGAAGCTCATCGGCCAGCAAGCCTCGCGCATTCTCAGCGACAAGGGGGGGAAGGCGGCGGTGGAGTTCCGGCTGGAGACCAAGGACGGGAAGGTCTCCTTGAAGGCCAAGGTCGTCAAGTAGCAAAGGTGCGGCGCGCTCTCCTCCTGACGGGACTCCTCCTCGCCCTCGCCGCAGAGGCACCGGCCTGGCCGGCCTCCCTCATGGAGGCGCTTCACCGCGACGCCCGTCGGCTGGTTCCGCGCTCGCTGTCCCGCCTCCTGGGCGAGCGCGAGGTCCAGGTGCTGGAGGAGGCCCGTCGGTTTCCCCCCGAGCTGTCGCAAGCCGTGGCGGCCGATCTCGCCTTCGGCCAGCTGCGCCCCGAGACGCTGGCCGCCCTCGACGCCGAGGCCGGTCGCGCCGGGGAGCTCCTGCGTGAGCAGCGGGTCACCGAAGGACTCGTCCGGCTGGGCGGCCTCATGCGCATCCCCGCCGACCTTGCCGACCCCGTGCTGTCCGCCGGCCCCGAGGGTTATCCCGCCGGCGTCGTGCGCGAGTACTACGCGTTCGTCGCCGCGAGCCTCGACAAGATCCCGGTCGTGCTCGACGATCCGCCCGCCCTGCAGCTCACCCGCAAGGACCTGCCGGCCTACTGGCAGGGACTGGTCGACCGGAGCCGTCTGCAATCGTCGGTGATCGGCACCGAGCTCTTCACGAACGGCCGGGTCGTGGACCACCGCCGGATCGACTACCGCTCGCCGGTCTTTGGCGTGGCCTCTCTCTCGTACTCGCGGGCGGCGACCGCCATCGCCGCCACCTGGCTCGCGGTCTGGCGCGACGCCCACGGCGATACCACGCGCATGCGGAAGCCGCGCCAGGTGGCGCCCCGGGAGGGTGCTTTGCCCCGTCCCCTTCCGTCGGAGGAACCATGACCGCCAAGAGGGCCCTGCTCTCCGTGTTCCGCAAGGAAGGGATCGTGGAGCTCGGCCGCGCGCTCGCCGAGCGCGGCTTTGAGATCGTCTCCACCGGCGGCACCGCGGCCGAGCTCGGGAAGGCCAAGGTCCCGGTGGTCAAGGTCTCGAAGGCCACGGGTTTCCCGGAGATCCTCGACGGCCGCGTGAAGACCCTGCATCCGTCGATCCACGGCGGGATCCTGGCCCGGCGCGACCTCCCCGAGCACGTGAGCGCGCTCGCCGAGCACCGCATCGCGCCCGTGGACGTGGTGGTCGTGAACCTCTACCCGTTCGAGGACAAGGTGGCCAAGGGCTCCCCGTTCGAGGAGGCGGTGGAGAACATCGACGTCGGGGGGCCGGCCATGCTGCGCGCCGCCGCCAAGAACTTCCGGCACGTGGCGGCGGTGGTGGACCCCGCGGACTACACGCTGCTCGTCGAGCAGCTCGACCGGCCGGGCGGGATCGACGCCCCCACCCGCCTCTACTTCGCGCAGAAGGCGTTCCGCCACACCGCCCGCTACGAGGCGGCGATCTCCGGCTACTTCTCGCAGGTCGAGGCGAAGGACGGCGGCTACGCGGTTGCCGAGTCCGACGACGTCTTTCCCTACCGTCTGAGCCTCAACTACGAGAAGGTGCAGGACCTGCGCTACGGCGAGAACCCGCATCAGCAGGCCGCGTTCTACAGCGACCTCGGGTCGACCCTGTACTCGGTGGCGGCCGCCCGCAAGGTGCAGGGCAAGGAGCTGTCGTTCAACAACATCCTCGATCTGGACGCGGCCTGGCGGCTGGTGACCGAGATCGGCGAGCCCGCCTGCGTGATCGTCAAGCACACGAACCCCTGCGGCACCGCGGTGGGCGCCGGTCCGCAGGAGGCCTACGAACGGGCCTGGGCCTGCGATCCGACCTCCGCCTTCGGTGGCATCCTCGCCTTCAACCGGCGCGTGGACGAGCCCACCGCGCGGAAGATCGCGGCCGTCTTCGTCGAGGCGGTCATCGCCCCGGGCTTCGAGCCCGCGGCCAAGAAGGCCCTCGCCAAGAAAGCCAACCTCCGGGTCATGGACATGGACACGACCGGGATCCACAAGGTGACCGGCTTCGACCTGCGACGGGTCATGGGCGGGCTGCTCGCCCAGCAGTGGGACCTGCACCGCCTCGACCGGAACAAGTGCGAGGTCATGACGAAGCGGAAGCCCACCGAGGAGGAGTGGAAGGCGCTGCTGCTCGCCTGGACGGTGGTGAAGCACGTCAAGTCGAACGCCATCGTGTACGCGAACGCGGTGCAGACGGTCGGGGTGGGGGCGGGCCAGATGAGCCGGGTGGACGCGGCCCGCATCGGGGCCCAGAAAGCCCAGCTTCCGCTCGCGGGCACGGTGGCGGCTTCGGACGCGTTTTTCCCGTTCCGCGACGGCCTGGACGAGATCGCCCGGGCGGGGAGCAAAGCCGTCATCCAGCCCGGCGGCTCCGTCAAGGATGACGAGGTGATCGACGCCGCCGACGAGCATGGGATGGCCATGGTGTTCACGGGGGTGAGGCACTTCCGGCATTGAGCCGGCCGGCGCGTCAGGACAAGCCGACGCAACGGAGGAGATCGGCGAAGCGCCGGTCGCCGCGGAGGCCATCGAAGGCCGGCTCCACCTTGAGGTTCACGAGAGCCGTCGCGCGCTCCTCGCAGGCGCGCCGCAACCATGCGAAAGCGTTCTCCGTCTCTCCGAGGCCGATGTAGACGGCGGCGATGTCGTCCGCCGCTATGTACGCCGGCCCTGCTCGCTCACGGATGAGCTCCTGGAGTACTCGGCGCGCTTCGGCCCGCCGGCCCGCGAGGCCGTAGACGCGGCCGAGGGGACCCCTGACCCGACTGGTGCCGGCCCAGAAAGGCTTCGCCTTCTCGAGCTCCGCGATCGCCTGCGCGTACATGCCCTTCGCCTCGTAGGCCAGGGCCAGCAAGGGGCGTACGTTCGGGTGGTTGGGGTTCAGCTCCAGCGCCCTCCGGTGCTGCTCGATGGCCAGGTCGTACTGGCGGGACAGGTGGTAATGCTCCCCGAGGTGGATGTTCAGCATGACGGAGACGGGATCCGTGTCCAGCGCGCGCAGGGAGTCCCGGGCCGACTCGTCGAACCGACCGAGCGCCAGGAAGCAATGGGAGCGCCAGTGCAGGGCGACGCCGTTCGTCGGATTGAGCTCCAGAGCCCGGCGAAACTCCCTTTCCGCCCCCGCCCAGTCCCAATCGAACTGCACGAAGATCTGCCCCAGGGAGGCGTGGGCCTCGGACAGCTCGGCGTCGACCTCGACCGCCCTGAGGGCGGCCGCTCTCGCACGGGCGTAGGCCTCCCGCGGCGCCACCCGCTTGTTGTATGACGTGGCCATGGTGCAATGCACGTCCGCCAGTCCGGAGTAGGCCAGGGCGTAGCGGGGATCCCGGGCAATCGCCTCCTGGAAGTGCTCGATCGCCTTCTGCAACGCAGCCTCGGTGCGCTCGTTCGAGAGGTATCGGCCTCGCAGATAGAACCGGTAGGCTTCGGGGTCCGCCGTGTCGTGCTTGGCCAGGAGCGTTCGCTCGCCCGGCGTCAGCTCGAGACGAAGCTTCTCGGCGACCTCCGCGGCCAGCTCTTCGTGGGCCACCACCAGGTCCGCCGAGAGCCGGTTGTAGGTGGCGCCCCAGAGCTGCTTGTTCTCCCGGGCGTCTATGAGCTCGACGGAGACGGAGAAGCCGTCCCCGCGCTGAGAGACCCGTCCGCTGACGACTGCGCGGACGCCGAGCTCCCTGGCCACGCTCGCGAGGTCGGGATGCTTGCCCTTGTAGCGGAAGACGGACGCCCGGGCGATCACCTTCAGGTGGGGCAGTCGTGAGAGGCGGTTGATGAGGCTCTCGCTGATGCCGTCGCTCAGGTACTCGGCTTCCGGGTCTCCGCCCGTGTTCTCGAAGGGCAGGACGGCGACGGATTCCATGGCCTGCCCGCCGCGGGAGCCGAAGCGGCCGAGCCCGGCCAGGAGGGCCACGATCAGCGTGGCCAGGGCGACGACGCCGAGCGCCCACCTGCTGGAAACGCTCCGCCGCTCCGCGCCGTCGGGGGACGAGGACGTGGCCTCGGCGCCGGGGATGACCGTGATCGGTCCCACGAACCGGTAGCCCTTGCCCACGACGGTTTCGAGAAACTGCGGCGCATCCGGATCGTCCCCGAGCGCCCGCCGCACCTTCCGCACCGCGGTGTTGATGGCCGCGTCTGCGTCCACGAACACGTCCTTGCCCCAGAGGCGCTCGAGGATCTCGGCTCGACTGACCAGCTGTCCCCGCCGCTCGGCGAGGAGTATCAGCAGCTCCATCGGGAGCTTCTCGAGCCTTTCCACACGCCCGCCGCGGCGCAACTCGTAGCGCGCCAGGTCCAGCTCAACCTCCGGTGGGATGGGTTCCTCTACTGAGGCCATGGGATGCTCCGGCGGGAAGGTCGGCATTATACCGCCCGGCAGAGCCACACGTCAGAAAGCCGGTTCCCACGGCGGCTCAGTGGGATGGCGCCTTCAGCAAACCTTCAGGCCCTCTTCAGGCGCTCTCGATTGCGCGGGCTCCACGCGCCGCCGACCATCCCGGTGATGCACAGGTGAGGACATGGGAATGACAGTCTTACCTCTGGTCAGGAAAGGAGTGAGCAAATGCAGACTCGATTCAAACTGGCGCTTCTCGTCGTCGTGGTGGGTGTCGCCGCGCACGGCGGGACCGTGCTGGCGACGCCCCCGTCCGGGGTCACCAGCACCCTCTTCGCCGTGGGGCAATTCGACGAGATCGATGCGAAGACGCTCTCGAGCAGCTGGCAGGCCCGGATCAAGACCAAGGGTGAATCCGATCTCCACGTCTTGCAAAACAGGATTGCGCCGGGCGGGACTTTTGGATGGCACTCGCACCCCGGGCCGAGCCTCGTGACCGTCAAGACGGGCGCCCTGACGCTCTACCGAGGAGATGATCCCGACTGCACGCCACAAGTCGTCGAGGCAGGGTCGGGGTTCGTCGATCAGGGGGGCGATGTCCACCTCGTCCGCAACGAAGGGAGCATCGAGACGGTCGTGTACGTGACGTCCCTCGTTCCGCGGGGCGCTGCGCGGCGGATCGACGAGCCGAGCCCAGGCAACTGCTCCTTCTAGGTTCGCCACCAGCGGCGATCCCTCCCAGTGGCATCCCGCCGTCGGTCACCTTACTCGTGACCGACGGCGCTTCGTCCGGCGGAAGTCGCGCCTTTTCATGACAGTATCGGCCTCCCTGACCGCGAATCCTGGGCTCGGCAGGCGTTCTCGTCCTACCGGCCGAGTTGGGCTTTTCAACCTCCTCGGCCGCCCGCCAGTCCAAGGTAGCAGGAGGGCGAGGAGAACCGATGATGAAGAAGAGAATTTTGAGCGTCGCGGCACTGGCTGCGGGAGTCCTGGTGACCGGGGTGGTCCTGGTGACTGCCGGGCCGCAAAGCCCGGCGCGGCAGGGCCGGGGCGAGGACAGCCACCTCCAACGGATGACCGAGTACCTCGGACTGTCCGAGGAACAGCAGGCTGCCTGGAAGTCCCTGCAGGAGCAGCACAAAGCGGAGATGCAGCCGCTCATGCAGGAAGGTCGGGAGCTTCACGAGAGACTCCGGACGGCGACCGAGGCCGAGAAACCCGACCCCGCGGCCGTCGGGGCAGCGACCCTGGCGCTGAAGCAGCACCGGGAAAAGGCCCGGGCGGCGCACGAGGCATTCACGCAGCAGCTCACTGGCACCCTGACGCCCGAGCAGAAGACCAAGTTCGAGGCGTTCCAGGCGTCGCACCGAGGCGGCTACGGCAAGCATGGCGCCAAGGGAAGGCGAGGGCCACGGCCCGGGCGACCCCACTCCCAGCCCGGCGGCGAGGCCCCGGCTGCCCGTCCCGCCTCGAGCAGGAAGCGCGGTCCGGCCCGAAGCAGTCGTCGCTTGAGCCCCACGTACCTCTGCTCGCCGAGCACCAGATCGCCCAACACATCCTGGAGAGCAGGGCTGCGGCTGCTGTAGCGGATCATCCTGCGGGCAAAGCCGGGATCGTAGAAACGGTCGCGGATCGCGGCCGCCTTCAGCAGGTCCCGCCCGAAGTCGGCCAGCACGCGCTCGGGGTACCTCACCGGCGAGCCATCGGCCCGCAGCGCCTCGGCCAGCAGGACGGCCGACCGCAGCGCGTAGGTGATGCCCTCGCCCGTGATCGGGTCGGCGAGCGCGGCCGCGTCGCCAACGAGCGCCCAGCGTGGCCCCGCGATCTCGGCCAGGCAGGCGGGATCCTCCGAGGGGGACGGGATCGTGTGCGCGTAGCGATCGCCCTCCTCCTCGACGAGCGCCGGGAACGAGCGGGCCACCTCGCGCGCGAGTCGCTCCAGCAAGGCGCGGCTCGGCACTGCGCGCAGTGGTGCTACGATGCCGACCCCGACGTGGTCGGGTCGGGGGAAGAGCCAGATATAGCCCGCCAGGCCGGGGGTGAAGCGGACCAGCATCTCGGACGTCCCCCGCGCGTACCAGCCGGTGGCCATGCAGAGGCGAGACGGTGGCGTCGGGGCGAGGAAGGTCCTGCGCACCAGGCTCCCGGCGCCGTCCGCGCCGACGATCAGGTCGAAGGACGCGACCCGGCCGGCGGACGTGACGACCCGTCCCGCCGCGTCGACCGAGGTCACCCGCTCGGCGACGTGAGACGCGCCGGTTGCGACGGCCTGCCTCAGCAGCCACGCGTCCAGATCGCGGCGCGCGCATACGGCCACGGGCCGGGCGAGCGATACGTCGACACGGTCGCCCTCCCCCGAGTCGAACGTGCAGGACGACACCCAGCGGGCGGGCAGCGGGTCGGACGCGGGCGCCTGCGGCAAGAGCGCCAGCGCCTTTCCGGTGAGGCCGCCGCCGCAGGGCTTCTCGCGCGGATGCGAGGCGTCGAACACCGTGACGGAAGCCCCGTCGCGGGCCAGGTGGCAGGAGAGCAGCGAGCCTGCGGGGCCGGCCCCGACCACCGCCACCCTCACGACCGCGGCCTCACGAGGAGGCCGGCGCCGACGCCTTGGGGCGCACGGGGCGCGCGACCGCGGCCAGCAGCTCGTCCGGCGTCGCCTGCGCCGTGCCGAGCTTGCCCACCACCACCCCGGCCGCGTAATTGGCCAGCACCGCGGCCTCGGCCAGGCGGGCGCCGGCCGACAGAGCCAGGGCCAGGGTCGCGATCACAGTGTCGCCCGCGCCCGTCACGTCGAAGACCTCGCGGGCGGCGGTGGGGATGTGCGTAGGACGCCGCCCGCGCTCGAACAGGCTCATCCCGCGCTCGCCGCGGGTGATGAGCGCGGCGTCGCAGCCGAGCATCGACAGGATGCGTCGGCCGACTGCGAGAAGGTCGCCCGGAGAGCGGATGGGCAGGCCGGTGGCCTGCTCGGCCTCGAGCTGGTTCGGCGTCACCAGGGTGGCGCGCCGATAGCGCGCGAAGTGACCGACCTTCGGGTCCACGAGCACCGGGATGCGCCGCCGGCGCGCCAACTGCAGCAGCCGCTGCATCAGCCTCGCGGTGACGACGCCCTTCTGGTAATCCGACACCACCAGCGCCCCACACGCGCCCAGCGCTTGCCGGGCCGAATCGTAGAGAAGCGACTGGAGGCGGCTTGCGATTTCGCTCGTGTGCTCGCGGTCCGCCCGCACCACCTGCTGGTGGTGGGCGATGATGCGCGTCTTGACGGTGGTGGGCCGCCCTCCGGAGGCGACCAGAAGCAGAGGCTCGACCCCCGCGCGCGCGAGCGCCGAGCGGACGTGCTCACCGGCGGCATCGTCGCCGATCACGCCTGCCAGCACGGCGGAGCCTCCGAGGGAGCGCACGTTCGCGGCCACGTTGCCCGCCCCGCCGAGGTGGAAGCCGTGGCCGGTCACCCGGACCACCGGGACCGGCGCCTCCGGGGAGATGCGGGCCACGTTGCCCCAGATGAACTCGTCGAGCATCACGTCGCCGAGGACGAGGACGCGCCCTCCGCGCATGGCCTTGAGGAGGGCCCGGGCCCGAGCCGGCGTCATGCGGGGGAGCCCGCGGCGAGCGTGCGCTCGCGGCGCAAGGCGTAGGGCAGGGAGGCAACCAGGAGGACGAACATCAGGACTTCGGAGTCCCCGAAATTGTACTCGAAGAGCCCGGCCACCATGACCGCCACGAGCACGCCCAGCGCGGCCACCGCGGAAGCGGCCCCGCGTCGCGCCTCGCGCCACGCGTCGGCCATCGCCGCCGCCACCCACCAGAGCCAGAAGACGAGGCAGGGCAAGCCGCGCTCGGCGGCGATCTGCAGCGCGTTGTCGTGAAGGTGCGGAGCCCGCTGGTTCGGCGCCTCCGACCAGCGGTAGCTCGGGTACATGGCGAGGATCATCCCGGGTCCCTGGCCGAACACCGGCTTGTCGAGGATCATGTCGATCCCCGCCTGCCACATGTAGTATCGGTCGCGGCTGCTGTCGTCCTCGAGGGTCAGGCGGTTCATGACCGTGGCCGGCCGCACCACGAGAACGGCCAGCATCGCGGCGGCCAGCAGCCAGAGCGTGCGGGGGGCCCGCAGCACCGCCACCGTGGCGAGGCCCGCCACCGCCCCCAGCCACGTGTTGCGCGTCTGCGAGAGCAGGAGGCCCAGGGAGCCGAGCGGCAAGGCCAGGGCGGCGAGCAGGGTGCCGGTCGAGGCGTCGGGCCACCGGGCCGACGCAACGGCCAGGGCGCCTCCCGTGACCGCCAGGCCGAGCACGAAGAGGCTGGTGACGAGAGCCGCCGGCCTCGCAGCCGCCTGCGCGGCGCCCACGAGGACGAGGGCGCCGAGAAGACCGGCCAGCAGGCGCGCATCCCGCGGTTGCACCCTGAGGCCGGTGCGCGCGAAGGACAGTCGCGTCGCGGACAGGATCACGACCCCCATGGTGAGTCCGGAGGCCGACATGTAGTGGCCGAGAAAGCCCCGCGGGCGCCCGTTCAGGGTGTCGAAGCCCAGCAGGAAGTACTGGAGGATCGTGAGGCTGGCCAGGGCGATGCCCCCCAGGAGAGCCGCCGTAAGGACCCGGTGGCGGGCGTTCGGGGAGGCCAGGGTGTCGACAGCCAGGTAGAACAGGAGAAAAAGCAGCAGCTTCTTGGCGGAATCGTGGGAATGGCCGGGGTTGTTCGAGAACGAGGCGGAGAGCAGCGTCCAGACGCAGAAGGCGAGGGTGGGGCCGTCGAGAGGCGTCCGCGGGAAGCGGGCGCGACCCCACAGCAGACGCGCAAAGAAGACCAGGAGCCCGAGGGCCAGCAGGAGCTGGGTGGCGAAGATGGAGACGAAGGCGGCCGCGGCCAGGGCGGCCACGATCGCGAGTTGCGCGCGCTCCAGGTTCAAGGCCGCGCCGGGTCGCCTTCGTGAGGGAGAGCGGCCCTACTCCTCGATGGTGGCTTCTTCGGGGAGCATGATCGGGATGTCGTCGCGCACGGGGTAGACCCGCTTGCACTGCGGGCAGCGCAGGCCCGCCCCGTCCTTCACCACCTCGATCGGGACCTTGCAGACCGGGCAGGCCAGGAGCTCGAGCAGATCGGGATGAATCGCCATGGCGCGAGTCTAGCGCAAGGCCCGGCCGGCCCGGTAACGCGGCAAACGGACCTGCTCTGCCCCGGCCCGGTGCTAGGGTGAGCCTACGCCGCACACGCTGACGACCGCGCGGGGTTTTCCCCGCTCCTGAACCTGCCGGCCCCCTCTCCCACCGGCGACCTGATTGGAGGAAGACATGCGTGTGCAATTCGTGCAGAAGGAGAACGTCCCCGAGCGCCTGGTGTGCGAGGCTGAGCTCATCTTCGACGAGGAGCTGGGACCGCTGTCCGGCATGAAGCTGGTGGGCTTCTCGCTGTGGCGCTCGCCGGAGGGGGAGGTGTACGTGACATTCCCATCGCGGGCCTTCGGGGCCGGCAACGAGCGCCGGTACTTCGACTACCTGCGCTCGTCCGAAGGAAGCGCCGGCGAGGTGAAGCGGGTGAAGGCCTGGATCCTCGACGAGTTCCGCGCCAGCCAGGCGGCCTGAGGACGGGCGGCCCCGCCGGGCGAAGCTCGGCGGGGCAGTTTGCAGGGCCGTTCTTTGACTCGCTCCTGAACGGCGTGTGAGAATCCTCGAAGGGGGTCCGCAGGTAGATTCATGACGACCTTCGTCTTCGTTCTGCTGGCGGCCCAGATGGCCGCGATCCCGCTGCGTCCCGCAGCCGAGCTGCGCGACCGGTCGGAGGCCTATTACCATTTCAGCCTCGGGCTGCAGGCCCGATTCTCCGGCGACACCCAGACATCGCTCGACGAGTATCGAAAGGCGCAGAAGCTCGACCCCGGCTCGTCCGCGATCCGTGTCGAAACGTCGCGGCTCCTGCGCGAGGCCGGCAGTCCGCCTCGACAAGGACAGTCCCGACGCCCACCTCACCCTGGCCCAGCTCTACCAGCTCCAGGCCGCGGGAGCGGGCGGCGAGGAATCGTTGCGCAAGGCCGCGGCCGAGTACGAAGACGTCGTGCGGCTGCAGCCCACCGACGGCAACACGCTGCTCACCCTGGCCGGCATCTACGGCCAGCAGCTCCAGAACAACAAGGAAGCGGCCCGGGTGTGGGGCCTCTACCTCGCCCTCGACCCCGGCAGCTTCGAAGCCCACATCCAGCTCGGCACCCGCCTGTTGGCGGCGGGCGAGCCCGAGAAGGCGGCGGCGGCGCTCAAGGACGCCCTGGAGCTGCAGCCCGGCTCGGCCCGCGTCTACCAGATCCTCGGCGACATCTACGCCCAGGCCGAGCAGACCGACCAGGCCGTGCTGCACTACCGGAAGGCGCTGGAAGTCGAGCCCGCCAACCTTCGGGTGCGCCTGGGTCTTGGGGAGGTCCTCTACCGCGCCCGGCGCTACCCGGAGGCGCTCGACGAGGCGGGGGCCGTGCTCACGAGCGACGCGCGGAACCGCCTCGCTCTCGACCTGAAGGGCCGCACCCTGCGCGACCAGCGCGAGTTCGACCGGGCCGAAGAGGTGGCAAACGCGCTCGTCGCGCAGGACCCGTCCGACCTGAAGAGCGCCTACCTGAAAGTGACGATCGCCGAGGGCCGGCGCGACTTCGCGGCCGCGGCCAGCCAGCTCGAGAGGATCCTGGCCCGCAACCGTACGGGCGAAGACGGCGCCGAGTCCGCGAACAACGATCGCGTCTTCCTGATCCACCTCGGCTTTGCCTACCAGCAGCAGGGCAAGTTCACCGACGCGGCGGGGGCTTTCGGGCGGGCGAAGCGCGTGGGCGGAGACCCCGACGCGGCGCTCCTGGGTTACCACGCGGAAGCGCTCTACCTCGCCAAAGACCTCGATCAAGCGCTGGCCGAGACGCGGGGCGCCCGCTCGCGCTTCCCCGACGACGCCGACCTGGCTGGCCTCGAGGCCACGATCCTCCGTGAAAAAGGCGACACGAAAGGGGCGGCGGACATCGTTGACCGGTTGCGGGAGAAGTCCCCCAAGGACCCGAAGGTGCTCGCCCAGGTCGCCGACTTCTACCGTCGCGCCAAGGATTTCCCGCGGGCGGAATCCACCCTGCGCCAGGCCAGGGAGCTCGAGCCCAAGAGCCTGGGCACGCTCTTCCAGCTCGGGGCGGTGCTCGAGCGCCAGCAGAAGCACGACGAGGCGGAGGCGGTGTTCCGCGAAGCCCTCCTCATCGAGCCCAACTCGGCGCCGATCCTCAACTAC
>WNFM01334715.1_pt1 | contig 13687 bp, 10 predicted proteins | sample 5400271 | NCBI WGS metagenome assembly WNFM01 (sample SAMN13153352, study PRJNA577476) | soil metagenome | isolation source: 60 cm saprolite on Douglas fir-dominated hillslope | place: USA:California | collected 2013-09-17 | reverse complement strand
GGCACGGCCGCGGCCACCAATGAAGCCGCTCAAGGCAGCAAAGCAGACACCCTGCGCATCGCTGCGCTCGCCCTGCTTTCGATCCGCTTCATTCAAGGCTTCATCTATTGGGGCGGCGGTTCGCGCCGTTTCATCTATGCGCCCGCCAAGCTCGATCCGCACACAGCGAGCTGGATGGCCAACAAATTCCAATCGGCGATGCCGGGCGCGTTACTGGGAACCGACCATATCATTGCCTTTCTGTTGCATCATTTCTATCTGCTCTATGCCTCGCTGATCCTGTTCAGCGCGGCCGAGCTGATCACGGGACTGTTCTTGATGACGGGCTTTCTCACCCGGGCGGCGGCGCTGGTCTCGATCGGCATCTCGGTCGTGCTGATGCTGATGTTCGGGTGGCAGGGTGCGACCTGCATCGATGAATGGACCATGGCGGCCTGCAATCTGGCGATCGGTGCCACTCTGATGCTTGGCGGCAGCGGCGCATTCTCGCTCGACAACGCGCTGCTGGCGCGCAAGCCGGCGCTTGCCGACCGGGGCTGGTTCCGCTGGATATCCGGAGCCCTACCGCTTCCGGTGCGGAGCGGCACTTTCCAGAAACTGGCGCTGGCGGTGTTTGCGGCGACTGTCGTCTTCAATGTCGCCACCTACAACTATTATCGCGGCTCGGTCATCACGCCGTTTCATGGCGGCCCGGTTAGCCCCGGCAAGCATCATCTCAGTTTGACGGATGGCGTCCTGCTGCCGAACGGCGCGGTGCGGTTCCATGCCTATCTCGATGGCGGTACGCCGGCGGCGCCTTCCAATGTATTGGCCGCCGTGCTCGAGTCCAATGACGGCGCCGTGGTCGAGCAATGGGACGGTAGCGCGTTGAGCCATTTGCCGGCTTCCGCGATCAAGAACGAGTTCGCCTACAACCGCTTTGCGCCGGGTCCGTTCGGCTTGCGGGCGCAGGTAGGCGCGATAGCGACGATCACGTTGCCCGCCCCGAACAATGCTGACGCCGCCAACCTGCATAACGCTGTGACGTTGCAGCTACGCACCGTCAACGGTAATATATTCAACGTCGCCGTCAGAACCGGCTGAGGTCGAAAGAGCGTTTGCCCTCGCTGCTTCATGTGCCGGGGTAACGACGCGTTCGAGAAGCGATGCTGCGAAAAACCGATTGCGGCCTACACACTGTGATAGCGACGGAACGCATCGTTCCGCTGGACCGCGCGCGCAGCTTTATCACGTTGTTGGTGGTGCTGCATCACTCTGTCATCAATTATACCTATTTCGGCCATGGGGACAGCATGCGCTGGCTCGGATTCGATCTAGTCGTGCTGTTCAATGACAGTTTCTTCATGGCCTGCATGTTTTTCATTTCTGGGTTGTTCGTTCGCGACAGCCTGGCACGCAGGGGACCCGCAAACTTCCTGGCCAACCGTGCCTGGCGATTGGGCGTGCCGTTTCTGATCTCGATCTTCGTCGTAATGCCGATCGCCTATTACCCGACTTTTCTGCGCTATCATCCGCCAGAAACGACTGATTTCAATTTCTTCCATTTCTGGTGGCACATTTTGACGATCGGTCCCTGGCCGTCGGGGTCGGCGTGGTTCTTGTGGGTGTTGCTGGCGCTGGGAGCGATCGCCGCGCTGCTGTGGGCGGCGGTGCCCCGGGGGATCGAAGCGCTTGGGCAGCTCATTGATGCCGCGCGAGAGCGGCCGCTGACGGCCTTCGTCGCGTTCCTGATCTTCTCGACCATGGTCTATCTGCCGATGCGCCTGATCTTTGGCGATTCATCCTGGCTGGTGCCGGGCCACTATCCGCTTCCGATTCAGACCAGCCGTATCCTGCTCTATGCCGGATATTTTTTTGCCGGCGTCGGTGTCGGTGCGGTCAGCCTGAGAAGGGGGATACTTGCGCAGGATGGGGCGCTGGCGAAGCGCTGGACGGTGTGGCTCGCCTTTGCGTTTGCCTGCTATGGCGCAATCCTGATTCTGGTCTATGCGCACCACAATTGGCTGGTGGATTTCAATTCACCGGCGCTTTGGTGGCACACGGCCTATGGTCTCGCCTTCGCGATGTTCAGCGCGGCGATGACGTTCACGGTCCCTGCGGTCTTCCTGCGCTTTGCACGATCTTCGCTTTGGCTGCTCGACGCGATGCGGCCCTCGGCCTATGGCATCTATCTCCTGCACTTCATTTTCCTGATCTGGCTGCAATACATCGTTTACGATCCAGCCTTCCCGGCGTTCGTCAAATTCGCGATCGTGTTCACCGGCACGCTTTCGATGAGCTGGGCGCTCACCGTGCTGTTGCGAAAAATTCCCGTCGTGGCGCGAACGATCTAGGGCTCGATGACCGGTCAGCCGTCAGCGCTTGCCAGTTGCTCACGTCAGCGCCGGTACAGAGGGGCATCGGATCTCAACCACACACCCAGACCCCGGAGCGATCGTGAATCGGAAGCCGTGCAACTTTACAATCGCGGCTACCAGATTGAGGCCGAGACCCAGGCCTGACGTATGTCGCATTCTATCCGACCGGTAGAAACGCCTTAGGACGGCGTCGCGTTCGTGTTCGCTTATGCCGGAACCAGTGTCTTTGACGCGCACGATGTTTTCGCCGTTGCCGCGGAATAATCCGATCTCCACCTGCCCCCCGGCCGGTGTAAATTTGACGGCATTGTCGACGAGGTTGGCGACTGCCTCGATCAATAGATCCCGGTCACCATGCACGCTCAGTTCTTGCGGCGAATGGACCCGGAGAGCAATGCCCTTGTCTTCTGCTATCGGCTCGTACATGTCGCCCACTTCGCGTATCAGATCGGCAAGCGCGACTTTGCCAAAGCCGGCCGATCGCTGATTTTTCTCGATTTCCGCAAGCCGCAAAATGGCGGTAATGATGGACAGCGATTGATCAAGTCCCTCTATCGTTTTGTCTGCAACGGTTTGCAGCTGTTCCAGCGTGCCGGCGTTGGAGCGACCGCGCTCAAGCGTCAGCCGCGCACGGGTCAGTGGCGTACGCAGGTCATGCGCTATGTCACTGCCGACGCCTGCAAGGGAGTGGATGAGAGTTTCCATCTCGTCGAGCATGCCATTGACGATCATCGAAAGTTTGGAGAAGGGATCGTCGGTGTTCCGATGCGGCAATCGTTCGCGCAGGTTGCCGGCGACGATGCGCTGTACCCGCTCGTTGACCTCAGCGATACGCTTGCGGGCACGGGCGCTCAGCGCCACACCGACCGCAAGGCAAATTAGCACCGCGGGAGACAGGCCAAGCGCGAGCGCCCCACCAACGACATTTGCGATCTCCCCAACTTCATCAGCGTTTCGTCCAATCACCAGCACGTTGCCATCTGGCAACGTTCGCGCGGTCAGGCGAACCGCCTGTTTCTCTCGGCCGCTTTCGTCTGTCCGGTCGACCACAGCGCTTTGTACCGCACCATCGGTCTTAACATCGAGTGGCAGGCTGTCCAGGTTACCTGCGATCCTGCGGCCATTTTGGTCAAACAATCCTGCGAGCCGAATGCGAGCCGGGTCCTGCTTCACATGCTCATTGATCGCTTGCAGCCTCCGCTCCGGCGGCAAGTCGGCAAAGACACTCATTTGCGCGGCGATCACACGGTCGGATCGCATCGTCAAGTCATGCTTGGTTTTCAAGTAGACAAAAGCGAGCAACGCGACGGTAAAAGCCGCAAATATGCCCGCCACCAGCAAGGTCCACCGCAGCGTGGTCGAGCGGGTGAACTCAGGCAGTTGGAGATTATTCCGCCAAAAGGTTACAGAGGCGCGATACTTTTCTCCTTGCCACGGGGAATACTTGCGAGGCCTCGGCCGAAACGGCCATGACTTCGTCAACATGGGTTCCACCCCTAACGTTTGACTGGCTTGGCTCATACTCGTCCCCGTCGCATTTCTGGGTCCGGCTCCTGATGCCAACCTAATCTGATCAAGGCGAACAGCTCGATCCTACAGAGGTTGATTTGAACGTCGTGTTGGTTTGGGGCGCCCCATACCTTGGTTTAGGCAGCGGAGAACTCGCTCCAGACAACCCGCTCCAGACAGGGTGATGGCATTCGAAAGAGCCATCGCGGGCGGGCGCGCGCGATGCCGCGCCGACGCTCACCGTCTCACGTGCCGGCTTCGCCGCGACGTCCCTCCAGCGCGGTATTGAGGCATTTGATCAAGGTAGGTCCCGCAAAGGGCTTGGCCAGGAAGCAGATTGCTCCGGCCTTCAGCGCTCGGGCGCGGACGCTCTCATCGGGAAAGGCCGTGATGAAAATGAACGGCGCACGGTAACCCTGGGCGCGCAAAAGGGTTAGCAGGTCCAAGCCGCTCATGGTCGGCATCTGTACATCCGCAATCACACAGGACGTGTCATGCAGTTGGGTCGACCGCAAGAACTCCTCGGCCGACGCAAATGCATGGACTATGTACCCGTGCGACCTCAAAAGGTTGTTGGTGGCGGCACGGACGGACGCATCATCGTCAATGACGGCAATAACCGAAAGCGTTGACAAGACGATCCTTCCTGACGTCGGAACAGAGCGCTTGCGGTAGCACAGCGGCCCGGTCGAAAGATGGGGCAGCTAGTCAAGATTGTAAAATATACTTAGGTTTGTACGTCGGAGGGCTTAGCACGACGGATGCCGAGCGCTTCGGCCATTCTGATCAAATCGGCCAATGACCTGGCGCCCATTTTTTTCATAATGTGTCCGCGATGGATTTTCACCGTAATCTCGGCAAGTCCAATCTCGGCTGCTATTTGTTTGTTCATCAGGCCGGAAGCAACCAAAGCCAGGACCTCCCGCTCGCGGGGGGTCAGGGTTTCAAAAAGGGCATGAAGGTTCGCGATAATCTTCTCGGCTTCGCGCCGCTTCCGATCCCGTTCGATCGCCGCCACCACGGCATCCAGCATGTCCTGGTCGCGAAACGGTTTGGTCAGGAAATCGACCGCCCCGCCCTTCATGGCCCTGACGGTCATCGGAATATCGCCATGGCCAGTCATGAAGATGACTGGAATGTGGATGTTCGCCTTGGCTAGTTCGGTCTGAAAGTCCAGCCCGCTTAATCCCGGCAATCTGATATCGAGGACCAGGCAGCTGGCGACGTCCGGAAGTTTTCTTTGCAGCATTTCCGGCGCCGAGCCGAACGCCTCAACCTCCAATCCCACCGATTGAAAAAGATTGGTGAGCGACCTGCGCATTGATGCGTCATCGTCGATCACGAACACAATCGGCTCTTTGGCGCTCGCGGGTTCGGGTGACGGTTTGGGGCGCTCAGTCACGACGCATCCTCCTGGTGCAAGGGCAGCACGAATTGGAATGTGGCGCCGGGCCCCTCATTGCCGGAAGCAGATAGTCGTCCCCCATGAGCCTCCACGATCGAACGGCAGATCGAGAGGCCCATGCCCATGCCGCCGGATTTGGTGGTGAAGAACGCGTCAAACAGCCGGTCCGCATCCTCTGCGGAGATTCCGACGCCGCAATCCATCACGCTTACGAACACCCGGCGTGTCTCGTCCTGACCTGATCGGATCAGAAGTTCGCGCGGCCGATCCGTGACCGCTTCCATTGCTTCAATGCCGTTCATCATCAGGTTGATGATCACCTGCTGGAGTTGGATCCGATCACCCAGGATCAGGGGTAGAGCCGGCGCCAACTGCATTTGCAACGACACCTGGTGGCCGATCAACTCACCCTGCACCAGCGCGACGACCTCCCTGATGACGTCATTGACGTCGAGCGGCACCTTGTCGAGGCTGGTCTTGTTGGCGAGCGCGCGGACGTGCCGCATCACCTCGCTCGCCCGATTGCCGTCGCTTATTACCCATTCCACCGAGCGGCGCGCGGCGTCCAGGTCGGGAATTTCGCGATCAAGCCAGCGCAGGCAGGCCTCGGCGTTGGTGACGACGGCGGCGAGCGGCTGGTTTATTTCGTGGGCGATGGAGGCTGTCAGTTCGCCGAGCGTGGTCACGCGCGTGACATGTGCGAGTTCCGCCTGTGCCTTGCGCAGTGCCTGTTCGGCGTGATCCGCGCGGATCATCGCAGTAATATCGGTGCCGGTGCCCCGATAGCCGAGAAAATTGCCGGTTGCGTCATAAATTGGCTTACCGCTGGTTTGGACGTATACCGGGGTTCCATTCCCATTTACGGTGTGCCCGATGCTGTCGCCATTTTTCGGGTTCCGATTCGACATCAGTTGCAACATCCCAGCGAGCCAGGCCGGTCACGCCTGAGGGCTGAAAGCCGATAGCATTGACGTGCTCCGATATGCGGGTGAAGCGGTGATCCGGCCCGGTCTCCCAGAGCCAGTCGGAGGCGGTTTCGGCATAATCGCGAAAGCGCTGCTCGCTCTGGCGAAGCGCAACTTCGGCCAGCTTGCGGTCCTCGATATCAGTCCCCGACCCGTACCATTTGACAATGTTGCCCGCCTCATTGCGCAGCGGCTCGGCTTGGAACAAAAACCAGCGATATTCACCGTCGAAGCGTCGGAGCCGAGCTTCAAGCCCGCCTCGCATACCGGACTCCCGTATTGCGCTCCACTTCACCAACATGCCCTTCTTGTCGTCAGGATGAAAAGCGCGGGGCCAGCCAGTCTCGGCTTGGTCCAATGCGAGGCCGGTATAATCGAGGGCTGGTTGATTAAGGAAATCGGGGCTCCCCTCGGGTCCGGCCCGCCAGACCAGCGTCGGGATCGTGTCGACGACCAGTCGAAGGCGATCCTCCGATTTCTTGATTTCGTCAAAGGCCTCTTGCAGCGCCACCTTTGCGAGGTACTGCTCGGTGACATCGACGTGCGTACCAACCAACTCGGTCACTTCACCGTCGCCACCGACAAGAGGATGCCCCACGGAATGTACGTATTTTATTGAGTCGTCCGGAAGAACTATTCGAAAATCGACTTCGAAGTTCGCTCTGTCTCGGACAGCTTGTTGCGCCACTTCGATAACCCGGCTCCTGTCGTCGGGGAAAACTCGATCCCCGAAGGGTTGCTGTGACACGACGTCCTTTTCCGGATCGAGCCCAAACAGGCGGTATACTTCTGCCGACCGATACGCGAACTCTCGGCGGCGTACATCCCAAGCCCAACTGCTGGTATGACTCAAACGCTGGGCTTCGGCCAAATAGGCCTCGCTGCGTCGCAGCTTCCGTTCCACCTCCCTTGCAACCGTAACATCCGTCACCGCCCCGACAAACTCGATGTTGCCCAACGCATCTCGTTCCGCCCGAGCGACAGCATGGATATACTTTACTGAGCCATCCGGCATCAGCAATCGATACTCATGATCGTAGTCGTTTCCATCGATGGAGGCCCGGTCCATGATCTCTTGCGCGGCAGCACGATCTTCCGGATGCATGCGCGCAAGAACCATATCGACGGTGACAGGGGACGCCTCGTCGTATCCAAAGATCCTGAAGGTTTCCGCTGACCAAGTATTCTCGCCGGTAGCGATGTGCCAGCCGAAGGTGCCGGTAAAGCTCAACCGCTGCGCTTGGGCTAAATACGCTTCGCTCTGACGGAGAGCATTTTCGGTCTGCCTGCGATCCTCGATGTCGGTCGCCGACCCGTACCATTTGACGATGTTGCCCGCCTCATCGCGCAGTGGCTCGACGCGGAGTAAAAACCAACGATATTTGCCGTCGAAGCGCTGGAGCCGTCCTTCTGTCTCGCCTCGCGCGCCGGAGTTCCGTATCTCGCGCCACATCCTCGACAGATTTGCCATATCGTCCGGATGGACTGCGCGAGCCCAGCCCTCCACGGCGCCTTCTAATGAGAGACCCGTATAGTCGAGGGTTGGCTGATTAAAGAACTCCGGGGTCCCGTGGGGTCCAGAGCGCCACACCAAGGTCGGGATCGTGTCGATGACCAGGCGAAGGCGATCTTCGGATTTCTTGATTTCGTCGAAAGCCCGTTGCAACTTCTCTTTTGCGGCGTGCTGCTCGGTGACCTCCACATGCGTACCAACCAATTCGACCACTTGACCGTCACTGCCGACGATGGGATGCCCAACGGAATGTATGCGCTTTATCGATCCGTCCGGAAGAGCTATCCCAAAATCAACTTCGAAGTCCTCCTTCTCTCGGATAGCCCGGGACTCCGCTTCGACATTGCGGACCCTGTCTTCGGGGAGAATACGATCCCGGAAGGCTTGCAGCGGCACAGCGCCCTTTTCCGGATCGAACCCAAATAGGTGGTATACTTCGGCCGACCGATACACCCACTCTCGACGCCGCACATCCCAGGCCCAGCTGCTGGTATGACTCAAATGCTGTGCTTCGGCCAAGTAGGCCTCGCTGCGTCGCAGCTTCTGTTCCGTTTCCTTTGCAACGGTAACATCCGTCACCGCCCCGATAAACTCGATGCTGCTGCCCGACGCATCTCTCACAGCGCGAGCCACGGCATGGACATATTTCACCGCGCCATCCGGCATCAGCAATCGATATTCATGGTCGAAATCCTTTCCGTCGCGGGAGGCGCGATCGATGGTCTTTTGCACGGCAGCGCGGTCTTCCGGATGGGTGCGCTGGATAATAAATTCGACGGTCGGTTTCGTCGTTCGGTCACATTGAAAAATTCGGAAGGTTTCGTCTGACCAGGCGATTTCTCCGCTGGAGATATTCCATCCAAAGCTCCCGGTCGCGCTCAATCGCTGCGCTTCGGTCAAATACATTTCGCTATGCAGCAGCGCGGCTTCAATCCGCTTTTGATCCCCGATCGCTACTTGCAGGTCATCGCGGGAACGCCGGAGCGTTTCTGTTGCTTTGCGCTGCGCCGAAATCATGAATGCAACAAAGAGTGACGTAATGGAAAACAAGATCAGACGCGGCACCTCCGAAATCCCCACCGCGAATAAATCATGCTTCCAGGTAAATGAATTGATTGGGGGCACCAAATAATAATGGAAGGCCAAAAGGGCGAGTGTCGTCGCCAACATCGCCGGGCCGAACCCGCCAAACCATGCAGCGAAAATAACAGCGCAAAGCATCGACGATGCGATGGGCTCAGCTTGCAGTAGACGTGTTATAAGTTCCGCAACGATGATCGCCACGGCGACCGACAGCACCGCCATTGCATAGTGAGCGATCGTGGGTGGCTTCGGCCGCCGTTGAGGGAGATTGGGTTTAGTCGTTCTCCTTGTTTGAAGGCGGTCGAGGCGGGGTCGACGGAAAGCCGCAGTCACCGATGCCAGCGCAACGTTGCCGAGGAAAAATTGCGCGGCTGAATTCCGGAATTTAGTGGTCTGGTTATGCACCATTCGCAGAGCGTCCCGGGTCTCTCCGACAGAACAAGATTAGAGCATTTTGCAAGATAATCGGCAATTCGATTGCAGCCTCGGCGGGGGCGATGGACGCGGTTCCCAGGACCGGCCCCGCGCCCTGATCCGACAAGACACTGTGCCGATGCGGTATCACAAGTTGTGTCACGATCCTGTTCCAGAGATTGGCGCAAAACCGGTCTACTGACCGCAATACGGGCCAACTCATTTTGCGAGGGCAAACCGGCGCCACGCGAAAAACCAACACCACAAACCTCCGTATAGCTATCTGATCCCTTTCAATATCGAACTCTTACCCATGTATGATTGAGCCTCCATCTCCATCATTTTAGTCTCGCTGCTAATCGGAAGCGCCGATTGCAGGTGAGGAAATGTCGACGATCCCGGCCAAAAAGATTGAGCGCTATCGCAACGATCCCGGCGGTCGGAATCGCATATGTGCCCCGCCGGCAAGCTACACTCATGACGGCGAAGAGGTCTGCCGCTTCGCCTTGGGAGGCGGCAGATGAGAGTCAAGCTCTGCACGCGGTGTCCCTATGTGCCGCAAGACTTGGCAGGCCACTACGATCCCGAAGCCGCACTTCACGTATGCGCGAAGTGCGACGGCGAGCAAGTGATGCTCACCAACCACTACCCACGCGAGGCCTACAGGAGGCGACAATGCGCACCAATCCCCAATGTCTTCCAAACCGCGCAGCGAAGCGTTGCGCGATCTGTGACGGAAACTTTGGTCTCATCCGGCACTACTCCTGGCGAACCGCCCTCTGTTCAAAGAAGTGCGTCGATCGCTTCAAGGTCCGCCAGGACGGCGACCGCCGATGGTTGCGCCGGCTTCAAGCCGCCGCCTGACAACGATTGCAGCGAGAATCACGCGGGAATTTCCCGCCGTTCAGAACCTCGGATCAAGGAAGCTGCGCAATGAACTCTCTCCGCAAGCTCTTCTTATGGAGCTGTCTTTGTTGCCCGTTGGCGATGCCGGCCCAGGCACAAGAAGATGGACAAGGCCACGCTGCGCTTCACCACCATCCGCCACAGGATCAGCTCCTGCACGAAAAGTTTTATTCAAAGTGGCACATGCCGGATAATCCTTCCGTGAGCTGTTGCAATGACGCGGACTGCTACCCGACCGAAATCAAGTACGTTGACGGCAACATCTACGCAAAACGCCGAGAAGACGGGAAGTACATTCCAGTTCCACGACAAAAAGTGGAGCAGAACAGGGACAATCCTGACGGCAGAAACCATCTCTGCGCTCCGCCGCCGAACGCCTTCCACCCGTCCGACACCGTGTTCTGCTTCGCATTAGGAGGCGCCACATGAGATTCGTCTTGGTGAATGGCAGGATACCCTGTCGCCAATGTTTCTGTGCGCTGTGCCGTGAGCCGATCGGGGCGAGCTATCTGCGAGAGATCTGGACGCAGCTCCCCTACTGCGATCAAAATTGCTACGCCGATCACTGCAAAAGCGTCGTCCTGGTTTTTGGAAATCATGCGATGGCATCGTAAACAGCCCTCGCCATATCGAATGACGGAGCGATTGGCCTCGACCGTAGCGAGCGCGGGGCATCGATATCGCACCGTTGGGAACAGAGGTGCGGGACCTCATCGCAGTAAGTTGGAATGGACGCCTTTTGCGGACATAACCTCACGACGTAGTAACTGCGTTCGCCGGCAGGGCGAACTGAAACGTGGCGCCGTGTGGTACGTTTGCCGTGGCCCACAGCCGGCCATCGTGGCCTTCCACGATCGAACGGCAGATCGAGAGCCCCATACCCATGCCGCTCGGTTTGGTAGTGAAGAAGGCGTTGAACAGCCGGTCCGCGTTTTCGGCGGAGATCCCGACGCCGCAATCCGTCACGCTTATGAGCACTTGTTGTGTCTCGTCCTGGCGGGATCGGATCACCAGTTCGCGCGGCCGATCCGTGACCGATTGCATGGCTTCAACGCCATTCATCACCAAGTTGATGATCACCTGCTGCAGTTGGATCCGATCGGCCAGGATCATGGGGAGCGTGGGTGCCAACTCCATTTGCAACGACACCTGGTGGCTGATCAACTCACGCTGCAGCAGCGCGATGGTCTCCTTGACGACGTCGTTGACGTCGAGCGGCACCCTCTCAATGCTGGTCTTGTTTGCGAGCGCCCGGACGCGCCGGATCACCTCACTCGCCCGATTGCCGTCGTCGATGATCCATTCCACCGAGCGGCGCGCTGCGTCGATATCGGGAGTGCCGCGGCCGAGCCAGCTTAGACAGGCCTCCGCGTTGGCGATGACGGCGGCGAGCGGCTGGTTCACTTCATGGGCGATCGAGGCGGTCAGCTGCCCTGTCGTGGTGACGCGATTGACGTGCGCGAGCTCCTTCTGGGCATCGAGGAGGCGCTGCTCGCTAGCGCGCAGCTTCTCTTCTGCCTGCTTGCGGTCGGTCATGTCGATGATAAAGGCAACCCCTTCGTCTCGTTTCCACTCGAACAGCGCGCCGGCGATCAGAACCGGCGCGCGGCTGCCATCTTTGCGGAAATATTCCTTCTCGAAGGGCTTGCAGGTTCCGGTCGCGCGCATCTGGGCCAATGCATCTTGGTCGGTGGGGACCCACTCGGCGGGTGTCAGCTCCGCCCATCCGATCCGACCCGAGATAAACTCTTCACGGCTGTAGCCCAACATGTCGAGGAATGCTTCGTTTGCTTCGATGATCCGGCCATCGACAGTCCATATCATGATGCCAACAATGTCGGCGTCGACCAGGCGGCGAATCCTGGCCTCCCGCTCCTGCAGATCGTTGTACAAACGGGCGTTCTCCAGCGAGATCGCCGCTTGCGACTCCAGAAGTTCCAGCACCGAGATCCGGGTCGGCGTGAACACGTGCGATGCCAAATTGTTCTCGAGATAGAGCACCCCGATCAGCTTGGACTGTTTCACCAGCGGCAGGCAGAGCACGGACCGGGCATGCTTCTGGCGGATGTACTCATCCGCCGAGAACGGATTCTGCGCCAACGCGTCATCGAGGATCACGCTTTCCCGCGTCCGGATCACGTAATGGAGCATGGATTCGGGAAGCTCGACTGGCGAGGCGGCCGCCTCGCGCAGCGTCACCTCAACCTGGCCGTGGCCGGTCGTCGCTTCCGCCACGATCCGTGGCTCGTCGTCCGGGAACAGGATGAGCAGGCCACGCTCGGCGCCGGCATGCTCGATCGCGATCCGCAGCAGCGTCTTGATGAGCTCACCAAGGACAATCTCGCCGGACACCGCCTGCGCGGCCTTGAGCACGGTTCCGACATCCAATCGCTCGACCGGCGCGCCGATGGTAGTAGTGGGAGATGCCGGGACTGGCGCGTCGCGGAGATGCGGATGAAGCTTCTCGAGTTGCCGCACCTTGCCATCGGCGCCCCAACGCAGATAGCCGTAGCGGGCGTCCTGCAAATAGACGCGGGCAATCTTCTCGAAGCCACGCGCCGCATAGAAGCGCGCGGCGAGCTCGTGGGCGAGCGCCTCATTGTGAATAAAGTCGTTGGCGCGGGCCGAGCGGATGGCCTGTTCGTAAAGGTCCATGGCATCGAGCGCGCGGCCTTCGATCCGGGAGATTTCCGCCCCGACCAGTGCGGCGCGGTTCTCGAAATTCTCCGGGCAATTTGCCGCCCAGATCGTGAGCTGTCGGTGGTGCGCGACCAGAGCCTCGACATGCCGGGTCCGCTCCGCATCGGGGGCTGCGTCGCAGAGCGCAGCCCGCGCCAGCGCGGCGTAGAAATGGTACTCCGCCCGCTCGAAGAAGGCTGGCGAGGTCCAGAGGAGGCCGTCCGCCCGCGCCGCCGCCGCGATCGCGGCAGCGTGGTCGTCGGCGAGGACGCGCGCCTGCAGCTTGCGGATCCAGTACCAGCAGGCGGCGAGCGCGAGGCGCGGATCCGCCTCCAGATGCTGCTCGAACCGCTCCTCGTTGAACCCGGCGTCGTCGAAGGAGCCGAAGATCGGGGTCAGGCCGCGCAGCGTCCGGATCAGCTGGAGCTGCCCGGTGATCCTGTCGACGACAAGACCGAACCGCGCCTGGCGCGCGAAGTCGAGCCCGGCCTCGGCCTGCCGCTGCACCTCGTCGAGCGGATCGCCGCTGGCGAGAAGGTGCGTGACCAAGTGGGTGCGGCCAAAGGCTGCATAGTGGAGATCGCCGGCCTCCTGCGCCGCGTCGAGGGCGAGCCGCATCAGGCTGCGGCCGGTGCGGATGGGCTTCGTCCAGGGAATGACGTGGTGCCCAAAGATCACGTAGACGCGGGCCTTAAAGCGATCCAGCCCACGCTTCGCCGCGAGGTTGAAGCCCAGCTGGCCAAAGCGGAACCCTGCGTTGTAGTCGCCGAACTGCCCTCCCAGCACGGTGCCGAGGAAAGCAAAGGCATAGCTCGACGCGTCGCTGTTGCCATGCTCCAGGCTGAGATTCACCATG
>WNFM01018764.1_pt1 | contig 13687 bp, 14 predicted proteins | sample 5400271 | NCBI WGS metagenome assembly WNFM01 (sample SAMN13153352, study PRJNA577476) | soil metagenome | isolation source: 60 cm saprolite on Douglas fir-dominated hillslope | place: USA:California | collected 2013-09-17 | reverse complement strand
GAGGTCTGAAAGCGGCCGACGATCTCGCCGTAGCGCGCGGGATTGTGGTTGTCGAAGGTCTGGCCCGAGATGGATGGTCGCCACTCGCCGCCGATGAAGTTCAAATACGTCCGCGGCTCCGCGCTCGCGTGTGCCTGTGCCGTTGTCGCTGTCGCCTCTGTCATGTCGCCGCCTCCTCTTCGAGCCTGCGCAGAGCCGCGCCGTCGCCGATCTCGCGCCTGAATCGCGCCGTCGCACCAGTCGCAGTCCGGCGCGCACAGTCATGAAGTATAGCATGCGCGGCCCGCGAAGAAAGTCCAGTGGCCGGCGCGCTTGGCATGCGGAAGGGGCGGCCGTGTGGCCGCCCCTCGCTCGTATTCTTCGCTCGCCTGGCGCTGACCTGCGCGCGCGGCATCTTACATGAAGCGGCCGCCGCGGCCGCCGATGAACGTCGCCGGGCTGGAATACGCCGCGATCATCAGGATGATCCACAGCACGAAGGTGACGAGCCCCACCACTCCGCCCAGTGCCAGGAACAGCAGACCAATAAGGGGAATGTGAGAGAACAGCCCCAGAAGCGCTGCCAGAACACTCAGCGTGCCAAAGACGACCAGTGATTGCATCGCATGGCGGCGAACCGTCTGGTTGCGCTGCTCGATCACCAAAAATATCAGGCCCGTCACCCAGATACCCAGGTAGCAGAGCACTCGCTCCCACTTCTCATCGATGCCCAACACCGTAGGGCTGGTATACTGACCGCGATTGTACATCTTCCCGCTCCTCATTCGCGCGTGATGTGCGCGTGTTCCTGGCGTCGTGTTCGTTCCGGCCAGCCCGGCGCTCACATCAAAGATACGCCTGTGCTCGGGTTAGGTTGCATCGCGTCGCCTCGCGCGATTACGGTGGCTAGATGTGCTATGATTTCATGGCAGATCATGCGACTGCGGCACGGCGCGATGTGTCATTCCGTGCAGGTTTGCGCGAGCCGCTCTGAACCACTCGGCGGGCGCGGCGGGAGGGCTGATCCGGTATGGAAGGCCTGGTTGGACGCGAGATGCTTTCTCGCCGGGTGCGCGCCGTCAAGCCATCAGGCATCCGCAAGTTTTTCGACATCGCGGCCACCATGAGCGACGTCATCTCACTCGGCGTTGGTGAGCCAGATTTCGTCACTCCCGCGCACATTCGCCAGGCCGGCATTGCCGCCATCCAGCTGGGCGAGACGCACTACACCTCCAATTACGGCACGCTCGAGCTGCGCCAGGCCATCTCCGACCTCATCACACGTCGCTACGGTGTCACCTATGACCCGGCGACGGAGATCATGGTCACGGTCGGCGTCAGCGAAGGCATCGACGCCGCCGTGCGCGCGCTGCTCGATCCAGACGACGAAGTCATCATCTCCGATCCGGGTTATGTCGCCTACGAGGCGGACGTGATCTTCGCCGGCGGAGCAGTTGCCCCCGCGCGCGCGCATGTCGAGAACGGCTTCGCCGTGCGCGCCAGCGAGATCGAGGACGCGGTATCGCCGCGCAGCAAGCTCATCCTGCTGGGCAACCCAAACAATCCGACCGGCGCCGTGATCGAGCGTGCCGAGCTCGCGCAGATCGCCGAGGTAGCTCAGCGCCACGATCTGCTCGTGCTCTCCGACGAAGTTTACAGCCGTCTCGTCTACGGCGGCAGGCATACCAGCATGGTGCAGATCCCCGGCATGCGGGATCGCACCGTGCTGGTGGACGGGTTTTCGAAGGCCTACGCGATGACGGGCTGGCGCATCGGCTACGTCTGTGCGCCCGCGCACATCCTGGAGGCGATGCTCAAAATTCATCAATACACCATCATGTGTGCGTCGACGATGAGCCAGGCTGCCGCCCTCGAAGCGGTGCTCCACGGCGAAGACGACGTGCGCGAGATGGTCGCCAGCTACGATGAGCGCCGCATCATGGCGTATTCAGGTTTCAACGACATCGGCCTCACCTGCTACGAGCCGAAAGGCGCCTTCTATGTCTTTCCGTCGATCCAGTCTACCGGGCTAAGCTCGGATGAGTTCGCGGAACAGCTGCTGTTCGAGGAGAAGGTCGCCGTGGTGCCGGGGAGCGCCTTCGGGGAGCAGGGCGAGGGCTACATCCGTTGTACGTATTGCACCGCCAAGGAACAGCTCGGCGAGGCGATAACGCGCATCGGGCGCTTCAGTGAAAAATACCGCTAGAGGATAGATTCGCTATGGCAACCGCATCCGCACCGGACGCTGTTGACTATGAGGTCGTCATTGGCCTCGAAGTCCACTCGCAGCTGCTTACCGCCAGCAAGATGTTCTGCCGCTGTGACGCCAACTACGCCAACGCCGCGCCCAACTCCCACGTTTGTCCGGTGTGCATGGGCTTTCCTGGCGTGCTCCCCGTCACGAACCGCAAGGCGATAGACTTCACAATTATGACGGCGCTGGCGCTCAATTGTGAGATCCCTGAGTATTCGAAATTCGACCGCAAGAACTACTTTTATCCGGATCTGCCCAAGGGCTACCAAATCTCACAGTACGACCGGCCGCTTAGCCGTGTGGGCTACCTCACCATTCGCCTGGACGGCCACGAGAAGCGCATCGGCATCACCCGCGTGCACCTGGAAGAAGACACGGGGCGCAACGTCCACAAGCATGAGTTCGGTGAGAGCTACACCCTGGTGGATCTCAACCGGGCCGGCGTACCGCTGATGGAGATCGTCAGTGAGCCGGACATACGCAGCCCCGAAGAGGCACGGCTGTACGTCGAGAAGCTGCGCCAGATTCTGATCTATCTCGGCGTCAGCTCTGGCAAGATGGAGGAGGCGGCGCTGCGCTGCGACGCCAACATCTCGGTGCGTCCACGCGGGCAGCAAGAGCTCGGCACCAAGACGGAGATCAAGAACATGAACTCCTTCCGGGCCGTCGAGCGCGCGCTGGCCTACGAGGCGCAGCGCCAGATCGAGGAGCTGCGCGCGGGCGGGCGCATCCAGCAACAGACGCGCGGCTGGCTCGAAGACCGTGGCATCACGGTGCTGCAACGCGTGAAAGAGTTTGCCGACGACTACCGCTACTTCCCCGAGCCGGACCTACCGCCGCTGGTGGTGAGCCGCGAGTGGGTCGAGCGGGTGCGCGCGCAGACGCCCGAGCTTCCCGATGTACGGCTGCGGCGGTTCCAGGAGCACTATGGGCTGGGCGAGCGCGAGGCCGAACAGCTTACGGCAGAGCGGGCACTGGCGGACTATTTCGAGGCCGTCGTCGCGGCCAACCCGACGAGCGATGCGCCCGCACGGGCCCGCACGGCGGCGAACTGGACGCTCGGCGAGCTGCGCCGCCTCTTGAACGCGGCGGGGCTAGACGTTGCGGCGAGCCGTGTCGCACCGAGCGGGCTGGCCGAGCTGCTGGATCTCATGGCAAACGGCACGATCAGCGGCAAGCAAGCCAAAGACGTGCTTGAGAAGGCTTTTGCCAGCGCGGAGACGCCTGGCGCCGTTGTCGCACGCGAAGGCATCGCACAGCTGTCCGACGCTGGTGAGCTCGAGCTGATCGTAGAGGAGGTGATCGCCGAGAATCCGAAGGCGGTCGAAGACTATCGAGCGGGCAAGACCGCCTCGGTGCAATTTCTTATTGGTCAGGTGATGAAGCGCACGAAGGGGCGCGCCAAGCCTGACATCCTGAATCCGTTAGTGCTGGGCAAGCTCGATCAAGCCTAACCCGCGGCGGTCTGGCGACGGTGCCAGATCGCTGTGCGCGTGATCGAGTCCGATACGAAGCGCACTCTGCCCGGGTGGCGCGGCGACGTGCCGCGCCGAATGTTGTCACACTCTGGAGGAGGTTCTCACATCATGCACGATGACGTGCACACTGCTCAACGTACCAACCCCTACCAAATGGCGGTGGCCCAGTTTCAGGCGGCCGCCGACCGGCTCGATCTCAGCGAAGACCTGCGTGCGATCCTCAGCGTTCCCAAGCGTGAGCTCACGGTAAACTTCCCCGTCCGCATGGACGATGGCAGCGTGCGGATGTATACCGGCTACCGGGTGCAGCACAACATCAACCGCGGCCCGGCGAAGGGCGGCATTCGCTACGACGCCGAAGTGAGCCTCGACGAGGTACGTGCGCTCGCCATGTGGATGACATGGAAGTGCGCGGTGGTAGACATCCCCTTTGGCGGCGCCAAGGGCGGCGTCATCGTGGACCCGAAGCAGCTGAGCATGAGTGAGCTCGAGCGGCTCACGCGGCGCTATGCGACTGAGATCTCGCTGCTGATCGGCCCCACCAGCGACATTCCCGCGCCGGATGTCAACACCAACGCGCAGGTGATGGCCTGGATCATGGACACATATTCGATGCACCGCGGCTACTCGGTGCCGGCGGTGGTCACCGGCAAGCCGTTGGCCGTCGGCGGCAGCGAAGGCCGCAATGAGGCGACCGCAACCGGGGTCGTCGCCGTCGTGCGCATGGCCATGGAAGACATGAAGATGCCGCTCTCGGACGCGCGCATCGCCATCCAGGGCTTCGGCAACGCCGGCGGCATCGCCGCCGAGCTCTTTCATGATGCGGGCGCGCGTGTCGTCGCCGTCAGCGACCGCAAGGGCGGCGTCTTCGACGAGCGCGGGCTGGACATCATGGCGCTGGTTGACTACAAGAAGAAGACCGGCAGCGTCGTGGGGTTCCCGGGCAGCCAACGCCTGAGTGTGCAGGACGTGCTCGAGGTGCCGTGCGACGTGCTCGTGCCGGCGGCAACCGAGGGCGTCATCACAGAGGCCAACGTTGGGCGGGTACAGGCACGAGTCGTAGCCGAGGCGGCCAACGGGCCGACAACCCCTGAGGCGGACCGCGTCCTGTTCGAGCGCGGCATCCATGTGATTCCCGACATTCTCGCCAATGCCGCGGGCGTCACCGTCAGTTACTTCGAATGGGTGCAGGATCTGCAGAGCTTTTTCTGGACCCCCGAAGAGATCAGCGCCAAGCTTCAGCACATCATGGAGAAGGCGTACTACAGCGTGGCGAAGCTAGCGCACGATCAAGACTGTGACATGCGCACGGCGGCGAACATGGTCGCCATCAAGCGCGTTGCAGAGGCGACCCAGCTACGTGGCGTGTATCCGTAGGCGAACCGGCGAATGAGCTTGGGGAGGGCTGGCACAGCGCCGGCTCTCCTTTTTGTTTATATTCAGTTTACGGAGCGGTGCTATCCTCCTGCTGCTCCAGCGCTGGTCGAGCCATTGCCTCTGAAAAAAGGCAGCTTGCCCAGACTGTTGAGTGCCTCGTCGTCGATGCCTTCGTGGCCCACGTGCAGAAAACGAGCTATCCCATGAGTGCCATTTTGGTCGTGGACGATGATCCGCATCTGCGCGAGCTGGCCAGAGTCTTTTTGCTGCGACGGTGTGGAAGCGCTCGCGGCGCTGGAGCGGCTCAAAGTAGAGATGGTGATTCTCGACATCATGATGCCGAGGATGGACGGCTGGGAGCTGTGCCGCCAATTGCGCGAGTGGTATGAGCTTCCCATTCTCATGCTCACCGCCAAAGGAGAAACGAGCCAAAAGCTCAAAGGCTTCCAGGTGGGCGCCGATGACTATCTGGTCAAGCCGTTTGCGCCGCTCGAGCTAGTGGCCAGGGTCAAAGCCTTGTTGAAGCGCTATCGCATCGCCACGTCTCAGACCGTTCGCCTGGGCGACGTGGTGATCGATCGCCAGACCTTCGACGTGACGATTGCTGGGGAACGCTTTACGCTGCCCCGCAAGGAATTCGACCTGTTATTCAAGCTGGCCAGCACTCCGGGACGGACGTTCTCGCGCGACCAGCTGATCGAGGACATCTGGGGCTATGACTTTGCCGGCAACGAGCGTACTCTCGATGTGCATATCAATCGCCTGCGCGAGCGCTTTCCCGAGGAGCGCCACGCGTTCCGGATCAGAACCATCCGCGGGTTGGGGTACCGTCTGGAGGTGCGTACGTGAAGATGCGGGAAACGATGCAGCGGGTCGCGATAGGCGCGTTGTTGCTGGTCCTCTTGAGCGGCACGTTGATCGGCACTTATTTTCTGACGGACGCACTGTTTCACGCCATTGGTTACACCCCTCCTCCGTTCCTGGCTCAGGTGATCAACTCACTGCTTGGGCTCGTGTTGTACGCCCTGCTGGCATTCGGTTTTTTTTCCTGGGGCAGTTTGCGGCCCGGCGCAAAACGCAGGTGGCTGGGAATCCTGGAACCGATTGTGGAGGCAATGGAGCGCATCGCCAAAGGCGATTTTCAGGTTAGACTGCAACATAGCGTGGGGGCCAACGCCATCGTCGGCACGTTGGCGAACAGCGTCAATCAGATGGCACTCGAGCTGAACCAGATGGAGCACATGCGGCAGGACTTCATCTCGAACGTCTCGCATGAGATACAGTCCCCGCTGACCTCCATTCGGGGGTTTGCCCAGGCGCTGGAGGATGACCAGCTGGGCGCTCAGGAGAGACACCACTATCTCAGCATCATCGAAACAGAGAGCGTGCGACTCTCCCGGCTCACCGACAATATGCTCAAGCTGGCTTCGCTAGAATCCACACAGCTGCAGATTGATCGCAAACCGTACCGCCTGGACAAACAGATCAGAGGCCTGATTCTGGCCTGCGAACCCCAATGGTCCGGCAAAGCACTTGACATAGACGCCGCCCTCGACGAAGTCATCGTCAACGCCGACGAGGACCTGCTGAGCCAGGTTTGGAGCAACCTCCTGCACAACAGCGTCAAATTCACGCCCGACGGGGGCAGAGTATCTGTCGCGGTGCAGCGCGAGGGCAGCCAGATCACGTGCCGCATCTGCGACACTGGCATAGGCATTCCCGAAGATGCGCAACCGCACGTTTTCGAGCGCTTCTATAAGGCGGACCCCTCGCGGGAGCGTGCGCGCGAAGGCAGTGGCTTGGGACTGGCCATCGCCAAAAAGATCGTGGAACTGCATCGGGGCACGATTGGCGTCGCGAGCCAACCAGGAGCGGGGACGACATTCATCGTCTCATTGCCAGCGGGCTAGGCGAACGGATTCCCGCACCGCTGCGAGCGCCACTTCGCTCTCACAGTGAGAGCGAAGTGGCGCTTTTTTGTTCCGCTCCCCCGGTTTAAATTGCGTTTACACGCTCCGTGTACCGTCCTGCTTGAGGTCGTTGGAGCACCTCCTCGGCCGCCCGCCGAGCGTTCCGGGACGTGTGAACGGAGGACACATGTGCGTGAAACACGCGAGGCCATACAGGCCATTGTCATCGAACATCTGGTAAAACACTTTCCGCGCGCGCAATCCAACGCCGTGGACGATATCTCGTTGTGCGTGCGGCACGGCGAGACCTTTGGACTGCTGGGGCCAAACGGGGCCGGCAAAACGACGACGATTGGCATCTTGACCACCCTCACGCTGCCCACCAGTGGCCGAGCCATTATAGGCGGCATCGACGTCGTCGCTGACCCCATCGGCGCGAAGCAGCGCATCGCCGTCGTTCCGCAGCGCAACAATCTGGATCGCAGCCTGCGCGTGGGCGAGATTCTCACCTACCATGCCGCCTATCACGGCGTCGCGCGACGGGAGCGGGTGGCGCGAGCCAGCACCTTGCTCGCGGAGTTCGGTTTGGCCGAGCGCAGCAAGCAGAAGCTGGGGTGGCTTTCGGGAGGCCTGGAGCAGCGCGTGATGCTGGCGCGCGCGCTGATGCACGAGCCAGCGGTGCTCTTCCTCGACGAGCCTACCAACAACCTCGACCCACAGGCGCGCCTCTTCCTCTGGGAGCGCCTGCGCGCACTCAAAGAGCGTGGCGTGACGGTGGTGCTCACCACGCACGACATGGAGGAGGCAGATCGGCTCTGTGAGCGGATCGCGATCATGGACCAGGGACGCCTCCTGGCGCTCGACACCCCCGCCGGACTGAAGCGCCTCGTCCCTGGTGGCACGATGCTGGAGCTCCGTCTGCGCGCGCCCGACGCCGTTGTCACTGGGCGGGCCATGGAAGATGAAGCAACCCACAGGCCGCATGACCGATTCACACGGTCGCTTGGAAGCCTGCTGGGAGTTACGCGGATCGAGCCGTTAGTCGATCAAGCTGCCAACGACGGCGCGCCGGCAACGCTGGGCTTTCGCCTGTACGCCAGCGACGATGCCGGCACCCTGCTCGCGAGCGCCGCGCAAGTCGTCCTTGCAGAGCATGCGGAGCTGCTCGAATTGCGGTTCGCGCCACCAAGCCTGGAAGACGTGTTCATTCACTTGACGGGAAGGAATCTGCGGTCATGAGCGCAGGTAGCCTTGCAACACAGAAGCTTGAGTTCCACGCGCGGAACAACGCCAGGGCCGCGCTAACGGCGTTTCTGGCGATCGTGCGCCGCGACCTGTTGGTGACACGACGGGAAGCGATCACGCTGGCGGTACAAATGCTGGCCCAACCCTTATTTTTCCTCTTCGTATTCGGCAAGGTGTTGCCGACCATTGGCGCGGCCAGCCCTGGCTTCTCCACCCTTCTGTTGCCAGGAGTCGTCGCTCTCACTGTGTTCGTGACGACGTTGCAGGGCCCTTCCGTCGAGCTGGCGCGCGACCTGGGTTTCACGCGCGAGATCGAGGATCGTCTGCTGGCGCCTCTGCCCATCGCGCTGGTGGCTGTCGAAAAGCTCTTGCTGTCGGCGATGCGCGGCTTTCTTGCGGGGGCACTGGTGTTCCCGCTCGCATACTGGGTGCTGGGAGACAGTTATCAGGTGCGGACGGACCTGCTCGGTGTCTTGATCGGCCTCATGGTGCTGGTGGCGCTGGTGGGTGCGGCGGTGGGCCTGGTGCTGGCCGCGGTGGCGCCGATCCAGCTTCTCCCCTTGATTTTCGCGCTGGTGCTCACACCGCTGGTCTTTACCGGCTGCACGTTCTATCCCTGGGCGTCGCTTGGCGCGATCAAATGGTTCCAGGTGCTCACGCTGTTCAACCCGTTGACCTACGCGGCCGAGGGGATGCGCTACGCGATGATTCCCCCAGCGCATGGGCTAGCGCCGCAGACGCTCGGCATCGGGTGGGTGGTGCTCGCCCTCAGTGGCGCCTTCATCCTCTGCCTCGGGGGAGGCGTCCGGCTCTTTCGCCGGCGCGTCGTGAGCTAGGCTGCGCAGGCGACCCAGGAAGTGCAGCCAACCTTCGACGTTGCCCGCGCGCGCCTCAGCCTCGGCGGCGCCGTCCGCGTATGGCCCATGCCGCACCGTGATGACCGTCCCGCCAGACGGCATGAGGGTGAAATCTACCTCTACCGTGCGCGTGGGCGCCTGCGGCTCGTGCTCCCAGCGCCAGGTGAGCCGAACAGGTGCCACTGCATAGACGGCCAGCGCAGGTGGTAGGCGCCGCCGACACGCGGCTCGATCTCCGCCTCGCGCGGCCACCAGGTCGTCAGCAGGGCCGGCACGGTCCAGTACGCGAAGAGCCGCTCGGGGCCGCAGCCAGGAATGATGGCCTCCACCACCAGAGTCTCTGGGCCCGAAGGCGCCTGGACGACAGATGCCTCCTGAGCAGCCGCCGATTCATTGCTCATAGTTGCCCTCCAAACCTGCGCAACCAACGATCAGGGATAAGCGTGCCATGCGGGAGCGTCTAACGTAGATGAGGCAACGTGCTATAATGCGCCCCAGCACAGCAATGCGCCCCAGCACAGCGGCATGACGCAGCTTCGCTACCTCGTCTAGCATACCAGGAGCTCCCCGTGCAATTCGAGCGCGTCGCCCTACTCGGCCTTGGTCTCATCGGTGGCTCTTTGGGGCTTGCCATGCGCGACGCGCGCCTCGCTCGCCAGATCACCGGCTACGATCCCGCCCCTGGTGTCGCGGAACGTGCACGTGCGCTCGGCGCCATCGATGCGGCGAGTACATCACCCGGCGCCGCAGCCGAGGGCGCCGACTTGGTCATCCTGGCAGCGCCGCCGCTCGCCACTGGGCCGCTGCTGCGCGCCATCGCGCCGGTGCTGAGCGCGAGCGCGGTCGTGACGGACGTCGCAAGCACCAAGGCGCGCATCTGCTCCTTGGCAGAGCATCTGCTTCCCTCTCCGGAGCGATTCGTCGGCGGGCATCCGATGGCGGGCAGCGAGCAGTCAGGCATCGACGCGGCGCGGGTGGACCTGTTGCGGGGCGCCACCTGGTGCCTGACGCCGACTGGCCGCACCTCCGCCGCGGTGGCGGAGTCCCTCAGTGCGTTCGTCACGCAGCTGGGCATGACTCCTCTTCGGCTGGATCCCGCATATCACGACCGGCTGATCGGTGGCGTCAGTCATCTACCACTGCTTGCCGCCAGTGCGTTGATGCAGACGCTCGCGAGCAGCGCCGACTGGCCCGCGGCGGCCACGCTGGCGGCTGGAGGTCTGCGCGACACCACACGCGTCGCGTCCGGCGATCCGGTGATGGCCCGCGACATCTGCTTCACGAATGGCCCGGTCATCCTCGCCTGGCTGGACGCCTATATCGACGAGCTGCGCCGGATGCGCGCGCTCATCGCGGGGGATGACACGTCGATCCACGATGTCTTCCAATCAGCGCGTGCCGCGCGGAATGACTGGCTGGCGGCCCGTACGTCTGACCACAGCCCCGCCTAATTTGGCCTCTTGCCAGCCCAGCGGAGTACGGGTACAATCGCGTCTTGAAGCCGCCCGAAACTGTCGAGCAGGTAGGGACGGCGCCGGAGCGACCCCAGGGTTGCCGGAAAGGATCGAGCACGCGTGGACGAAGAGAAGCGGATACAAATGGTCGAGCTGTTCACTCGCATGGCGGGGGCCGCCCGGGCCGACCCGGAGGTCGCAACGCATGTCCGTGACGCGCTGGCCGAAAGCGGTCTGCTAGCTGTCTTTGGCGAGGGGCAGACGCTCGATGTCGTGGACTTGTTGGATGCGGGTGGCGAAGAGGCACTGCGGGCACGCCTCATGCAAATAACGCTCGGCGAGCTGAAGCAGATAGTCGCCGCGCGCCAGTACGACCCGGAGAAGGAAACGGCCCGCTGGCGCAGCCAGACCAAGTTCATCGAACTCATCGTAACGCACGCGCGGAAGCAGCTCGACGAGGAGCTGGCACAGGAGGTTCCAGCAGGGGCTTCCTGGATGCCGCACTTGAGTGCACGGACACCTGGCACGTGCGTCGTTGCCGTGGTATGTCATGATGCTTGTTGACACCGAGGCGCGGCCCTATAATGCCTAGCAAGGCCAAAGCGCCGGGCGCCGTGCCCGCCGATGCCCGGCGCAGGTAGTTCGTGCAGGGTGGCGCGGCGGCAAGCATACGTACGGCACAGCCTAGAGGATACGGCGCGACGGGCGACGACGACGTGCCTGCGTTGCCCACTAAGGTGACCGAAGCACGGAGGAGACAGCACATCGTGACAAGACTTCTTGATACGATTGATCGCCCAGCGCAATTGAAGAAGCTTTCCCCCGCTGAGCTTGCCCAGTTGGCAGAAGAGATACGACAAGAAATCATCGAGACTGTCGCCCTACGTGGCGGGCATCTGGCCCCCAATCTCGGCACTGTCGAGCTCACACTTGCACTGCACATCGCTTTTGACGCGCCCAAAGACAAACTGGTATGGGACATCGGCCACCAGGCGTATCCGCACAAGCTCCTAACAGGGCGGCGCGACTCCTTTCGCACCATCAAGCAGCTCGGCGGCCTGTCTGGCTACCTCCGCCGCGTCGAGAGCGAGTACGACGCGTTCGGCGCCAGCCACGCCAGCACCTCCATCTCCGCCGCACTCGGCATGGCCGCCGCACGCGACCTGAAGGGCGAGCACTACAAAGTTGTGGCGATCATCGGCGATGGCGCGCTGCTGAAGAAAGACTTGATCATCGTTCTCAACGACAACGACAAAAGCATTTCCGATAATGTTGGCGCGCTCCATCACTATTTGGGGAAGATTCGCTCGGACAAGACGTATCGCAACCTGCGCGGCGCCGCCGGTCACATGCTGGACCATGTGCCAGGGGGCAGCCTAGCGAAAGAGGTGGCGGGCCGCAGCGTGCGCAGTGCCAAAGAATTCGTCCTGCCCAGCAAGACCGGCGTCATCTTCGAAGAGCTTGGCTTCACGTTCCTCGGCCCGTTCGACGGCCACGATACGCAGCAGATGATCGAGGTCTTCCGCAAGGCACAGGAGCTCCAGGGCCCGGTGATGATCCAGGTGATCACGCAGAAGGGGCGCGGCTGCGACTTCGCCGAGGCGGAGCCAACGAAGTTTCATGGTCCGGGCGCATACGACCCCCTCACCGGTGAGATGAAGAAGAAGGCGGGCGAGCCGCCGAAGTACCAGGATGTCTTTGGCGATGCGCTGGTGGAGCTTGCCCGGCGCGACCGATCCATCGTGGGCATCACAGCGGCGATGGCGGAAGGCACCTCACTGAACAAGCTGCAGAAGGCGCTGCCAGACCGCTATTTTGACGTCGGCATCGCCGAGCAGCACGCGGTCACCTTCGCGGCTGGACTCGCCTGCGAAGGCATGAAGCCGGTGGCGGCGATCTACTCCACCTTCCTGCAGCGCGCCTTCGATCAAGTCATTCACGACGTCTGCGTGCAGAATCTGCACGTCGTCTTCCCGATGGACCGCGCCGGCCTCGTTGGCGAGGACGGGCACACGCAGCAGGGCGCCTTCGATATCGCGTTCATGCGCATGATTCCCAACATGAAGGTGATGGCGCCCAAAGACGAGAACGAGCTGCGTCACATGCTCTTCACCGCGCTCTACACGGACGGCCCCGCCGCGCTGCGGTATCCGCGCGGCGCCGGCACCGGCGCGCCGCTAGACGCCAACTTCCATATGCTCCCCATCGGCAAGGCCGAATTGCTCACACCCGAGGACGAAATCGAGCGGGCGGAGTTCGCGGTGCTCGGCTATGGCAACATGGTTGCCGCGGCGCTCCAGGCTGTGAACGAGCTGCGCGAGGAAGAAAGTCTGCCCGGTGTGGCTGTCAATGCTCGCTGGGCTAAGCCGCTGGATGAGGAGATGATCCTGCGGCTAGCACATGCCACGCGCTGTCTAGTGACGATCGAGGACGGCGCGGTGGCGGGTGGCTTTGGCAGCGCCGTGGGCGAGCTGCTGCACGCGCACGACCTGCGCGACGTGCGCCTCACCACGCTCGGCCTGCCAGACATCTTCGTGGAACATGGCGCGCCCGCGATCTTGCGCGAGCTGTACGGCCTCACGTCCGGCCACGTCAAAGACGTGGTGCGGGCGCTGGTGCGGCCAGGCACGCACAGTCCGGTCTTCCCGTCGAGCCGGGGGCAAGAGCAGCCGCTCGGGTAGGCGACGGCGCGCAAATCCACCGGTTCACCCGTCACTATGGCGATCCGCGCGTGCGTGCTGCGAAGGCGCCGCATGCTGACGCGCTGGGACCTTCGAGTGTGAGCGCGCCTGCATGACAGCCGCGGCACCGTCCCCCTTCTCTGCTCAGCGCTCCCCGCGACTTCTGCGGTAGAAACCGCTCTCGCGTCCTGCAGAAGCAGTGGCCTCGCGCGCGCTGGCCGAGCGGCGTATACTGTGGCGAGCAGCGAGCGAGCACGCACCGGGCATCGCCTGCGCCGGGCGAGCCGCCAGAGAAGCGAAGGGCACCGATGAGCACTCTTCCTCCCTTGATCGATCCTGAGGCCCTGCAGCGTTACCTTGCCGAGCGGCTGCCGGACGGCGACGCCCCGCTGGAGATCGAGCGCATTCGCGGCGGGCACTCGAACGAGACCTTCTTCGTCAATCGCGGCCCC
>WNFM01138135.1_pt1 | contig 13688 bp, 13 predicted proteins | sample 5400271 | NCBI WGS metagenome assembly WNFM01 (sample SAMN13153352, study PRJNA577476) | soil metagenome | isolation source: 60 cm saprolite on Douglas fir-dominated hillslope | place: USA:California | collected 2013-09-17 | reverse complement strand
CCCAGCAGATGTACTGAAGGGTCGCGCGCCAATTCCTCGTCGAGCGCTCGGCGCAGGATCTCGATGAACGTGTGCTGCACGGAACGTTAGCCCGAAATCGCGGCGAGCGCCGGCGCTCGGTACACGTCTTCAAGCACGGTTGCCGCATCGGGTCGCGGGGCCGCAAGCGCGCGTTCTACCGCCTGCAGAACTGCGTTGCGGGTGCGGTCGCCGATGGTATCGAGCTCTTCCTGGTTGACCCCGCGCTCGACGAGGTAGCGCTTCAGGCGCTCGATGGGACATTTCTCGCGAGCCGCGGCGATCTCCTCTTTTGATCGATATGGCTGTGCGTCGCCGACGTAGTGCCCCGCCATGCGAAAGGTCATGCACTCGAGCAGATAGGGACCGGCGCCCCGGCGTAGGGTCTCGATCGCACCGCGCGCGGCCGCAAAGACCGTCGGCAGATCGTTGCCATCGATGGTCTTCGCGGCGATGTCATAGGGTGCGGCGAAACTGCTCACGTGCTTGACGTTCGAGTGTTCCTCGCGACTCGTGAACTCGGCGTAGCCATTGTTCTCGCAGACGAACAACACCGGCAGGCGCCACAGCGCGGCGAAAACGCGCCGGCGCCCGTCGCACCATCGCCGAAAAATACCACGCTGATGTTTTGTCTGCCCTGCGCTTGCGCAGCCCACGCGGCCCCCGCGGCGAGCGCGAGATTGCCGGCCACGACACCGGTCGCCCCCAGCACGCCGTTCGCCGCGTCGACCAGGTGCATCGAACCGCCGCGACCGCGGCACAGGCCATTCTGCCGGCCCAGGATTTCGGCGAAAGTCGCCTCGATGTCGCTGCCCTTGGCGAGCACATGGCCATGCCCGCGATGACTCGTAAACAGCACATCGTCGCGCGCCAGTTGCGCGCAAATGCCGACGGCCACGGCTTCCTGCCCGGTGGAAAGGTGCGGGAATCCGGGGATCTCGCCGGCGGCTGCGAGCCTCTGTACCTGGCCTTCGAACAGGCGTATCCGCCAGAGCGCACCGTACATTTCCTTCCAGTCAGCCAGTGTTGGTTCGGTCACAAGGCTACTCATGGACGACACCCCCCAGCTACTTCTTGGCCTGACGCGCCGATTCCACCACCCGACGCGTCTTTGTAAATGCCTCGGTCGCCGCTGTCTTGAGATCCCACTTCCTGATGTACTCATTCAGGACCTCGACGCCGATCGGCCCATCATAGCCGACCGACCAGAGGGCCTGTAGGAACGCCGCGATGTCGAACTCTCCATCGCCGGGCAACAGGCGCTTGTTGACTACGGAATCTTGGAAGTGTAGCGGCATGGCGAGAGTGCCGTCGTTGATCTCGACACCTATCAGGTCACTGGCCCTCAGTTTCCGGGCGATCTCGTCAGAGCCAATGCCGGAGCGCAGCAAGTGCAGGTTATCGAGCATGATGCCGCCATTGCCCGCGCCCGCTCCGCGGGTGATCGCCAGCACGTGATCGAGCGAAGGTGCACGCGAAAATTGCGCCGGCAGCATCTCGAACAGGACGTTGGTTCCACGCTCGGCGGCTTGACGGCACAGGGGAGCAAACGCTTCCGTCATCTCGCCGGGCGCGCAAAACCTCGGCCGCGTCCAGGAGGAGCGTGCGGATTTCATCCGACGCGGCCCTGCGTGCACCGGTACAAAACCAGTCCAGCAGCCATTCGACTTCGACATTGACGATGCCGTTGGCGTCCAGGATCTGCTTCATATCCTGGAAGTTGTATTTTTTTCGGATCTCGAGGATGTCCGCGTGCCAAAATCCCATGCCGGTGAATCCGGCTTTCGCCGCGACCTCCACGCGAGTCCGGAAGTCGTGCAGGCAGCGTTGATCGCCGAGTGGATCCGCTCCAACCGCGAGCGTCCAGAAGGATCCGATAATTTCAAGTGGCTTTGTCATGGCGTCATTCCCATTGAGGGACATTCCGCATGATACATTCATGACGGTCTTGCCGGCCAACTGGGAGAGCACAAGGAGTCTGCGGTCAGCGCACGCCGTGTTTCCTTCTCGTCAGCACCGCGGCCGGTGGTATCAGTGGCGGATGGTACAAAGTGCGCCGCCGGTGACGATGATTTTCATGCCCGCAAGGTCTTTCATTGCAGCTTCCCCAATAGCAAATCCGCCGCCCGCTCGGCCACCGCATTGACGGGAATATTGCTGTTGCCCGCGATCACCGTAGGGATGACCGAAGCGTCCACCACACGCAGAGCATCGATGCCTCTAACCCGGAGCGTTGTATCCACCACATCGCCCATGCGACAGGTGCCGCAGGCATGGTGCACCGTGACCAAGGAGCCGCGAATGTGCGCCTCGATCTGCGCGCGCTCGCGCACGTGCGGCCCGGGAGAAATCTCCCGGCCGGCCAGCGGCGCGAATGACGGCGCCGATAAAATCGAACGCGCGACCTCGAAACCCCGTACCAGAACATCGACGTCGCTCGGGTAGGCGAGGAAGTTGAAATCGATCGCCGGTTTGTCATGCGGGTCGTTACTGGTCAGCATGACGCTGCCGCGGCTGACCGGCCGCAAGTTCACGAAGATGATGCCGTAGCCGTGCCCGCGCGGCAGCCAGTGGCCGCTGGCATTGCGGTGCGCCGGCATGAAGATGATCTGCAGGTCCGGGCGATCGATTTCCGGCCTCGAACGCATGAATCCATTGGCCTCGAACACATTGCTCGCCAGCGGCCCGGAATGAAGCAGCAGGTATTGCGCGGCCACCCCTAGGCTGCGCGGCACGGTGCGCCACGACAGGCCGTAGGATTCGGTATTGGCCGTGCGCACGGAAATCGACGCGGCCGGGTGATCGTGCAGATTTCTGCCTACCGCGGGCAGATCCAGCAGCGGTGCTATCCCTAATGATTGAAGGGCCGCGCCATCGCCAACGCCTGAGAGTTGCAGCAGCCGCGGCGAACCGTAGGCGCCGCAGGCGGCGATGACCTCGCGCCGGGCCGTCACGATACTGCGCATCCCACCCCGCTCGATCTCCAGTCCGGTTGCGCGCCGCCCCTCGAACAACACGCGGGTGACCAGCGCGCCGGTCACGATCTCAAGATTTGACCGATGTCGCGCAGGATTCAGATACGCCGTCACTCCGGACTCGCGCCGCCCGTTGCGGATCGCCGCCTGCCGCGGGCCGAAACCTTCCGGATCGCCGCCGTTGAAATCGGCGCAGCGCGGCAGGCCGAGTGAATCGGCGGCCGCGAGGAAGCGCCCCACCAGCGGATTGGGTTTGGGAATATCGATGACATTGACCGGACCGCCTCGCTGACGCTGCGGCGTGTGCGCGGCCTCGTAGTTCTCCAGTCGCTGGAAATAGGGCAGCAGATCGGCGTAGCGCCAGCCGGGTTGCTGCCATTCATCATATTCGCGCGGGTGGCCGCGAAAATACACCATGCCGTTGATCGACGAACAACCGCCGAGCACGCGGCCCCGCGGCACCGGCAGCACGCGGTTATCGACCTGACGCTGCGGCACCGTCTGGTAGCCCCAAGACTGGCGCGGATTGCCGATGGCTCTCGCCACCATCGCCGGCACGCGGATCGCCGGGTCGTCATCCGGCGGGCCCGCTTCGATCAGTGCGACAGTGACGCTTGCATCGGCCGACAGCCGATTGGCCAGCACGCAGCCGGCGGTACCGGCGCCGGCGATCACGTAATCGAAGACATCGCTCATCGGCCGCGCCGACAGCGGTGCGGCGTCACGCGCCGCCGCCAAAGAGGGTCGCGACGTAGTGACTGTCCATGTATTCGCGGATGGCAAAAATCCTGCCATCCCGCACGTCGATGCTCCAGGCGTAGCGATTGTTGTAGGGTCGGCCGTCGCGCAGCCTTCCCATGCCGCGCGATTCACACATCACGGTATCGCCGGTCGACACCATGCGATCGACCGTGGTCTTCGGATCGCCGGGGGCAAACAGGCCGCGCACCGGTGCCAGAAACTCATCGACGATCTTGTCGCGCGGCCCATGAACGCCGGCCCCCGGCACCCCCTCGACCATCGGCCACCAGGTGGCATCGGGATGCAGTGTCGCGCGGATGGCCTCGAGATCGCCGCTGGAGAGAACACGGAAGAAATCGAGCACCAGCTGTTCCTGCGGTGTGCGCGCAGTTACCACGGGAGGCTACCCCTGCTTTACCTGATCGACCTCGGCAAACGCCTCGCGCGCGATGCGCACGCTGTCGATGCCGGCCGGCACGCCGCAATATACGGCCACTTGCAGCAGCACTTCGCGAATCTCCTCGCGCGTCACCCCGTTATTGAGCGCCGCCTTGACGTGCAGTTTCAGCTCATGCGGTCGATTCAGCGCGCTGATCATCGCGATGTTGATGAGACTGCGATCGCGCAGCGCGAGGCCGGGCCGTGTCCATACATGGCCCCAGCAGTACTCGGTCGAAAGCTCTTGCATCGGCATGCTGAACTCGTCGGCGCCGGCCATCGAGCGCTCCACGTAGTCGGCGCCCAGCACCTGCTTGCGCAGTTTCAGCCCCAAGTCGAATTTATCCTGTCCCACAGCCTTACTCCTCTTTGCTGCCGATCTGGCAGCCCGCCCAGTTTTCTACGACCTTCACCAGATCGGTGCAATCCGCCGCCGCACCATGGATCTGGTGGGTAATGGACAACATCTGCCGCACGGCCGCGCCGACCACCATCGGTACGCCCAGCGCCTCAGCTTCATCGAGGCAAAGCCGCACGTCCTTGAATGACAGTGCATTGGCAAATCCGAAATCGAATCTGCGATTCAGCACATGCTTCGGGATCTTGTCCTGTGTCGCGCTGTTGCGTCCCGATGAGGCGTTGAGCACGTCGAGCATGGCGGCAGGATCGACGCCGGCCTTCACGCCCATCGCCAGCGCCTCGGCGGCGATGGCGAGCGATGCTGCGGACATCAGATTGTTGGCGAGCTTCACCGTCTGGCCCAGGCCCGGCTTCTCTCCGAGTTCATAGACCTTGCCCAACACCTCGAGGAGAGGGCGCACCCGCGCCATGGCCAGAGTGGGGCCGGAGGCCATGATCGCGAGATTGCCGGCGGTCGCGCCTTTCACGCCCCCTGAAACCGGCGCGTCGATGGCGGCGATTCCGCGCGGCGCGAGCAAGGCCGCAATCGCCTGTGCCGCGGCGGGACCCGAAGTGGACAGGTCGACGAACACTTTGACCGCGGGAGACTCGGCGATACTGCGCGCAGTCTCGCGCGCATCGGCCGCACCGGGCACACTGGCCATGACCACAGCGCACACCTCCGCAGCGTCTGCCGCAGACCTTGCGACCCTCGCGCCCAGCGCTGCCGCCGGTGCCATGGCCGACGCTACCGGATCGTACATAGTGAGCTCATGTCCGGCCGCGATAAGCCGCGCCACCATACCCGAACCCATGCGACCCACGCCGATGAAGGCAATCTTTTCGCCCACGCAGCCCCCCCTCTATCAGCCCGCAGCGCTCAAGTCTAGCAGCCCCGCCTCAGCTGCGCGGATCGAGATCGACACGCACTGCATTGGCGAGGCCGGCGCGCGCCATCGGATAGCGCGCCAGCACCAGAGGATCGTGCCCCGGAATGACGTGCTGCGGCGAACTAGCGAGCGCCTCGATGGTCGCAAAGGCGTCGAGGTAGGCCGCGACATTGTCCACGATCGGAAATGGCCGCCGCTCAAGCCAATTAGCGTAGAAATGCGCCGCATCCGACGCCAGCACCACCCAGCCGCGCTGTGTGTGTACGCGCACGACCTGCAGGCCGCGCGTATGGCCGCCGACGCGGTGGAGTGTTACGCCCGGCGCCAGCTCGGCAGTTCCGTCGTGATAGACCACGCGGCCGGCAAACAGCTTGCCGACCATCGCCTGCACATCGCGCGCCTCATAGGGCGCACGCATGATGGCGTGGCACATTGCGCTGCCGGTGCAGAAAGCCATCTCGTCGGTCTGCAGGTGGTAACGGGCGCCCGGAAACAGCTCGTGGTTGCCCGCGTGATCGTAGTGCATGTGGCTGATGATGACATCGGTCACCTGCGCCGGATCGACCCCCGCGGCCGCAAGCCCCGCTTCGACGGGTTGCACCAGCTGCCGGCCGCGCGCAACGCCCATCGCGGCATCGAATCCGGTATCTACCACAAAACAGACATCGGAACCCCGGATTGTCCAGACATAATAGTCGAGCGGCATGGGACCGTCGTGCTCGTCGCCGCCAATGAAATTGTGGCTGGCCGAGCGCGCAAGGTGGGCATAGCGGACCGCGGAGATTTCATAATTCGGAGCCATGGCGCTATGCTCGCGGGATCCGCTGCAACAAGCAACTCCCTCAATGAACACAATCACAACTACCGCGGATATCGTTGCCGTGGGGTCGGGCCACAACGGCCTGGTGGCTGCCGCCTATCTGGCGGCGGCCGGCAAGAAGGTACTGGTGCTCGAGCGCAACGCCTGGTTCGGCGGCGGAGTGGTGTCGCGCGAGCTCACGCTGCCGGGCTTCCGCCACGACCAGCATTCCATGAGCCACATCTTCATCCAGGCCAATCCCCTGCTGAAGAACGACGAGCTCAAGCTCAAGTCGCGCTATGGGCTCGAATACATCTTCCCGGAAGTGCCGATGATGTCGGTGTTCGAGGATGGCAGCACGCTCAAACTCTATCGCGACCGCGAGAAGTCGGCGGCCGAGATCGCGAAGTTCTCAACGCGCGATGCCGAGGCTTTCCGCAGGATGTCGCTGCAGGCCGCCGCCTGGCTGCCGCTGATCGCGTCCTCGCTGTATGCGCCGCCGGCGCCGGTAGGCGCAACCTATGCGATGTTCGACCAGAGCCGCGAAGGCCGCGAGCTGTGGCGCGTCATCCAGATGAGCAGTCACGACCTGCTCTGCGACCTGTTCGAGCACGAGAAGGTGCGCATGCATTTTGCGCGCGTGGCCGGGGGGAACCTGGTATCTCCCGACGAAAAGGCCACCGCCATCGGCGTATACGTGTTCCTCGGTTTTCTCGAAGGCTGCGGTTTCGGCGTGGCGCGCGGCGGCGCCGGCAGGCTGACCGATGCCCTCATCGCCTGTATCCGGGACCACGGCGGCGAAGTCATCGCCAATGCCGATGTGGCCCGCATCAAGGTGGCCAACGGACGCGCCAGCGGGGTCGAGACGGTCGACGGTCGCAGCTTTGCGGCGGAAGACGCCGTCATCGGCGCCATCCATCCGCACCTGCTCGGCGGCATGATCGACGGCATGGACGCCAAAGCCCGCGCCGCCGCAGAGGCCACGCACATCACTGCCGCAGCCTGCATCACGGTGCACGCCGCGCTCAGCGAGCCGCTGAAGTTCAGCACCCGCGACCCGGTGGATGCGGTGATGGTCGAGATGCTGCCGGACAGCTACGAAACCCTGCGGCGTGACTTCGACGAACTGCGCTACGGTCAGTTCATGCCTTGCCCGCTGCTCGGACTGGGCTCGCTATCGCAGTTCGACCCGAGCCGCGTGCCTCCCCTTAAGGCCATTCTGCATTTGTGGGATTATGTGCCTTACCGGCGCCCCGACGGGCGCAGCTGGGATGAAACGAAACAGGAATACGCCGATCGCATGCTCGCCCATCTTTCAAAATTCGTCACCAACATTCCAGGCTGTGTGCTGCAGGCCCACATCGACAGCCCGGCCGACATGGAACGCACCAGCCCAAGCTTCCGGCGCGGCGACCTGCACGGCATTGCCACCGCTACGTATCAGAGCGGCGCGCATCGCCCCACGCCGGAACTCGGCCAATACACGGTGCCCGGCCTCGACCGCTTCTATCTGGTGGGTCCTTTCCAGCATCCGGGCGGCGGTGTGTTCGGCGCAGGGCGCGCCACGGCCATGAAGATGTTCGAAGCGCTCGGTATGGACTTCGTGAAGCAAGGCCGCGTCAAATGATACTGCACTCCACCGACGGCAGCGAACTTCTGACCGTGAGCTCCCTTACGCGTGACGGCAACTCTCTGCTCATCAAGGGCAAGGTGTTCGGCGCGATGCCGATGAACGCGCTCCTGAAGCCTGAGGCCGCGCGCGCGGCGCTGAAACTACTGACGCCGCGGCTCATTCTGTTTCTGCTGACGCTGCCGTTTCGCAGGGGCTGAGCGTCCCCTATCGCCGCACGCGCAGAGCAGCCGTGACGATCGACACCCAGTTCGACTATGTCATCGTTGGCGCCGGCACGGCCGGGTGCGTACTCGCCGCGCGCCTTTCGGAAGACCGTCACACGCGTGTCTGCCTGCTCGAAGCCGGCGGACCGGCGCGCCACCCCTTCATCCAGGTGCCGGCGCTGGTGGGCGCCGCGATCATGCATCGGGGCCTCACCTGGGGCTTAAGCACCGAGCCGCAGACCGCGCTGAACAACCGCCGCCTTCCGCTGCCGCGCGGCAAGGTGATCGGCGGCTCGGGCTCCATCAACGGCATGGCCTATCACCGCGGCCACCCGAAGGATTACGACGACTGGGCGGCCGCCGGTAACGCCGGCTGGAACTGGAATGACGTCCTGCCCTACTTTCGTTTGTCGGAAAACAATGCCGACCGGCGCGATGTCAACGTGCACGGCGTCGACGGACCCATCCACGTTACTTTCATACCGAAACCCAATCGGCTGAATCAGGCGTTTCTCGATGCGTTTGCGGCTGTTGGCGGCTATCCAACTTGCGATGATTTCACCGGCCTCGATCCCGAGGGCTATGGACTTCGCCAGGGCACGATTCATCGCGGCCGACGCGACTCCAGCGCGCGGGCGTTGTTGATGCCGGCCCTGCGGCGTCCAAATCTCACCGTGTTCACGCGGGCTTTTGTCACCGGCATTCGCATCGAGGCGGGTCGCGCCACCGGCATCGACGTATCCGCCGCCGACGGACCACATTTGGTGCCGGCATCACGCGAGGTGCTGTTGTGCGCCGGCGCGGTTCACTCGCCGCAGCTGCTGATGCTCTCAGGTATAGGCCCGGCACGACACCTGGAATCGCTCGGCATCGCCGTCAAGTCCGACCTGGGCGGTGTCGGTGCGAACTATCATGACCACCCGGCGATCCCGATCGCCCTGGCGATGCGCGATACCACCTCCTACGGATTGTCATGGCGCACGCTGCCGCGGGCGTTTTGGAACCTCGCGGAGTATGCGCTCGCACGACGTGGGCCGCTGGCCAGCAATGTGTTCGAATCCACCGCCTTCATTCGAAGCGGGGTCGGCGCCGATCGCCCGGATATCCAGATCGCGTTTCAGCCGGCGCGTCGTAATCCCAACACCTTTCCGTTGCCCCTGGGCCACGGCTTCGCATTGAGCGTGGTGAATCTCTACCCGCGCAGCCGCGGCGAGGTCCGGCTCGCGAGCAATGACCCACGGGTCGCGCCACGCGTAAATCCCAATATCCTCGCGGATCCCGAGGATACTGTACCGCTGCTGCACGGCCTGCGCCTTGCCCGGCAGCTCTGCGATACGCCCGCTTTTGCGCCCTATAAGGCCACCGAAGTGCGCCCCGGCCGCAGCACCCGAAGCGATGCCGACCTTAAGGCCTATCTACGCGAGGCGACCGCCACCGCCCATCATCCGGTGGGGAGCTGTCGCATGGGCATCGACGCCCCGGCCGTGGTGGACCCGACCCTGCGCGTCCGCGGCATCGACGCGCTGCGGGTAGTGGACGCCGCAGTTTTTCCATGTATTGTCGGCGGTAACACTAACGCACCGATCGTGATGGTGGCCGAAAGGGCCGCCGATTTGATCACCGGGCGCATCGACGGGGGCAGGCATGGCGGCTGAACATATCCGGCACTGGCGCGTAGGCGATGTCGATATCGCGCGCATCGTGGAAGTCTACGGCTTTGAGGATGACATCAGCATGCTGCTGCCCGAGGCCACGCCGCAGTTCGTGCAGCAGTTTGGGTGGCTGGCGCCGCATTTCGCCACGCCCGATGGCCGCATGATCATTTCATTCCAGTGCTTCGTGCTGCGCTCGAAGGGCCGCACCGCGATGATCGACACCTGCATCGGCAACGATCGGCAGCGTGAGTTCGAGGTGTTCTGCAACATGCAGAACACCTTCCTGGAGGATTTGACCAGCGCCGGCTTCCCGGCCGGGCAAGTCACCGATGTGCTGTGCACGCATCTGCACTTCGATCACGTGGGGTGGAACACCCGGCTTGTCGGCGGTAAATGGGTGCCGACCTTCCCCCAGGCGCGATACCTCTTCGGGAGGCGCGAATGGCAGCACTGGAAGCATCTGCGCGACACCGACGGCTATCATCACATGGACCACCTGCAAGACTCGATTGACCCAATACTCGCAGCCGGGCTGGAGGAATACATCGATGCGGACTTCCGCCTCACCGATGAGGTCTCGCTCATGGCCACACCGGGCCACACGCCGGGGCATGTCAGCGTGCTGATCGATTCGCGCGGCGAGCAGGCCGTCATTACCGGCGACTTGATGCACAACCCGATCCAGATCGCCGTGCCCGCCACCGAAGCGCGCTTCGACATGGACAAACCCCGCGCGGCGCGCACACGCTGCGACTTCGTGCAGCGCTTCTGCAATAGCGGCACGCTCGTCATCGGCAGCCACTTCGCCGAGCCTACCGCGGGCCGGATCGTGCCCGACGGCGAGGCGTGGAAGCTTGAGGTATGAGCGGCATGGCGGCCTACCCCGATCTGTCCGGTCAGCACGTCTTCATCACCGGCGCCGCACGCGGCTTGGGCCGGTCGGTGGCCGAAAAACTGGCCGGTTGTGGCGCCACGGTGGCCGTGACCGATATCGACGGCAGCGGCTGTGATGAGGTCGCCAAGGGCATTTGCGCCGCGGGCGGCACTGCGCTCGCGTACTTGGTCGATGTCGCCGTGCGCGATGAGTTCATGCAGGCCGCCGCGCAGTTTGCCGAGGCTTTCGGCCGCATCGACGCCGTCGTCAACAACGCGATGCTGCTGCGCTACGAGGCGGTGGAGAAAATCACGCCCGAGACGCTCAATCGCATGACCGCCATCGGCATCAACGGCAGCGTCTGGGGCGCGCAGGCGCTGCTCGCCCACTACGATGCGGCTCGCGGCGGCGCGATCGTGAACATGGCCTCACCCGTGGCCGAGAAGGGTTTCCCCAACACGGCGGCCTACAGCCTCGTGAAAGGCGCGATCGTCACGCTCACCAAAGTTCTGGCCGCCGAACTCGGACCGCGCAACGTGCGCGTCAACGCGATCGCACCGGGTTCGGTGCCCACGCCGGGCGCGCTGGGGCTCAACGACAAGACCGAATACGAACGGCGCATGAACTCCATTCCGTTGCGGCGGCTTGGCCGCGAAGAGGACAACGCCGAGGCCTGCGCATTTCTGCTGAGCGGCGCGGCGTCGTTCATCAACGGCGAAATTCTGCATGTCGATGGCGGCATTGCTGCCGCCGGGTAACTAGAGGCGGCGGCATCCGCGCCGCAAGGTAAGCATATGCCTAAGGCAATTCCCGAATTTGATGCCGATCCGTTCTCTCGCGAATCGGTGCGCAACGCGCGCGCGGTGGATGATCGGCTGCGGGAGCTGGCGCCGGTCGTCAAGCTGCCGCGGGAGAACATCATCATGCTCGCGCGTCACGAACACGTGGCCGCCGGCCTCAAGGATTGGAGGAGTCTCTCGTCCACCTCGCGCCCCTGGCACGATCCGAATTCCGTACGGCCCGAATTGCTGCTCACCGACGATCCGCCCAAACACACCCGCGTGCGCGCCGTGGTGGCGAATGCACTCTCGCCGCGGGCCCTATCGCATATGGCTGAAGCTTTTCGCCGCGATGCCCGGAGCATCATTGACAATCTGCGCTCGCGCGAAGGCCGGACCATTGATGCGGTCGCGGATATCACGCAGCCGTTCGTCTACAAGGTGCTGCCCGATCTGATCGGTCTGCCGCATAGGGGCCGCGAACACATGTACGCCTTCGGCAACATGGTATGGGCGACGATGGGACCGATGAACGAGTTGTTCCATGAAGCCATGGAGAACACCGAAGCAGTCATCGCCTGGGCGAGCCAGTGCTGCACTCGCGAGAGCCTCGCGCCCGGGAGCCTTGGCATGGCCATGTACGAGGCGGCCGATCGCGGTGAGGTCACGCCGCAGGAAGCCAATCTGCTGGTGGGCATCCTGCTGTCGGCGGCCGCGGATACCACCGTGCTGACCCTCGCCAACACCATCCGTGCATTCTGCGAATTTCCTGACCAGTACCGGCTGGTGCGCTCCGATCGCGCGCTCATCAGGGCCGCGTTCGAGGAAAGCCTGCGCTGGGATTCACCCTCGCGAATGGCCGGACGCATCGCCATGAAGGAGGTCGAGATCGACGGCTACGTCGTACCGGCGGGCGAACGCTGCGGCCTGATGTTCGCCGCCGCCAACCGCGACCCGCGCCGCTGGGAGACACCGGATCGTTTCGACGTGCGCAGAAACAACCGCGATAACCTTGGCTTTGGGTATGGCGTACATGCCTGCGTGGGCAGGGTATTGGCGCTTCTGGAGGCGGAAGCGCTGCTGGGAGCACTAGCGGAGAGCATCGAACTATTCCAGCCTGCCGGCGAACCCGAACCGTGGATGACCACCATCGGTCACGGGCCCATTCGTCTTCCCGTCAGGGCGATATTCGCAGCGCACTGAGCCCGCGATTTGCCGACGGGTTTACTGCACGGCGCGGATTTACTGCGCGGCGGAAATCACCATATCCGACAGCTTCTGGAAGCGCTCGATATTGGCATTGCTCTCCATCAAACCGGCCGAGAGAAAAGTGAACGAGAGATCACGCTCCGGATCGACCCAGAACAGCGTGGTACCTGCGCCATAATTGCCGAAGGTGCCGGGCGACGCCAGCGTACCGAACATGTGACGGCACATCGCCGTGCCGCGCAATGAGAACCCCAGGCCGATGTACGCCGGCATCGGATCCCAGCCGCGCTCGCGGCCCCGAGCGGTGTACAGCTCGTTGGGCTTTTCGCCGGTCCAGTTGCGGCGCGCCAGTGCCAGCGTTGCCGGCGACAGGATACGCGCGCCGTCGAGTGTGCCGTTCTGGCGGAACATCTCTGCAAAACGGAACATGTCAGGCACCGTGGAGGCGATACCTACCCAGGGCATCTCGGCGCGGCGCGCCAGTGCCAGCGTTGCCGGCGACAGGATACGCGCGCCGTCGAGTGTGCCGTTCTGGCGGAACATCTCTGCAAAACGGAACATGTCGGGCACCGTGGAGGCGATACCCACCCAGGGCATCTCGGCGTGTTCTTCTTCGAAAGCTCCATTGGGACCGAGATTGCCATGCCCGCGATGCCCGATCGGATAGTTGCCGCGAAAATCCGGCACCACATGGCGCGGCTTCAGATCGGCCCGCAGCCCCACCGAGGTATCGTTCATCTTGAGCGGCGTCAGGATTTCATCCTGCACGATTTGGCGGTAACCGCGGCGCTTCGGGTCGGTTCGACGTACACACTCTGCCATCAGCACGTGATTCGCCAGCGGCGAGTAGGCCACCGTGGTGCAGGGCGATTCCACGGGCCTCACCACTTCGATGACGGCGGCGATCATTTCGTCAAATCGATCGATGTACATGCCGGGCTTGACCTCGAAGATGATCGGAAAGCCCGCCTGGTGTGATAGCAAGTGCCAGATCTGCACCTTCTCGCGCTCGTGACCGGTGAACTCGGGGATCAGCTCCGAACCTGGCGAAGTCAACGCGAACTGTCCGAGCTCG
>WNFM01052190.1_pt3 | contig 13688 bp, 12 predicted proteins | sample 5400271 | NCBI WGS metagenome assembly WNFM01 (sample SAMN13153352, study PRJNA577476) | soil metagenome | isolation source: 60 cm saprolite on Douglas fir-dominated hillslope | place: USA:California | collected 2013-09-17 | reverse complement strand
GAGCAAAACCGCAGATGGAAAGGGTCTTCGTGGAACCATTCTAAACTTCCCTTGTCGCCGTATACACGAATTCGGATCCCTTGTTCGTTCCCCACTGCAGCCATCGAGATCCACAGCGTTCCTCGAGCTTCATTCTCAAAACGCAGCATGGCTTGACCATTATCCTTAATCGCTCGCCCCGGAACAATCGTGCTCAGTTCTCCAGCCACCCCAGTTACCTCCATGCCAGTAACAAAACGGGCTAAGTGGTGAGCATGAGTGCCAAGATCGAGAAGCAAGCTAGTGTCTCCTAGCCGGGCTGGGTCCATTCTCCACGAAGGCTGACCCCGCTGTTCATCTGGTTGGAGCTTGGAGGCCCAGCCGGAAGCGTGCTCAACGTGAACGGCTTTGATTTCGCCTAACTCACCATTTCTCACCATTTTCGCCGCCTGCCGCACCATGGCGTACCCCGTATAATTGTGGGTTAAGCAAACGATGAGACTAGACTTATCCGCAAAGCTCAGCAGCTCCTTTGCTTCGCTCAGAGAAACACAGAGCGGCTTGTCACAAATGACGTGGATACCAGCCTCCAAGAATGTTTTGGCAACTTCATAATGATGATCTGTTGGCGTCACGACACAGACGGCATCGATTTTGTCTTCGCGCTTTGACTCGGCAGCCGCCATCGATCGGTAATCGTCGTATATCCGTTCGCCCGCAATCCTTAGTTCCTTCGCTACCACCAAGGACTTTTCTCGGCTCCGCGAGAATGCACCGGCAATAAGCTCGCATTTATTATCGATCCGCATGGCGATTCGATGAGTTTCGCCGATGCCCGAGTCCGGGCCGCCGCCGACCATTCCGATCGCGATTGGTTTGTTTTGGTGAAATGCCATGATCTTTTTCGATCTGTTGAGAATCTATAGGGAAAACAAATTGTTTGCGATAACGTTATCGCTAACGGCCGATTGATTTGTTGTCAAATTGTTCCTGGTAGGCTATCTGGCGGCTGCAGTTCCCAGCCATTGTTTTTCATTACGTTTTCGTTAGCCGGAACGTTCGGTTGCGAGAGGACTTGGCGTAGTCATCACATACTGTCGCCTGCGGGCCTCGATTTCAGCGCTCCTGATCTCGCCATAGCCCCGAGGCCGAGTACGGCCAGGAAAGCAAATGCCGCCGGGATGAAGAAGATTTCGGGGAGGCCGACTGTGGCGACGCCAAGAGCTCCAGTAAGACCGCCAAGAGCGCTGCTGACTGCCGTCGAGCTCATGAAGATTGCAGAAGCCGTAGCGACGGCAGTCGGAAGCAACCGCTGTGCAGCGATGATGCCAAGCGACGCGAAAATACCCCAGACACCGCCCATAAGGATCTGACCGGCGAACATGCCGAGCGCATTAGCAGTTGTGGCAAAGCAAATGTTCGCTGCGACGCCGAACGCCGCGCCGATGCACATAAGCCACAGAAATCCGAAGCGTCGACCAAGCGTCACGCAGAACGGCATGATAGCGAGTTCCACCAGCGGTTGGATACCGATCACCATACCACGCACCGCTGGCTCAAGGTGTAGTTGCACGTCCATGTAAAGCGGCAGGAAACCGTATTTGACAGACTCTCCGGCGTAAACGAGCACGTAGAGACCGGTGAACGCGAGTAGCGGCCGAATTGTGTGCCAACGTGATGGCGGTAAGACGCTCCACTGAGGGCGAGTTGCTATCGGTGGCCTGATTTGGCCACGCTTGAGGGTCCCAAGTGGGATGATCTGAGCAAGGGCGCACAGAGCGGTCATCCAGAGCATGGCGCGCAGGCTGGTCGCGGCAGCTAGCCAAGCCCCGACCATCGGTCCGATGACCCAGCCTGCCGTTAGGGCCATCCGGACGATCGCGACGACGCCCTCGCTCGAACCTTGCGCTTCCTGATCGAGGTCATCACGGACGGCCGCGAAGAGTTGTGAGGACGCCGCCACTGAAAATGCGAGAACTAGGCTGCTGATGAGGAACGGCATCCATACCTTAGTCGAGAGTGCGATCGCCGCCCATCCGGCGAAACCTGCTAGCGCGCATAGTCGGAACAGGATTAGGCGTTCACCTGTGCGGTCAGAATGATTGCCGACAAGATAGCCCGCTATCGGCGCCGTAAGGTTCGTCAGATAGTAGAGGCCCGCGATCGGAAGAGGTGTCCCAAGTTCTTTGACCAGAAAAAGGACAATCTGCGGAGCCGCGGCCGAAGCACCCAAGCCGGACAAGAACATTGCCATGGTGGCTCCGCGATAGAGCGGCGATGACCATACCTGTTTGAAGGTACCGGAGGATCTTGATGAGGAGGACGCAGAGACATACATGGTTCGCGCTCAAACGCGTACGCTCTTTACATCGAAGGCGCATGAAATCCTTGCCTAGACGCGCGGTATCGTTTCAATTTGTGTACGATAACGTGATCGATATCATTCCATAGAATAGTTGTCAATCAACGCTCTTTCGAGTATCCTGCCCGTTACAACGCAAAAGTCATGTTTGCCTTAACGTATTCGTTAACAGGATATGCCAAGAACGACCATCTCGGACGTCGCTAAAGAAGCCGGCGTCTCTACTATGACTGTCTCACGGGTATTAAACGGCCGCGGCGAGATCAGCCAGGAGACCCGGCAACGTGTCCAAGATATCATCGACAGGCTGGGTTATCGGCCGAGCTCCGTCGCCAGAAATCTCAAGACCCAGCGTACGCATACGATCGGTTTGATCGTTCCCGATATTACAAACCCTTTCTTCCCGGAAGTTGTGCGCGGGGCGGAAGACCAGGCTTCTGAAGAAGGTTTCGCGATCATGCTCTGCAACACCATTCGGGATCGCGACCGAGAAAGGAAAGCTCTGGAGTTATTAGAGGACAAGCGGGTCGACGGTCTGATCTCGTGGAGTTCTGGTTTGCCGGATGAAGAACTGATCCCTTTACTGAAGCAGCAAGAGGCAGTCGTGGTTTTCGATCGGATTGTCGACAAGACCATCGCGGGCTCTATCAGAATAGACGACGTCTATGGAGGTATTTCCGCTACCAACCACTTGCTTAAGATCGGCCGGCGTTCTTTGGGCCTGTTAGGCGGCCCGAAATACTATGGGGGCAGCGAGCGACGACGATACGGTTTTCGCGCGGCTTTGGAATTGCAAGGGATGCATGTTGATCCAAAGCTCGAAATCGAGTGCGAGCCAGACGAACAGGGAGGGCATGACGCGACCAAACTGCTCTTTCAACGCCAACCGAAGGTCGACGGGATCTTCTGTTTCAATGATCTGGTCGCGTTGGGAGCCTTAGGCGCTCTTAACGAACTTGGGGTCTCCATCCCTGACCAAGTGGCCGTCATTGGATTCGATGATCTGCGCTTGGCAAGCCTCACTACTCCCCCGCTTTCAACACTCCGCGTGGACAAACTCGACCTCGGTCGATCGATGGTTCGGATGCTACTTGAGCGAATCCGGGGCGACATCCAAGTCGAGGACGAATGCATAATTCGGCCCAAACTCATTGTTCGAGGGAGTGCTCCAAATCTCGGCGCCCGCGATGAGAAGAAACAGAAGCGGGCTAATCTCGCGAACTTGTCGCGCAAAACAGCGGCACGGACCCGTACATAAGTCGATGCATACTGGTAGATAGAAGCAACGCGATTCCGATCTCTTAGCCTAAACCTAAACCAAGGTTTTGGAGTGTCGCTCATGTTATCGAGTTCCCTAATTCGTTACTATTTTTCTAGGAGGCGGACGCGGCAAGACACGGAGTTGACTGGCGCTGCGGAAGAAAGGTTCGATAGATCTATCCTTTCTCCGCGAGGAGTTGACCGGCCGCAGGCAGAAGGCTTTACCGGTCGTCCACAACAACTCTCGACGTCTCGAAGATCCTCGGCTGGTTGGCTGTGTTCGCTGATCCTAACAATTCGGTCGAGGTTTAGCCGTCAAGCCGGGCAACCCGGGCCAAGGTCTTCGTCTTAGATTTCGTTCTTTAAATCGCGGAAAAGAACTCAGACCGCGCTTGGGTTCATCGAAATCGTCTCTCTTCTAAAATCCGCGAACCGTGGGCGCAATTAGGAACGATGAAAGAGACACAACAATCATCGGGATGCCGAACGCGTGGAATATTCGGCTCACGGGATGTTGATGACTCTGTTCATACCGGCCGATCCACTCCTACACTGGGCTTTCGCCAAGAATGGGGTGAATTTGTTTCTGCTTCGTTATCATTTCTTCGTCCTTACTCATTTGCAGTTTTCGTTTCGAATTGTTGTCCCCAGCCCTATTACACGTGGAGATAAACTTCTAAGCGCTGAGTTTCGCCTACGGAACAATTGGAAGACACGCGCACCTCGGCAAATTTAAAACCAACCTAGTGATTAGTATTTCCGAAAAAGTGGCTAAGAGCCCTAAAATTGCGCCATGCAAATTTACGTAAAAATGTACGTAATCTATTGGTAATGAAGCACTGCACCGTGTTGGAATCGAACCAACAACCCAGTGATTAAGAGTGTATGGCTTCCCCCGATTTCTGTGATCCGATATGAGCTGCTGTGAGCCGTCGATTGGCTCCTGGACAGGCTTTTAGAGCTACTCTATCATTTGCGGCACCGGCTCATAAAAGGTCAAAACGGTCCAGGGATGAACCTTAAAAGTGGCTAAGAAATGAAAAATCTTAGCCACTTTCCAAAAACCGATAATCCGCAGTCGTCGATAGCACGTATTTCGAGCGGCGCGCCGCCCCGGCTTATTAGAATGGATCGCGGCCTGTGTCGTTCAACGATCAGTCCTTCTCTCACCTCATGCACGAGCCGAGCTAGATCGACGGCATTTCGAAGGCTCTCCATTGCCGCGTGGCAGAGCTTTCCGTCGCCGCCTTGACGAAAGCTAAACCTTTAACGCCGTCTTCGACAGTCGGAAACGCGCGATCGAGCTCGTGAACCGACTGGCCGGACATCCTTGCAACAACGGTTCTAGCGAAATCCGAATAGAGATTGCCAAAAGATTCAATGTAGCCTTCGGGATGGCCAATCTGGAGTCTAGTCGCCCGCCTGGCGTCTTCGCTAACCAATGCGTCCGGCCGCCGCGTAATGATTTGCTCGAAGCCGTCGCGTTTACGATGCACCAATCGGTTTGGTTCTTCTTGATGCCATTCGAGACCTCCCGTCTCGCCAAAGATATGAAAACATAACCCGTGTTCGGCGCCACTGGCAGCGTTAGTGACCCACATCGACCCGCGCGCGCCGTTCGAATACTTAAGGAGCAATGATACGTAGTCGTCCACCTTCCGGCCGGGAACGACGTGGCCGACATCAGCGCATAGCGACTCGAGATCCAGACCGGTAACATAGGCGCCCAAATGATAAGCATGAGTCCCGATGTCAATTAAGATCATCGAGCCTCCCACCCGCGCTGGATCGAGACGCCATCCCGGCGGAACGTCGTCAGAAGCCAAGTACCCCTGAACGTACTGAACATGGAGCTGGCGGATGGCGCCGATGGCACCATTCCGGACCATAGCGCGCGCTTGGCGTACCATCGGGTAAGCGGTGTAGGAGTGGGTCAGACAAAACTCAAGTCCCGTCTCCTTTACCTTCTTGGCCAAGCTCACGGCAGATGCGAGTGTAGTCGTAAGCGGCTTATCGCAGATGACATGGAACCCGGCGTCCAAGGCCGCACAACAGATCTCGTAGTGACTATCGTTGGGCGTCATTACGGCGATGACGTCGATGCGATCTTTCCGCTTCGCCTCGCTCTCCACGAGTTCACGCCAGGATGGATAAGCCCGTTCGTCAGATACTCCAATCGCACGACCCGTGCGTTGGGACCGCTCCGGGTCAGATGAGAGAGCAGCGGCGACGATGTCATAACATCCGTCCAGGCGGGCTCCAGCTCGATGGACCTCGCCGATTACCGATCCAGGGCCACCGCCGACAACCGCTAGCCGAAGGCGGCGGCCGATAGCTTCAATGATCATACATCTCCTTTGGGATTTGATCCACGGTCGAGCTGTCAGTCAGTGACTCGGCCTGATTGAGCGGGTGTCCAGTCCTGTGATCCACACGACCACAATCGAGCGACGCAAGACTTCTAAAACCGGCCGCGAAGGTGGTCATGTTCATATTGGGGGACCTTACTGAGGACACTATCTCGGGACTCACGAGACAATCCGTAATCCAGGGATCATCAAGTTTTTTCACTCTTATTGAATAGTTCTTGATCCCGCAAGATATCTTTTTAATTTCTTTCGAACAGCAACATAAACGCAAGTTCCTCCCTGGGAGCGTTAAAGGCTCAAGAGTTCCGTCAAAGCTTCTGAATTGATACCGAAACTATGCTAACAAGCTTGCAAGTGTGCGTTGTCGGCGCAGGTAAAATGGGTTCCGATCATATAGACCGTCTGTCGCGCAGAATTGTTGGAGCCGAGGTTTCGGCCGTAGTCGACATTGACATTTCCCGCGCAAAGAAAGTGATAGAAGCGGTTCCCTGTGCGGTGGCAGTAACCGATATAGGACAAGTTCTAGAACGTGAAAATGTCAACGCACTCCTTATCGCCACACCAGGGCCTCTTCACGAAGAAGTATTGCTCCAGGTTAAGAGCCGGGGCTGGCCGATATTGTGCGAAAAGCCACTAGCGCCGGATTCAGCATCCGCCTGGAGAATCGTCGAATCAGAGCTCGAAGGTAAAACAAAACACATCCAAGTGGGGTTTATGCGCCGCTTCGATGTCGAATATCAGCGTTTGCGAAAATTGATCACGTCTGGTGAACTTGGAAAGTTGCTGATGCTTCATTTCTACCATCGGAACCCCGAAACGCCGACCAGTTTTACCAACGAGATGCTAATCAATGATGCAGCCGCGCACGAATTCGACGCCATCCGCTATTTTACCGGAGAGGAACTAAAAAGCATTCAAGTCAGGCTCGGTCGGACGACGCGATATGCCCACTCTGGTCAACACGATCCGCAGCACGTACTTGTCGAGACTGAGACGGGCATACTAGCTGATGTCGAGGTCTTAATAAATTCGCGATTCGGTTACCAAGTTGCGACTCAGGCTGTGTTCGAGGATGGAGTCGTTAGCATTGGAGGGGACACTGGACCGTACATTCGCAGCGCCGGCCATTGGTGGGGTGAAATAACGCCGAATTTTGTCGAACGATTCAAAGCCGCGTACGATCGGGAGGTGCAAAGCTGGGTCGATGCAGCTAGACGAGGCGAGTTGGGCGGACCGACCGCTTGGGACGGTTACGCCGCAGCCACTTGTGCTGAGACCGGCGTGGCCGCGCTACATAGCGGCGAGAAGGTCAAGGTCGCCCTGAAGGACAAACCCAGCATCTACAACTGATTTCTGCACATTCGTAGCCTCCGCACACCTACGGGGAACAAAGTAGAAAAAGAATATGAAACTTTGCATAGTCTCAGATGGCTTGGGACACCTTTCTTTCCGAGATGCAGCAAAAGCTGCTGGCGAGCTAGGCATTGAAGGCTTTGAGATCGGGACCGGTAACTGGTCCCCTGCACCCCATGCCAATTTGAAAACTCTGTTGGGCGACAAGCGCGAGCGCTCGAATTTTTTATCAGTGCTTCAGGAAAACGGATTAGCATTGGCGGCGCTCAACTGCAGTGGCAACCAACTTCATCCAGTCGAAGGAGAACGTCATAGCGAAGTCGTATACGACACAGTCCGACTAGCGGAGTTGCTGGGCATCGACACGATCGTTTTAATGTCTGGTCTTCCGGCCGGCGGACCGAATGACGTAAGACCCAATTGGGTTACTTGCGCGTGGCCATCGGAGAACCGCGAAATTCTAGATTGGCAATGGAACGAGAGACTGCTTCCGTACTGGCAGAAACTCGCTCTATATGCAAACGGATGCGGCATCAAGAAATTCTGCATCGAGATGCACGGCAACCAATTGATCTACAACGCTCCTACCCTCCTGAGACTGCGCAAAGAGATTGGACCGATGGTTGGCGCCAATTTTGATCCCAGTCACCTTTTTTGGATGGGCGCCAATCCGTTGGCGGCTATCGACGCCCTTGGTGACGCGATCCACCATGCGCATGCGAAGGACACGGTTTTCAATGAAGCAGCGCAAAATCTCACGGGTCTGTTGGAGACCGCTGGACATCAGGATGTAAAAGCTCGGTCCTGGAACTATATCACTCTGGGTTATGGCCACGATGACCAATGGTGGCGAGCGTTTTGTTATCGGCTGCGGCTGAGCGGATATGATGGCTGGTTATCCATTGAGCACGAGGACATGATCCTCTCCCGCATGGAAGGCGTCCGCAAATCTGTCGAGCTGCTAAAGCGAACTGCGATTGCGGAAGCGAGCGATTACGGAATGCCTTAGTGGATTCGTACGACTCGGCGGCCGAATCCCTATGGCAACGCCGAGCCGACATTTCGTGACAAGACCGGCCGCTGTTTTTTCGTGGCTTCTTCGTACTTCACTCGGGTCGATTTTGTCCGATCAGCAGAGCTAACTTCGGCTACGGGTACGTCCCACCAGTTTCCTGAGCCTGGCATGCGCGACTCGGGGTCGACCGGAACCACTACCACGGTAATCCGATCGGCTTTGCGGGCTCGCTCCAGAGCCGCCTTCACCTCGCTGGACGTCGGTGCATAAATCGCTAGTGCACCCATCGACTCAGCGTGCTTTTGAAAATCAACCGGCACGTAGTCTCCAGCCGGAGCGGCTTCTTTTCCCTGGCGGAACCGCAATTCATTACCGAAATCATCCACTCCAACCGCGCGTTGCAGGCCGAGGATGCACTGAAATCCATGGTTGTCGACCAAAACGATGGTGACGCGAATTCCTTCCGCTACCGCAGTGACGATCTCGGAGTTCATCATCAAATAGGAACCGTCCCCCAACATCACAACAACTTCTCGCTCTGGTTCTGCCAATTTCACCCCGAGTCCGCCGGCGATCTCGTATCCCATGCAGGAATAGCCATACTCGAGATGATAGGCCTTCGGATCTTCAGGTCGCCACAGCCGAAGTAGCTCTCCCGGCAGCCCACCGGCGGCACAGACTACAGTGGCTTTCCCACCGAAGCTCTCATTGACCAGTCCGATGACTGCGGTTTCAGACAACTTGCCGGGCGCATCTTCTTTTACTGCTCGCAGTTCTGTCACTTTAGCGTCCCAATCCGCCTTAAGTGTCTGCACCCGGGTTCGATATTCCGGGGACGTTCCGCGGTAGTTAGCTTCACGCAGCGCCTGGCTCAGAGCAGCCAAGGCCCGCTTTGCGTCGGCTACCACCGGCAACGCCGCCAGTTTATTTGCATCCATCGGCACGACATTGATCCCGATGAATCGCACTGATGAGTTTTGGTAGGCCGATTTGGACGCAGTGGTAAAATCACTCAATCTGGTGCCGAGCGCGATCACCAAATCCGCGTCTTTAGCAAGCTGGTTGGCAGAGATCGCCCCGTTTGACCCAACTGGCCCGGCGTTGAGCGGATGGTTCCAATTTAATACCCCTTTTCCAGCCTGCGTCTCAGTTACCGGAATACCAAATTCTTCTACGAAGGATCGCAGCTCCTCGGATGCTTCGGCGTAAATCGTCCCTCCTCCCGATACAATCAGCGGACTCGAAGCGCTGGAGATCATTTCTACAGCTTTCTTAATCAGCTCAGGCTCAGCTAGGGGCCTTCGCATATGCCAAACTCTGCGCTCGAAAAACTCAATCGGATAGTCGTATGCCTCAGCTTGAACATCCTCCGGTAAACTAATCGTAACTGCGCCTGTTTCCGCTGGGTCCGTCAAAATTCGAAAAGCTTCCGGTAGGCTGGCTATCAGCTGTTCGGGACGACTGATGCGATCGAAAAATCTCGATACCGGTCGAAAAGCGTCGCTCGCACTTACATCTCTTTCGAGTGGATGTTCCACCTGTTGAAGCACCGGATCCGGGATACGATTAGCGAAATAATCGCTCGGCAAAAGTAGTACCGGGATTCGATTGACGGTGGCAGCGGCCGCGCCAGTAATCATATTTGTCGCCCCGGGACCAATCGAAGTCGTACAGGCAAACGTCGCCAGGCGGTTCCGATGCTTAGCAAATGCCGCTGCTAGATGCACCATGCCTTGTTCATTCTGCGGTCGGTAGAAAGACAGCCCTTCCTGATGAGCCAATTCGGCGATACCCTGGCCGAAGCCACCCACATTGCCGTGACCAAAGATTCCCCAAATCCCTTCGATGAACCGATTTTGCCGGCCGTCCCGTTCAACAAATTGTCGGGCCAGAAAACGCGTGAGAGCCTGGCCGGTGGTGAGTCGGACATTGCGATTCATAGTAAAAACGATAAGTTAGAAATGGCAGATGATCGACGGAGCGATTGCGCACAATGCTCGCTGCTCTGAGTTCGGGTATTACCTCGTTGGTTGCTCATTCGGTTTATTTCTTTGATTGGGTGTTCGTTGCTAGAATCGTCAGGTTTTCAACGGTTTGACTGCAGAAGCCGTTCTAAATAGAGTCGGTTTTCCCGCGCCGTCCCAGTGGGGTCTACATCGGTAGTATCCTGTTCAATGACGAGCCAACCGTTATAATTAGCGCTCTTTAGCGTCCGGACTACGGCGGGAATGTTCGCCGTTCCCTCGCCAAGCCGGCTGAAGATATAGCGTCTCAGCGCGTCGTGGAAACTCCATCTCTCATCATGTGACTGTTGCAAAATCTTCCCATCGACGTCCTTTATATGAACGTAACCGACGCGATTACCATACTTACCTAGCATCCGGAGAGTATCGCCGCCGGCGTAAGCGAGGTGCCCGCAGTCGAGACACCATGCAACCAAAGACGGATCCGTGGAATCGAGCAATCGCGAAATTTCGGCCTCAGTTTCGACGTACGTGCCGACGTGATTGTGAAATACCACTTCAACACCGTCCGATTTAAGAAACCTCCCCAATTGGTCTAGCCCGCTGGAGAGTGAATCCCATTGCTGATCAGTTAGTCCGCCTGCCGGATCAACGTGGCCCCCCTCTTGAACGCGTCGCGGATCCCCGCTATCTGCGACGATCAAATAGTGTCCTCCAAGTGACTTAAAGAACTTCCCCATCTCGATGCCGTTTTGAATCTCCTGATCCCATTGGGCGGCCGTTCGCAGTTCTAACCCCACAAATCCCCCTAACATCTCGAGACCATAGGTTCTCAAATCTGCCGCCAAAATTTCCGGATCTCTTGGCATTTCCTTAGCCCATTCTGTCGCTACATAGCCTGCCGTTCGCATCGCCTGCAAAAGTTCCGGATATGGCGTCGATGCTCGGTAGTCAGGTACGTCTGGGCTGTTCCAATTAACTGGTGCGGTTGCTGGTCTCACGTGAAGAATGTTTGTTTCTGTGTGGTGCCACCTCTGATTACCTTTGCTTCCGAATTCCTTCCATCTATTGGGTACTTGCTGTGTGGACGACTTTCTGGACGCGTTCGCTGAGCCGAGCCGGCGAGAGGTGAAAGAGGTCAAGCAAAAATTCGTTGGGCGCAGACTCGCCCCAACGATCCTCAATCCCAACCCGAACCACCTTCCGAGGTGCATGTTCCGAGAGGATTTCGGTTACCAGCGAGCCGAGGCCGCCGTGGATATTGTGCTCTTCGACTGTCATAATTAGGCCAAATGGTTCGCAGGCCTCGACGAGCTCATGGACATTCAGTGGCTTGATCGACGGAAGATGCAGTACTCCTGTGGAAATCCCCTGTTGGTCGAGCAGCTGCGCCGCTTCCTGGCACCGCGCACTCTGCGGACCGGTGGACACTAACAGAACGTCTTTCCCTTCCTTCAGCGAGTAGGTTCTGCCAGGGGTAAACTCGTAGGTTGCATCGAAGACGTTTGGGCACACATCACGAGCCAATCTGAGATACACTGGGCCTCGATATTCGGTGGCCCAACGCATCGCGGCTTGGCACTCGGCCTGGTCGACTGGCGCTAGCACTGTCATCCCCGGCATGGCACGCATAATTGCCAGGTCTTCCACGTCCTGATGCGTTTTCCCCGTAAGTCCAGTGAGGACACCAGCGTAAGCTGCGCCAATCTTTACGTTGGCATGCGTTTGAGCCACTAACATTCGAATTGGGTCCAGGGCACGGTGGGTAAAAAAAACCGCAAAACTCGAAAGCCAAGGTATATAACCGGCAGTAGCTAAACCTACGGCCACACCGACGAAGTTCTGCTCGGCAATGCCCATCTGAAGAAAGCGCTCCGGATGGGCTTTGGCGAACTTGTCTGCTTTCGTCGAATTAGCCAAGTCTGCGTCTAGAACCAGCAGGTTTTCATTTGTGTCACCCAATGCAACTAACGTCTCACCCCACACATCACGCATCGCCTTCATGCTATCACCTCTTCAATACCGAGTTCTTCAGCAATAACTTTTAGTTCCTCAGCCGTGGCGACCTTGGAATGCCATTCGTACTTACCTTCCGTGTAACGCACTCCTTTGCCCTTCACCGTATGTGCGAGGATCATCGTGGGTTGGTCAGTATCTCCAAGTGCTTTTGCACGCTCTAGCGCAGGAATTATCTCCGAGAATTCGTGACCGTTGATCTCAAGGACGCGCCAACCAAGTCGTTCGAAGATTCCTTTTAAGTCAATCCCTGGCCAGGGATCTTTCCGATCCCCGCGGTGTTCCTCATCGATCGAAAGGACCCAACCAAACTGTTGCAATCCATTCGAGTCCAGAATCGCTGTCAGGTTTCCCAGTTTATATCGTGGAGCGATCTCCAATGCTTCCCAGATCATTCCCTCTTGGAGTTCGCCATCTCCGATCATGACGAAGGTATGGTATTTCGCTCCGCGCATTCGCGCCCCGAGTGCCATGCCCAATCCAACGGACAAGCCCTGGCCGAGGGACCCAGTCGAAGTGTCCAAGCCAGGGAGCTTAGTCACATCTGGATGGCCTTGGAGTCGCGAATTACCCTTGTCGAAAGTCTTGAGTTCTTCGACGGGAAAAAAGCCTCGTAAGGCCATAACAACATAGAGTCCAATCGAAGAATGTCCCTTCGAAAGAATGAATCTGTCCCGCCCCGGCCAGTGTGGATTATCCGGGTCAACGTCCAGCGCTCTAAAATAAAGGGCGATCAAAATGTCCATCGCAGAAAAGGGTCCGCCCACATGCCCTGCCCCGCTTCTGGCAACCGTACTGATTGCTAGCCAGCGCCCGCGTCGAGCCAAGGCCGTTAGTTCACTATTGTCTGTAGCGCTATCCACTTTGCTCTCTCTCATTGTTAGTACCTATTAACTCCGTCACTTTGCCACCGAAGCGATTTAATTGCCGCTGCTTCACGAGTGCGATCAGATTCCGCCGAAGCAGAGGTATTTGATCTCCAGAAACTCGTCCAAACCGTAGCGAGAACCCTCTCGGCCCAGACCCGATTGTTTGACACCGCCGAACGGTGCGACCTCTGTCGAGAGCAAGCCAGTATTGATGCCGACCATGCCGCTCTCCAAGCCCTCTGCCACCCGCCAAACCCGGCTAATATCTCGGCTATAAAAATAGCTCGCCAACCCAAACTCCGTATCATTCGCTAACTGGAGTACTTCATCGTCCGTCTCAAATCGGAACAATGGCGCCAACGGACCAAATGTTTCTTCTTTCGCCACCTGCGCATCGTTCGGGACATCTGCCAGCACGGTCGGCTCGAAGTAGCTACCACCTAGCGAATGGCGCTTGCCACCGGTGATCACGCGTGCGCCACTGGAAAGCGCGGCCTGGAT
>WNFM01322468.1_pt1 | contig 13692 bp, 10 predicted proteins | sample 5400271 | NCBI WGS metagenome assembly WNFM01 (sample SAMN13153352, study PRJNA577476) | soil metagenome | isolation source: 60 cm saprolite on Douglas fir-dominated hillslope | place: USA:California | collected 2013-09-17 | reverse complement strand
AAGCCTTCTGCATGAACCATGACGGGACTATCGCCGCGCACATACTTCCCAAGTGTGGCCGCCGCCTTCTCACGTTTCCTCGGCGGGGAGGATGCATCACCCACCCCGCCCTACGGCCACCGGCCTCCTCACCCGCCCCCACTGGACGGGCCCGGCCTGCTGGGCCCACGCTGGTCGGGGGACGGGCGCCGTCAGCAGCCTGGGTGGCTGGTCGGCTGGAACAGTCATGCAGGCTACAATTATGGTGAGGCCGTTGGCGTTTGTGCGCACCCCAACGCGTAGTCTACGTCGGACGCAGGCAGTAACGTGAGCGCTATCGCCCTCTGCAACGACGGAGCCGGCGAGAATTTGCCCTCCAGCGAGATGTGGCGATAGCTGTACGTGCCGTCCAGATGGAAGGAGTCGATGTCCAGGTGCACGTGTGAGGAGCTATTGACAGTACCGCTCGCATTGTTGGTCAGGACGTGGCTGCCAAAAACGCCGCGGCACATCTTGGACACGCCGCTCAGCTGGCCGGTGCCGCTCTGCTCCAGGTTGAGATACACCAGCCCCGCCTCATCGGGGGGGATTTTCGTTATCGATGAATCTGCCGGTCCACATGCCGGCGACACTTGGGGGATTCGTCGTGGCCGATGACGAGCCGCAACCTGCGAACATCACTGCCACCGGCACGATCAGCACGATCAGGGCGCTGGCGTACCGGTATGATGGACGCATAGTGGAGCCATCCTTTCGTGTGGGACACTCGATCATCCTGGCCAGGCCGGCAGGAGTATAGCATGGGGCCGGACAAATATCAATCGATCACAGAACAGCATGCGGGAGGTGCAGGTAGCCAGCAGTCGCTGGCGGCGCGCCTGGTCCTGGTCCATACAGCCAGGGTGGCAGTGTGGGGGGCGTCTGCCCGACGTTGTCCAGCACCAGCAACAGCGCGCGCTCGCGCAGGAAGGCCGCGAGCCGCTCGCCCAGTGGCGGAGAGTCGGTGTCCGTGAAGCCACAGGCCCGCGCGAGCGCACCGAGCACCTGGTGCGGGTCGCGCACGGGAGTCAGATCGACCACCACCACGCCGTCAGGGAAGCGGTCGGGGACCTGCTCAGCGAGCTGGGCGGCCGCCAGCGCGAGGCGGGTCTTGCCTACGCCTGCCGGGCCGGTGAGCGTCAGCAGGCGCGCACCCTCGACCGTCAGCCGCTGTAGGATCGCGTCCAGCTCGCCCGTCCGGTCGACGAGTGGGGTCGGCTGAGCCCGTAGGAGACGGGAGACTGAGCTCATGACGCACCTCCTCGGGGAGGATCGGGACGGCATGATACCCCGAACATGCCTTTCATCATAGCATGTGCGCCGGGGTGGGGGATCGATGTGCGCCGCCATGTGTGATGGGGTTTGTGAGACCTTCAGAGAAGCCTGTGATCGTCGTGTGACACCAAGGAATCATTATTGCGGTTACAAGACTGTACACATGATTTGGGAACGAGGGCCACAGAAGCTCATGAAACACGAGCGAGCGCGCATCCTGCTGATCGTTGTTGAAGCCTTTGCCGCGGTCTCAGCGCTCGTGGGGGGCTATGGCGTCATCGCCACCAACGGCATCGGGATGCCCATGGCCTGGTTGAAGACCACCCCATTCGCCGATTATCACGTGCCGGGACTCATCCTGGGCATCTTGGTCGGCGGGAGCGCGCTCATCGCGACGTTCCTCCTGCTGGTGCGGCATCCCTGGGGCTATCTCGCAGCCTTGGGAGCTGGGGCCATCATGGTGGGATGGATTGTCGGCGAGATCCTGCTCATCCAGCAGTTGTCCTGGCTGCAACTGGTCTACGCACTTGACGGCCTGGCCGCAATAGGGCTGGCTGGCTTCCAAGCTCGTAACGTGTATCGGCTGTACGGTGCCCTCGTGCCTCACGGTCACGAGCTTTGAGGCAGTGGCTTCCTGGTGCCCGCCCGATGCCATCGCTCTGCGATAACGTGAGCCTTGACAGGCACGCATGTCCCAGGTATCATTTGTGAAGTAACTGAATACGCGCGTTCGCTCTCATCAAGAGTGGCTGAGGGACAACGGCCCGAAGACGCCTGGCAACCCACCTGCATTGTCGCGGGCAGGGTGCAAACTCCGGCGGAATTATCGCCACGGCCTTCCGCCCTCTCCCGCTCCCCGGAGAGGGCGGTTCTGTTGGTGAGCCCGTGACGTGCGGCTGGTTACCGACACAGCACAACCGCACAACGGCGAGAACGAGGAGAGTTCGCGGATCGGGACTGGCCACAGAGAGCTGTAGATGCTGAGAATACGGCGCCGCTCCCCTCGCTGGATATGCACCTCGTAGCCGCGCACCGAACTGGCGGGCTTGCGCCCACCATAGTAGGCTGCGCCGGGTGGGTCCCGTTATCGACCCAGGGACTCGGCCTGGGCTGGACGCGCCAGCGCCACGATCATCGAGTCCCCAAGGCTGACGCCGCGAGGTGTCGGCGCAACAGGGTGGTACCGCGATGACCTCTCGCCCCTGAGGACGAGAGGTCTTTTTGTGGCTTGCGGCTGGTCCATCACTGGCCGTCACTGCGCGGGGACATCCATGTTGCACGCGACAACATCATCGCAGCCAGCGCCGCTGGTGCCTCCTAGGTGGCAGACACACAGGCTGGATCACCTTGCAACGCGCGACGGCAGCGTGCTGGCACCTGTGACGCTAGCCTATGAGACGTGGGGCACGCTCGCCTCCACGGGCGATAATGTCGTGCTGCTCTGCCACGCGCTCACCGGCAGCTCACATGCCCACGATTCCGCTGCGCCCAACGACCCGCGTGCCAGCTGGTGGAATCCGCTGATCGGGCCAGGCCGAGTCTTCGATACCGACCGCTACTTTGTCGTCTGCGCGAACGTCCTGGGAGGCTGCTACGGCACCACCGGTCCTACCAGCCCGCATCCCGCCGACGGACGGCCGTACGGCCTGCGCTTCCCGCTGATCGGCATCCCCGACATCGTTCGGGCGCAGCGCATCTTGCTCGACCGATTGGGCGTACGGCGGCTCGCCGCGGTGGCGGGCGGCTCCATCGGCGGCCAGCAGGCGCTAGAGTGGGCTGTAGCCTATCCTGATCTCGTGGAGCGTGCGGTGGTGCTGGCGGCGGGCGCGCGCCTGGGCGCGATGGGCATCGCGCTGAACGAGATTGGCCGGCGCGCGATCGCGGCCGATCCGCGCTGGCGCGAAGGCGAGTATGCGCCGGGCGATGGGCCGGACGAAGGGCTCGCCATCGCGCGCATGGTGGCCATGCTCAGCTACAGTAGCGCGGCGGACCTCGACGCCCGGTTCGGCCGGCGGCCGGCCTCGCGTCCTACCCGCGAGCCCACCTTGGGAGAAGCCTATGACGTGGAGAGCTACCTCCAGTACCAGGGCCTGAAGCTGGTGCGCCGCTTCGACGCCAACACCCATCTGATCCTCTCCCGGGCGATGGACCGCTACGACGTCGCCGAGGGACCCCAGCGCGGCTCGGACGCCGCTGCGCTTGGGCGCATACGCGCCTCGCTGCTCGCCGTGGGCATCAGCAGCGATTGGCTCTTCCCTCCGGCCGAGGTCCGGGCGCTCGCCGAAGGCGTGCTGGCCGCCGACGGGCGGGCATACTACGCCGAGATCGAGTCGCCGCTCGGCCACGACGCCTTCCTCAAAGAGTGGGATCAGCTCGACGCGATTCTGCGCCCATTTCTGGCCGCCCGCGCCGACTCGCGCGCCCCGCCGTGAATGAGGCGCAGACGACCCACCTTCCCTGCCCTCGCTACCAGAGCGTCCCGAGCGCGCAGCCAGGTGCATGCGTCACGCCCACACAGCGCACGGTCCTCCGCGCTCGCAGGCGCGACCGACCATGGCACGATGGACTGCATTGCGCTCGACGCGCTCGCCGATGGAGCTCCACGACATCCGAAAGGACGAACCAGCTGTGACAAATACTCGATTCCGTCTTCCGCTATGGCGGACGCGTCGCACAGACTCCCGAAAGGAAGAACCAACCGTGGCAGACACTGACGTGACGGCCCAGTCCCAGGCGACTGAGGGCGCGCAGGCTCAACTCCCCGAGACCGTTGTCACCGAGACCGGCGCCGCGAGCAGCGCGGCCGGCCAGGATGGACCGCATTACGCCTTCGAGACGCTGGCGCTGCACGCCGGCCAGGAAGACCCAGATCCCGCGACGCGTGCGCGGGCTGTGCCGATCTACCAAACGACATCCTACGTGTTCGAAAACGCCGACCACGCCGCCGATCTCTTCGGCCTGCGCGCCTTCGGCAACATCTACACCCGCATCATGAACCCAACTCAGGATGTCTTCGAGCGGCGCGTGGCAGCGCTCGAGGGCGGCGTCGGGGCGCTGGCCACCGCCTCGGGCCAGGCGGCGGAGTTCGTCGCCATCGCTAACATCGCGGGCGCCGGCGATGAGATCGTGTCAAGCGCCAGTCTATATGGCGGCACCTACAACCTGTTCTCGCAGACCTTGCCCAAGCTGGGCATCGCGGTGAAGTTCGTTGATGCGAGCGACCCGGAGAATTTCCGCGCAGCCATCACGGAGAAGACCCGGGCGATCTTCGCGGAGACGGTGGGCAATCCGCGCCTCGACACGCTCGACATCCAGGCGGTGGCCGACGTCGCGCACGCGGCCGGCGTTCCGCTCATCCTGGACAATACGCTGCCGAGTCCATACCTGGTAAACCCGATCAAGCACGGCGCCGACATCGTCGTGCATTCGGCCACCAAGTTCATCGGCGGGCACGGCACCTCCATCGGCGGTGTCATCGTTGACGGCGGCACGTTCAACTGGGTGACGAGCGGCAGATTCCCGGAACTGGTCGAGCCAGACCCGTCCTACCACGGCATCCGCTACGTCGATGCGTTTGGCCCCGCGGCCTACATCATCAAGGCGCGGGTACAGCTCCTACGCGACCTCGGGCCGGCCATCAGCCCGCTCAACAGCTGGCTCTTCCTCCAGGGGCTGGAGACGCTTCCTCTGCGCATGCAACGCCACAGCGAGAACGCGCAGCCGCCGTTAGCTGGGTGCTCTATCCAGGCCTCTCCAACCACCCGACGTACGAGTTGGCGCGGCGCTACCACCAGCACGGCCTGTTCGGCGCCATCATTGGCTTCGGCATCAAGGGCGGACGCGAGGCCGGTCGCCGGCTGATCAACGAGGTGAAGCTCTTCTCGCTGCTGGCCAACGTGGGCGATGCGAAGTCGCTCATCATCCACCCCGCCAGCACGACCCACTCGCAGCTCAGCGACGAGGAGCAGCTCGCTACCGGTGTCACGCCAGACTTCATCCGGCTCTCGGTGGGCATCGAGGCGGTCAACGACCTGCTGGCCGACCTGGACCAGGCGCTGCGTAAGGCGACGGCCGACCTCTAGGGCTCGTGCAGTCGGGTCAGTCACCGCCACGTGCGCATGACGGGCTTGTTGGGCACGGCCCCAAGGACGTGGCTGGCCCGACTACCCTGGCGTGCCCACGGCCAATCAGGAAGGAGGCGCGTATGGAGGTCCTCAAGTTCGGCGGCTTCTCGCTCGATGGACCCGAGCGGCTAGCGGCAGCCGCCCAGATCGTCGCGGAGCACCACGGCCACGCTCAGGTGATCGTGGTTGTCTCCGCCATGGCCGGTGTCACCGATGCGCTCCTGCTCGCGGCTGACCAGATCCAGCGTGGCGACAGCGCCTGGGAGGCCGGTCTGGCCCGCATCGGTGAGATACCCGCAGCGTTCGAGCGCGACTGGGCGGCCCTGCTCGACGAGGCCGCAGAGCTGGCCGCAGCGATGCGCTCGAACGCGTCCACGGCGGAGCGCGCCGGGGCGGCGGCCCGCTTTTCGGGCTGGGGGGAGCGGCTGTCCGTCGGGCTCCTGGTTCAGGCGCTCCAGGCGGCAGATGTTCCGGCCACCGGCGATACCAGAGAACCGGTGATTCAGGCCGCGGACCAGGAGCCCTCCGCCGCCCTGACGCGGGCATGGCTGGCGCCGCGCGTCGCGGAGATGCAGGCGCGCGCCCGCGTCGCCGTGCTGCCGGGCTACATTGCCCGCGGGGCCGCCGGCAGCGTCACAACGCTCGGTCGCAACAGCTCCGACCAGTCGGCGGCGGTCATCGCGGCGGCGCTCGGCGCCGCGCGGCTGACGATCTACAGCGGTGTGGCCGGCTTCTACACCGCCGATCCGCGCATCGTCCCTGATGCCGCGCTCGTGCCGGCGCTTCACTATACTGAGGCGGCCGCAATTGCCCTGGCCGGCGCGCGGGTGCTTCACCCCGGTGCGCTGCCCCTGATGGCCGAGGCCGGCATGCCACTGCATCTGCGCAGCTCGCTGGCGCCCTCCGGACCAGGCACAGAGATCGACACGCTGGTCGGCCACAGCCGCGCCGCCACCTGGGTAGTGGCGGCCAGCCCGTTGCGCCTCGACCACGTACAGGCTGGTTTGGTGGAAGACTGGAGCCCAGGGCTGGTCCAGGTGACGGCGCAGTTCCTGGCGGCGGTCGGTGCCCCCGACGACCAAGGCGGCGCGCACCGCTTCCCTGCCTCCGACGGCGCCTGGGCCCTATTGACAGGACCACAACGTCCGGTGAGACTGGCATACTCGGCGCACCGGGTCACAGCCGTCGTCTCTGCTGCCGCGTCCGCGGCCACGCAGCGCCGCCTGCACCGCGCATTGATGCCCACAGCGATCGGCAGCTCGAGCGGCCGTCGCAACGCCCGCAGCCCGGTGCCGTCGAGCCGCTCGACGGCCGAGGGCGCCGAGCACGAAACGGAGGACGACATCGTGCCGACATCCCTCATCCAACCAGGCACACGGCATGGGGCGCAGCGCGAGGGCGCGGCGTGATGCTATGCGGCGTGATGCTATGCGGCGTGATGCTATGCGGCGTGATGCTATATAGTCACGGGCTATCGGCTGGAGACGCGTACATCAGGATGGATAGCGCCAGGATGGCGGGCCCGCGCCGCGGACCCAGCATGGAAGAGGAGCGCCACCATGACCCAAGCACACCCACAGGACGCGCGCATGCCAGTTGCCGTGCTCGGCGCGACGGGCATGGTGGGCCAGCGGCTGGTGGCCCTGCTGGCGGACCATCCCTGGTTCGAGCTGGCGGGCGTGGCAGCCTCGGAGCGCAGCGTTGGCCGTCCCTACGCTGAGGCTGTCCACTGGCACGTCGAGGGCGACGTGCCCCGCGCGGCGCGCGCTCTGCCTCTGGTCTCCCCGCTGCCAGGCCCGGACCTGCCCGCGCGCGTCGTCTTCTCCGCGCTGCCCGCGGCTGAGGCCGCGCGCGTCGAGCCGGAGTTCACGCGCGCGGGCGCCCTGGTGTTCAGCAATGCTTCCGCCCACCGCCTGGAGCCGGACGTTCCCCTGATCGTGCCCGAGATCAACCCGGACCATCTGGATGCGCTCCCCGCTCAACGCGCGGCGCGCGACTGGCCCGGCGCGCTGGTCACCAATGCGAACTGCTCGACGATCGGCCTCACCCTGGCGCTGGCTCCCCTGGCCCGCTTTGGCCTCCGGCGCGTGATCGTTACTACCCTGCAGGGCGCTTCCGGCGCGGGCTATCCGGGTGTCCCCTCGCTGGACCTGATCGACAACGTCGTGCCGTTCATCGACGGCGAGGAACACAAGCTCGAGACCGAGTCGCGCAAGATTCTGGGCTCGTGGTCCGGCAACGGCTTCGAGGACGCCACCATCCGCCTGAGCGCGCACTGCAACCGCGTGCCCGTTCGCGAGGGACATCTGGAGTGCGTCAGCGTCGAGCTCGAGCGGCGCGTCGCGGCGGCGGAGCTGGTGGCGGCTTGGGAAGCCTTCGCTGGCGAGCCCCAGCGGCTGCAGTTGCCCACGGCCCCCATCCATCCTCTCATCTACCGCGACGAGCCCGACCGGCCGCAGCCGGTACGCGACCGCCTTGCGGGCAATGGCATGACGGTGACCGTCGGACGGCTGCGGCCCTGCAGCGTGCTCGACTACAAGTTCGTCTGCCTTAGCCACAACACGATCCGAGGCGCAGCCGGCGCCGCCCTCCTGAACGCCGAGCTGGCGTATGCCCGGGGCTTGCTCGCCACCGAGAGCCGCATCGAGACTCGATAGCACGTCCTTGTCCCGTCTCAGCGCGCCCAACTTTAGGGCACTATGCACAGAATTCCAGGGTCTCGGTGGCGAGATGAAAGCCGCTCGCACGCCGAACGCGCAATCTCCAAAATCAGCAACGGGGCATGCGGGATGTGGGATGTATTTCCCGCAGTGTTGGCAGAAGATGTCGAGCCTGTAGCGGTCGTAGCGGGTGGTTTCGTGGTGTGGCATGGACAAGAATAAGCCCATACGTTCTATGCTGGGCAACAGACTCGTGGTACGCGGACTGCGGCGAACGTGAGGGTGCGGGGCCTTGGGACACGCCCGTTCCTCCCCGTTCCCCCCCGCCCGGCCAGCTTCCACAACCGCACGCAGCTGCTGCAGACGGGTCCTGGCGTGCTCTCCCCGATCGAGCTCGCTAGGCGACGGGACGCGTGGCGAGGCGCAGGTTGGCCACGATCGCTTCCAATGGTCGCGCTTGACCCTCCCCAGTGACGGGCGTGACCCGCCAGAAATGGTCGAGGGCGGCCGGCCAGCCAGCCAGCAGCTCAGTCGCTCGCTCGCTTCTGGCTGCGTGGGCATGGTACCTGATGAGGGCCGCTACATCCTCCGCCTCCGCGAGATCCGATAGGCGCTCCGGCCGCACCATGTGCGGATTCAGGCGCCTGGGGAGGCACTCCTCCTCGTCGTAGACGTAGGCCACACCACCGGACATGCCCGCGCCGAAATTGCGTCCCGTGCACCCGAGCACGACCACCACGCCGCCCGTCATGTATTCACAGCCGTGGTCGCCCACACCTTCCACGACCGCGATCGCGCCGCTATTGCGCACCGCGAACCGCTCGCCGGCCCGACCGCTTACCAGAAGCATGCCACCGGTCGCGCCGTAGAGCACGGTGTTGCCGACGATCACCTGCTCGTGGGCGACGAAGCGGTGATGCGGGGGGGGCATGACCACCATCTCGCCGCCCGTCATGCCCTTGGCCACGTAGTCGTTCGCGTCGCCGGCCAGGACCAGCCGCATTCCCGGCACGCAGAACGCACCGAAGCTCTGACCCGCGCTGCCGGTGTAGTAGCAGGTGATGCTGCCACGCGGCAGCCCTCCATCGCCCCAGCGGCGCGCGATCTCGCCCGCCAGGCCCGCCCCAACGGCACGATCGCGATTGTGGATGGTCTCGTGTAACAGCACACCGTGGCCGCGCCGCAGCAGCGACGCCGCCTCGTCCAGCAACTGCTCCGCAGGCAGTGGCTCATCCACTGCCCGCGCCTGCCAGCCGGCCGCGGGCATATATCGCCGCGCCGCCTCATCCGCGCCGGCCGCGAGCAGAGGCGCCGGGTCCAGTCGCGGCGCTCGCACGGCCGCGGCATCTGTGCGGCTGTTCTCCCGCGTCGGCGCGGCCGCCAGCAGATCGGCGCGCCCAATGATCTCATCCAGCGTGCGAGCGCCCAGCCCGGCAAGGATCTCGCGCATCTCTTCAGCTAGCAGCAGCAGGAAGCTGGCCACGTGCTCGGGCTGCCCCGCGAAGCGCGTGCGCAGGTCCTCGCGCTGGGTTGCGATGCCAGTGGGGCACGTGTCCAGATGACACTGACGCGCCATATCGCAGCCGATGGCGATCAGCACGGCCGTGCCGAAGCCGAACTCGTCGGCGCCCAGCATCGCCGCCACCAGGACGTCACGCCCCGTCTTCAGGCCACCGTCCGTCCGCAGCCGGACCCGCCCGCGCAGCCCGTTCAACCGCAGCACCTGCTGCGCCTCGGCCAGCCCCAGTTCCCAGGGGCTGCCAACGCTCTTGATCGAGCTAAGCGGGGAGGCGCCGGTGCCGCCATCGTGCCCGGCGATGAGGATGTAGTCGGCATGGGCCTTCGCCACACCCGCGGCGACAGTGCCCACGCCCCGCGCGGAGACCAGCTTGACGCCAATGGCGGCGCGGGGGTTCACCTGCTTCAGGTCATAGATCAGCTGGGCAAGGTCCTCGATGCTGTAGATGTCGTGATGGGGCGGCGGCGAGATCAGCGGGATCCCCACGGCAGTGTGTCGCAGGCGCGCGATCAGCCCCGTCACCTTGCGCGCCGGGAGCTGGCCCCCTTCGCCGGGCTTGGAGCCCTGGGCCATCTTGATCTCCAGCTCGTCGGCGTGGGCCAGATAGGCTGCGGTGACCCCGAAGCGGGCGGATGCTACCTGTTTGATGCGGCTGTTCATCGAGACCCCGTCGCGCATGCCGCCGTACCAGGATGGATCTTCGCCGCCCTCGCCGGTGTTGCTGCGCGCACCCAGGCGGTTGACGCCGAGGGTCAGCGTCAGATGCGCCTCCGGGCTGAGCGCGCCCAGCGACATGGCCGTGCTCACGAAGCGCCGCACGATCGCGTCCGCCGGCTCCACCTCCTCCAGGGGGATGGGCTGACCTGGCTGGACCGCCAACAGGTCGCGGATGGCCGTGGCTGGCCGGTTGTGCACCAGCTCGGAGTAGCGGCGGTAGTCTGCCCGCTCGCCGCTCCGCGCCGCCTGCTGGAGCGCTCTGACCACCTGTGGATTGGCCGCGTGATACTCGGCGTTGCGGCGGAAGCGCACGTAGCCGCGGTCGGCCAGCCGGGGACGCACTCCGCCGGGCGTGCTCTCGCCCTCCTCCGCCGGATGGCCGGCGGGGAGGCGTCCGCTCTGCGCGACCGCGGCGCGCAGGGCGAACAGGCGATCGGCCTCGGCCCGCTGCCCCTGGGCCTGGCGATCCAGGTCGGCCGGGGTCAGTCCGCCGAGGCTCGTGGGGGTGCCGGGGAAAAAGCGATCGACCACGTCGGGCTCGATACCGATACACTCGAACAACTGCGCGCCCAGGTAGCTCTCGACAGCCGACACGCCCATGCGCGCCATGATCTTGAGCAGCCCCTTCTCGATGGCCTGGCGGTAGTGACGCTCGGCCTCGCCCGGCGAAACGTCCTCCAGCCCACGCGTCCCGGCGAGGGAGCGCACCGAGGCGAGCGCCAGATACGGGCAGACGGCGTTGGCGCCGTAGGCGATCAGCAGCGCCACCTGATGGACGTCCCACACCGCGCCCGTGTCGACCACCAGCCCCGCCCGCAGCCGCAGTCGCGCCCGCACGAGGGCATGATGGACGGCGGCGAGCGCCAGCGGCAGCGGCAGCGGGGCGCTGTCGGCTGTTATCTCCCGATCACTCAGGACGAGCATGCCGGCCCCCGCGTCCACGGCGGCAACGGCGCGCTCTGCCAGCGCATCGAGCGCCAGACAGAGCGCGGCTCCCGCGCCGGAGTCATGGTCGCTGGAGCCGCCGTCATCGAGTCGGTACGCGGTTGAGAGCTGGGCGACCTGCATACCGCGCTGCCGGGCAGTCGTGAGGAGGAGGTCCAGTGAGGCGTCGTCCAGCAGCGGGCTGGGGAGCTGCATGAGCGTGCCGGTAGGCTCGGCGTCGGCCAGCAGATCGCCTCGCGGCCCGACGTACGTGGTGAGCGACATGACGAGCTGCTCACGCAGCGAGTCGATTGGCGGATTGGTGACCTGGGCGAACTGCTGCTTGAAGTACGTGGAGAGTGGGCGCGGCTGCTGGGAGAGCACCGCGAGCGGCGTGTCGTCGCCCATGCTCCAAACCGGCTCGGCTCCCTCATTGGCCATCGGACGCAGGACTAGCTCGACGTCTTCGTGGCTGTAGCCGAAGAGGGCCTGGTGTGCCAGCAAGTCGTCCAGGGCCACCGTTGGCGCGCTCTCCGGCCCCGGCTCGGCATGGTCGGAGGCCGACACTGGGACGAGGTGACGCCGTACCCAGGCCGCGTAGGAGTGCCGCCTGGCAAGCGCCACTTTGATCTCATGATCGCTCAGCAGCGTGCCGCGGGTGGTATCCAGCGCGAGCATCTGGCCAGGCCCAAGGCGCCCCTTTGCCGTGATCTGCGCCTCGTCGAGATCGACCACGCCCACCTCGGAGGCGACCACCAGCAGGCCTTCAGTGGTGGTCACATAGCGCAGCGGACGCAGGCCATTGCGGTCCAGAGCGGCGCCCACCAGGGTCCCGTCCGTGAAGACCAGCGCCGCGGGTCCGTCCCAAGGTTCCATGAGTGGGGCCTGCGCCTGGAAGAAGGCGCGCGTCGCCGCATCGAGCTCGTCATTGCGCTCCCACGCCTCAGGAACCAGCAGTGTCAGGGCGTGGAGTAGCGGGCGCCCGGAGCGCGCGAGCAGTTCCAGCGCGTTATCCAGGCTGGTGGAGTCGCTGCCCCCAGGCTCGCTGACGGGGCACAGCCACGGGGCGTCGTCTCCCCAGTGTCCAGCGAAGGTGGCCTCGCGCGCGGCCATCCAGTTGCGGTTGCCTTGCACCGTGTTGATCTCACCGTTGTGTGCGAGGAAGCGCAGGGGCTGCGCGAGCTGCCAGCTGGGGAATGTGTTGGTGCTGTAGCGCTGGTGGAAGAGCACCAGCGCGCTCTCGAAGCGTGGGTCCAGAAGGTCTGGATAGAAGCGGGGCAGATTGACCGCCGTCAGCAGGCCCTTGTAGACGACGGTGCGCGCGGACAGCGACGCTACGTAGGCGTCGCTGTCCGCAGCGACCAGGCGGGACTCGGCCTCCTTGCGGGCAACATACAGCGTCCGCTCGAAGGCGTCCGGCGCCGCGGCGGCGGGCCGCCGAACGAACACCCATATCCACTGGCACCGGGCGCCATCCCAGCCCCTGCGCTCCACGCCGCTCCAGAGCATCCCGCACGATCTCGCGGACCCACTCGACGGCCTCCAGCCCCTGGGGCAGGAAGAGCATGCCCAGCGCAAGGTCCTCTCCAGCCGTCGGCGGCAAACCCTGTTCCGCCAGCCAGGTGGTCAGGAGGCGGAGCGGGATCTGCGTCATGACGCCCACGCCGTCGCTGGTCTCGGCGTCGGCATCCATCGCCCCGCGATGCGCCAGATTGGCCAGCGCCTCCAGCGCACGCGCGACGACGCAGTGGTCGCGCGACCCCGACAGGTTGGCCACGAAGCCCATGCCGCAGGCGCCGTGCTCGAAACGAGGATCGTAGAGGGGGTAGTCGGACCGCTTCGCCCCCCAACAGCCATCCGTGGGCGGAGGTTCGTTGTCGGGTGACGACGCCTGAAGAGAAGCTGACGCGTAGCGCTGATGACCCGTAGCCGCGGACGTCTGGCCCTGGTGCATCTAGACCTCCTGGCGCATCCTGTTCCAGTGAGAACGTCTCTCAGAGCGTAGCGATCGCGGTGTGACCAGGCTGAGGCCGCGCACCCGACCGGCCACACCATCCAGCTTGCGGCGTGCTCGTCTTCATCGCTGAATACGCAAAAAGCCTCTCGTGCCCACACACCTGGTAAGTGTGCGAGCGCGGGAGGCTGCAACGCCCAATGCTCACGCCGCAGGTCGGGGGAGCAATCAGCGCTCCCGGCATACCCCGAACCCTCCGCGGCAAGCGGTATAAGATGTTGTAAGCCACAATTGCATACGTGTCAATAGTCTGGTGCAACCAGCGAGCAGATCGGGCGAGCTCATGACCTCGCACTTGCGGAGGCACGGTGACGGCGGCTGGCGGCTGGCGACCACCTGCCCCGCTAGTGGGTCATCTGGCAATTGAAGATGGACAGACGCAGGTCACCCTCGAGCCCGCCAGGCGCTGGTGACGCCGCACGCGCGCCCGTTGGCGCCGTT